>ERZ1464605.5-NODE-5-length-30585-cov-145.656731_pt1 | contig 30585 bp, 38 predicted proteins | sample MGYA00563997_ERZ1464605 | MGnify/ENA primary metagenome ERZ1464605 (study PRJEB39283, sample SAMN07833280) | human skin metagenome | isolation source: Scalp | host: Homo sapiens | place: India: Bengaluru | collected 2015-03-12 ...
ATCGCGATAGCCTGCGAAAGAAGCTGAACGAGCATGAGCGTTCCGAGCAAGACCCTGAGGTCGTCCAGGACCTTACTCATCGTCTGCATCTGGCCCAGGCTCAGATCGCTGCCGCTCGACTAGCCGGAAAGCAACGCTCCTGAGACGAGTAGCCGTGGGTCGTTGCAGTGGCCGCTGCAGCGACCCACGCTCGTGGCAGCGAGAAGTTAGGCTAGCCTTTGTAGACTGCTAGAAGTGCGCCGAATAGCGTTGGAACATGCACGTGTCCATCGCTCAGTTCGGGTCTACCCAGATGCTGTCGACCTTGGCGATGGATGCTGTCATTGTTGGTCTCATTGTGTGTTGTGCCGTTCTCTACATGATGTGGCTTCTTATTAGGCACCGCGTTCTCATGCGTAGACGCGGTGCTTTTTTATGCGGTCTTCGCGTGATGGGTGGCCCCAAGCCGGGCGGCTGGATGATTGGGAGCGCTCGTTACGCTGATGGGGCCTTCGAATGGTACCGAGCCATCGACCCTCGCCACGTCCCAACGATCGTCTTGAGGCGGGGCGGTCTGGCCATGCGGGAGCACCACCCACCGGTCGTGGAGGACGCCTTGGCCTTAGCCTCTAACGCCTACGAGATTGTTACTCTTGAAACTGGGCATAGAGGACGATCCTCGGTGTGCCAGATCGTTGTCGACCCTCGGGTTGTTACTGGGCTGATGTCGTGGCTGGAGGCCGCACCCCCTGGTGGCGTGGAATACGCCACCGAAGGGCATCTCGTGTGATTATTCCTGGCCGTCGTTGGTCATCTGCGTGCTCGGGTTGCGTTCCCCGCCGGGAACCCACACCACCTCATCGGAGGAGTCTTCGCCAGCTTTATTTGCGGCTCGAGACAGGATAAATAGCAAATCGGAAAGGCGATTAAGGTAGGTGATTGCGAGCTCATTAACCCCGCCAGGTGTGGTTTCTGGATCATTCGATGTCTCGGTTCCGTAGATCTCGGCAGCTCGCCACGCAGCGCGCTCAGCCGTGCGGATAGCAGTACGGCAGACATGAAGTTGAGCACCCACGGGGTTGCCACCAGGAAGAATGAAAGACCTGAGAGTTGGCAACTGATCGCCGAATTCATCGCACCAGCGCTCTAGCCGATCGACACTCTCCTGGACAGTTCGCAGTGGTTCCCATTTTGGGTTAGCAACAAGTGGATTGGCTAGATCTGCTCCGACGTCGAACAGCTCGTTCTGGATGATGCCGAGAGCTTCTCGAACCTCTCTCGAGAGAACCTTCGTCGTGGTGTCGAGAGCAATTGCTAGGCCGATGCTGGCGTTGGCCTGATCGATGAGGCCGTAAGCCTCAACGCGGAGATCTGATTTTGCTGTCACAGAATTATCGACCAAGCGCGTAGAGCCATGATCGCCGGTACGGGTGTAGATCTTGGAAAGAATGACCATGATCCCAGCCTACGGTCGTTGCCAATGCTCGGAAGACGAACGGTGAGCGGGATTGTTTGCACTGTCCCGCCATCCTTGCCGAGATGGATACAGTTTTCCTGAGTATCGATTAAGCTGCCAAATCTGGTGACGGTGTTGCGCCTGCACTCATGGAGGTGTTCCTCAGGTAGTGGCCAGATCCCGGAGCGTGTTGACGGCGTCGTCAAGCATGCTGCGAGTGAGCCGTCCGGTGTTCGTGTTCTGACGACTGACGTGGTAGCACCCCAGTACGACGATGATGGACCCGTCGGGCTGGACGAGTTGAGTGCGGGTGCCGTGACCAAAGCGGGGTGCAGGGCGCGGGACCTGCCATCCAAGACGACGGGCGGCTGCCAGGGTTGAGGTCCAGGCAATCTGCTCTAGGCACATCACTGCACGCAGGGCGGTTAAATGCGCTAACTCATCATCAAACCAGATAGCGCAAGTGCGCTTCTCGTCTCGTCGGGTCGAGGCCAGTTGTCTGGTGGTGCGCAGTGTACCGGGGCGATGATGCGACAGTCGTGAAGGGTGAGACCATCCGCAGCGTCAATGCTCTGTGCTTGTGAGGCAATGTCGGCGTCATATAAAGCGCGGTAAAGCCAGTCCCCGGACTGGTCACCGGTGAACATTCGTCCTGTGCGGTTAGCTCCGTGTGCAGCGGGAGCCAGGCCGATGATAACCATGCGAGCGGATGGATCGCCGAATGACGGTACGGGTCGCCCCCAATAAGGTTCATCACGCCATTGAGCGCGCTTAGTGACCGCTATGTCCTCGCGCCACGTGACAAGGCGCGGGCATGCGCGGCATACCGAAATAGCGGCGTCGAGATCCTCAAATTTGCTGCAGTGTGCAGCGATTCTCGCTGCATCCTCGGCGCTTTTGGCGACGGGGGTGTCCGGTGTTGCAGGATCTCCTGGCCATCCGCTGCCAGGGGCTACCGGTGACTCGAACAGGGTGGCGATACGTGGATGGGGGAGTGGTGTCATAGCTACTTCTTGATGATGTGGTCGTGTTGAGTGGCTCTTGGACGAAATGTTTCATGTGGTGGTGTCGGCTCATCACAGCTGTGACGACACGGAGATGAGCGTTGGTGGCGACGAAGACGAGGTCAAGGGCCAGCTCAATGGTAGTGACGGCGGTCGTCTGTTCCTCCATGCTGGCGGACTCTGGTAATCGGCTCGCTCATAGGCTCTCGATGCTGATGCTGTAGGCGTCATGCTCGTGCGCATTCATGCTATTGGAATCCGGCAGTCGTGTCGGCGGATGAATTATTCCGGAAACCGGAGTATCCTCCCTGCCCGTGAGCTCAGGACACCCTATTCCCCAGCACTCTGGTCCGCTTGAGGCTGAGCTGGCGGCGGATCTCGTCCTCACCTGTGGACGAATCCAGCGGTTAGCGAAGCGGCGTGCTGGTATACCGTCTTCTTCCGTGACGTGGCGGGTGCTGCACACTCTCGAGGTGATGGGCACGATCAGCACCGGAACCTTGAGTCGCGTCGAGGGAACCAGACCCACGACGACGACAGACATCGTCGAGAGGCTTGAACGGGATGGGGTTAGTAGCGCGACAACGTGATCCCCATGATGCCCGCAGTCGTCTCGTTGAGATTACGGATGCCGGGCGTGAGTACTGCCGCAACTGCGGACTGTCGGTGGGGGAGTCCGTCGTGCCGGTGCTAAACACGTTGAGCGATAGGGACCGGGGTCTGCTGATGAGAGTTTTGCCCGCCTTGCGCCGGGCTGTCGAAGTGCTGTCCGAAAATGTGGATCGGACCTTTCAACCCCATTCGATGGTGACTGACTGGAAGTCCGTGACACCTCTCATGTTGAATAGCTGAATGCCAGGCCTGGATCAGAGGGGGAGAGATGGCGAAGGTAGGTGACATTGAGGTTGTGCCTGGGTTCGTCATCGCTCTGATCCTTCTTGCCAACGATGTTCTTGTTGCGCCCGACGCGGACCTCGTGGATCGTCTTGCGCAGCGTCTGCTTATAGGCGATAGTCGCAGTGTCATCCTTGCTGAGATCGGGGTAGGCGGAAACCTTGTCGATACGATCCTTGAGAGCCTTGATCTCGTCTTGAACCTGGGCGACGGAGCTCGCCGGATTAATAGCGACGATCGACGCCTTGGCAATCTCAAGACCAAGCTCAACGTGAGCCCTCTTGACCTTGTGCTGCAATGTGGTGTTGCCGGACTTGATCGCATCGGCAGCGTCGATGGCGAGGTGGATGCGGGGCACGATGGTGGCCGGGTCATAGGCCGGAACGCCACCGTGAGCGATCGTGTCGATGGCGCCACTGAGGTCCAGAGCGGTCTTGATGAGATCCTCGATCTGGTCAGCGTACTGCGACCCTGGAATGGCTTTCTGGGTCTCTTGGAGCATGTTGATGCGCGAGTTAAGCGCAGAACGCTCAGCCTTGATCTGATCGGTGGTCAGCGCCGTCTTGTTCACGGTCGAAACGGCAGCGGGGGCAGGAGTACTAGCCTGTGCAGCTGTGGCGGGCAGTGCCGTGGGCAAAATCAGTGCGCCAGCAATGAGCGGGGTTACGAGGTATGACTTCTTCACGATAAATCTCCAATCACAGGGGTAAAAGCCCGGTTACTTGAGACGACTAACATTATCTGATGTAGATGCGAGTAACTGAGGATAAAACCATCGCAACATTCAACTAAATCAGTCTAATGCGTTCGCCGATCTGCATATGAGCGTCACACTGCGCAATCGATCATCGAATGACCAGGGGCAATGAACCCGATTGGGCACAATGAGACGCGTGGTGCCAGCCGGTACACATCACAGATCCCGAGCTCGACGAGCTCTTGAGCAGAAACAAACATCCATGAGTCAACAAGGCACCCTCCAAGACCTGCACATTCTTGCGCCTGTCATGACCCAGGTTGATGACAAGGCTGGTGGGAAGTCTCTCCAGCTAGCTTAGTTGGCCGATAAGTGACATTTATGTCATTTTACAGAAAGCGACACCGTGCGGTTCGCCCTGTGCTTTCCCTCGCACTGCCCCTCCACAACGGGCATATTGCACCGCCGGGGACAAAGCCCCGTCACCACGTCGGCCGTTGACGATTCCTCTTGAGCTCACCGCGCCGTTTCTTAGCATCCAAACGGCGACGCTGGGATCCGCGAGTACGTCTAGTGGCGCGACGTCGCCGCGGCTGGATACACGCCGTTTGCAACAGTCCAACGAGACGAGCGCCCAGCCTCGAGTGGGAGCGCATCCTGGGAGCCGACCTGGCCGACGACACCGAACAGCTCAGCCCTACCCCACCTCCGGTAGTCGAGGAACCCGACGACCCTGCCTGCGACATCGACCGCTTCTACAACCCACCTCACCCGGTTGCTGCCACAGAGCTGGCCGCTGGGGTGCTCATCAATATCGACGGAGAATGGGTGACCATCACCGAATCCAGCGTCGACAGCGGGCAGATCATCGTCGACTGGGAATCGGCCGGCGACGACTCTGGCACCCTCATGCTCGGCACACAGGAAGCCATGCTCGCCCGCACACCCCTCGATCCCCTCTACGAGTGACCCCATGTCGGCCACCCATACTCATCGATGATGGGCCATGATGAGACCCATGCAACAGATCGTGTGGGTGGTCGCCGTCGCGGCTATTGCGGTCGCAGGATGGCCTGCCCTCACCCACATCCTGCCCGAACCACCCACCGCCAATCCCGACAAGATCGCCTACCGCGACACCTACAGCCTCCGAAGCTTGATCGCGGTCTGTAGCGCAGCAGCACTCACCATGATCACCGCCACAGCATGGGCCCCAGCACCCACGTGGCCGACGTGGGCCCTGCTAGCCACCATCGGGGCATGGGTTGCCGTCATTGACGCCATCACCACATGGATACCGGCAGTCCTAGCGTGGACCGGATGGGCCGGATGGATCGGGGCTGTAGTCGTTACCGCCCTCTCGGACCATACTGCGGCGATACGTGCTGTCATCGCTACCGCCATCATCTTCGCAGCGTGGATGATCGCCTGGCTCATCTCCCGAGGCGGCTTCGGCTTCTCCGACGTGCGCATCACACCACTGTGGGCAGCCCCGGCCGCAGCAACCGGCATCGACACGATCCAGGTCACTGTCATAGCCGGCCTCACCCTGATCGCCCTATATGCCCTAATCGACCGGTTCCGACACCACACCACCCGATTCCTCCCCTGGACACCCAGCCTGTGCAGCGGCGCCCTCATCGGCCTAGCCATCGCCCACTGACCCCATCTCGGAAACGCCACTGACAAGAAGGCAAGGCGGCAGTGTCTTCGAACCGGTCACGAACACGCGACCCTCGACAGCACTTAGGCCAAGTTTCCTAACTAAGACGGACCAATGGGAAGCATTTTTCCCACAGAACCGCACATCGGCCGGGGCTAGGGACCCTTCACCAGTGAAGGCACCCTAGAAGGAAGACACACCATGACTCCTGTAGCCCTACCGGACATCGCTGATCTGGACCGCGCCGTCGACGACCTCACCGATGCTCTTATCGCTACCACCGATGCCGCTGAGACTAGTACTGACGGCAGTTGGTACATCGAAAGCACCGTTGAGGAGTTACGCGCCGCCTTGGCTGAGGTTGCATCCCGTGGCCGCGCAGTAGGGGTCCCAGCATCATTGCTGGCCGGCACATCGCGGGCATGGCAGGCCGGGCAAGTCGAACTGATCCAAATCTCAGGGCAGATCACCGACAACCTCATCAGCTGGCTGGCCATCCACCCCGAGAAGGCAGCATGACCGCAAACACAGGAAGAAACAACGCAGGCGAAGAAATCCTCGTCTTCCTCGTTGTCGGCATCGGAGGGATAGCCCTACTGAACAAGATGATCCCCAAGATCATTGGCAATCTCGGAGCATGGCTTCGCGCCCACGGACTGCTCGGCGCTCCCGGGCAGGGCTTGTTTGATCTTGGTCCGTTGGGATCAGTTAGTGCTGCCCACCTGATGATCGCTGTTGGTGTGCTGATCGTTGTGGGGGCATTGGGGTCGCGGCTCGTTGGGGTGGGCCGTCGCGAGAGCCAGTCGGGGTTGTAGGTGACTGGTAAGCGGGCCTGGTGTGGTGCCGCGAATAGGTTTTCCGCCCGGTGCGGGCGGGGATGAATTTAGCAAAACATCAATTTTTGATTGGAGAAATGTGATGGACGCTTCATGTCGAGGCTATGTGGTGGCGGGTGGCGCCGGTGTGACCACAGATTTCTGTGAGAAGACTGCGAAGCCGTCAGGTTTTTCGGGGGTGCGATGATGAAGGTGAAGTCTGTTGTTGCTGCTGGTGTGACGGCGGCGATGGGTGCCGGGATTGTGATGGCTGGGCCATCGGTGGCCCGAGCGTATATTAACGAAGATGGCCGTGGTGCTTTAGCGGCAGGGTTCCGTGGGGTGAAGTCAGTCCACGGTGGCCGTGAGATTGGCACGTTCGTGGTCAATGGTCAGCGTGTGGTGTGCATTGATCCGGGCAAGGCGACTCCCAGTGATCTGGGCCGTCTTGGCAAGCGCACTGATGCGAAGGCTAGCTATTTGATGGATCAGTACGCGAACACGACGAATGATTACGAAGCGGCCGCGCTGGACTACATTATTAACGTTGATTACGGGCTGGGATCGGATAACAGGTATTTGAAGAACGGCTGGGCTAGGGCAAAGCATTTGTCTCAGATGCAGGCTGCCCGCAACAAGCTGTTGGCGGATGCGAACTCTCATGCTGGGCCGTATAGGTTGAGCGTGAGTTTAGCTCCGAAGAAGGCTTATGTTGGCGACAAAGGACTTGCGTCGTGGGCGGTGACGTCAGCGTCGGGGGCATCGTGGAACGGGGCGAAGGTGAGAGTTGCTCTCCACGGTCCGGCCGCGTTCGACGGCGGGTCGTCCACGGTGACCGGGGCGGCGAAGGGTCGTAGCGGGTTCACGTCGACCGGGCCTGGCTGGATTAGTGCGTCGGCTCAAACGACGGGTACCGTTCCTGGTACCACGGTGAAGATCGCTGCCGCGAAGGTAAGGGGCCAACAACGTGTGGTTCTGGCGGGTGATCGTGCAACGGTCAGGTGAGTCGCCCCTCGTGTCCAGGTGTCTCCGAAACCGATAACGATGACCTCGGATCTGACAGATACCGCTGATGGTGATTACGCGATAGTGGGTGGCAAGGCTGCGACTTTGTCTGACAAGGTCGCCTACAGCAACGCTGCCAAGGGCACCACCTACACGCTATCGGGTGAGCTGGTGGATAAGACGAGCGGTAAGCCGACTGGCATTAAGGCGTCGAAATCGTTCACTGCGGCGGGCACGTCAGGGTCTGCTACCGTGCCGTTTAGAGTCAGTGCGCACGATGCTGGCGTGTGGTCTGGCCACACAGTTGTCGCTTACGAGATTTTGAGTGACAAGTCAGGTAAGAAACTTTCGGCGCACACCGATTTAGCTGATGCCCGTCAGAGCGTGTCGGTGAGCAAATTGGTGCCCACGCTGTCGAGTCGGGCCTCGGATACGGCAGACGGGGATCAGATGATCCCGGCTGGTAAAGATGGGCGTGTGCGTGACACGGTCGCCTATCAGGGATTAGTTCCGGGCGAGCGATACACCGTGTCTGGTCAGCTGATGGATTCGACCTCGGGCAAGCCGGTCAGCTCGCCGGTATCGACGCCGCTTACTGCATCGACTACTGACGGCACGATCGAGGTCACGCTGCCAGTGCCAGTGAAACAGGGTGCGGTTGGGCATCGTCTGGTCGTGTTCGAAACACTGTCTGACACGTCGGGTCAGAAAGTGGCCTCTGACGCTGACCTAACTAATCTGGGTCAGTCGATGTGGGCGCCGAAGATCGGCACCACCGCGGTCGATAAGGCTGACGGGGACCACGTGTTGCCCGCGGAGGGTGGCACTGTGACTGACACGATCGCCTATCACGGATTCCAGCCAGGCCTGGAATACACACTGTCGGGTGAGCTGGTGGATAAAGCGACGGGTAAGAACACTGGCATTAAGGCATCAAAGGTATTCACGGCTGCCAAGGCTGACGGGTCTGTCCCTGTGGATTTTCGGGTGCCTGCCGGATTCGCTGGTAAACAGCTCGTGGCGTTCGAAGTTGTTAAGCAGAACGGCCATGAAGTGGCGGCCCACACCGAGATCAACGATGTGAACCAATCAATGAGTGTTACACCGCCGGCACCTACCCCGACTCCATCGGTGACTCCGGCGGCCCTAGTTCCGGCCTCAACACCGCCAACTCCGACCCCATCGACTCCTCCGGCTAGTAGCCATGCGGCTACCCCAGGTGGCCAGATTCACACTGGTGACGTGCCAGACGGACTGAACCCGGCGCTCATCGCTGTGGGGGCCACGATCACCGTGGCTGGCGGTGTGGGTGCAGGTATCGCCGCTCGTCGTCGCCGTGACTGACAGCTGACACACCAGCAAAGTGGGGGTGAGATCCCAGGGATCGCACCCCCATTGCTAGAGAAAAGGAGGAACCGGTGCAGGGTTCACGACTGGTACGGGTGCTGAGTTTTGCGGCGATACTCGTCGGTGCGGCGTGCATGTGGTGCGGTGCGCACTGGACTCCTTCCGGTTTAGAGGAGACGCCTGCGGGCCGATTGCATGTCCCGGACGCGGTCACGTCATCGAACCCGAACCCCTCTCCTGTTGGGCCCGCCCCGACACTGGTGCCCCGGTCGGATGACAGGGTGTGGGTATCAGTGCCGGCGGTGGGGATCGATGCTCCCGTGACAGGTACTTTGCACCGGAGCAGAGGTATGTGGTGGCCGCCCTCGAAGAGCCTGGGGGTCTCTGTGACTGGAGCTCGCCTGGAAGCCACCGCAGGGACGACGATGCTGGCTGGACACGTATGGGAAGGCACTACATCCGGGGTGCTGTATAAGCTGCACGATGCCCAGCCAGGCATGGCTATCGGCGTGACAGTCAGTCACGGCACAGTCTCGCGGTTCGTCGTGACAGATGTGCGGCAAGTACCTTCTGACCGGCTGCCCAGCTGGGTGTGGGGCGCCGTTTCGGGGCCGCGCCGCCTGGTGATAGTGACGTGTGCTGGGCAGCCAACTGATGGGACAGGACCGAGGCACTGGTCACACAATCTTATTGTCACTGCCCGCCAAGTGCACTAAGACATGGGATTGTCACTCGTCGTGCAGACCGAGTGCTGTCTTCTCGGCCTGGGTGAGTTGGGAAGAGACGAAAGGTCTGCTGGTCTGGACGGCTTGTCGCATAGAGTTGATGGTTTTAACGCCGCGCTTATAAACAGCGACCCGGGACATCCCGGTAGAACGGGCGATGGCAGTCACGGAAAGACCGGCATCGACGGCATCGCCAAGGATATCGGTGAGAACGTTCTCGGCGACGCGCAATTGGTCAGCCTGCTGGTTCCGGGCAGCGAGGGCATGTTCGACGAAAGCTTGCCAGTTCTCGGGGATGACAGCCACCTCGGTGAGGGTAGTAGGGACCTCAGGGGTGATCCATCCGTGACGGTGAAGTTCATCGGCTAACTGGGCTGGTGTGGTCGGGGTCGGGTCGGGGGCCCAAGTGTCAAGGGGGGCCCAGGTCCAGTCACGATCGGTAGTGTTCCAGATACGGATGGTGATATGGATGTCGGTGTCGGCGAGAACAGCGCGGTACAAACGCACGGGGGACTCCTGATGACTGGTTGAGCCCTTCGATTCAATCACGTCTGTGCAGGGTCCTCATGCGCAGTCGGCCAGCTCGAACAGGACGGGTTGGAACGGTTCGGTGTTGTTGGGTCTGGGCTGGGGTAGGACAGCAGGGGTCGGGGACGAGACGGGCGGGATTCTGGGGCGGCCGTGACGACGGACGGGTTGGCTGACGAGCAGGTCGTAAGTGGCCTGGATGCGGGCTGCGGATAGTCGAGTGACGTAGAGGGCTTTGGGGGTGGTGGTCAGACCGAGGTCGGAGCTGGTCAGCCAGCGGCTCAAGTGCGCATTGGTCCAGCCAAGGGTGTGCAGGGCTATCAACAGTTCGCGGGATTCGCGGGCCGGGATACGGTCGGTGGCTGCTGAGGCGAGGTCGTCGATGTTGGTGGCTCCCAGAGCACGAGCATCATCGGAGCCTATCCATGCCACGGGTCGACCGTTGTGGCCGAACAGAAGTTGGTGCATGGAAGTAGGGGAGATCCCGGCTAGGGCGGCGACGATACGCCAGGGTAGCCCGGAAGCGCGCACGAGCATCTTGGCCCAGGCTCGGTAAAGAGGAGCCTCGGCGCGGCCGTCGGGATTGTGGCCCCATTCAATATTGCTAGTCATACATGACCTCCGTTCACTGATGAAGGGTCTGGTAAGGGCCTTGAATGTGCGGAGGCGTAGCGTGACGCCATTCATCGGTGATGCGGGCAGCCTCGGTAAGGGTGTTGAGGAAGCCGGGATTGTCGGCAACCTGGTCGAGCCAGCGCCGGGCAGTGAGCTCGGCGCTATTACTGAGAGGGCATACGCAGTGGCCGAGGGCGGAGCCGGTCAGAACGGCGATGTCCCACACCAAAAGCAGGGCCCCGGTGTGCATCCAGATCAAAGCAGTAGTCACGGGATTGGGTTCGCGGCCGCTGGTGGAGACCCAGGCGCGAATGTCGGGAGCCAAGGGCAGGGACCTCATGCGGGGCCGGCCAGGGCGGCGCAGTGCGACGCTGGGAGGCTCGGCCGAAAACCGTGGCGGTCCGCTTGGGGAGATGACGGCCACACGCGACGTGGCGGTGGCAGTGGCGTGTTCGATCATGCCTTAAAGTGTAAACCATGGTTAACACATGTGGGGGGTGAGATCGCGCTTATGGGATCACCGAAAAATGGCTGCTGTTCCGCACATCAACCCTGGTTGTGGCACCTTCATTTATGAAGGCGCAGAAGCAAGGAGAGATGATGAGGATCAACGCGACCCGTACCCCGCTGCCGCCGGTGCGTTCTACGACCGCCAGCCAGTTGAAGGTCAGCGACCTGGTCGCAGGTCACACTGCAGTTGGCTCCTACCCGTTCCAAGTTGAGGGAGTCGACCACTACGACGGTATGATTCACCTCCGTCTTGTTGAAATTGGCCACGCCTCGGGGCTCACCGATGAACAGCACCTGGCCGTCGAGTCGGTCCATGCCCCCGACGAGCCAGTCATCACCCTTTCGCGCCACTTCGGGGTCTGTTCTGAGTGCGGCAGGCTGTCGCCGTGCCCCGATGAGCTGTCCGAGCGTCGTTTGGAGAAGCTATGGCAGGGCGAAGCCGAAGAAACCGTCCACGTATGAGTCTGATTCACAGCTCATGGGCGTTCTCCTGGTCGTGGCATCGCAGTGAGGCCGTCGAGATTATGGCAGGACGCTTCCGTTCTTCCTTTGTCATCGTGGTCGTAGCAGGTATAGAGGCCGCGATCATCTGGGCGCTAGGGGGCTGGATGATCTTTGGGAACTTGCCTGGCTGGGGAGAACTGACTGTGGTTGGTGCCGCAACCTTCCTCATCGTTGCGGTGATCATGGGAGCCACCGAGGCCCGCCACTGGCGCACTGCGGCATGGCGCAGCTGGCAGACCACACAGAACTGGCGTGGCGGAGCCTACGTAAGCCCATCGACGCGACGACACGGCCCCATGCTCATGTGTGTTCACGCCGTCCCTCGCAACCAGGGCCACGGGTCACACATCCTCACCCAAGTCTGCCAATGGGCCGACCAGCAAGGCCTTACCTTGGAGCTAAAGCCCTCGGGGAGCGCCGCGGAGCGGTTCTATGCACGGTTCGGCTTCGTTAAGGCTTCTCGGCGGGTCATGAGGCGCGAGTGTTTGTCTGGTGGGGCGGATCCACAAAAAGACGTCTAATGCACTTGACGTTTCGTCAAATACGGTAGACAATCTGTCTAGATTATTTGACATATGGAGGAGGGGTGACATGCCAAGTTACCGAACCACTCTAGACGGGAAGGATTACCGTCTGGTTATCACGTTCACCGATGAGGACGCTACGTGCGTCATCGAACGCACCCAAGAAAGGACGTGGATACCCGTCCAAACCTGGAGCATCGGCGTCACTGCCCGCACTCGCGCGCCTGAGCGCCGACTTAAGATCACCGAGTCTGCGGCTGATCATGGCTGGCAGGTTCCCGCTGACGCATGGGGCCCTATTCGTCACAGCCGGATCATCGTCGAGACTATCCACCCTGCGGGGTGGGTCTCTGTGGTGGCTGAGGCGACCCGCCAACGTGAGGAGGCCCTGGCCCAGCTGGGAGCTATTGATCTGGCTTGGCGTGACGTTTTGGCCGACGCTGCGTCCATCGGCTGCTTGCCTGCTACCGCTATCGCCGAGGCGGCAGGAGTGTCCCGGGGCCGGGTCTACCAGCTGCGTGAGGAGCAGCGCGAGCGTATGAACGCCCTCGATGCCGGTCGTTCCTTGACTCAGAGGAAGAGGAAGCCATGAGCGACGACCAGGAACGTCGCCGGCCAGCTCCGCACCGGCCTCCTGACCCCGAAACAGTGTGGCTGGACATCGACACCGCCCGGGGGGTCGACGCGGCCGGGAACGAGATTCTGCCGGTGCTAGGGGGGCGGCGCACTAAACGCGCGACCCTGTCAGACCTGTTGACGACCGCATTGCATCACAACGCCCGGCGTCTGATTGTCTGTGGTGACATCCCCGACCGGCCCCAGTCTTGGCTATTGCCTGACACTCCCGCCCATACCCGTGAGTTCAACAAGGACTGGCATGTGCGCGGCCTGTTTATGTTGGTGGGACGTCCTGCCCGAGGCCGGTTTACCCACAAAGAGACCGACCGCAACCTCGACATCCTCGTCGCAGATGAGTGGTTCCCCGGCCAGACCCTCACCCCGGTCCAGGCTCGCTGGGCCTGGCGAGAACTGACCCACATCATCGCTACTAGGATCGACCGCGACTGGGCCCTGATGGACCGGCCTGGAGCCGAGGGCATTAATCTCTGGAAGTTGCGGACCCCCGAGTCTTATCTCATGGAGCCGATGGATCCCGAACTGGGCGCACTTATCCAACACACATCGCCTCAGCACCGCTATGAGCTGTGCGTTGATGACGGCCACCCCGAGGATCGGGAACAAGGTTGGCGTCCCACTGTGCCGGCCGGACCCATCCCTAACTTCGTATACGTGGACGGCCGGTTCATGTACGCCGGATCAGTGGCTGGAGAGATCGGTGCTGCACCAGCCACCCTGCTCAGTGCCACTGAAGCTCACGACCTGTTTACCGACAACCCCTGGCACCCGGCCCGCTACCACGTCCGCTTCACCGTGCCGTCTTGGTGGGACGATATCGGCCTATTGCCGGTCAAACGAACTAAAGGCCGAGCGGGGTGGTTTTGGCCCAACGTGCCCGGCACCACCTACGAAACGTGGGTTGACGCCGCTGAACTGAAACTAGCCATTGATGAGGGTTGGGACACTGAATTCGGTCCTGACGGGCCCGTTACTAAGCCCATCGAGTTCCTTGGAGGGATCAAGCTGACTAAGGTTGACCCCATCCGAGGGTGGGTCAAGACGATTCAAGACATGATCGACATGGCCGAGAAACGCTGGGCAGACAAGAACCCCACCGCCACCAAGATCCTCACCGCCGCGCTGAAAAACATGTTGCGCGTGACCATCGGCCAAATGTCGGCCTCTAACCCCGTCACCACCACCGTCGTTTACGACGCCGACGATATCCCTTCCGACACTGAAGGCTTCGACGCTATCCGTAACAAGACTGGCGACATTGTCGCCTACCAGTACGAGACCGCCCGCCGCCGACCCGACCCCGACACCTGGCACCCCGAAATCGCCGCCCGCATCTGGGCCTTGTCCCGCGTGCGCACCCTCAACACCCCGATAGCCGACCCCACCACCGGGAAAAACGCCACAACCAAGGGAGGAGCGCTGAGAATAAACTCCCGCTCCTTGCTGGCCATCCACGGCGACGCCATCTACACCACTAGCGTGCCCACCTGGGCACTCCCTGTGGCTCAAGGGGGCGGAGACGACGGCAAGGACGGGCGACTGCGTGTCAAGGGTGTCCTACCCGGTCCCCTGAAAGCGCCCCAGACCGGATCGGAACGGGTCACCCTGTCGGAGCAGGCCGAGCAGGCAGGCATCCCCGAGGGGGCGACCAGTGACTGAGCGTGATAACCGGGCCCAAGACTTGTTGCGCACCCTGTTGGCCGAGGGGTGGAGCCAGAGTGAGATAGCCCGACGAATCAAGCGAGACCCCCGCTTGCTGCGCTACGTGCTGCATGGACTCAAACCCGGAACCAACTTAGTCGAAGCGTTGACGCAGCTGGAGCGTGGTGAGGAAGTCACCCCGCCGCCACGTCGGCGTGACCGCAAGGGCCGGACTGCGAAGGTACGCAGCAAACGCGGCAGGCCGTCACACCGACCCCCTGAACCGGATGCCAAACCTTCCCGTCCCAGGGGAGATTACGCACCACAGCCCGCCGAGGAACCGCCGGAAGAACAGCGGATCGAGATTCCGCCAAGGAAGCGCCGCCGCAGCACAACCCCATCGACGGGTCAGCCCGAGCGCCTTGAGCGGAAGATGCACAAGCGCAACTTGTTGCGCCACGAGGTGACTAACCTCCCCCATCACCGCTCCTCCCACTTACTCCAATTCCCCCGCGACAACGAGGACGCGCGAGGACAAGCCTCCGACCTGCTCACCGAGATCTTGTCAGAAGGCCGAGGCCAGCGGATGCACGCGAAACTGTGGATCGAGGTCGACAAAAGAGGACGCCGGGAGCGCCAGATTGTGAGGTTGGGGGACAAGGGCGGCTACGACTGCGGTTTAGCCCTGGAGGACGTGCGGTTGTTCCGGGATGCGTTGTCGTGGCTTGAGGATCAGGCCGGGCAGAGGTACGGCAATGCTGCCGATACAGGCCGCTTGATCGGTGTAGAAATCGATGTTTGGTGAAAGTCATGAGACTTAGGCATGTGAGCTTTGCGTGGGGACCGTGCAGGAGTACGGGAGATACCCAGGAGCATCATGATGCCTATATATTTTTGCATTCGTGCATCGTGTGAGGACGGATCCTCTCTCCTCCTCCCCCCGATGTTGATGTGGTCTTGGTGAGGATTACAGTGTGAGTGTCAATCTGATGGAATGGATTGATGCCCCGGATGGTCTGGGAAAGCTGACGAAGGTCGGAGCATCAGACCGTGCGGAGTAGTTTCAGGTTCCGTTATGGTTTCACGGGCACCAGTGCCGTCTGCGAGCCCCCGGAACGCTTCTGTGAAGGAGCAACATGCCAGCAACAACGTTACGTAAGCTTGTATCGGAACTGGTGGTAGCGGCAGATAGGTTTTGTAAACCTATCTTGCAAGCCTTGTTTGATGTAATGATCAACTACGGCCTCTTAGCTCCCAAGGGGGGATGATCCGGACGCCGACCATGCTTACCACTTTATTGCACGTGAAGGCTACGTCGAACTGACGAAAGGCCATCCACGAGCATTGGATCGCAGTCTGCTGGTTTTACCTGCTTCGGGTCCGACGCAGCATCTGTGCTTCTGCGGTCGCCAGTAGGACCGGAGGAGTATGATCTGTCCGGGCTTGCCAATGCGATGTGTTCGATCCCGCGCCCCTCAAAAAAGAGATAGTGCGGGTCCAGGGCTGTCGAGAATCATTGTTGATGCCTCGACAGACATCACTGTAACCGCCCGTAATCTATCGGCTGTAGCAGTTGGTCGAGCTGCAAAGTTCAATAACCATGCTGCAAAATTATTGGATTCCCCAGCGCAAACTTAAAGAAACTATTTTCCTTGTGTGTAGTAAACGTACTAGAGACTGTTTCATGGTCCAAATCACAGATCGGATATGTCAAGACCAGATTGCCATCAATAGTGCATTGAGAGTTGATAAGATTGATGAAAATTAGTAGTAGCTGTGAACGATCATCGTATCTTCCACTAAACCAACTCATATGGCATGAAAAATGCGAAACCCTGCGTCTCAAGCATCTTACGAAATTGCTAGAGCATGAGGCCTTACGAGAAAGCATCCACGTAGCCCAAGGGTCACCCTATATCATCCTTGATGGAGCCCACAGGTGTCGAGCAGCTCTTTATTTAGGATTCGATTCCATACCGGCACATATTGTCCCGATGACTCCAGAGCAATCCGTGTCTGGTTGGGTGCATGTCTATAACACTCGAAAATTTTCTTTCGTGCCACCATTGGTGCGTGGGGGGAATCGAGGATCAGTTATCGCCATTTTACACGATGGCGACTTGCGACAAGAAGTCCGTTCAAAGAGCGACTTAGCTTCAGATCTATTTTATGCTTACTGGGATCTTGCGGGGCTCTTGAGAAGACTTGATTATCGACGTTTAGCGAATGTACCCACTCAAGGACAGTTTGTGGAATGGGTTCTTCCTCCGTGGGGGGTTATAGCCGAGATAGCTACTAATTACGGGCCGCTACCAGCAGGTATAACTCGTTTTGGATCAGTTTTTTCGAAAAAATGCCCACGATGCATTGCTGAGTACGAAGAAGCCTATCATGGGTGACCCATTACTTGATAGTGATGAGGAAGTGAATGCCCTAGCGGCCTTGAAGAAGATTATTGAGATTCAATATTTCATGGTGAACCATATGACATCTACTAATTCTCTTTCTCGAGGTGGCTTGTAATTATAGTAATTACAAAATTTTTCTAGTTAAGATTAGGCAACCACTGAAGCTGCTCTTGAGGTTCTTCCGAACAGTGAGATGGTGGCAATCCATCCAATAATTCTTGCCCGCTGACGCAAGAGATGACGACTCCCTCGCCGTGACCACAGACAGAGATCACATGCGAGCTATCGGCATCGCACCAACTATAAAACTGAATACCGTCTGTCATCCCTTCAGCTGGCGACAGTAAAGTTTGATCTATTACTGAGAAAGAATCTAACGGAACAGTGAGCCCCAGTCCCAGATATTTGAGGTATGCCTCCTTCCGCGTCCAGATCATTGCTCGAGCGATAGAGAGGGGAGCCGTGGTGGTCGTTTGCAAGGTCTCCACTTCTTCCACTGAAAAATCTTCCGAAACCGCCGCTAAACCTGGCTCAGTGACTGTTTCGACGTCTACGCCAACAGGATATGAGCTTGTGGCACAGACAATCCAGCTTCCAGCGTGCGACAAGTTGAACTTAGGACCACCACAGTTCGCTAGTAACGGCTTCCCGAAAGCGTTCTTCGATATCTCTGACTGTACTGGAACCTTATAATCAAGCTCTAATGAGTAGGATCGGAGTTCGTCAGCTATGAGGCAGCGCAAGCAGTCATCTATTCGCACGTATCGTCGTGCTCTATCTCGTCGTTCAGGAGTAGCTCTTTCCATCAGCTGCGGCAAGGCACTCTTGGGGAACGTATCGAGTGACACACAAGAGATGCAGATCAATTTTTGATTCTCCCTTCCAATGTGGTCCTACAAGGAGGTACACTAACTCATGAAGTAGGTGCCAAGTTACTTCAGCGTGCATCACTGGGGAGGTCGCGCATATATGTTGCTGTATCTGCTATTTTATCAACGCCGTTCGTAGGAAGCATCAGCATGATTGAGATCCTTAACGTCTTGCCTAAACCTCTTCCAATGACGCCTATAGTCTGCACAAGACTCTTCACTATGAATTTGCTTTCATGCTATGAAAAAATCCAATGCCATGCGCTGTAGGGGAAAATAAATGATTGCAGGATCTATTGAAGAACTAGATGAAAATGCTCAATTTGTTCGCATAAAAAATTCATTTCCTAAGCATGATGTTTACGTAAAGTTAGAAGGCTTAAACACTGCTGGTTCCGTGAAGCTCAAGACGGCTATCGCGCTCGTCGATAGCTTAGAAGAGCTGCATGGTCTTCAGCCAGGAGGGTGGGTGATAGAGTCCTCTTCTGGGAGTTTAGGTATAGCACTTTCTGCTGTATGTGCGCGCCGAGGATACAAATTAACAATCGTTACAGATCTGAATGCAAATGCAAGGTCGATTGCGCATATGCGTGCTCTGGGAGCGGAAGTAGAAATTGTTCAATCGCTGGATACAGCGGGCGGATTTCTTGGGACGCGACTTGCTAGGGTTCGTGAGTTAGTAGAGATGCCAGGTGGGCCGTTATGGACAAATCAGTACGAAAATCCAGCCAATCCTGAGGTTCATTCAAGAAAAACATATAAAGCGATTGTTGAAGAATTAGGCGATCCTGATTACCTATTTGTAGGTGCTGGTACCACAGGCACGCTGATGGGTGTATATAGGGCTGTCATGAAGCGTGGTTCATGCACCAAAGTGTGTGCTATTGATAGCACTGGTTCAGTGACTTTCGGAGGATTTCCTTCGCGGCGGTATATTCCTGGCTTAGGCGCTAGTATAAAACCGCCAATCTTTGACGAAAAATTGCCTATAAAAAGGTATTATATTGATGAAATTGATACCGTGAGACAGTGCCGACGCATTGCGCAGGCTGAGGGATTTTTACCGGGTGGATCGACTGGAACCGTGCTAGCAGCATTTGATGCTCTTCGAGATAAAATTCCCGAGGAAAGCCGCGTTGTCGTTATTTCTCCTGATCTTGGAGAAAGATACCTAGATGGAGTATATGACGACGATTGGGTTATGGAAAAATTTGGAGAATCAGCATTTAACTATGCTATTCGTCCAGTTGCGCACGAGGTGAAAGAAATGGGAGGCATTTAAATGACGGAATACAGTGAGATGCTAGTTATAGACGCCAAACTTTCCGAAGAATTTTTAAAGGGAAGGGAGTCGTTTCTCATTGATCTTGTTGAACGTGTTTACCGAGCACGCCATGCCGGAAATACTGTATGCCCTGATAGTTATTTTCTCCGGTTCCCAGGAGCTCCACGAGATCGCATAATTGCGTTGCCATCTTATATTAACGATCAAGCTTGTGTGTCAGGTATTAAATGGATTTCTAGTTTTCCTGAAAATGTTGATCATGGGCTACAAAGAGCTTCAGCAGTCATCGTGCTAAATAACCCAGATAACGGCTATGCTTATGCTTTCATTGAGGCCAGCCGTATTAGTGCGGCTCGTACAGCTGCCTCGGCTGCGCTTGCAGTTCGAGTTCTTCACGATGCTCCTACGAGTATCGGTGTAGTAGGCAGTGGCCCTATTGCACAGACAACTTTACATTTTGTTAAGTCGCTATATACGGCAGCAGTTCCGGTGAAAATTCATGATTTGAATAGTGAATTAGTCGCACGTATGGTTACTCGGCGTGGTCCCGAGTGTTCGGTAGTCAGTTTAGAAGAGGCTCTTGGCTGTGATCTCGTGCTATTAGCTACCAACGCTGGAACTCCTTATGTGCCGATGAGTGTACGTTTCCAGCCGAACCAGCTCATCCTTAATATCTCGCTTCGTGATTTACACCCAGAGAGCATTAAAACGGCTAATAACGTGTTTGATGATGTTGAACATTGTCTGAAGGCAAACACTACTCCCCACCTCCTTGAACAGTTGAACGGAAATCGGGATTTTGTCACAGGAACGCTGGCCGAATTTATCTGCTCTGAGAAGCAACTTGACCCTGATCGCCCAACCGTATTTTCTCCGTTTGGTTTGGGAATTTTGGACCTTGCTGTTGCTCAAAGCTTGTACGAGCACGTTCAAGCATCAGGCGGTGGATTACGTGTTCCAGACTTTCACGGAGACATGAAGCGGTGAATGCAGAGTGATAAATCTTACCAAGAGTCTTGAAAAAAATGGGTTGGGCTTGTTTGTGACCGGAAGTGCGATGGCCGGGGAGAACTTCGACTGGCCTTTAGAACGCACGCTCTACTCGTACTTAGTTGAATGGGCCCATATCACTTCACATCACGTTGCCGTAATAGACATTAATGGTGAAGAAATCACCTACGAAGTGTTATTGAGTCTAGTTAACAGTCGAGCCTACTTTTTAGAGAAAAAACACGCTTTTGGGAAAGTTGTCATTTCAGAGCGTTCGCGCGATATCGAATGCCTTGTTGATATACTAGCTTGTAGTGCCGTAGGTGCCATCTATGCACCCGTTGATCCTCGGTGGCCAGAGACCCGTCGTAAACATATTAAGACGATTACGAACGCCGTCGCCATTTTCACTGATACTACTTTGCGCGAAACGGAAGTAAAGGCGCCACTAGGCGACACTTTTTTGGAGCGTGTGGATGATCCTTACAACGTCCCAAGCTACTGCTTTTTCACCTCGGGTAGCACAGGTGAACCGAAAGGTGCGCTAATTGCTCAGACGGGCATGATGAATCATTTGCACAGCAAAGTTCACCTCCTTCAGCTTGGAGCTGGCTCAGTTGTGGCCCAGACGGCGCCTACTACCTTTGATGTATCCATTTGGCAATTTTGTGCAGCCTTGCTGGTCGGCGGTACGGTACGGATCGTACCCGACGATATTTCACGGGATCCACATGAGCTTTGTTCTTTGCTGGAAGAGAAGCGTATAACACACATTGAACTAGTTCCGACAGTATTTCGTGAACTTATTCACGAAATTGGGTCAAGCGTGTCTTTCTCTGGGCTTGAGTATGTTCTGGTGACTGGTGAAGAATTACCCCTTCGGTTGGCTAGAGATTGGGTAGAAAAATTTCCGGCTGTCCCGTTGATTAATGCGTATGGTCCTACGGAATGTTCTGATGATGTAACGCATGCGGTCGTGGATGGCGAATCGCTTAACTCAGGTGAAGTTCCCATCGGAATTCCAATACCTAATACGTCTTTATACGTATTAGAGTACGCAGAAGGTACTTGGCGTCCAGTTTCTCCTGGAGCGCAAGGCGAGCTTTTCGTTGCTGGTCTTTGTGTGGGTTTAGGTTATATCGGACGCCCAGATAAAACCGCTCAAGCATTTGCCAGGATTGACGGATACCCATTCCGAATATACCGCACCGGAGATCTCGTTCACCAGCGAGCGGATGGCCAGCTGGTTTACGATGGCCGCGCTGATCGACAGATAAAAATTAGTGGAGTACGGATTGAGCCCGGTGAAATCGAGAATCGTATCCTTCGAGAAATCCCAGAGCTTGAAGACGTTGTAGTGGTTAAATTCCACCCTCGTGTCCGTGAACGTCGAGCAATGGTGCTCCGAGAGACGACGCACCAGTTTCTTTGCCAAGGAGACGCTAGCTTGGCCGCATTCTATCTTCCTCGCGCCGATTGTTTAGTTACTCCAAAAATGCTTAATAGTCGCGCGAAAAGAAGTTTCCCGAGAGTGATGTGTCCATCACGGTGGATAGAGGTTACTGATATTCCCACTACTTCAAATGGCAAGGTAGATATTAAGTTATTAGAGCGCCGTGCTGGGGAACTGTTACTGAATGAAGTTCAAGAGTCAAGAGAGGGATCTATTCCCGGTAGAGTTGAACAGAATCAGGACTCTTTCATTCTTCTCGTTCAGGACGTGCTTGGAACTCCTGTGAATCCAGAACTAACATTCATCGAATCCGGAGGCGATTCTCTTCGAGCCATTCAGCTAGCCAATATTGTCCGCTCACGAGGATCTTACGTGAGAGTACGAGATTTGCTTTCTTCATATACGTTAGGCTCTCTAGCAAAAGAATATCAAGCACAACAGATATCTCAGAAGAAATCGACCTCTGCAAAAAGATCACCTTCCCGCTTTGGTGACGTCAAAATTCCTTTGACTTGTGATATGAATCCGGCTCAGCAAGGAATTTATTTTCAATGGCTACTGGAGCCTAAGAGCCCTTACTATAATTATCAGATATTGTTAGAATGCGCTGGGCCGAACACCGATAGAATCCGTCGTGCTCTTGACCAGGCATTACGGGCGAATCCACAGCTAATGGCGAGGTTTGGAGTGGATTCAACTGGGAGATTTACACAGACGTTTCCTATCTCTGCTATCGATATGGATGAGATCTCAGTACACGAGGTGGCCTCTGCGCAAGAGGCTCGTGAGATCTGTTGGATGAAAGCAGCATTCCCCTTTAATCTGGAGGAAGGTCCCGCTATTGCTATAGACGAAATCCGTATAAATGGATATTCTACTTGGTTCGTTTTGACCATGAACGAGATCCTTATCGATGGCTGGGGAGCAATGAAGTTCATGGAACAGTTGATTTCTCTTTTTAAGTGTCGTGACATGGACGATCAAGAAATCGAAGTCAAGACAGCTATGACTTCAGTTTTAGAATATTTCCAACATCTGTCGGAACCTAAAGAGATATCCGCTGAAGCACGAAAATTTTGGTCAAAATCACTCGATGGAGTGAAATCGTGTTTCCCATTGCGCGATACATTAAATAATTCGTGTGATCCCTACGCTGCTTCTGTTATAGAGGTCTCTCTAGATGACGAAGTGACTGCTGCGATCCGTTCCACTGCGCATGCATTGAGTACAAGCCCATTTGCGGTATTTGTGGCTGCTTACTCGTTAGCGTTGGCAGCGGTCTCTGACCAACATGATTTTGTTGTCGGTGCACCAGTGGCAGGGCGAAACGATGAGTATGAAATTGGCGTCCCAACTCTGATGCTTAACATGATTGCAATACGAACTCGTATAGATGTCGAAAAGAAAATTAGTGACACAGTACGTTCTATGGTATCTAATGTGACTGAAGCTGTCTCATTCGGTGATAATGTATTTAGCAAGGTTGTTTCTGAGTTCGCTGATCACACGAGCGAGGACCCATTGTTTAGCACGATGGTGAATATGCTTACTTACCCGTCTCTGGAGTTTTGGGATGGTGATCGAAGCCTTCACCTAACTGAATTGAATACTGGGTTTACGAAATATGATGCGTCTCTTTATATCCAGCGACACGGCGAAGATTATACCTTGCAACTTGCTTATAAAGTGGCGTATGTGACACCAGAACGCGCTAATAAAGTATTGGCTCTTACAGCGTGGTTCCTTGCCTCTGATTGGCTCTCGGGGGAGACGACTGTCGCTAATGCCATAAAAACTGCCCTTAATGATTGTGATACATCGCAGATAACAATGCTCAAAAGCTATTGATGTAGTACGAAGGGAGATAAAGATGCAACCGTCACATGATTTGCTGGAAGGGTTGCGTAATATAGTCATTCAGAAACCAGGTGATGTCTGTCTGACCGGTCCCGCCGGCGAACAATGTTCATGGGAACAGCTAGTTAAAAATATCCTTGCGTGGAGAAAGTGGTTCAACCGAGAACAAAGTGAGGGCATTACGTTTGCTGCTCGACTCGATTTATCCGCCAAATCTGTTGCCCTTGTAATAGCAGCTGTGACGTTGCCTGTTAAGATTGCTTGGATTCCGTTGAATATTCCGGCTTCACGAGAGCGGGACATGATTATTAATCTTGGGCCTAAAACGGTTCTGATCGACGACTCAACAGCGGAAGAAGCGATTTTTGCAGGGAACTGGATAAGTGATGCCAGGTCCTTGACCTGGAGCGGTAAATCAAAATTCTTATATTTCACATCTGGATCAGAAGGAGTTCCGAAAGCCGTCCAAGTGGGAATGGATGCGGTGCGGAACCGTATCACGTGGATGTGGAACGCCTACCCTTACGAGTCAAGCGATCTTGTGGTCGTCCAGAAGCCGCTCTCGTTCGTTGCTTCATTTTGGGAAGTGTTGGGGACTCTGCTGGCAGGTGTTACTGGTGTTTTGATTACTAATATCGAGCGTAGCAGACCTGACGTGATGTTCGATCGACTTGCGTCTAATGGTGCTACCCACCTTTTTACGACACCTCCAGCACTAGCCAGCTTGTGTGACATTGCCACAGAGCAAGGGAGCACTCTTCCTCAGCTCCGTCTAGTGTGCAGCAGTGCAGACCAGCTGATGGCGAGCGTTGTCCGTCGATTCTTCGAGATCGCGCCCCGTGCGCGAGTAGTGAATCTTTACGGAGCTACTGAGACGTCGGCTAACACGACAAGTTTCGAGGTTTCTCGGTCAGGTAGCATTCCGGACCCTATCCCCCTTGGCGAGCCGATCTGTGCTACGAAAATTGTAATTCGGGACATGAAAGGTAACGAAAAGTTATCTGGGGAAGAGGGGCAGATATGCGTACAGGGTGCCCCAGTGGCCGATGGATATATCGTTAATGGTCAACTCAGTCCAGGGGACGATGCGTTCTTTACACTTGGAAGTGGACAACGTGAAATACGGACTGGTGATCTGGGAATCATCAAGGATGGCGTCCTTTCACTGGTTGGCAGGCTCGATAACGCGGTAAATATCGCTGGACACAAGATCCACTTGGAAGAGGTTGAAAGAGCTGCAGCTCGAGTTGCTAACTCCACGAAACAATGTGGTGCAGTTTATCACCAAGGCAGTGGTGGATTTTTAGCGCTCGTGATTCCACGCGAATGGGAATCTCAGGTCACGACTTCTCGTCTTGCCGAATTTCTACCTTCCTATATGATTCCTCTCAAGATCGTAACTACGCAGAATGTTCCTAGATCAAGAACGGGAAAAATCGATCGGTGCGAGTGCCTGAAGTTGGTAACACAGAGCGAACTCTACGATTACGACAGAATATCCCAAGGACAAATGCAGCGTAACAGTGTTCACGATCAAGTGCAAAATATCTGGGATATGGTCCTTGGAAAGAAGAGTCACGGTGAAGATCGTGATTTTTTCTCCGCAGGTGGAAATTCGTTGCGCGCTGTTCAGCTTTTGACCGCCATCGGTAAACAGTTTGGTGTCCGTGTCCCCTTGCGGAGCTTCTATTCTAATCCAACGATTTCCTGCTTGGTCAGTTTGCTGATGTCTGTTGAGGAGTGCGAGCATTGAACTCGGAAGTTTGGCAGCGTATTAGTTCGGCAACTACCTCTTGTTGCTCCACAGTCTTGATATTCCCTCCTACGGGTGCCGGAGCTCCTGCCTTTCAATCGATGTCTGTCTTAGAGGGGGATATTACAGTTTGGGGTTACTGCCCGCCTGGCAGGGGTCGGAGATTACTTGAACCCGGCATCAGAAGCATGGAGGAGTTCGTCAGCAAGTTTCGATCATCCTTCGATATCGTGACTGGGCCATTGATCCTCGCTGGAGTTAGTTTTGGTGCGATGCTAGCGTTCGTAGCTGCTCATGTTCTAGAAGACGACGGTATATCAGTGACTCGCTTGGTTGCCTTATGCGGGCAAAGTCCTAAAAGTTACAGAGGAGAACGGGAGGAGTGGAATATGGAACGTGCACGGAAGCATATGTGTAACTACGGATTGACTCCTAAAAGTATTCTGGATTCCGATGAATCTGACGATCTGTTTGTTCGCCCTACGCTCGATGATCTCTTACTGGCACAATCGTATTGTGGTAACCAACTTAAGCCGATTCGTATCCCTATAACCTGTGTTTCCGCTATAGATGATGAAATTGTTTCTTTCGGAGAAACAATCCGATGGCGTGAAGCTACGAGTGAATCTTACAGGTTGATTGAAGTTACCGGAGGGCACTATGCCCATGAAGGTTTTGGAAGAAAGGAATGGTTAAATGTTTTCTCGTGATGACGCAATGGTTGAAAGAAACTGGGCAGTGTTGGTAGGTGTTACCACGTCTGGATCGCATGCCTCTGCACATTGGTTTAAAGGCTTCTATGAAGCGTGTCAGAAGCGCCATATAATGGTATGTGGGGTAGACTTCGAGGAAGAGTTAGCGAACAAAATTCCGCCGATTCCTGTTGATTGTTTAGTTAAAGTATCCGGACCCTATAGGAGGAGCCTGGATGCTGATGAGATCGCTGAAATAGCGTCAGAAATTGAGGCCCGATGCCCTGGAAAGGTGGCTCTTTCAACGGCACTGCGCGAAAATTATCAGTTGCAGAATAGTCTTTTAGCTAAAGCTATTGGAGTTGCTAGAAATACTGCTAATTGTGTTGAACTTATCCAAGATAAACCGGCCTGCCGCGATGCGCTTCGAAAAGCTGGTATCTATCAGCCACAAAGTTTGCGTATTACCGGAGTCGATTCTGATGGATGCTTACGGTTTAGTGATGCATCGGGAACTGTCGTTGAGAAACCAACCAACAATTCAAGTGGTTGGATTGTAAAGCCATCCATAGGGATGGGCAGTGTTGGCGTTAGGCGCATCTTAAATGTTGAAGATATTTCTGAACTTGATACTCTCGTTCTCGAGGGAGGATTCTGCTTAGAAGAGTTTATCACAGGTACTGAGTATTCGATTGAGGGTATTGCTATAGATGGACGGGTATGCATCTATACAACTACAGCGAAAACAATCGACGAAGATTTCGTTGAAATTGGTCATATCCAGCCAGCTGATATGAGCAGTATATCTAGCAAACGTGAGCTTGAAGAACAGCTCCAACGCTGTGTAAATGCGCTTGGGATTGAGTGTGGGAATCTGCATGTTGAATTTTGGGTCACACCTGAAAAAGAAATTGTATGGGGAGAATTTCACGTGCGTCAAGGCGGAGATTTTATTGCGCCGGATCTTGTGTCCGCGGTGCGACCAGGGATCGACTATTATGGAAATCTGATTGATTCTTTATGTGGACTTCCTATTCATCCCTTGCCTGAGATAACCCAGTGCGCTGCTTCAAAGTTTATCGAATCCTCATCTGGAGTGGTATCAGAGGTTTCTCTCTATGACAGTGTCCCTGAAGAAATCGATTTGTACTGGGAATGCGTACCAGGAGAAATAGCACATGCAGTAAATGGTTCGCATGCAAGGGTAGCTGCTATTGTTGCCCGTGGCAATGACGAGCATACAGTGACTCAATTATTGGACCGCGTGGCTAATGCTTGCGTAGTGCGTGTCGCTTCCGTGAGCAGAGACTAGTTGCGTGGCAGTAGATTTACGGTGAGAAGTGAAACACACATCATGACTATATTATGCGGCACGCTACGATAACCTTGTTCGCAGCTTTAAACATCGTCGTCAGTCGCCTGGCTGGAGTTGTCAACGTCCAATATCGCCATCAAGGGTTTTCTGTCTCCTCTAGGAAGGATTGCACCTAATTATGAATAATTTCTCTACGCACAAACATGTTGAGATGCGTGATTGGGTCGCTGCTAATATGAGTTCCGTGTTCACTATTCCCACAGCGGCTCGTGGTTGAGCTCTCGGTCGAGGTGTGTTCTGGCGTCATAGACCGACAGGCCATCAGCTATGTGAATGATCGGAGCTAGTGAAGACAGCACCACTATTCGCACCCTTCGCCAACGTCTGGAACGACCGATAATCTTCGCATGAACCAAGAGCATAGATATTATATCTAATATTCATTAGAGAAATCTTTATGCATCGAATATGTCATACCAATATGAGCATTAAACTCGAAGATTCGTGCGGGAAGATAAAGTTTGTGATGAAGCGATTAAAAAAGCTGTTAGAGTTGTTGATTGGACTGAAGTTTAGGGGTGCCAGTGAAGACAATAGGGACACGAAGTAAACCGTCGAAGTCTCGGCTTCCTGGGCGCGTATTCAACCTCATTATGGCAGACCAAGTTCTCAGCCAATCATCTTACTTTGCGTTGCTACCGGTCCTCCCTTTATTGCTTACATTGAAATTTGGAAGTACGCAGGAACGGCTCATCGCGGGGTCTGTAAGCGTGCTTACACTGATGACTCGTGGTGGTGCTCTATTTCTCGCTTCGCCACTTCACCGTTTATCAGTGCGAAGTTGCGTAAGAATTGCTCTTACTCTGATCTCGGTTTCTTACGCTGTTGTGGCGCTTACGGCAAACCCCTATGCGATAATTGCTGCTCTGGGCGCTGCGGGCCTAGGGTTCAGTGTTAATGGTACTGGTGTGCGAAGCTTTATAGCGCTAGCAACTCCTGATAGAGCTTCCCAGAACCGCGGTTTCGCTGTCATTCAAGTTGTCGCGAATTGCACTGCGTCGGTAGGTCCTATTCTCGGTAATATGATACTTGATAGAAATATTTATGAGCAGTTTCTATTAGGAGTCAGTGTAGCGCTCTTTATCGCTGCGATATTAGCGCCAATGGCTGCCCCGAAAGGCGTGATGATGAGCGAAGGTTCCCTGAGGCCGCCGATGGGGATCAAAATTTTTCGTGAATTATTCAGGACAGCTGATGCGAGAAAAATAACGATCGTAGCACTAATAGGCAGTATCCTGATAGGGCAATTCTTTTCAAGTTTTTCCCTAGTCTTTTCTGCAATAGCGACAAGTTCTATGATGAGGTCGCTGTTCTATACAACTAATGGAGTGCTTGTCGTGTTGATTCAAATTCCGATATCTTTGCTTGTGGAATGCCAGCTAAAAATTGGAGTGAAAGTCCAGAAGATCATGATGTCAGGAGTGTGTACTCTTGGCATATCGATGCTATTCTTTAATGCTTCAAGGGGATTGCTTGGCGTAGTCCTTGTATTCTGTGGGGTGTTTATCTTTTCGTTGGGGGAGACGGTATTCACGCCAATTCTTAATGTTGCTTTTGCTAACCTCACCGAGGGCCGACCTGTCGTGGAATCGATGAACATGAGGCAGCTCACCTCTGCTGTAGGTGAGACGGTCGGTGTTTGGATAGGACTGTCCGTCTACAGCCAGTTGGAGCATGCCCATCTTGGCCTCATGTACTGGATTGCTTTGACAGCCCTGGCTGCTCTGTCGCTGCGTTGCAAATGATGATGGACAGTCCGTTCGATGGTTCCCAGACGGATCCTGTACCGGGCGGCTTTCTGGAAATTATGCTTGGAAGAAGCTACCGCGAGTCTTTCCACCAGATTGGACCATAATCGTACGGTTGTTTCGAAATGCTTTGTCGAACAGGGGTAGCTCTTAGAACTTTCCTCGGTTTACCGCGCCCGTTTTTATGAGGGTGTGGTTAAGGAGGTGCTATTAATGGCTATGGTTTCCTTTGAAGAGTGTCCTCAAGGGGTTGTTAGTGTCAGTGACACGGTGCTGTTTCGAGGGTGGTCTGAATATGCTGTTTAATGGCAGTGTGAAGCGTGTCGGTGTTGGTGTGGGCTGTGTTGAAGTTGAATGGGCCGAATGTATCGAGACCGATTATTTGAGGTGTCTTAACTGATGTCGGCCGTTTTCGCCTTGGCCGGCTCGGGTGCGTCGGGGTGATGAGGATGTTGAGCCGGTGCGGTGGGCCACGATCGGATTTGATGGTGCGGGGCGGGTAATCGAGGTGGTGTTTGTTCGTGGCGCTGACGGGTCCGTGTTGGTGATTCACGCGAATTGGTTGACGAAAGGGTTTCTGGTTTAGATGAGGAAGGCGAGATGAGTGAGTTTGTTGCCGACAATGGTGTTCTATTAGCGATGAGATGGTCAGTCGGTGGGCTGGTGAAGCTGAGTCAGGTTTTGAGGGGTTGCAGGTCGAGCCGTTCGGGGGTCGAGCTTGGGAGGAAGTGGAGACTGAACCCCTGGAACCTTGCACGATCCGAGTGAGTGCCAGCGTGTGGAGGCTGATCGAACGGGATGCGTCCCGGCAGGGCATGACCGTGTCTGCGTGGACTTGTCAAGCGCTCACCCGTGAGGTCACCCAGACCCTCAAAGCTAGCTGAGGGTCCAAGAGCCAGGGGCGCGTGGAGTCGTTGTGGGGCCGTGGTTTCCGTCGAGGTTGACGTGGGCCAGGTGCTCGAACACGGCAGACCAGATGTGAGGCCTGCTGGCCGAGGTGTGAAAGTATCGAGATGCGCACTGGCTCGTGCTCAGACCGCAGAGGGAAAACTCGCCAAATCCGACCTCGGACGTGCCCGACTTATCGACCAGAACCGGGCTTACCGGGCACAGTTGCGACACGATTTCTGGACATAGCACCCTGAGCCGGCGACCCGTTGCCCCTTCATGTAGCAGTATTTTACTGCCTTTCGATTAAATCGACAGAAAGAAAAACAGTGAATCTCATTTCATTCGTCTGCGCGTTTATTAATCCTCCGTTGAACATTAGCTCAATTTCTCTCTACTGATAAATTATATGAGCAAACGAGAAATTCTCCGCAGGGAACGAGAGCGCGAATCATTTAAGATGAAGCGCCGTAAGGTCACCTATGTTGCCGTGGGTGTACTGGCCCTCTCTCTTGTCATCTTTGGTACGGTACTTGCTATTAATAAGTCCCGCCGGGGTCCTGTTATAGAGATTTCCCGGGGTGTGATCTCTAAGACGATTGTTTCCATTCCTAAAGGCGTTTATGATAAGGTTGGCCTGGGTTCTTCGGGGCTCCAGGGCGCCAAGACTGGGAATAAACCTGACAAGGACGGCAAGGTAAAGCTCTTTTATGTGGGGTCTGAG
>ERZ1464605.21-NODE-21-length-20397-cov-86.708190_pt1 | contig 20397 bp, 19 predicted proteins | sample MGYA00563997_ERZ1464605 | MGnify/ENA primary metagenome ERZ1464605 (study PRJEB39283, sample SAMN07833280) | human skin metagenome | isolation source: Scalp | host: Homo sapiens | place: India: Bengaluru | collected 2015-03-12 ...
CTGGTGGTACTGCCTGCTGAACTGAATCAGTGGGGTAGCTTTACGAAGCGGCGGACCGTTCGATACGAATCATGGGGCTCGCCATACCTTGTATGCATAGGTAGTATGCTTACGCAAAGGATGGCATGTCCCGAGCTGTGATTTTATGCAACTTGTTCCAGGAATTCCCGTGAAGGTTGCAGCCCTCGTCATGAGCGCTGCGGCGAGTCTGTCTTTAACGGCATGCGGTGGTTGTGACAACGGGACGAAGGCCGCTGGTAAGGCGGTGAGTGCCTGCTGGTGCTACCCCTAGCCCCTCATTTGATCTGCTTTTCATCAAGGTAAAGGCTAATAAGAACGATTTTTCTAACGTCTTGATTAACGGCGTGAAGAAGATGACGACGTATCGCATAGATCGTTCCATGAACATCGCAATGTCTGGGGGCAATGGCCGCCCTTAGCCAGAGCGTAAAAGCCACCTACTGGCTCGACGACTCCAAGAGGGTTGTCGGAACGACCGCGGAGGTCTCGAAGCTAAGGAGCACGGGGTCGTCCGGCCCTGCCATAGGTAATGGGTCGGACACATACGCCACGCAGGGTTCGACAGAGGGTTGCGAAAAATCACGAAGAGGGTCGGCGAGTCTCACAACAGCCTCTTCCCTCATGGGCCTGACAAAAATCGTCAAGCCACTGGCTCACGAGGATCAGCCGGGGCCGATCTCTTCGTCGAGGTCTTCCCGGCGAGGAGTACTGGCCGTGCACGTGCCATGCGACGTCGCGGGAATACAGGGGCATCGTCGCTTCGAATCGGGCAGTTTTCGCGTCGTGGCGATGGCCGCGGCACTCGAGAGCCCGGACCCATGTATTAGTGGGGATTTTTGTCACGGCACCCTCCGGTCTACTCGAAGTAACTCCGTCATTGTCGTAGAGCTAGGAGGCCATGAGTCGCGAGGCTGCTGGGGTGGAGGTTCGCGATCCCCTCGCCGTTTATGCCGAGGCTGAAAGCGGCTGTGGACCAGATTGCTGCGGTTAGGCTTGGTGCTCATCCTCTTGCGTGCGGTGGAGCTCCTCGAGGGCACGGATTCGCTCGGCGTCGAAGTCGATACGAGTGTGATCGGCACGAGTGGAAGCTAAAAGGCGGTATAGCACCATCATAAATATCACCCAGACAGGAGCGGCGATAAGGGCCTGACGAGAATCTGCCGAGAAGCCCAACATGATGAGGATGGTGATGAAGAAGAGGATGCCGACCCACGACATCACACGGCCAGCAGGCATCTTGAAGGCTGATTCCGCATGGCGTTGGGGATGTTTACCCAAGTACTTGAGGTAGCAGACCAGAATGAGTCCCCACACCGACAGATAGAGCACCGAGGAGACTCCTGCAACGAGGGAAAAAGCATCCATGACTGAGTCTTCAAGGGTGACGAGGACGATGGCTGGCGCAATGCACATCGCAGTGAGGATGAGGGCATTGCGAGGAATGTGACGACTGGACAACTTGGCGAAGACTGGCGGGGCGTTTTTCTCGCGTGCTAGCCCGTAGAGGATTCGGGAAGTAGAGAAAACTCCCGAGTTCGCTGAAGACGCAGCGGAGGTGAGCACAACAAAGTTGACGATATGGAAGGCAATAAGGATCCCAATAAAGCTAAACATTTCGACGAAAGGGCTTGCCTGCGGATTGATGAGATCCCACGGCTGAACTGCCATGATGACCCCTAGGGCCAGAACATAGAAGATAAGGACACGAGCTGGGATTGAGTTGATAGCTTTAGGGAGATTGTGCTCAGGGTCTGCTGTTTCCGCTGCTGCGGTGCCTGCCATCTCAATACCTTGGAACGAGAAAATGGCAATTTGGAAGCCGGCTATGAATCCCATGAATCCGGTGGGGAAGAACCCGCCACGGTCCCACAAATGAGAAAATGACGCAGCCGGAACCCCGCTGCGGGGTGGCTGGAACCCGGTGATCGCAAGGTAGCCGCCGACAAGGATTAATGCGATGATGGTGACGATCTTAATCATCGCAAACCAAAATTCCATCTCGCCAAAAAGTTTTACGGCTACCATATTAAGACATGTCAATAGTAAGACGATGCATGTGGCGGGTATCCATTTATCGAGATGAGGGAACCAAGCGGCCAAGTATCCGCACATCGCGATGGTGTCGGCGTTACCTATGACGACCCAACACATCCAATATGTCCACCCCATGTAGAACCCGGCGCCGGGGCCAACGAGGTCTGTCGCGAAGTCGGCGAAGGACTTGTAGGCCAGGTTCGACAGCAGTAGCTCCCCCCATGGCCCGCATGACGAAGAAGAGTACTGCTCCGATGATGAGGTAGACCAGCAAAATAGACGGACCCGCTAGGGAGATGGTCTTCCCGGATCCCAGAAAGAGGCCTGTTCCAATGGCGCCTCCGATGGCAATGAGCTGGAGATGCCGGTTCTTGAGGCCGCGCTGAAGCTGAGGTTCTTCAGTTGACCCTTCAGTTGGAGTTGTGGCCTGGGTGGCGCTATCCATGTGTCTCATCTACACCCTCCCGGTATCAACGGTGCCCCTGCTCGCGTCATTGCGGAACAAAGAACCGGTGCGAGTTTAGACGTTGCATAGGTTCACTGGGGTCGGTAGTCGATAAAAATGTTCAGATGTGGCAGGTATCACAATACGTGGGATGAGGGATAGGTCTCTGTCACTGGTGATGGGATAACCGAGACAATGCCATAGGGCGACGCGTAAGATCGATTGTGGATCAGCACCGATGCTGGTCCCCCGACGTTGTTGTTGGCGGGTGTTGTTGTAAGGAGTGTGTGTGATGCGTGTTGGTGTTCCTACTGAGGTTAAGAATAGTGAGTTTCGTGTGGCTGTGACGCCGGCGGGTGTTCATGCGTTGGTTGGTCGTGGTCATGAGGTGTTGGTTCAGGCTGGTGCTGGTGTGGGTTCGGGTATTCCGGATTCGGATTTTGTGGGTGCTGGTGCGCGGGTTGTGGGTGATGTGGAGTCGGTGTGGGGTGATGCTGATTTGGTGTTGAAGGTGAAGGAGCCTGTGGCGGAGGAGTATGGGCGGTTGCATGAGGGGTTGGTTCTTTTTACGTATCTTCATTTGGCTGCTGATGAGGCGTTGACTCGTGAGCTTTTGGGGCGTGGGGTGACGTCGATTGCGTATGAGACGGTGGAGTTGGCTGATCATTCGTTGCCGTTGTTGTCGCCGATGTCGGAGATTGCGGGTCGGTTGGCTGCTCAGGTGGGTGCGAATTGTTTGTTGCAGTCTGCTGGGGGTCGTGGTGTGTTGTTTGGTGGTGGTTCGGGTGTGCGTCGTGGTCGGGTGAGTGTGCTTGGTGGTGGTGTGGCTGGGTTGTGTGCGGCTCGTGTGGCTGCGGGTATGGGTGCTGATGTGACGGTGTTTGATGTGGATGTGGCGCGGATGCGTTATATCGATGAGGTGTGGGGTGGGCGTATTGGTACGCGGTTTTCGAGTCCGTTGGCGGTTCGGGAGGCGTGTGGTGAGTCTGATGTGGTGATTGGGTCGGTGTTGGTGCCTGGTGCTCGGACTCCGCATTTGGTGGATCATGAGATGGTGTTGGGGATGGTGCCGGGGTCGGTGTTGGTGGATATTGCGGTGGATCAGGGTGGGTGTTTTGAGGATTCTCATCCGACGACGCATGCGGATCCGACGTTTGTGGTGGGGGGTTCGGTGTTTTATTGTGTGGCGAATATGCCGGGTGCGGTGCCGCATACGTCGACGTATGCGTTGACGAATGCGACGATGCGGTATGTGTTGTTGTTGGCTGATGAGGGTTGGAGGGGTGCGTGTGGGTCGCGTGATGATTTGCGGCGTGGTTTGGCGACTTGTGGTGGGAAGTTGGTGAGTGCGCCGGTGGGTGAGGCGTTGGGTATTGAGTGTGTGCCTGTGTCTGAGGTGTTGTGAGGTTGGTGGTGGGGGTGAAACCACACCACCCCCACCTACCTAGAGTTCGCGAGAGGTCGTCGCGACTTACCGCACCTCGTCCGAGACCATCCTGGCAATAGTCCTCAGTTGCAGCCACCACTGTTCGCGGGGACGACGATGAGCGGCGTCAATGAGAGAGGGCATGGTATCCATCGAACAGGGCCGCATGCCCGACTCGTTGACGCCAATGAACCATGAACCGTCCTGATGCGCCGCCAACTCGTCGTCAATGAGATTGAGAGCGCGATACCCGAGCCGGTTGGCGAGCAAGCGGTCGAAAGGTGAGGGCGAGCCGCCTTGCTGCATGTGCCCCAGTACCACCTGGCGTACGTCATACATGCCGTGGGACTCCTCCTCCAGCAGCCGCGCGATGAAGTCGGTGGTGTAATTGTGCGATGCGTTCTCGTTGCGCACGGCAAGGAAAAGTCGTCGTCCGTGGGCGAATGATTCCCGCAACCAATGGACGTCGTTGGCCAGATCGTCCAGGGAGATGCCGTCCTCGTTGGTATAGATCCGCTCGGCGCTAGCCGCGATACCCGACATCAGCGCGAGGTATCCGCAGTCACGGCCCATCGTCTCGACGACGAAGCAGCGTCTGGACGCGATACCCGACTCCTTAATCTTATCCATCGCCTCGACGATGACGTTGAGAGCGGTGTCGGTGCCGATGGACAGCTCCGAACCGGGGAGGTTGTTGTCGATCGAAGCCGGAATGCACACCGTCGAAATGCGGAAGGCCGGGTACCGGTCCCGCTCAGTCATCATGGTGTAGATACCTTCGTAGGCCGAGTAGCCACCAATGACGAGTAGCGCGTCGATGTGATGATCCTCTAGAGCGCGGCTGACAGCATAGAGGTCGCGAGTGCTAGGGATCTCGCGGCGAGTACCCAGTTCAGCGCCGCCTTCGCCGGCCCAACCCTCGACGTCGCTCCAGGCCAATTCCGACATGTTCCCGGTCGCTAGCCCGATGAACCCGTTATGGATTCCCACAACGGTATGACCGCGGGAAATCGCCAGTCTCACTGCAGCACGGGCGGCAGTATTCATGCCCGGGGCCGGACCGCCAGCGTGCATGATCGCGACACGCTGGCGGTCGGCGTCACCAGCGGTGTCGGAGGTGGTACGAGCTGGTTCGCTGAGTTCGGTGAAGATCGCGTCCATCTCGACAAAGGAACGTCCCCTCATCCGCATGGCCTCGTTGTAACGGCCCTCCGTAATGAGACCGGGCACCGACTTCGTGTCAGCGACGGCCTTGACCAGGGGGAGGCGATGTATGCGGTTGGACCCAGTGCCGATAACGCGCCCCTCGGCCTCTGGAGTGGTCGAGAGCACCTCGTGAACCGCGTGATAACCCAACCAGGTCGACGCCCAGCGGTCATAGGCTGAAGGTCGTCCGCCGCGCTGGACGTGGCCCAGGATGGTAACCCGGGCGTCCTCACCGAGTTTGTCCTCAAGCACCTGACGGACGTACTCCGAGGAGATCCGGTTCCCGGAACGATCGGTGGCGCCCTCCGCGACGACGACGATCGAGTCGCGTCGACCCGCCTGACGGCCACGTTTGAGCTCGGCGCACATGCGGTCCTCCCAACCGTCCTCGGGCGGCCGTTCTGGAATAAGAACGTAGTCAGCCCCGCCGGCAACTGCTGCCATAGGGCGAGATAGCCGCAGTGGCGGCCCATCACTTCAACGACGAAGGATCGCTGGTGGCTGGCCGCGGTGGAGGCGAGGTCGTCGATGGCATCGACAATACGGTGCAGAGCAGTATCGGCACCGATGGTCATATCGGATCCGACGAGGTCATTGTCGATGGATCCGACGAGCCCGGCGATCATGAGGGCGGGGTGTTCCCGGGCTACCTCGGCGCTCACCTGGCCGGTGTCGACGAGTTCAGCGACCAGGTCTGTCCATTCGGTGCGCAGCACATCCAGGCCGGTGAGCGAACCGTCACCGCCGATGACGACGAGACGATCGATCCCGTGTTCGAGGAGATTTCTGACAGCTTTCAGGCGCCCCGGACGTTCGCGCATCCCCTTGCAACGGAAGGTTCCGATCACGGTGCCGCCACGGTTGAGGATCGAGCCGACGTCGTCCCACCCGAACCTACGGATGCCATCGCCACCATCGATCATTCCCTGGTAGCCCTCGTATATCGCATAGACCTCGGCTCCCACACTTAGTGCAGAGCGCACCACAGCCCGCACAGCGGCGTTCATGCCCTGAGCGTCGCCACCGCTGGTCAGGATGCCAATGCGCAAACCGTGACCGTCGGGGAGAGTGGGGGTGAGCCTCATCTCGTCATCAACATGCACAGATCAATATTGCCGCGCGGGTGGGTACCGGGTGAATTGTGACTGCTCGTCCTGGCTGCTGGGATTTTTCGTCACCGGTCGCAGAAGGCGCCTCAAAATTGTGGCCCGGGGCGAGGATTATCCCCGGGCGCAGACCGTAACGGGCAGACCGTGACGGTTTAGGACCGCTCGTCGGGAACTGTCTCAAGGTCGTCAAGCCAGGCCCGGACGACGGCATCCGAGGGCATCCGCCAGTCACCGCGCGGACTCAGTGAACCTCCTGTGACGACCTTGGGACCGTTGGGAAGAGTCGACCTCTTGAACTGATTTCCGACGAACCGGCGCAGAAACAGCCGCGTCCAGTCCTTGATTGCTGACAGGTCATAGGAGTGTCGGTCCTCGTCACGGAACCCGGGAGGCCAGGAGCCTACCGATGCATCCCGCCAGGCATGGTGGGACAGGAAAATGATCCGGCTGGGGCGCATCCCGTGGCGCAGCAGGTGGTACAGGGTGAAGTCCTGCAGCTCGTAGGGACCTATCTTCGCTTGAGTGGACTGGATCTTCTCGCCGGGACGAGCGGGGACGAGCTCGGGGGAGATTTCTGTCCCCAGCACCGACTCGAGCACCACATTAGTGGCCTCGTTAAACTGGCCCGACGAAATGCACCACCGAATGAGGTGCTGAATGAGGGTCTTGGGTACCCCGGTATTGACCCCGTAGTGGCTCATCTGATCGCCGACCCCGAAGGTGCACCAGCCCAGTGCCAGTTCCGACAAATCACCGGTGCCCAGCACGATGCCGCCGCGCTGGTTGGCTATCCGGAAGAGGTAGTCGTAGCGCAGCCCCGCCTGGACGTTCTCGAAGGTGACGTCGTATACCTCGGCGCCGTCACCGGCGGGATGGCTCATTCCCTTGAGCATCTGGGTGGCAGCCGGCCGGATGTCCAACACTTCGCACGGAATGCCGAGGGCGCGACACATATCTAGGGCGTTGTTTTTGGTGTGGTCGGTGGTAGCGAACCCCGGCATTGTGAAAGCAAGGATGTCGGTGCGCGGCCGGCCCATCTGGTCCATGGCTTTGGCGGCGACGAGCAGGGCGTGGGTGGAGTCGAGACCGCCGGAAACCCCAATGACGATTTTCGGTGATCCCATTGATTCGAGTCGACGACGCAGTCCATAGACCTGGATGTTGTAGGCCTCGTAGCAATTTTGGGCGAGCTGATCAGGATCGTTGGGGACGAAGGGGAAGCGGTTAACGGGACGTTCCAGGCCGATGTCGTCGTGGGGCGGGTCCAGAGTGAAGGTGGTGGTGCGCCACGGGGCTTGAGTGGGCTGGGCGAGGGCGTTGTCGTCGAAGGACCCCTGACGCAACCGCTCCTGCCGCAGCAGGTCGAGGTCGATATCGGCGAGGCAGTAGCCCGGTTCGGGGGAGAATCTGTCGGTGGCGGCAAGGAGGGAACCGTTTTCGTAGATCATTGTTTGGCCGTCCCAGGACAGATCTGTGCTGGATTCTCCGGGACCGGCGGCCGCATAGACGTAGGCCTGCAGGTTGCGCGAAGACGTGACTTTGCACAGCTCGTGGCGCTGGCGGGATTTTCCGACGGTGATGGGGGAGCCCGAGAGGTTTACTTCCACGATGGCCCCGGCCAGAGCGGCCCGGGAGGACGGGGCGACCGGCATCCAGAGGTCCTCGCACACTTCCACATGGAAGATGAGGTCAGGCAGATCGGTGGCTCGGAAGAGCTTGTCGGGTCCGAAAGGGATCTCAGTAGAAGCCGCGTGAGATTTTTGTCGCCCTGATAGGTCAATCATCCCGGTAGTGCCCGCGCCGACGGCGAAATGACGTTTTTCGTAGAACTCCCGATAGTTGGGGAGGTGGCTCTTTGGCACCACACCGAGGACTTGCCCGCGGTGGATCACGACCGCACAGTTGTAAAGCCGGTTGCCACGCTGCAACGGCGCCCCGACGATGATGACCGGGAAGAGGCTACGGGAGGCTTGGCGTACCGTCTCGATGGCGTCGAGTACGGCGTCAAGCACGACGTCTTGAAGCAGCAGGTCGTCGATGGCGTAGCCCGTCAGGCATAACTCGGGGAACACGGCGATCGCGACGCTTCGGGAGTCGAGTTCCCGACAGGTGTCGAGAATCCCCGCCACGTTCGAGGCGGGGTCACCGATATGCACCGTCGTGGTGCAGGCGGCGACTCGCGCAAATCCTTGGTCATAGGTCGAGTGGAAGTTCCCCTTCATGGTGCCAGTCTCGCAGACATTGACGCGGGGGCGAGGAATCTTCGGTCACCCTAATTCGGCGGTGCGCGGTGGGTTCGCGCCGGCGCGGGAGATGGTAATCGCGACATTCATCGGGGAGTCCCCAGGATGCTCACCCCTATGCGCCTCATCATTGACAACATCAATCAATGACTCCCCAATAACAAGTGCTCCCGACATGGTCCTCTCCTGCCTGTCAGCCTCTACAAGTCTCACCCGAGGCATGAGTCGTCGGGTTTTGAGGGGAGCTTCGCAGTCCTGCTATCGACGTTGTATTCGTACGGTTACGGTGGGGCCTCTAAACTTAACCCGATGCATGCCCCCGGACGTACCTCGAACCCGGAACCGCGCGTCGGCTCAGGCCCGTGGCGTGGCGGCGGTTTTTTGCTGCCCTAGTGGCAATGATCTGCCTAGTTGCTGGCTGCGGATCGTCAATGCCTGCTTCAGAGCCATGTATCGACTCCGTCCCTGGTGCGGGCGATTTGCGTTCCCGCCAGCAATATCCGATGACGTGCCCTACGGCGTCCCCGACATCGACCGCTAAGGCTACGCATAAACAACCGGATCCAGACGGGCCATCAAGCAATGATGGCGTTAATGATCCCGTAGATTCTACGGGCCCGAAGGCTGACGACTCAGCTCCGGTGACTCCTGCCCCAACCCCACCGGCAGCATCTCTTACCGTCGGTGCGAAATCCTCAGCTGGACCTGGCAGCTATGTCCTGTGGATCAAAGCGGAGAATCGCGTCTACCTCGTACATAACGGACTAGTGAAACGGGTCATGCTCACTACTGCCGAGCCGTGGAAGACCCCTGTTGGGAACTACAAGATTCAATACAAGACGCGGCACGCGGCTTTTACTGAGGATGGCATCCGCTGGTATATACCTAATTTCCTGTCTTTTTATCAACGCCCCGGCGCGACGGGAACTATCGGTTTCCACCAGATTCCCTGGGACGAAAAGACCAAGAAACCTGCCCAGCCTGTCTACACCCTGGGATTGCCCGGATATTCAAGTCACGGCTGTGCTCGGCTGGCCCCCAAAGATTCTGAGGCCCTCTACAGATTTGCTCATGAGGGCACAAAGGTGAAGGTGCGGTGAGCCGTCGACGCAACGAGGAGAACACTCTCGATGTGAGGGCGCGACTAGGTCACAACGTCGATCAGCGCAACTCGGACATTCTGGGTGCTACCACTGAGTCAGCGCGGGTAGGTAGGTCGGCTGGTGTGTTCATCGCTGCTATGGCCATTACTGGACTGGTGTGGGGGCTGACTTTGGCGATCTGGGCGACGAGCCCTGGCGCTGACGGCACCAGGGCGGGCATGCCGGTACAAGGGTGGTTTGGCTGCCTTCTGATCGGGCTGCTTTACGCTATGGGAGTAACGGTAATTCTCATCATCCCGGTCGTCCTCATGGCGGCTCTGTTGGGCGGACGCCTCGTCCGGCAGAGGAGCCAACGCATCGCTGGCGGGATCGTCGGGGCAGTGACGGTTCTAGTTGGAGCAGGTGGTCTCTATGCCCTCATCTTGGACCTGTCTGCGGTGGTGGAGGTCTCATGGCCAGCCGTTGTGACAGCCAGTGCATTGGGATGCTGGTGGGGGCCATGGGTGATGGTGGGGCGAAGTTCACGATAAAGCTGTAGCCCTGGCCTAGAGTGTGGCTCATGACACAGCAGCACACCTCGACTATCCCCTCTGCTCCTAAGGCTCTCACAATTTCCGCCTGGGTTGCCGTTGGGGCCGTGATTGTCCAGGCTGTTTTGGCCTGTTTCATGCTTTCCGGGGTTCACGGTCTCGGCGACGCGCACATGGGCTTCGGTATTGTGACCCTGCTGGCGGCTATCGTCGCGGCCGTCTTAGCCGTCATGTGGAAGCGCCGTGGCGGATCGTCGGCGGTTGTCGGTCACGCCGTCGGTATGGCGGTGCTAATCCTTGTCCAGTATGTCCTCGGTGAGTTGAGCAATGGTGGCGTAATCAAGTGGATTCACGTGGTACTTGGTGTCGTCATTGTGATCGGGCTGCTCGTCCTACCGCAGTCGATCGGCAAGAACTCCAGTAAGTGACCGGGGTTGGCGTTAGCAGGAGATTTTTGCCGTCACCGCTCCGGTGACAGTCACCAGGTCCGATGGCGACAATTCCACCGACAGACCTCGACGCCCGCCTGAAACCAGCACCCGCGGCTGCCCTAGCACCGACTCGTCGATGCAGATTGGTAGCCGCTTTTTCTGCCCCAAGGGAGAAATTCCCCCGACGATGTACCCCGTGGCGCGCTCTGCTGCCGCTGGGTCAGCCATAGCGACTTTTTTCGCACCTACGGCTGAGGCAAAAGCCTTGAGATCAAGCTGACAACTTACCGGAACGACGGCGACGGCGAGCTTGCCCGAGGGGGCCAGCTTGACGACCAGGGTTTTGAGCATGATGGACGGGTCGAACCCAAGTTTCGCGGCCCCTTCGTCGCCGAAATGATGGTTGGACGGATCGTGGTCGTAGCTGTGTAGGACATGCGGGATCTTGGCCTTGGCGAGGGTTTTGGTTGCCGCAGATGCAGAGTCAGACGCAGGCATCAGTTCTCAAACCCCGCCCAAGTCCGCAACCGGTGGGTCATGTCCTCGTCTTGGGGAGCTGGGTGGCCGTCAATACTGAGGATGGGGGCGACGCCACGCACCGACGACAACAACCAGGCTCCCTGGGCACGCAGCACCTCATCACGTTTCATGAGGCGGGTAGATGTCTGGACCCCGACTTCACCAGTGGCCTCGAAGACGGTACTGACGGTAATGGAGCTCAGGATGCCGGTGGTGCCGGTGGGGGTCGTCCACAGGCTGTCGTCGGCCGCGATGACTAACCCAGAGGTTGGTCCTTCGAGCAGGTAACCGTCGGTAGAGGTGAAGATGGCGTCGTCGGCGCCCTGGGATCGGGCATAGCGCAGAGCTGCGACGTTGACGGCATAGGACAGGGTCTTGACCCCACCGAGGAGCCAGGGAGCATCGGCGAAGGCGTCGCTAGTGACCCCGCGGGATAGACACAGCACGTCGATTCCCTCCCGCTCTTCGATTGCAGTTTCGGAAAGGGGAGAGATGATGAGAAAACCTCGGGGCGGTCCGGGGACGACCTGACGACCATTGGTGTAGACGAGTTTGAGGGCAGCCTCGCCGGGGATACGCCAGGTGCGTGCCGCTTCTTCGATGAGGTGGTTCCAGGAGTCCAAGTCGGGGGTGGGGCCACCCACTCCAGCGATAGAGCGGGCGAACCGGGACAGGTGCTCGTCGAGGTGGTCGATTCGCGATGTTCCATCCTGCGCGGTCACGATACGAGTTGTGTCGAAGACGCCATCCCCACGCACCAGCCCGAGATCGTCTGCATGGCACACCATCGTGGATGGTGACACGACCCCTTTACCGAGGATGGCTAGCAAGTATGGAACACTTGAATTCATGCGTTCAGCCTAGTTGAGTGATGGTTGAGTGGTCATAGGGGGCTGTCAGCCGGGGCCACAGATGTCACGTATGGTTGGGCTTCAGCGTTCAGCCAGCCAGGTTGACGCCATGCTACTAACGGACCGGGGGATCATTAATGACGGAGACGCATCGCTCGTCGCAACCACGCCAGACGTATCATCACGGTCATCTTCACGACGTCCTCGTAAAGAGGGGTCTGGAGATGGCTCGCAGCGGTGGCACCGAGGCTGTTGTGCTGCGTGAGGCTACTCGCCGCGCAGGAGTATCACCTAACGCCGCGTACCGTCACTTCGCGAATCGCGAGGCCCTTCTCGATGAGGTGGGTCTGGCGGCTGCCGACCAGATCGGTGTCGTCATGCGTGAAGCGGTGGCTGAGGCCCAGCCCATCGGCGATGAGGACGTGGCAGTTTCCCAACTCGTGGCTGCCTGCCGTGCATATCTTGATTTCGCTCTGACTGAGCCAGGGCTCTTCGACGTGGCGTACCGTATTTCGGATACGGGGCTTGACACTCTTAACGTGGACCGGTCGAAAGCACCGAATCTGCCCGATTCGGTAATCCGAGATGTCCTTTCGGACCAAGAGGTCACGCTTTCTGATCGGGTTGACGTCCGGAGCCTCGTCATTCTTCTGTGGTCCGTGCTTCACGGTTTTGCGTCACTGTCGACTTCTGGTCCCCTGCGTGGTGAGGGAACTCCTGAGCGGGCCGATCGGGTTCTCGATATCATTCGTGCGTCCCTGCGCGGTGCGATAGCACGAGCTTGATGGTTCGAGGGAGTCGCGATCCGGGCTCCGAGGTTGGGGCCGGATACCGTCAGATTCTGAATCTGGCAGTGCCTGCTTTCTTGTCCCTGATTGCTGAGCCGCTGTTCCTCGTTGCAGACTCCGCAGTGGTCGGGCATCTGGGCACCGCCGAGTTGGCAGGCCTGGGTGTGGCTTCGGCGGCCTTGACGACCTTCACAGGGCTTTTTGTTTTCCTTGCCTACGCGACGACGGCAACATCGTCACGTCGAATGGGGGCGGGGGACCGTCAGGGAGCTGCCCAGGCTGGTGTGGATGGCTTGTGGCTGTCTGTCATCATTGGTCTGCTCGTGGCGATCATGCTGGTGGCTATTCCAGCGACGGTGGCTGGTTGGTTTGGGGCTAGCGGCGCGGTTGCAGAACAGGCGGGACGCTATTTGCGCATCACCGGTTTTGGGGTGCCCGCGATGCTCGCCACGATGGCGATCACGGGCGTGTTGCGTGGGTTCCAAGACACCCGCACGCCTTTAATTGTGACGATCATCACCTTTAGTGCGAACCTGGTGCTCAATCTGTGGTTCGTGCTTGGTATGGGTTGGGGCATCCAGGGGTCCGCCATGGGCACCCTCGTCTGCCAGATAGCCATGGCGGTGGCTTTGGTGTGGGTGTTGCGGATACGAACTCGCGGTCTCGACTTAAGTTTGGTGCCGCATCTGAGTGGCATTGCTTCAAGTTTGCGTGATGGTATCCCGTTGCTCATCCGCACCCTGGCGTTGCGTGCCGCTCTCTATGTGACGACCTGGGTCGCCGCGCGGTCCGGAGCGATCACCATGGCGTCATATCAGGTGACGATGACGATGTGGAACCTGCTACTCATGACCATGGACGCCCTGGGTATTGCCGGCCAGGCTCTCACCGGGGCAAGCCTGGGTGCCGGTGACGTCCGTCGTACCCGGTCACTGACGGCCACGATGACACGGTGGGGACTCGTGGCAGGTGTCGTTATTGGCATCGTATTGGCGGCTTTCCATCAGGTGGTTCCTGCTCTGTACACCGACGACCCTGCCGTACACCGAGCGGTCGCTGCCGGTTTGCTTGTCGTGGCAGCTCAGCAGATCGTTGCTGGCCCGGCTTTCGTCCTCGATGGGGTGCTCATTGGGGCCGGTGACGGCCGATGGTTGTCGGGTGCTCAGGTTGTCATGCTCCTGGTGTATCTACCGATGGCCTGGGCTGTGCACCTCTTGGCGCCGTCGGACCCGGCCGCTGCAGTGGTGTGGCTGTGGGTTGCCTTCAGCGGGTTCATGATCGTGCGGTGTGCAATCCTGGCATGGCGTGCGCGCGGAGACGCCTGGATGAGGACGGGCGCCTGAGCGGGTTTTGGGAGCTTGAAGGAGGGTTAGCGGCCTGTGGTCGACGGGCCATCCCAAAGTCACTCGAAGTCCACGCGCTGCGCTCCGGGTACGGAGTCGTACCTCTCTGGGGCGCTAGTAAACACCACGATCTGGCTAGTCTGGGCACCTTGGGCTACCTCAGCGAGGACGTGCCTGACCCTCACGGGATCGGAGTAGACCAGAGCATCGTCGAGGATTACCGGCACCCCATCGTCGGGGTCGATGAGCCGAGCGGCGGCCAGCCGGACGATCAGTCCCAACTGTTCGCGGGCCCCTGACGACAGCTGGTCCCATTCCAGCCGGGAGCCATTGAGTTGACGTGCCACAACCGACAAGGTGGAGTCGATCTCGACGTGAAGATCCTGGCCAAAGACCCCGCGTCCAATCCGGTCGATTTGGGTGGTGAAAGGTGCCACGTAAGACTGTCGCACGTGTTCCAGGTGGGCTGACAGAGTCTGGTACAGCAACTTGGCTGACCGTGCACGCTGCTCCAATCCAGTCACTCGTCGAGCCAGTTGGTGTTCTTTGATGGTGAGGGAGTCGACTTCGGTCTGACGCTGCTGGCGGCCAAGCCCCTGCAGCTGTCCGTTGAGTTCTGCCCGACGACGGATGTTGTTCTCGAAGCGGTTCGTTGCGGTCGTCAGTGCCACCCGTGTTCCTTCAGCTTCGGTGTGGACCTGCTCGGGGTTGCGTTCCGCTAGCGCGGCCTGGGCGCGGTCGGCCTCGGCCTGTGTGAGTCGAGCCTGCTCCTGGGCGGTTGTGAGCGTCTCGGTGAGGGCTTCATCGCTGGTGATTTTGCGTGCAGCCGTCAGTTCGGTAGAGAGCCTGGCGACCGTTTCGGCGGTTTTTTCGGCGTCGATATTTGCCCGGAAGACCTTCTCATGAGCCTCGATGTGGCGCTCTTCCACCGTTCTTAGCCGGTTGTCAGCCTGACGTTGGGCGGTACGCGCTTCATTCGCTGCGGCGACAGCCTCTTCTTCCAGCTTCTGAGCCTCGGCGGCCGTGACGCTGACGGTTTCGGTGGTGCGCTCAGCCATGGCTTCAAGCTCTTGGATGGTGACTTTGCCCTGCTCCTCCTCGAGGTGTTCCCGCCAGGAAGAGATGTGGGTCTCCATGACCTTGCGTTCAGCTAGACGAGACTCTGCCTGCTCCAGACTCGTCACACCTAGGTCCTCGAGTCGTGACATTACGGCTTGGTGGGCCTTCACGGCATCGTTTCCTAAGGTCATGACCTCAGAGGTGGGGGAGATCCGCACTCGCCAAGCCTCACCCATCTCCATGACGAGCTCGTCATCTACCCGGCGCTGGTTCGTTGCACCGATCGGTACATCGAGGTCGGCGCCGTCAATGCGTAGTGAAACCCCGTCGGCGAGGTGTTCGATGGCTAACTGGGGGCTAGCCATCAATGCCTTATCGCGGGCAAGGTCGTCGGCCTTGACGGCTTTCCTTAGCGCGGATAGTGCCTCGCTGGTCACTTTCTCGGTGTCGAGGCGTTGCTGTTCGGCCGTTATGCGCGTCTTGAGTTCATGGATCCTGTCGAGCTGTTGTCGAGCCTTGGTCGACTCTTCACTAACTCGCGCGGCTGTAAGGGTCTGCCGAGCCTGAGTTTCGGCCTCTTCGGCCTGGGTAATCTTCTTCTGAGCCTCATCGACAGCTGTCTGGGCTTCCTCGCGTTCCTCGGCGACGTTTCGGCCCAGCTCCGTTAGTTCTGCGGCCATGCGCTGGCAGTGCTCATATTTGTCCTGGGCCGTCGCGAGATCGTCGATGAGCTTGGCCCTCATATCGTGGGCCGTTCTGGCCTCGGCATGACGCTGCGCTGCTTCCTTGGCAGTACGTTTGGCGGTCTCGACCTCTTTCTCGAGGTCGGTGAGGCTCGCAAGGGCAGCTTCGGCTTTCTGACAGTCGGACTTTTTGGATGCCACCACGGTCTGATCGTGGCTGATCTGTTCGTTGATTCTGCTGAGGGAATCGACGACTTCGTCGACCTCTGCGAGCCTCTCTTGTCCTTTGGCAAGGTTGCTGCGGATCTCCTCGAGCTCGTCGCGATCTGCGAAGACGCTGCGGCGCTCTGATCCCCCGGGTGTGAAGTACTTGTCATACTCCGCTCGAGCCCGATCCATGAGTCCGCCTCCGGAACCCTCATCAGGTTGCTGCCCGCCAGCTTGTTCCAAGGCAGCGGTGAGGGCCTGGGAAGAATCCAGCCGCAACGGGGATAGTCCGTTGGCCTGCATGAGACGCAGCGCGTTCCACAGAGTCACATCTGCGCCGGACAACAGAGTTTCCATCATCTCGACAGCCTCGTCGCCGGTGATGGTCTGGCCAGCACGAGGCCCGGCAAGGAATTTCAGTGAAGACTCCTTGTCCTTGAGAAAGCATTTGCGATGAACGAAGCGGTGATCGCCGATCGTCATCTCGGCTTCGACGACCACCTGCAGAGATGTGCCATAAGGCTGAGCGGTTCGGACTTTGCGGGATTTCGATGAGGCTTTGGTGCCGGTATCGAGCAGCAGGTCGAGGGCTTCCACCATGGAGGTCTTGCCGATCTCGTTGCGTCCGGTTGCAATGACAACCCCACAATCGGGCAACTCGAGGGTGCGTTCGTCAATCGCTTTGAAATTTTCGACGTGGATGCGGTGCAGCTTCATCGTGATACCTCCGCAGTGTGTGCAGTAGTTGCGGTACCGACTTCTTCAGCGCTGATGAGACGGTGCAGCAGGGTGAGCGCAGCGACGGCGTCTTCACTGGTGGCGCACATGTCCGACAATTCTTCGGCAGCATCTCGTACCCAGCCGGGCACATCAGCCTCAGTCAGGCTGACATCGTCTCCCACCACGGTGAGGTCATGGCGGTTTTCACTCGGTTCAAGGCTTGCGAAGACAGTTTCATAGTCAGCGATGATCTCGTCGAGCTTTGCCTTCTGAGAGATAGTGACCTGACCGTGAAGGTCGTAGCGGATGATGGTGCGATCTCGGTGGTCGAAGGAGTCGAACCTATCGCGCAGGGTCTGTAGGTCTGCCTCGCCGGCTACCTCCTGGCTCACTCGGGCATGCAACCACGTGCCAACATTGACCGTCTGGCAGGTAAGAGGATCACCGAGGTCGACGATTACCGCAGTGCCGACACTTTCCTCGTTGAAGCTCGTTGTCTCCTGGGTTCCGCTGTACCGGATGGCGGCATGGTTATCGTTGGTCGGCCACGCGATATGACGATCGCCCAAAGCGACATAACTCAGCGCACCCCGGGCAATCGCATCGTCGAGAGGAGCTCGCGAGATGAGGGCTTCACGAGCATCCCCCGATAGCCCCTCAAGCTGGCCATGGCCGACCAGGATGCGCGGCGTCTGGGCGGGCTCCAGGTTCTTCACAAGGTCGGCGAGGGGGTCGGTCGACGGGTGACGGGTCGTCAGCGGAGAGGCAACGATCGTAGCGATGACGACCCCGTTGCCGTCAGTGATCTGGCTCTCTGCGTGGTCTCGCAGCACCTGGACGTTGCTCGGGCAGCGCCGTGCGAATTCTGGCCCATCCCAGAGACACCCCGGCTCTAAGCTGTCGTGATTTCCGGGCAGCAGGTACACGGGGAGATCAATGGAGGCCATCGCCTCACACGCGCGGGCAATGATCTGAGTGGAGACATTGTGGGTTTCGAAGACATCTCCGGCGACGACGACAAACTCGCAGCCCTCTTGCCGGGCAACGTCGCCTAGCCTGCGTACCGTCTCGATTCGATCGGCAGTAAACCGTGCCTGTGGGTCGTCGTCGCCGCGCTTCGACAGGTAGTGCCGAGTCATCCCCAGTTGCCAATCTGAGGTGTGGAGAAATCTCGTCATAGCAGCATGATAGGAAATGATTCCGATACTATTTGTGTACGCGTGTTCCGGTAATGTTCTGGCTTGTCAGGGCTAGTTTCAGCGATGATCTGACGCTCAGCTCTGCGTGATAACGCTGATAGCGGAGGAGGTGGAGCGGAAGGCCGTCGTCGGGTCGTTCCCGACGTCGAGGACATCAGCGAATTTCATGTGGGCGTCGCGATCGGCGTTAGGGGGCCAAGGACGCGGTCTGGGCAACCACCTCAACGGAGACGCTGGACGCGTCAACAAGAAAGTGCTTCGGTGGTAGAAGATGCGCTTACCGCCCTTATACTCGGCAACAAAGGAGGCACTGTGACTGAGGACTCCGCCGTTTGGCTCGACGACCACCAGCAGCGCGTATGGCGCTTGTGGCTGGAAGTATCGACCACCTTACCTGCCGTGCTTAATCGCCAGTTGTCCCGCGATTCGCAATTGTCGGTGCAGGACTTTGAGGTGCTCGTGCGTCTTTCTGAGACCGACGGCGGCGAAATGAGAGTCGTGGCCCTGGCAGAGCACATGGGATGGGAACGCTCCCGGCTGTCCCATCACCTCACGCGTATGGAGAAGCGAGGCCTCATAGAACGTCGCGTCTGCTGTTCGGACGGCAGAGGGGCCATCATTCACCTCACCGATCAGGGCACGGCGGCATTACAACAGGCCGCCCCGGGCCACGCTGCTCTGGTCCGACGCGTCGTTTTTGACGGGCTTAATTGCGGCCACCTCAACGACCTCGAAGCCATTCTCTCGCGAATTTGTCAGAGTCTTGCTGAAGAAGACAAGGTCAACCCCACAGACCACAGTTGAAGGTACTTCACGTCGCCGTGTCATGTCACGTCTCGTCCCACCTAGGGAAACGGTCACATTCGCGAGACCGTACCAGCTTTATCATCAGCCCCACCGACGCAGATGAGGAGCACATATGGCAGTAGCGGCCACGGGCATCCCGGCGGAATCCGGCGAACCCGCTATGGACAAACCCCGCATGAAGGGCCGTCACCTGGTGATGATGAGCCTTGGCTCGGCCATCGGAACCGGACTCTTCGTAGGGTCTGGCAAGGGTGTGGCAGCAGCTGGACCAGCAACCTTGGTGGCATATATCGTCGCCGGGTTACTCGTCATCGCCATCATGTACATGCTCGGCGAAATGGTTGCAGCCCATCCCGACTCTGGGGCGTTTTCGGTCTACACATCCCGAGCCATGGGCTCAGCAGCTGGCTTTGCGATGGGGTGGGTCTGGTGGATCGAACTAGTTGTCGTCGTCGCGGCTGAGGCGATCGCGGCGGCATCGACCCTTGTTGCCATGTGGCCAATAGCCCCCGTCTGGCTGCTCACCCTCATCTTCCTGGTCGTCCTCACCGCAATCAACCTGCTGGGAGCTGACAGATTCGGAGAGTTCGAGTTCTGGTTTGCCCTGCTTAAAGTGGTCGCCGTCGTCGTCTTCCTTACCATCGGTGTGCTGCTTATTTGCGGAGTCTTGGCGGCTCCCGCGGCGGGAACATCCAACCTCGTCGGCCACGGCGGATTCCTGCCCAATGGGTGGTCTGGGGTGGCGACAGCCCTGCTTTTGGTCGCCTTCAGCTTCGGTGGCATCGAGATCATGGCGGTGGCGGCCGCCGAGACCGAAGACCCTGCCCACAATGTCTCCCGGGCTGTGCGCACCATCGTTTGGCGAATCCTGGTGTTCTACATGGGCTCAGTAGCCATCATGGTTATTGCGGTGCCTTGGGATGCCCCCGAACTCGGCGCCTCCCCCTTTGTGGCCGTCCTTAACCGGGCTGGTATCCCGGCAGCCTCCGAGGTCATGACCTTGGTCATTGTGTTGGCCTTGCTGAGCTCCCTCAATGCCAATCTTTATGGGGCTGCCCGGATGCTTGGCTCCTTAGCGGAACGCGGCATGGCCCCTCGCGTCGCCATGCGAACCAGGGGTCGCTCGGTGCCGACGGTCGCGGTGCTGGCCAGCGTGGCCTTTGGGTTCTGTTGTGTGCTGGCTACTTTCGAATGGGGCGACGCCGTACTCGGTACCCTGCTTAACATCGTCGGTTCAACCATCATCGTCACCTACTTCTTCACCATCTGCTCTCAGTACGTGCTGCGTCGCCGCGCTGAGAAGGAGGGCACCCCGCTGCCGATGCGGTTGAAAGGGTTTCCGATGGTGAACTGGGCAGCAATGATCCTGCTGATTGGCATCGTTGTACTAGGCATGTTTTCCCCCGACGTTCGAGCTCAGCTGATGTCAACGGGGGCGCTCGTCGTCATCCTCTATGTCATTGGGGTGGGGTGGTCCCATCACGCCGGACGCAGCCCCTTCCGTCCCACGACCGACTGAACTTAAGCGGATGACGGTCCCGGGTCGTTCGGGATCTTGGGGGACCGAGCGAGCAGCTCGTGTTTACGGTCTTTGGCCCGAATGATTTCCGGGACGATCCGAGGCGTATCACGCTGGTGAGTGGCTGGGGTGGGAGTCGTGGTCGGGTGGGGGG
>ERZ1464605.28-NODE-28-length-18712-cov-11.042022_pt1 | contig 18712 bp, 10 predicted proteins | sample MGYA00563997_ERZ1464605 | MGnify/ENA primary metagenome ERZ1464605 (study PRJEB39283, sample SAMN07833280) | human skin metagenome | isolation source: Scalp | host: Homo sapiens | place: India: Bengaluru | collected 2015-03-12 ...
GCCGAGGGCGGGCCGGCGCCCGGGGCCACCCCCGGGCGCCCGCGTCACCGGTCGGTGGCGCGCGGGCGCCCGGCGGTGTCACCCTGTGCACCGAGGGCCGGGCGCACCGCCGGTCCTCGTCGCCAAGCCCACCGACAGGCCGAGGACGGTACACCGCCGCATGACCCACAAGATCGCGCGCGGCTGGACCGTCGCCAAGCCGTGGCCCGTGACGCTGCGGGACGACACCCTGGGCGGGTCCGTGGTCCTGCGTCCGCTGCGGCGCCGGGACGCGAACGCCTGGATGCGGCTGCGCGCGCGCAACGCGGACTGGCTGGAGCGGTGGGAGGGCACGTCGCCGCGCCCCGGCACACCGGGCGGGCCGCCCACGTTCGCGGAGTACGTCCGGGTCCTCTCGGCGCAGGCGCGCGCGGGGTCCTCCCTGCCGTTCGCCGTCGAGCTGGACGACGAGCTCGTCGGCCAGCTCACCGTGTCGTCCATCACGTACGGCTCGTTGTGCGGCGCGAGCATCGGCTACTGGGTGAGCGAGCACGTCGCGGGCCGCGGCGTCATCCCGACTGCCGTCGCGATGGCCACGGACTACTGCTTCACGATCCTCGGCCTGCACCGGATCGAGATCAACATCCGCCCGGAGAACGGCCCGAGCCTGCGCGTCGTGGAGAAGCTGGGGCTGCGCGACGAGGGGGTCCGCGAGCGCTACCTGCACATCCAGGGGGAGTGGCGCGACCACCGGACGTTCGCCGTCACGAGCGAGGAGGTCCCGGACGGCCTCCTCGCGCGCTGGCAGGCGACACGCCGCGAGAGCATCTGAGCCGCCCGACACGCCGGGGCGCGTGCGGAGCGTGGCCGCGGGCCTCGCCTACGGTCGTGATGTGGAATCGGCCTCGGGGATCGTCGCGCTCGCGGTGTTCCTGCTGTGGGTCGGCTTCTACGTCCCGCACCGGGTGCGTCACCGGCAGCAGCTGCTGGACGCGCGCACGGACGACCGCTTCTCCGGCTCCCTGCGCGTCCTGGCCGTCGCCGGCCCGGGCGGCGGGGGGTTCGACCGCTGGGACGCCCGGCTCGACGGCGTCACGACCGTCGCGGCGATCGCCTCCGGTCCCGCCGGAGCCGGAGGGCGCCCCCTGCTCGGGGCAGCCGGGACGCAGAGCCGGTCCGAGGGTCGGACGCACGACGAGGAGGGAACGCACGCCATGGGGAGCACCGTCAGCGCGTCACCCTCGCGCGGGGCACCGCCGCGCCGTCAGCCGGCCTCCGAGCAGTCCCGCCTCGAGCTCCTCGAGCGGCGCGCCGCCGCCGCGCGCCGTCGTCTCGCGCTCACGGTCGTGCTGCTCCTCGCGACCGTCGGGGTGTGGGTCGTCGTCGCGCTCGGGCTCGTTCCGTGGTGGGCGGGCGTGGTCCCGACGGCGTTCCTCGGTCTCGTGCTCGTGCTCGGCCGTCGTGCGGTGCTCGCCGCCCAGCGGTCCGACGCCGCGTGGCTGGCCGAGCGTCGTGCCGCGGCCCGCGCGGCTCGCGGCGCCGTGCTCGGCGCACCGCCCGCCCCCCGGGGCGCGCGCCCGCGCGTCACGGGTCGCGCCGTCCACGGCTCGCAGGTGAGCACGCAGATGATCCCGCGCGTCACGCCGCAGGACCTCGCGCGGGCGAACGCCGCGGCCTCCGCGGACGCCGGCGCGCCGGCCACGACGGGCGCGTCGTCCCGCGAGCGGGCCACCGCGTCCGGTCCGGCCGAGGGCCCCGCGTCCGAGGAGCCCGCCCCAGCGGCCGACGAGCCGACCACCGTTCGCGAGACGACCCCGGTCGTCGAGGTCGAGGTCGTCGACGCCGAGCGCGTCCCGACGGGCCGCGCGTGGGACCCGGTGCCCGTGCCTCCGCCGACGTACACCATGAAGCCCACGGCGCCCCGCCGCGAGCCCGCCCCGCTCACGGACGACGACGTCGTCTCGCCCACGGTGTCGGCCCGCGTCGAGCCGGTGGTGGCCGCCGACGCCCGGTCCGGCGCCCCGGCCCCGGCCGCGGGCGACGAGCGCAAGCCCTCCACGGAGACGCTCGGCCTGGACCTCAACGAGATCCTGGCGCGCCGTCGGGCGGCAGGGCAGTAGACCCCCTGAGGGCGGCCGGTTTGCGAGACCCCGCCCTCGGGGTGCTAATCTGTTCCTCGCTTGAGGGGCTATGGCGCAGTTGGTAGCGCGTCTCGTTCGCAATGAGAAGGTCGGGGGTTCGAATCCCCCTAGCTCCACTCCTTGAAGGCCGTTGGCCAGGATGAAGATCCTGGTCAGCGGCCTTCGTTGTTCTCCGAGGTCCTCGACGGAGGATCAGCGGAACATCCGCTCCACGCGAGCGCGCGCGGACGATGCGCGTGAGAAGCCCGATCGAGCGTGGACGCGGGGTGCGGCGTCGCACTCGACTGCGAACGCGAGGCGAGTGCTGCGAGAAAGTTCATCTGAGCCACGAGACGGTGCACACGCGGCGCACGAGAACTGCGGCGGCCGAGGCGTAAGCTGTCGGTCGCAACATGCTGTTCGGGGGGCTCGCCGTCCTGCACTCCTTCGCGCCCCAGAGCAAGGATCAAGTCCTGTCACCAGTTCTGACGCGCGATAGAAGCCGTCGAGGAGAGCCCGATCGGCTTCAGGGGCGACGACGCGTCAGGCTCGTCGTGCGCAGGTGGATCGACGAGTTGCGGTCACTCATGGTGCGGCCGAGCGAGAGTGTCGTACCCCTGTGCCAGAGTTGGGGTGGGCCACGCCGCTGGCGTGTCGGGTCGGGTAGGTGATCCCCAGTCCAACGAGTACGAGTTTGCAGAAGCGCGCGTGGGATCAATCGTCGTTGACCAGATCGGCCCTGATGGGGAACTCGTTCCAGACGTCGACACGACGCTCAGCGAAAAGGAGAAGAACGACCTCCTCCTGTCCGCGCTGCCCGGCGCCACGACGTCGACGTACGGTGGCGCCCGCGTGGTCAGGTTCCACGACCAGATCATCCTCAAGGCTCAGGTCACACACCTCGGACACCCGTGGCCCGCCTACAAGAAGCGCATCCAGATCCCGAAGTCTTGGCTGGAGGTCGAGCGACGGGCCACGCGCGACGGACTGGTGACCCGCTTTGTCGGCATCTATCGGTACCGCGCCGTCACCGTTTTCGTCGACTTCGACCCGCGGACGTACATCCAGCGCGCTGCCAACAACTCTGCGGCCCACGTCTCGACCAACGACCTGCACCAGGCACAGACGCTCGGGCTGTTCGAGCGCGTCGATCGCAACGGGAACTGTCTGACCAGCGTCCGGGCTGAACTGCTCGCCGACTACCTTGTCGGTGTCGCAGACACCACTCACCCGAGCGTCGATGTGTTCCGGCGGTTCAACCAGGACTTCTTCACTGGCAGATGGCTGCGCGCTCTCGACGCGGTTCAGGAGATGCACGCTGCCGCGTGGCCCGACAGGTTCCAGAACGAGTGGGCTGGCTTCTACCTCGAGTACCGCTTCGACAGGTTCGTGAGAGCGGAGGGGCTTGCGGACATCGTCCAGTTCCAGAAGAAGAAGCAGCGCGGGGGCTACGACTACGACCTGGTCTTCCACGACGGGCCGCGTGTCGACTTCTACGGTGATCTGAAGGCCTCCAACATCGCCAAGCAGGAGGCCATCGGCAACGACCGCGACGACCTGGTCCGCTGCCTCGAGGAGTTCGGCCGCTTCTGGTACGTGATCTACGAGCACGACACGGTCCACGGGAAGGCCAACGGCGACGTCGCCACGATCGAGTGGAACGAGTGGCGGCGGTCCGTCGGGCACGTTCAGGGCAAGGAGTACAGCCCGCTCTCCTACTCTGGGCGGTTCAAGGAGTCGGTGCGGTTCGCCCGGATGCAGGTGCTCGAGGTGAACGAGGCGAACGCTAGCCTCGTTCTCGGCGACCATCACCAAGGCCGGCAACCCAGCGGTGCCTCGCGCGAGCCCAAGGTCAAGATCCTGAAGAAGCACATCGACAACTTCCTGATCTTCTCCAGCGCGCTGCCCGAGGTGCCGAGCGGCCTACGTGTCTGACACATAGCCGTCTTCGACGTGGAGGTGATGAACGGTCGCGAGGTGACGAGGCCGAAGTCAACCAGAGATCGTGTCTGGCTGTCGGCGAGGTGTAAGGCTCCTCCACCAACGTGCGGAGCTCGGTGACGTTCGGCGCGGGGGCGTCCGGCGACGTAGGTGGTGATCGCGCTGCATCCGGCTTCATCGAGACAGGGACAGGTCGACCAGCGCTTCCCCGACCCAGGCGTGGGGACCTGCCTCGCCAGCGTGGTGTGCGCGGTGCTCGGCCCTCCTAGACTTCACACGGGTTCGAAGAGCCTAGCCGCAGACGAGTCGCTGACGGGTGAGCACCGCTGAACCGAGCCCTGTGGACGAGGGTGCATGCCGTGTGGGTGTCAAGAACTAGGTTGTCTACAGTTCTTCCGCAGTCGGACGCGATCTACTTGCACAAGACGCAGAGAGCTGTCAAGCTTCAGAGGTGGGAGACCAGTTGAGCAAGGCCAACGCGAAGTACAGCTTCGTCGACCTATTTGCAGGCATCGGTGGGTTCCATGCCGCACTGGCTGCTACTGGCGGTGTGTGCGAGTACGCGGTCGAGATCGACAGGGAGGCGGCCGCGGTCTACGAACGTAACTGGAACAAGCCCGCGCTCGGTGACATCACCGACGACGCGAACGATGAAGGTGTGACGCTCCGGGGCTACGACGGTCCGATCGACGTCCTGACGGGTGGGTTCCCCTGCCAGCCGTTCTCCAAGTCGGGTGCCCAGCACGGCATGGCGGAGACCCGCGGCACTCTGTTCTGGAACATCGCGAGGATCATCGAGGAGCGCGAGCCGACGGTCCTGATCCTTGAGAACGTTCGCAACCTCGTAGGGCCGCGTCACCGCCACGAGTGGCTGACCATTATCGAGACCCTGCGGTTCTTCGGCTACGAGGTCTCGGGCGCGCCGGCGATCTTCTCGCCCCACCTGCTCCCGGCGTGGATGGGGGGCACTCCCCAGGTCCGCGAACGAGTGTTCATCACCGCGACCTTGGTTCCCGAGCGCATGCGCGACGAGAGGATCCCGCGCACGGAGACGGGTGAGATCGACGCCGAGGCCATCGGACCCAAGCCGGTCGCCACGATGAATGACCGGTTCCCGATCAAGAAGGGCGGAACGGAGCTCTTCCACCCCGGCGACCGCAAGTCTGGCTGGAATCTCCTCACAAGTGGGATCATCCGTGAGGGCGACCCCGAGCCGAGCAACGTCGACCTTCGCCTCACCGAGACGGAGACGCTGTGGATCGACGCGTGGGACGACCTCGAGTCGACGATCCGCCGCGCGACCGGAAGGCCGCTCGAAGGATTCCCGTACTGGGCAGACTCGTGGACCGACTTCCGAGAGCTCTCGCGCCTCGTCGTGATCAGAGGCTTCCAGGCGCCGGAGCGTGAGGTGGTCGGTGACCGTAAGCGCTACGTCGCCCGAACCGACATGCCTGAGGGCTTCGTCCCTGCCTCGGTGACACGCCCTGCGATCGACGAGACGCTGCCCGCTTGGAAGCAGTCGCACCTCCGCCGCAACTACGACTTCTTCGAACGGCACTTCGCCGAGGTCGTGGCGTGGGCCTACCGCTGGGGTGTGTACACGGATCTGTTCCCGGCGTCACGTCGCAAGTTGGAGTGGCAGGCTCAGGACGCCCCACGCCTGTGGGACACGGTGATGCACTTCCGTCCGTCCGGCATCAGGGCGAAACGCCCGACGTACCTACCTGCACTCGTTGCGATCACGCAGACGTCGATCGTCGGCCCGTTGGAGCGTCGCCTGTCGCCGCGCGAGACCGCGCGCTTGCAGGGTCTGCCGGAGTGGTTCGACTTCGGAGAACAGCGCGCCGCCGCGACTTACAAGCAGATGGGCAACGGTGTGAACGTCGGCGTCGTCCGGCACATCTTGCGCGAGCACGTCCGCCGCGACAGGGCTCTGCTCAAGCTCACGCCTGCTGGACAGAGGATCATCAACGCCGTTCTCGCGGACGAGCCCGACGCTACGGTCGGCGCGCTGGGCGCTGCGGAATGAACACGACCTGCCAGGGGTAGAACGGGTCGTAGTGCGAATCGAGGCTTCGGCGATCCTGCCCAGAGTGAGCGGCAGTTCCACGGATCTGGCCCTGGCAGTACGTCGCGCGGCGCTCGCCTCGTCACTCGTCATTGTCTATGGAGCACGGGCTAGGTTCGGCAGATCGGGTGTTCGCTGTCGCAGGCAGACGGGTGAGTGGAGTGATGCTGATGGATGCCGGGCAGGCGCGGCCGCAACATGTCCCGGCGCACCCGGGCGCGTCGTCCGCTGAGGCGTCGCTGAGGATGAGCGCTGCGCGGAGGCGAGACACGGCGCCCGAGCTGGCCTTGCGCCGCGAGCTCTTCTCCAGGGGACTGCGGTATCGCGTCGCGTTCCCGGTGCCAAGTCAGCGCCGCCGAACGATCGATGTCGCGTTCACCCGAGCCAAGGTTGCCGTCTTCGTCGACGGCTGCTTCTGGCACGGCTGTCCGGAGCACGGCACAAGCCCGCGAGCCAACAGCGAGTGGTGGAAGGCCAAGATCACGGCGAACCGCACGAGAGACCGCGACACGGACCGCATGCTCGCCGAGCTGGGCTGGACCGTAGTGCGCATCTGGGAACACGAGCCAGCGCCGGCGGCGGCCGCGCGCGTCCTGGCTCTGCTCGCGCGCCCGGGTACCGCCGGATCTGCACTCGACCATCGAGCGGCTCGGAAGGCCGAGGGATGAGGTGTGGCGTCGCACGGGCTGAACGCGTCACGGGTCAGGAGCGGCACACGGCGGACGCCGGTGCGATCGGCGGGACTCCATGCGGCCGACGCCATGCGCCGAGGGCGGTGGAGCGCTCGGTGCGAGCACTCCGTCATCACGAACCAAACTGAACTGCGGCGCCATTTCACCCGACGCCACCGTGGGTCGTGTCGGAACCTCGTTGTACGTTGCAGCAGGAACAAAGGAGTACCTGCTCAGTGGATCTGCACGCTTGGAACAGGGTATTGCTGGACCGCCTCAAGGCTGACGCGAGACCGCAGCGCCGCCTCTACCTCTACGTCGACCGCGAGACGTTAGCGTCAGTCGCGGGTCTCGACGCCGGTGCGGCCGTGGAGGACTTCTCGCGGGCGTTCCGGGATGCGTGTGGTCGCCAGCCGTTCGAGTGCGCGTACCTGGATGCTCGCCGGTGGAAGGCGAGCGGCTGGCTCGGCGATCCGCCGATCATCGCGGCGCTCGCTATGACGGTCTTGGCTGTCACCGAGATGCCGCTGGGCCACGTCTCGAGCGTCTATCCTCGCCAGAACGAGTTGCTCGGGCTGCCCATTGATGGCGGGATGCCGCCGGACTACGACCTCCATGTGCCCGGAATCTGGAGGATCTGGAACGAGTGGCTCGAGGGCGCTGGCGCGTACCTCGGGCTCCCAAGCGCCGCCCCCTCGTCGCACTACACCAATCAGGGATGGGCGAGGAGCCAAGGGCTCGTTCGACTTCGGGACCGGTACCTGATCGACGACTACCTGAGCACGGTACGCGCCGCGCAGGTCACCGATGTTGACCGCCAGAGGCGACTAAGCGACTTCTGGGCGTGGCTCACGTACCGAGGCGGCGACCGTGTGCGGCATTTCCGTGCGCGGTTCGACAGCCCGGAGGCACGGGAGATCCTTGCGGACGTCGTCGATGACGAAGTCCAGCGCTTCGCTGAAGGTCGAGAACTCTCGCGCACCGCAATCCGTCGCTCCGTCCAGGGGCTGTTCTTCTACGAGCCAGACGAGGACTACCTCGGGCTCGCGATCGAGGTCGACGATCGCGTCACCGACGCCCCCGTCGACCTGGGAGACGGGCCGGAGACCATCGGGCCGGACGAGTCCTATCGCCTCGTTCGCACGCCGTCGAACTCGTCCACGCTTCTCACCGGCGGAACGAAGGTCCCGCTGCGACCTGGGCTCACGCTACGCATCACCCCTGCTCAGGCGTATGCGTTCCGCGACGAGCCGCTGCTCGAGGGGATGATCGAGGTGCGTGGGAACGCGTCCGCGACCCACTACGACGTTCTCGTCGCCAACCAGCACGTCGCGGCGGTCGCAGGCGAGCTCGGCGTTGTCGGCAGTGCTGCTGAACCCGGTCCGGCCGCTGGCTGGTCCTGGTTTCACGATGTCTCCGCGCGCGAGGTCGGCCCGGCGCTTCAGAAGCTTGGGCTGGGTGTGCTCACACCCCCGACACCGATCGGCATGGAACTGCGCGGTGGCCTGCGGCTGGCCCAGGCACGGTACATCGTCGGCTACGAGCCCCAACTCCTGATGCCCGAGCAGCACCCGGCGACGCTCGACCAGAGCATCCAGATCGATGGCACGTCCGACGGGCGTGAACTCTCTGCCTATCGCCTCCGTAGCGGAGAGCATGTGGTCGTCGACACAGTGTCTGGCGAGCGCATCAACTACGAGACCGTCGCGCCGTCGCGCCGTCGCGCCGTCGCATCCGGCTTCGGCTGGGAGCTATCCGACGTTCCGGCCGCGACCAACCGCAGGGAGCGGGATGCGTCTTCGGTAACACTTGCGGGAGCGGTGCTCCGCGGTGGGCATGACTCCGCACCGACGATCGTCGCGGAGGTGCGCGAGAACTACACCGCGCTCGTGCTCGACGACGAGGGTGGGTTGTTCGAACTCACGTCGCCCCGCCGCGAGCGCTGGTTGGAGCGTGCTGGCATAGAGACCTGGAACCTGGATGTACGGCGGGCTGTGCGCGGGACGCATCGGCGCGTAGTCGCGCAGCAGTCCGAGTCCACCAATGCGATTGTGCGCCCTGCGTTCTTCTTGAGCGTCTCGTCGAGGGGGCTCATCCACGCCGTGGAGATCCCTCGGTCGTTGCCGTTGCTGGATGGTGAACCGCTCAGGAGCCGCGTGGAGCGCGGAGTGCCCCAGCCCTTCGCCAACTCGCGGTTCCAGCAGCGTCAGGATCTCCTTGCGAGTCTCGTCGGACGAGAGTGGACATGGAAGGGCGCCCCGGCGGAGAAGCGTCGCAGCGAGGTGCTGACGCGAGCGCTCGCTGATGGGCTGCCAAGGGGCACCGGGGCCGCCCGCCCCAAGCTCGCGCCCGTGGTCGCGGTTGATGCACGGCTCGATGTCGCGTGGAGCTCGCGTGGATACGAACGTACGAACCCGTACGACGTCGCGCTGATGTGGCTCTCGACGCTGAAGGAAACGAAGTCCAGTGCGAAGAGGTTCGCCAGCACGTGGGAGTGGATCTGCCACGACACGGGCTGGCGCGACCTCGCAGCCGAGTGGCGCTTGGCCCTGGAGCGACTTCGCGTCCTCGGTCACATCGAGCGTGACTTCACAAACCAGACGGTGCACGTGGCGCCCGCCGCCCTCGTCGGGCTCCCCAGTGCAGACGGCATCTGTCTGTTGACCGGTGCCCGCCCAATCGGCGCACTGAAGCGGCTCTTCTCGTCGGCGGACGACGACGAGGCGGTCGCCCGCGCGGCACAGCTCTTCCTTCCGTTTCGCCGAACTCAGACCGACCCGCGAACGCACAGGCCCCTTGGCCCGACGACGCTCTACCTGGCACCGCAGCCGGGTGCAATGGAGAAGATCGTGGAGGGCCTGGAGGCGCTAGGCATCGAGGCGTGCGACGTAAAGCCCTCTGACGGCTTGCTCGACGCACTCCCTACACCTGAACGGATCGTGCAGAACGGCACCTCGCTCACGGTCTCGCCGTCCAGTCGGTTCAGCGTGTGGCGACGCGATCACGGCCTGCGGACGTCCTACTCGTGGCGTGACGCGAGCAACGATGCCGCACCCGGGCTGTACCAGTACCGGACCACCTTCGGGACGAGAGTCCACGCGTGGCGCCCGACGCTGATGAGCGACCTGGTGTTGCTGCCCGACGTCACTACGGGCAAGTGGATGGACGAGGCGCGTGAGAACCGACGGACTCACCTCAAGCACAACCAGGGCAAGCGGCTGCTCTTCACTCCGGTTGCGCTCGATCTGCCACATCTCATCAAGCGCTCCCTGGTGCTGCGCACGGGCCTCCAGCCGACGAAGCGCCCGCTGGGCAGTCAAGCAGACGAGTACTACGTGTACGAGAACGTCGGGCCCACGGCAGCGAGCCGAGTCGCCGAACTGCTGGACCAGGACCTTCAGGACTCTACAGATGGAGAGTGCGCATGACCGACACACCTCTGACGGTCGATGGCGCGTATGCGTCGCTTCGCGAGACGTTCCTGCGGTTCTACAACACCGCCTACAACCTGCGCGACCAGGCGATCAGCGCCGAGCGGGAGGCGCTGCTGCGCCGCGACGGCGTTGCGCTGACCACCCCGTACGTCGAACTGATCCCGTCCTACGAGCCGTCGACCGAGACGCTGGCCGAAGTCTTCGATGCGGTGGAGGTGCCGATGGCGACCGATCTCATCGGTTCGGGGCTCCTGCCGCATGCTCACCCGTACAAGCATCAGGCGGAAGCCCTCGTCGCCTCCCTCTCTGGGCGCGATGTCGTGGTCGGCACTGGGACTGGGTCAGGCAAGACGGAGTCGTTCCTGCTGCCGGTGATCGCACGACTGGTCAAGGAGTCGACCTCCTGGTCCGAGCGTTCTCGGACCGACTCGACTTGGTGGGCTGCCAAGGGTCCGTTCCAGCCACAGCGCGAGAACCGAAGCGGTCGCCCGGCAGCCGTCCGGAGCCTGGTGCTCTACCCGATGAACGCCTTGGTGGAGGACCAGCTCGTCCGGCTCCGCCAGGCTCTGGACTCGGATGCCGCCCAAGAGTGGTACGCGCGTGAGACTCATGGCGAGCCGTTCTTCTTCGGCCGCTACACGGGCCGGACGCCGGTCGCTGGCACAAGAGTGGCGGCTAAGCCAGAACGAGTCGACCGGCTGCGCGAGATCCTCCGCCAAGCCGACGCGCGGCACACCTCCCTCCTCGAGCGGCTGAGCCGAGGAGAGGTGGAAAAGGATGCCCGCTACTTCCTGCCGTCCCTCACTGGTGGAGAGATGCGCTCCCGGTGGGACATGCAGGAGACGCCACCTGACATCCTGATCACCAACTATTCGATGCTCTCGATCGCTCTTGGTCGTGACGACGAGGCATCGATCTTCGAGAAGACCCGCCAGTGGATCGAGGCGTCACCCGACAACGTGTTCACGCTCGTCGTCGACGAGCTGCACATGTACCGTGGGACCGCCGGTACCGAGGTCGCCCTCCTCCTGCGCCGGCTCTTCAGGCGCCTCGGGCTCGACACACGGCCCAAGCAACTCTCGGTGATCGCGACGTCAGCGTCGATCGGCGATGACATACCTGGCCGAGCATTCCTCTCTGAGTTCTTCGCGCGTCCGCGCGACAGCTTCGCCTTCATCAAGGAGCCTGAGCGCACCCACTCGAAGACTGACCTCGACGAGTTCGCCGCGACCCTGCTGGCTGACACGTGGTCGACTGCTGCAGGGCCCACCGGAAAGACAGTCCGCCAGGCGATCGAGTCGGCCATGACCGTGGACGGTGAGTCCCGCCCGCGAGCGGTCGATGTTCTCGCTCAGAAGCTCTTCCCGTCGGTCGGTGCAGACAGCGCCGCGCTCGCGTTCGACCGGATCATCCAGCGACTCGGCGCAGAGAAGAACCCGGCGGCGCGACTTCGCGCCCATCTCATGTTCCGCACCATCCAGGGCCTCTGGGCATGCTCCGACCCCGACTGCACCGCCGTCGCCGCAGAGTACCGGTCGGCCGAGCGCCGGATCGGAAAGATCTACGCAGCACCTCGGTTCACGTGCGAGTGCGGCTCTCGGGTCCTCGAGCTGCTGTACTGCGAGTCCTGTGGTGAGTCGATGCTGGGCGGCTTCGCCGTGAAGGAGGGGAAGAAGGAGTACCTTCTCGCATCCGCAACCGACCTGGAATCGCTCCCGGACCGACCCAAGAACGAGCGCAACGCCGCGAACTACCGCGTCTACTGGCCGACGGACAGGAAGTCGGTCGCCGGCGACTGGAGCCGACTCGGCAAGCAGCTCGACTCCGATCCCGCGCGACCGAAGTTCAAGATGGACTTCACGCAGGTCAACCTCAGCCCGGGCACCGGGAAGATCAGCGCGCTCGGGACGAAGACCGGCCTGCGATTCCGGGTCACCACCGACGGGGTAGCCGACGCGGTCGACCGCATGCCCGGCTTCCCGACGCGGTGCCCGTCGTGCGGTGACGACCGAGAGCTGGACTGGCTCAAGCACCTGGGACCGGAAAGCCGTGAACGCTCGCGCTCACCGATCCGGACGCAAGGTGTTGGTTTCGATCGCGCGAACCAGGTTCTCACGGGAGCGATCCGGCGCCTGCTCGACTCGAGTCTCGTTGTCTTCTCTGATAGCAGGCAGGGAGCAGCTCGCGTCGCGGCCAACCTCCAGCTTGCGCACTATCTCGACCTCGTCAGGGCGCTCGTTCTCGACGAGCTGACTGGCGGAAGTCAGCGGCTCGAGCTCATCGAGGCCGCGATCGCGAAGAAGGACAACTCCCCCGCGGCGACGTCGGCGCTCGCCGACCTCCAGGGCAGGGATCCTCAAGGCGTCACCGCGCTGATGAAGCGTACGTACGGAGTTCTCCTCGATGCTGGCGACGTCGCGGCCATCGAGCGCGTCGAGCTGCACCTCGGGGGGACCCCGACACTGGTGGACCTCGCCGGTGCTATCGAGCCTCGCCTGCTCGGGCTCGGTGTCAACCCTGCTGGACCGGACGCGCTCCTCCAGAGCACCGGCGCGCCCGGTGCCGACGGTGGGCAACCCTGGACGGACTGCTTCCGGTGGAACGTGACCCCGCCGCGTGCGGACGAAGCCGCGCTCGACGCCCCCGCAAAGATGCTCCTCGGGGGCATCCGTGAGGAGTTGAGCCGGCAGATCGTCCGAACAGCGTTCGCAGGCGGTGACCGTGACGTTGAGTCGCTCGGCCTGGCCTACGCGGTTCCCGCCGAGCCGATCACTCTTGCGGCCCTTCCCGAGGGCGTAGCGGACGAGTTCGTATCGTCGTTCCTGCGGCTCATGCTGCGACGCCGGCGCGTCACGTCGGTCATCACCGATGCCAAGACGAACTGGCCCGGAGACGTTCGCGAGTACGCCAAGAAGGTTGCCCGAAGGCATGGCGACGGCGACGGCGACGCCCTGCTCGACCTCGTCGGCGCACGCCTCAAGGTGGGCCTGCCCTCAGGCTTCCTGCTCAAGCCCGAACAGGTCCGCCTGCGTCACGTAGCCGACACCGAGGTCTGGCGCTGCAAGGCCTGCCGGACTCGGCATCTCCACGCGAGTGCCGGTTGCTGTGTCTCCTGCGGCGGCGAGCTCGCGAGCGAGCCGCTGGTCGCAGGCGTCGTGGACGACTACTACCGATGGCTCGCGACCGAGGCTGGCGGACTATCGCGTCTCCACTGCGAGGAACTGTCCGGACAAACGGACCTGCTCGACGCTCAGGCCCGCCAGGCGCGCTTCCAGAAGGTCTTCTTGGACGAGTCGGAGGTGCCCCTGGCCGATCAAGTCGACGTGCTCTCGGTGACGACCACGATGGAGGCGGGTGTCGATATCGGCGCGCTGAAGGGCGTCGTCATGGCGAACATGCCGCCCCAGCGGTTCAACTATCAGCAACGCGTGGGCCGCGCGGGACGGCGAGCTGAGCACCTCGCGCTCGCGCTGACCGTCTGCCGAGGCGCCCGGAGCCACGACGAGCACTACTTCGCTCACCCCGAAGCGATCACGGGCGACCAACCGCCTCAGCCCTTCCTCGACACGTCGAGCGCTCCGATCGCTCGCCGAGCACTCGTCGCGGACGTCCTCACCCACGCCTTCGACGCCGTCAGCAGTGTCGAAGACTTCGAACCGGGCCGGTCAGTTCACGGACAGTTCGGCTCGCGCGACGGCTGGCTCGAGAACGAGGCACTTCGGAACGGAATCGACGGGTGGATCGGCGCACACGGTCAGGAGATTGCCGACGCCGCAGCCAGCCTCTTGCGCTTCACCCATCTGCCGGCGGATGAGCGGGAGCGGCTCGTTGCGTACGTGACCAGTGACCTCGTCGGCGAGATCACGCGTGTCGCCGAGTCGAACCGGAACAGTGAGCTTTCGCAGGCACTCGCAGAGGCTGGTCTTCTGCCGATGTTCGGATTCCCCACCCAGGTCAAGACGCTCTACACGCGCCGCCCAGCGCCGAGGAAGGACGCATCCACGCTGGACCGCGACAGCGCCATCGCGGTCTCAGAGTTCGCGCCCGGTTCCGAGCTCGTGAAAGACAAGGCCATCCACACAGCCGTCGGCGTCGTCGACTTCTACCAGCGGGTCGACGGTTCGTGGGCTCAAGGTGCCGAGCCCCTCGGGGAGCGGCAAAGTGCGGGTCTCTGCAAGGCATGTGTGTCCATCAGCGACGGTACGACAGAGGCATGCCCTGTCTGCGGCGCGCGAGATCCCGAATACGCGGTCATCGAACTCGCTCATCCGATCGGCTACAGGACGAGCTTCCGACACAGAAAGTACGAGCAGCTCTCGGAGCCGACAGCGCGAGCTGGGCAACCCCGCCTCTCGGTCAACAACGCTGAGTTGCTCCCGGCGGTCAAGAACGCCGCACTCCGCTCGGCGAACGCAGAGGTCGTCGTCGTCAACGACAACGACGGCCGCATGTACCAGTTCGCGCCCGCCTCCAACAAACTGCCCGACGGGCGGGTCGTGCCAGAGGCGGGACTCATCGATACGACCTTCCTCACAGACCGAGACCGTGCAAAGGCCGCGTCCTTCTGGGGTCAGGGAGACTCGAACGCTGCTCTTGAACCGGTCGCGCTCGCGGCCCGGCGCCGAACAGACGTCCTGACCGTGGGACTCTCCGCGCTGCCAGCCGGTCTCCGGATCGACCCGCGCGAGCCTGTCGGCAGGGCGGCGTGGGCCTCGCTCGGTTACTTGCTCCAGTCGGCCGCAGTGCGATGGCTCGATGTCGGCTCGGACGAGATCGAGGTCGGCATCAACTCGCTCAGTGACGGCACTACCGTGACCGCCGAGCTGTTCATGGCGGACAGCCTCGCGAACGGCGCCGGATACGCGCGCCGTCTTGGCGACCAGTTCGAAACTCTCCTGCTCAAGGCACGTGAACTGGCTAATGACCTGGAGACGCACAACTCCGGAGTCCCCTGCGACTCCTCCTGCTACCGCTGCCTCCGCGACTACTCAAACAGCCGCTGGCACCCGCTCCTCGACTGGCGCCTCGCCATCGACATGCTCGACCTCATGGAGGGGTACGCGCTTGAGCCGGCAAGGCCCCGAGCGCGCGACCTTCGCGCAGCGCGAGCCGTTGCTCGTGACTTCGGGTTCACGGTCGAGGAGTTCGATGACGTCCTCGTCGTGGTCTCCGGCAACGGAGCGAAGCGACTAGCGCTTCTTCACCCCTTGGAGCAAAGGGATGCACCGCGCATCAGCGCGATCCGAGGGAGAGCGGCGCTGACGGTCGTCGACGACGCTCCGCTCACGGACTCCACGTTCAACCTGATCCGCCGCCCAGGCCGTGTAGCGGCTCCCCTTCTGGGTTCCGGGAGGTCGTGAGTGCGACCGGTTTCGGTCGGAACGTCAGTGGTGTCGCGCCGAGCCCCCCGGCCGCGCACCGGTCGACAGCGTCGCTGAGGATGGACCCATGGGTGTCGCCGACTACCTAGAGATCACGGTCGACCAGGCGGCCGCACAGTGGCGTCAGGTCGTGGACCGCACGCCACTGGCCGATGGGCAGCGCCAGGCTGCATTCCTGCCCATCGAGACGCTCATGTGCGCTGCGGCGATGCACATCGTCGAGTACTCCCGTCTTGGGAGCTCGACGATGCACAAAGCCGGCGCGCCTGCCCCAGAACTGGCGCGACTCTTTCGGCGCCCTGTGAGCAGCATCGTCGCGAAGATGAACAACCTTGATGGACGGCGACCGCGGGGAGCGAAGTACGACCTCGAGGTCGGCCTCGCCCTGGCCGTCGATCAAGACCTCATGAGCGAGATCTACCGGCGGGTGCTCGCGGGTGCGCGCGTCCAGGGCGTCGGCCAGCTTGAACTTCCAGACTTCCTGGGGATCGAGGGCGGCGGTGGCCTGCGCCTCCTGGGCCAAGAGGAACTGGACAGCGCTTCGGTCGAGGCGGTCATGGAGCAGGAGATCCCTGAGTGGCGCGCGCGGACTCCTAACCAACCCCTGGGTGTGACAGAGAAGTTCCTCCTGCAGTACCTCCGAATGGGACAGAGCCGCTTCGCGAACGGAGTGCTTCACAACTGCGGCAACGCCTGTCTCTTCTGCGGGTTCACGCTCGGCGACGGTGGGCGGCCATCCCTGCTGCGCGCCGGACACATCAAGCCGTGGAAGGACTCGGTCGGGTTCGAGCGCCTCGACGTCGCCAACGGCCTCGCCGCATGCCCGACGCACGACGCCGCTTTCGACGCAGGGCTGATGACCCTCGATGTGACTACGTCCGACCTGACAGTCCGGCTGGGCAAGCGTCTGCAGAACGCCGTCGACACGAACGCCGCAGCGGAGTTCTACTTCGGGCCACCACGCCTTCGCCGGAGCGTGCCGCTCACCGCGCTATCCGTACCAGTGGCCATCACCTACTTGGACTGGCATCACGAGTTCGTCTTCGACATTGGATGAACGTGCCGACTCCAGACGACGGGGCTGCTGCACGGATCTGTGACATCTCAGATCGCTTGCTCGCCGAGCAGGCTGGAAGGATGTTGCTGTGCCCAGGCCCTATCCCCGTGAGTTTCGTGAGGACGTCGTGCGGGTCGCCCGGAACCGTGGTCCCGGTGTGACGCTGGCACAGATCGCCCAGGACTTCGGGGTCCATGAGATGACGATCACGAAGTGGTTGCGTGCCGCCGATGTCGAGGACGGCGTGAAGCCCGGCGTCGCCTCGGAGCACGCACGGGAGTTGCGTGAGGCTCGACGTCGGATTCGGTTGCTGGAGCAGGAGAACGAGGTCCTGCGGCGGGCGGCGGCGTACCTGTCCCAGGCTCAGCTGCCGGGAAAAGGCTCTACCCGCTCGTGAGAGAGCTCGCCGCGGCCGGTGCCCCGATCAGGGTGCCGGTCGCGGTGGCGTGCCGGGTGCTCAAGCTCCACCGCCAGCACTACTACGCCTGGCTCGCCCAGCCGGTCACCGGCGGCGAGCTCGAGGGGGCGTACCTCGCGAACGCGGTCTTCGATGCCCACCGTGAGGACCCCGAGTTCGGCTACCGGCTGCTGTTCGACGAGGTGAACGCGGCCGGGCACAAGGTCAGTGAGCGAACGGTGTGGAAGATCTGCTCGGCGAACCAGTGGTGGTGCGTGTTCGGCAAGAAGCGCCGCGGGAAGAATGGGCGGCCCGGCGCGCCCGCGCACGATGACCTGGTGCGTCGCGAATTCACCGCCCCTGGCCCGAACCGGTTGTGGTTGACGGACATCACCGAGCATCCCACCGGCGAAGGCAAGGTCTACCTGTGTGCGGTCAAGGACGTGTGGTCGAACCGGATCGTGGGGTACTCCATCGCCGACCGCATGACGTCCCAGCTGGCCGTCGACGCCCTGGAATCGGCGGTCTCGCGCCGCGGGGTGCGCGTGGCCGGCTGCACCCTGCACTCGGACCGCGGCGGCCAGTTTCGAAGCCGAAAGCTGCAGCACTCCCTCTGGCGCCACCAGATGCGCGGATCCATGGGCCAGGTCGGATCAGCCGGTGACAACGCCGCCATGGAGAGCTTCTTCAGCCTGCTTCAGCGCAACGTCCTGGACCGGCAGAGATGGACCGCCCGAGAGGAGCTGCGGATCGCGATCGTGACCTGGATCGAACGGACCTACCACCGTCGCCGACGCCAGGCCAGACTCGCACGATTGACCCCGATCGAGTTCGAGATCATCATGAGCCAGGCCGCCGACCAAGCTGCCTAACCAACTGTCACGGAATCATGCAGCAGCCCCCAACGGACTTTGGGAGCACTGGGTCTTGTGACCCGACAGGAGAAGGTCGGGGGTTCGAATCCCCCTAGCTCCACCGGAGAGACCCTCGCCAGACCAGGTCGACGACCTGAGACGGCGAGGGTCTCGTCTTTTCTCCGGAGTCTCCTGCCCCGATCGCGGCCCTCGCGCTGCCGCCGTCGTCGAGTGGACCTCGCGGCGCGCGAGGGAGGCGGGCGCGGTGGCCGCCGCGCCGCCGGTGCGCGCCGCACCTATCCTGGCGACGTGACCCTCACCGTGCTGGTCCCGGTCCCCGGCGGGACGTTCCGCATGGGCTCGGACCGGCACTACCCGGAGGAGGGTCCGGCCCACGACCGGCAGGTGGAGCCGTTCCTCCTGGAGCGGCACGCGGTGACGAACGCGCAGTTCGCGGCGTTCGTCGCGGACACCGGGTACGTGACGGTCGCGGAGCGTCCGCTCGACCCGGCCGACTTCCCGGGGGCCGACCCGGCGGACCTGGTGCCCGGGGGCCTCGTGTTCACCCCGACGGCGGGCCCGGTCGACCTGCGCGACTGGCGGCAGTGGTGGCGGTGGCAGCCCGGGGCGTCGTGGCGGTCGCCGCAGGGGCCGGGGTCGGGCGTCGACGACCGGCCCGACCACCCGGTGGTGCTCGTCGCGTTCGAGGACGCCTCGGCCTACGCGGGGTGGGCGGGACGGCGTCTGCCCGGGTCTCTTATTCACATCTGAAGCTGCCGACGAAGTAGACGGTGTAGATCTACGTGGGCG
>ERZ1464605.37-NODE-37-length-16928-cov-83.578735_pt1 | contig 16928 bp, 13 predicted proteins | sample MGYA00563997_ERZ1464605 | MGnify/ENA primary metagenome ERZ1464605 (study PRJEB39283, sample SAMN07833280) | human skin metagenome | isolation source: Scalp | host: Homo sapiens | place: India: Bengaluru | collected 2015-03-12 ...
AACGTCCCGACGCCGATGAGGTGGCCACCAATCCACGATCCGCCTCGGCACGGTTGCGGGTCATTGAGCGGGTTCGATCTGGGCCCGTTAACCGTCAGCATGCGACCAAGGAGAGCCGATGAGCGCTGAACTAGCACCGCGTCCACAGCAGGCCAGGACTGCTGCTGCACGGCCTACCTCGTTGCGTCCAGTATTGCGTGCACTGCCGCAACGGGTGCGTCAGCAGCAGATGGGGCGACTGGGCTTTGCCATTCTCATTGTTGTCATGTTAGCTGCTGGATTGGCCGGGCTGTTGGTGCTCAACACCACCATCCAGGCGCAGTCCATGCAGATTGCCCAGGAGACGCGCAATCTCAATGTCTTGCAACACCAGCAGGCTGTTTTGGCTGCTGAGGTCGATCACCTTCGTGGTCCGCAGAACCTCCAGGAACAGGCCAAGAAGCTCGGCATGAGGCCGAATCCTTACGGCTCCTATATTGACCTGCGTACTGGCGAGGTCATCGGAACCCAGACCAAGGTCGACGGCAAGGAGGTACCAGGAGTCATCGGGGAGACGGCTAAGCCTGAGGTGGGCCAGCCGTGAGTTCCCGGCATCCCACGGGCCCGAACCCACGGCCCGGGTCCGCCAGGCGGCCCGCGTCCAACCGTGGTCCCGGGCGAGCGCGACCTGGGTCTCGCATGGAGGGCCGGGAGCCGCATAGTAGGCCCGTGCCCGAAATGGCTTCCCAACGGGGCCGTTTGACGATCGTTATGGCGGCATTTCTCGTGCTTGCGGTGAGCTTAGCTAGCCGTGCTTTGCAACTGCAGGCGATTGAGGCGCCTGCGTATGCGGCATCGGCGGCGGCGAGGATGAAGTACACCTACGCTCTTCAGCCCAACCGAGGCGAGCTCACCGATCGCAATGGCATTGTGATGGCGCAAACCCAGCCTGCGGTATTGGTTTTTGTGGACCCTCGGATGATCTCCCGCAACGGCGTTGACGAGCGGGTGACGATGACTCGTGAACAACAGGAGAAGGCAGCTGCTGCGCCTAAGGCTGTCGCGAAGATCCTTGCTACGCGATTGGGCGGGCAGCCGGAGGATTACCGCAAGGCGATAACGGCCACTGATGCTAAGGGAAAGCTGAGCCGCTACTCGGTAGTACGCCGCCACGTTGACAGCTACACCTTCGACCTCATCAAGAAGGACATGAAGCAAGGTGGCTGGTACGGAGTATTTAGTTCAAATGACCCGATCCGTACCTATCCGTCGGGGCAGGTTGCCTCCAACGTCGTGGGCTTCGTGAATGCCGAGGGCAAAGGAGCTGGCGGTTTCGAATACTCCCATAACAAACAGCTTGCTGGTGTGCCGGGTAAAGAGTCGTATGAGGCCTCGACCTGGGGCCGTATTCCGCTGGGTTCTAACACTCTGGTGCCTGCGGTCGACGGCACAAGTTACACCCTGACCCTCGACGCTCAGCTACAGCTCATGGCTCAGCAGGCCCTCGGTACAGCGATTAAGAATGCCAAGGCAAAGAGCGGCGAGATCGTCATGATGGACGTGACTAATGGTGAAGTCCTGGCAATGGCGTCAATGCCCACTTTTGACTCAAATAAGCCCGGCAAAGCCAAAGAGAACCAGACCCGCAATCGGGCCATCCAGGATGCGTACGAGCCAGGATCGGTGCAAAAAGTCCTGACTATGGCTGCGCTGACCGATCAGGGGATCATCACTCCCGATAGCCACGTCGTCGTTCCGCGTGCTTTGTCGTCTGGTGGCGGCAAGATCACTGATGCTGAGCCTCACGGCACCGAGTACCTCACCGCCCGTGGGGTGCTAGTGCATTCGTCAAATATTGGGACGGCATTGTTTGCCCGAAAGTTAGACAAGGCGACCATGGTGTCTTATCTCAAGGCATTCGGGCTAGGGGCTCCTACCCGAATCGGTCTGCCAGGTGAGGCGAGTGGTCAGATACCGAAGCCCACTATGCCTGACTACACCCGGGACCAGGTTGCGTTCGGCCAGGGGCTGTCAGTGACGGCTCTTCAGGAGGCCGCTGCCGTTGCCGGAATCGTCAATGGCGGGGTCTACCACTCGCCGACGATTATCAAGTCTGCCGTTGACGGCCACGGCGAGCCTTCCGAGATTCCTAAGACGACTACCCGCAGAGTGATCTCGCAACGAGCCTCTGAGGAGGTTCGCGACATGATGGAGAACGTGGTATCTACCGCCAAGGGCCGACCTATTCCGGACTACCGGATGGGTGCCAAGACGGGTACTGCCCAGCGGATTGACCCTGAGTGTCACTGCTACCACGGGTACATCTCGTCGTTTATTGCCGTCGCTCCCATCGAGAAGCCGCGTATTCTCACGTACGTTGTCATCAATCAGCCCACCAACGGGCATACTGGCACGGCGGTGGCACAGCCAGCGGCGCGGCAACTCATGTCTGTTGCCCTGCCGCGATACGGTGTGCAACCGTCCACCGACAAAGCGCGCAAGGAACCCTTGGAGTACCAGCCGTGAGCCCTGAATCTACTGTCCCCCCCACTTCACCTGCTGGTGCTGCCCTCCGACCATCCCAGGGTGATCCTGTCGGGTGGACCGACCTAGTGGCTTCCTTCGACAGCTGCCGAGCTAATGACAACGGTCCTGCGATCACTGGGATCACATTGGACTCCCGCCAGGTTCGCCCGGGCGATCTCTACGTCGGTCTACACGGCCTGCATGCTCACGGGGCGAGTTTCGCTGCCTCTGCTGTTGAGTCGGGTGCAGTCGCAGTGCTCACCGACGAGGACGGTGCCACACTGGCGGCGGAGGCGGGTGTGCCGATCATCGTCGTCGACGATCCGCGCGTTGCCATGGCTGTTGCGGCCGCTAAGATCTTTGGACGCCCCTCGGATGCCATGACGATGTTTGGTATTACGGGGACTAACGGTAAAACCACAACGGCCTTCCTCGTGGAGGCCGGATTGCGTGCGGCTGGCCACCATGTTGGGACTATCGGGACAATTGGATTCCGGCTCGACGGTGAGGAGTTGCCTAGTGCTCGCACCACCGTCACGACGCCGGAGGCCCCAGATCTGCAAGGGCTATTCGCAGCGATGGCTGAACGAGGTGCTTCTGACGTCGTGATGGAGGTGTCATCGCATGCTCTGGCCTTGCAGCGGGTGGATGGAACCTGTTTCGATGTCGTGGCTTTCACCAACCTGGGCCGTGACCATCTGGATTTCCATAACACCCTTGATAATTATTTCAACGCTAAAGCCCGTTTGTTCACCCCCGATCTGGCTCGGGTTGGCGTTATCAATGTCGATGACCCGCGTGGTCGTCAGCTAGTTGAGCGTATGCAAGCCAACGGGGTTAAGGCCGTGACAACGTCAATCCATCAGCCCTCTGACTATCAGGTGACGTCATGGCAGGCCGCGCGTGCCGGGGCAATTTTCGACGTGAGCACTCCGTCGGGGGAGCGCACCCTCGAGCTGTCCTTGCCCGGCGAATTCAATGTCCGCAACGCAGCTATGGCTCTGGCCATGCTCGAGGCTGCCGGGCTCGCTTTTGACGATGTTGCAGATGGTTTGTGTTCCGCTCAGGTGCCTGGCCGTATGGAGCGGGTCGATCTCGCAGATGACGCCCCGACGGCCCTCGTGGACTTTGCGCACACTCCGCAAGCGATTGCATCAGCTCTTGATGCCGCTCGGTCGTCAGTCGATGGCGGCCGTCTTATCGCCGTGCTCGGTGCTGGGGGAGATCGTGACGTGGCCAAGCGTGGTCCAATGGGCCAGATTGCCGCTGAGCGTGCCGATATCGTCATCGTTACTGATGACAACCCACGTACCGAAGATCCTGCGGTGATCCGTGCAGCCGTGTTGGAGGGGGCCCATGAAGCTGCTGGTGACGGGGTCATTGTGATCGACGGGGGACGTCGCCGTGAGGCGATTAACGAGGCCCTGCGGATGGCGGAGGCTGGCGACGTTATCTGCGTGCTCGGCAAGGGACATGAGACCGGGCAGAACATTGGCAGTGAGGTGCTGCCGTTCGACGATCGTGAGGTTATCCGGGCCGAATGGAAGATCATGGCCCGGCAGAGCGAGGAGGATCAGGCACGATGAGAGTTCTTGACGTTGTCACCCTCGCGCAGTGGGTCGAAGCAGCACCGATTAATGATTCTGCCCAGGTGGGCCCGGACGTCGTCATTGATACCCGGAAGGTAACTCCGGGCGCTCTGTTTATCGCTCTTCCCGGCACCCGGGTAGATGGTCATGACTTCACTCAGGCGGCTCAGGACACGGGCGCTGCCGCTGTCCTGGTCACTCGGCGCACCGACGCACAGTTGCCCCATCTCGTTGTTGACGATGGTCAAGCCGGCCTATCTCGACTGGCGCGTCATGTCGTGGCGACTGAACGAGAACGTGGCATGCGTACCATCGCTTTGACTGGTTCCAGCGGTAAGACAAGCACCAAGGACATGCTGGCCCAGATCCTTGAGACTTTTGGCCCAACGGTGGCTCCGGTGGGATCGTTCAACAATGAAATCGGAGTTCCTCTGACGGCGTGCCGCAGTAACGAGAACACCTCTTTCTTGGTGTCGGAAATGGGGACTCGCGGTCTGGGTCATATCTCCTGGCTCACCTCCATCGTTACTCCCGACGTAGCCATGGTCCTCAACGTCGGGAATGCCCACCTGGGCGAGTTTGGTTCGCGAGAGGTCATTGCCCAGGCTAAGGGTGAGATCGTTGAGGCCCTCAGCGTTGACGGTTGGGCTGTGCTCAACGCCGCCGATACCCTTGTCGCCGGGATGGCACCGCGCACCCGTGGGCATATTGCATGGTTCAGCCCTGATGCTGACCATCGTCGCCCGGATGCCGACATTGAGGTGTGGGCCGAATCAACCCATGCCGACGACCTGGATCGTCACTCCTTTACCCTTGCCGCTCGCCGGGGTGAGTTCACCTGGCGTAGCCCTGTCCGGCTGATGACGATGGGTGCTCATCAGGTCGCAAATGCCGTGGCTGCTACTGCTGCTGCGCTGGCAGCCTTGGCTATGAATGACGACATCGATGACCAATCTGTCACTCGGATCGCCGAGGCGCTCAGCAACGCCGTGTCCAGGTCAGCTATGAGAATGCAGTTGCGTGAACGCGCCGATGGCCTGGTGCTGGTCGAGGACTGCTACAACGCCAACCCTGACTCGATGGCCGCATCGTTGACAGCGATGGGGCATGTCTTGGCGACGCGCCGAGCTCGAGATCCTCAGACTAGGGGCGTCGCCGTGTTGGGCGACATGCTCGAGCTTGGACAGGACTCTGCTCGTCTCAATGCAGAGTCCGGTCGGCGAGCAGCCCACGCTGGATTCGACGTCATTATCGCTGTTGGCGATGAGGCCGAGAACATTGCCGAAGGTGCCCGGGCCGAAGGCGCACGTGTGATTGTTTCCACCGTGGAAGATGCTTCTGGGTCACTAGGTTGGACCTCACACGATGTCGTTTTACTCAAAGCTTCCAGAGGTTTGGCCTTGGAGCGAGTAGGACGCGACGTGTTCGAGGAAGGGGAGGCCCAGGCGTGAAGAACATTCTGCTCGCCGGTGCGGTGTCAATGATCGGCACCCTCGTCGGCACGCGGTGGTTCATCCATTGGCTCGCCGCGAAGGGCTATGGCCAGTTCATTCGTGACGACGGCCCGACAACCCATAAGACGAAAAAGGGCACCCCGACCATGGGTGGCGCTGTCATTATTGTCTCCGTACTGCTGGCGTACCTCGTGGCACACCTGGTGACATGGACCCATCCCTCCATCTCGGCGCTGCTGGTGTTGTGGTTGTTTTCAGGATTGGGTTTCATCGGTTTTCTTGACGACTGGACAAAGATTTCTAAGCAGCGTTCCTTGGGCCTTAAACCCAAAGGAAAGCTCCTCGGCCAGGCTTTTGTCGCTATCACTTTCTCTATCGGGGTGATGTATTTCCCTGATGTCCACGGTGTGACGCCAGGGTCGCCAGCTATCTCTTTCCTGCGTGATATTTCGTGGCTGTACCTACCCGTCTGGCTGGGCATCGTCTGGGTGATCCTGCTTATTGCAGGAAGTTCTAACGCTGTCAACCTCACCGACGGTCTTGACGGCTTAGCTACCGGTGCGTCCACAATGGTTTTCGGCGCCTATACCGTGCTGAGCATCTGGCAGTTCAATCAGTGGTGCTCTCGCCCGACCACCGCAGGAAACCACTGTTATGCAGTGCGTGACCCTCACGATATTGCAGTGATCGCCATCGCTATCGCCGGAGCATGTTTTGGGTTTCTGTGGTGGAATGCAAAGCCCGCCCAGATCTTTCTTGGCGACACAGGATCGTTGGCTCTTGGTGGCGCTGTTGCCGGTATGGCCGTCGTCAGTCGCACTGAGCTGCTCCTGGTCATTATTGGTGCTCTCTTCGTCATCGAAACGGTCTCGGTTATGTTGCAGGTCAGTGTGTTTAAGATCACTGGCGGAAAACGTGTCTTTAAAATGGCCCCGTTGCACCATCACTTTGAGCTGAAGGGGTGGGCTGAGGTGACGGTAGTCATCAGGTTCTGGATTATTTGCGGCCTTGCTGTTTCGGCTGGCCTAGGAATCTTCTATGCAGAATGGGTGGCAGGGCAGTGACGTTCTCCGGAAAGGTTGATCTCAGCGCGGCTGACCGGCTCTTCGACTGGTCTGGTGTGCATGTTGTCATCGCTGGTTTAGGTACGTCCGGCTATGCCGCCGCTGACGCGTTACTTGAGCTTGACGCTACGGTCCTCGTCCTTGACGACTGCGATGACGACTCCCACCGTGACAAAGGTGGTCTGCTGGAGGTCCTCGGGGCCGAAGTGCGTTTGGGCCCCGGATCAGCATCCGACTTGCCGGAGGAAACGGACCTCGTCGTCGTTTCTCCTGGCTGGCGTCCTACCCAACCGCTGGTAGCTCATGCCCTTACCCGAGGGATTCCCGTATGGGGTGAGCCTGAACTGGCCTGGCGCCTCATGCATCCCGACCGTGTTATTCCGTGGCTGGCGATTACCGGCACCAATGGCAAGACGACGACTACCCAGATGACCGAGTCGATTCTTCATGCGGCAGGTCTGAAGGCATGTGCTGTCGGTAACATTGGCCGACCCATCCTTGAGGCCATGGCTGACGAGATCAACTACGACGTTTTTGCAGTGGAGCTGTCCAGCTTCCAGCTGCACTGGTCAAACTCACTATCTCTCCATTCCGCGGCAGTGCTCAACCTTCATCAAGACCACCTGGAGTGGTACGCCCACGAATCGGATCCGCTCGGTTCGTACGCCGCCGATAAGGCTCGGATCTACCACCAGGTGACCAACTCCTGCGTCTACAACGTTGCCGATCCCGCCACCGAACACATGGTGGAGGATGCCGACGTCGTTGAGGGGGCTCGCGCTATCGGGTTCACGACCGGGACCCCAGGGCCGTCGATGATCGGAATTGTGGACGGCCTCATCGTCGATCGTGCCTTCGTTGAGCAGCGCGCGACTTCGGCGATGGAGCTGGCTCGCCTTGAGGACGTGCACCCTTTCGCTCCGCACAATGTCGAAAACGCGTTGGCTGCTGCGGCACTGACCCGCTCCTTTGGTGTTCCTGCTCCTGCCGTCGGACAGGGTTTGCGTGACTTGCATCTTGGTGGACACCGCATCGAGACGGTGCACCAGGCCGGTGGCATTACCTGGGTCGATGATTCCAAGGCGACGAACCCCCATGCTGCAAACTCCTCGATGCGGGCCTTTGAACACATCGTGTGGATCGCTGGTGGGCAGGCCAAGGGCACGCATTTTGACAACCTCGTGACCACTCATGCTGGCAAGCTGCGTGGCGTCGTAGTGCTGGGAACTGACCGCGGCATCATCGCGAGATCTTTGGCCGAGCATGCTCCACAGGTTCCGGTCGTCGTCATTGACGACATGTCCCGCGAGGCGATGGCTCGTGCGGTCCGCGAGGCTGCCAAGATGGCTCGTCCTGGGGACACCGTCTTGATGGCACCTGGCTGTGCCAGCTTGGATATCTGGCCCGGCTATGCCGCACGCGGTGAGGACTTTGCCAATGCTGCTCGACACGTTGACGGGCCAGATGCCGATGGCTGAGAAATCGGTAGGTTCACGGGCTCTCCGTACCCCCCGACGCCGGACTCCCGGCAGCTGGTTGAGGCATTTACTGCGACTTGACGGTGGTGACGGTTCTTCGCGTCGATTGCTGGCTCAGCCGTTCCTGGATTACTACGTCATCCTGGCTACTACCGTGCTGCTGTGCGGTATTGGCGCGTTGATGGGGTTGTCATCCTCGTCGGTGTACTCCCAGTCGCTGGGCCACGGGCCTTATCACTTTGCGATTCGTCAGATCCTGTTCCTGATAGTGGGTGCTATTGCGGCAGCCGTGGTGTCGCGGCTCTCGGAGACACATCTGAGGCAACTTGGTGGGTTCGCCTATGCCGTCGTGTGTCTCATGCTCGTTTTGGTGCTGACCTTTTTGGGTTCAGACGCTGGAAAGGGAAACCAGTCATGGCTGTCTCTCGGACCGGTTAGTTTGCAGCCCTCAGAGTTCGCAAAATTCGCCCTGGTGCTCCTTGGGGCGAGTTACATGTCTTCACGACGTGGCGAGATGGCGACTCCGAAGGGCGTGGGGGGTTACCTTGGTCTATATGGGGTCGTCGGTCTGCTTGTTGTAGTTCAGGGAGACCTCGGCACAACGATGATTATTGGCCTTATCATGTTGGCCCAGATGTGGAACTTTGGAGTGCCCAAGCGTTATTTGGGTGCCCTCATTGGCCTCGGTCTCTTGGCGGTGCTGCTGCTCACTGCCATCACCCCCTATCGCGCCGAGCGCGTGTTGTCGTTCCTGCACCCAGACAATGGCGCCAGCACCTCCCAGCAGCCTCTTTCGGCGATTTATGCGCTGGCGACCGGTGGCTGGTGGGGTGTTGGTATCGGTGCCTCCCGACAGAAATGGGGCGGCCTTTATGATGGCGCTCAGAACGACTTCGTCTTTGCCGTTCTCGGTGAGGAAATGGGCCTGCTGGGTACCCTGGGTGTCATCCTGCTGTTTACCTTGCTGATATGGGCTGGCGTGCGCACAGCGATGCGGCAGGATTCGTTGTTTCGTCGTTCAGCCGCGTCGACGGCCACCGCGTGGATTGCAGCTCAGGCCCTCATCAACATGTCTGTATCGCTGAACCTCTTGCCGGTCGTGGGCGTCCCGCTTCCGTTCATTTCTATCGGTGGTTCTGCACTAGTGTCGGCGCTGTTAGCAGTGGGGCTTTTGTTGGCATGTGCCCGCACCGAGCCTGATGCCCGACGAAGTACTGCGGCCTCGCAACGCACTGAACCGGCCCGAGTAACGAGCGTCGTCGATGGTGGCAACCGTGGCTGATCTGAACCTCATGTGCCGTCTTTCTTCCCCAGAGGAGTACTCATGGTAAACGTTGTCTTGGCTGGCGGAGGAACGGCTGGCCATACATCGCCGTTGATCGCGACTGCGATGGCACTGCAGGAACGTGGGGCGACGGTCTCGTGTATTGGTACGCCAAGGGGACTCGAGGGACGAGTTATCCCGGAAGCGGGGCTGCAACTTGACATGATTCCGCCGGTGCCGTTGCCCCGTACCGTCAATGCTGACCTATTCAAGGTTCCTGCTCGGCTGGCCGGGGCGGTGCGTGAGGCTGGCGAGGTGCTTCAGCGTCGCCAGACTGACGTCGTCGTCGGGTTTGGTGGCTACGTGTCGTTGCCTGCGTATTTAGCGGCCAGGCGAGCCAAGATCCCGGTCGTCATCCACGAGCAGAATGCTGTGCCGGGGTTGGCAAACAAGATTGCCGCACGCTTTGCCGTCTTCGTCGGTACGGCTTTCCCCGACACGCCCTTGCCCAAAGCGCGGTTTGTTGGCATGCCGTTGCGTTCACAGATCACCGATTTGGCTGACGCTAGTGGGCAAGCCCGAGCTGAGCGTTGTGCCCGTGCTCGTGCTGACCTTGGTCTTGACATCAACCGTCCAACTTTGTTGGTGTCGGGGGGCTCTCAGGGGGCGGTGGCCATTAATGAGGCTGTTGTTGCTGCGCGGACACGTCTACTTGCAGACGGTGTGCAGATTCTTCACGTGCTCGGGCCGAAGAACATCCGGGGGGCTACGAGGATTACCGACGAGTTGACCGGAGCGTCATGGTTGCCCGTGGGATACGTTGACGACATGGCGAGTGCTTATGCGGCTGCCGACCTCATGGTGGCCCGTTCTGGCGCTGGCACAGTGGTGGAAACAGCGACCGTCGGTTTGCCGACGATCTATGTGCCGTTGCCGCACGGTAATGGCGAGCAGGCGCGCAATGCTACCTCGGCGGTCGACGCCGGAGCTGGCGTTGTCGTCGCCAATGCTGATCTGGACGTTGAGCGCCTCCTTGCGGAGACTGCCCGCATCCATGATGCTGATGTTCTTGCCCAGATGTCAGCGGCAGGACGGGGACTCATGCCCGCTCACGCTGCTGAGGAGATGGCGGTCCGGGTGATCTCGGCGGCGACGTCGATAGACCCTACGATTGGTTGAGGAGATATCTCATGTCACTGCGGGAACCTGTCGAGCTACTTGATCCCAGCGCCGTAGGGCCGGTCTACTTCATCGCCATCGGCGGAGCCGGAATGAGCGGTGTGGCACGGATTTACCACGACATGGGAGTTGAGGTGCGCGGCTCCGACCAGGTCGACTCGGCTAATTTGCGTGACCTTGCAAGTCTAGGCGTTCAGACCTGGGTAGGTCATGATCCGTCCCATCTGGCGGGGGCTCGTACCGTGGTCGTCTCCTCGGCTATTCGTCCTGACAACCCCGAGCTGGTCGAGGCACACCGGCTGGGTTTGCGGATCTGGCATCGCTCGGCCGCTTTGGCGGCACTCATGCTCGGCCGGGAAGGCGTCTCAATCGCTGGTACACACGGCAAAACAACGACAACCGGCATGGTTGCCACCATGCTCGATTGTGCCGGAGCTGACCCGTCCTATGTCATTGGCTCTCCACTGGCTGCCACGGGCATGTCCTCCCATCTTGGTGGGGGAGAAGCTTTCGTGGTGGAGGCTGATGAATCCGATGGGTCTTTCCTGCAGTACCCAAGCCAGATCGTCGTCGTCACCAATGTGGAAGCCGATCACCTAGACAATTGGGGTACCCCGCAGGCGTACTTCGACGGCTTCGTGTCGATGGCAACCCGTCCCGAGGTGCGCTACGTCGTGGCTAATGCCGACGATCCGGGGGCAGCCGAATTGGCCTGCCGACTGGAAGGCACCGGCACAGTGCGAGTCGTTACTTACGGAGAATCTGAGCAAGCTGAGGTCAGGCTCGTTGACCTTGATTTAAATGGGCCGACGGCTTCGGCGACTCTCGTTCATGGCCCTACCCAGGGACGCCTGGAGCTCCAGGTGCCCGGTCGCTACAACCTCTCTAATGCGGCAGCCGCCTACTGCGTCGGTTCCCTGCTGGGAATTAGTCACCAGGATCTGTTGACCGGGATTGCATCCTTCACGGGGACGTTGCGACGCTTCCAACTGGTTGGTCGGGTTGCTGGCGTCTCAGTCTTTGACGATTATGCCCATCACCCGACCGAATTGCGCGCCACCCTTGGTGCGGCACGTCGTGCCGTGACGGGGCAGGGGAGGGTCATCGCCTGCTTCCAGCCTCATCTGTTTTCCCGTACCAGGGATTTCGCCGGGGAGTTCGGATCGGCGCTTACCCTTGCAGACCGGGTCATCGTTTCCGACATATATCCGGCCCGTGAGGATCCGATTCCCGGTGTGACCGGCGAGATGGTGCACGACGCCGTTCTCGCCGCAGACGGGAACTCCCGGTATGTGCCCGATAAGCAGGACCTTCCGGAGGCCCTCGCCGAAGAGGTACGTCCTGGGGACCTCGTCATCACCCTTGGCGCAGGAGATGTCACTTTAGTTGGCCCGGTTCTGGTGGGCCTACTGGAGGGCAAGGCCTGATGCCGGTTTCCGACATCAGCGTCGCGATGGAGCTACGACGTCGACGCCGTAGGAAGCGTAACCGGATCATTGCGGGTGTTGTCGCCGCTGTGGTGGTGCTCGTCCTTGTGGCGATGTGGATCGTCCGCAGCTCGTCGTTGTTGTGCGTCAACACCATCGAGGTACACGGCACTCGCCTTGTGACGGCGTCCCAAGTCGAGCAAGTCGCCAAGATCCCGAAGGGTCAGCCGCTGGCCAGGGTGAACACCGACGACGTAGCTGCGCGCGTAACGCGCATGGATATCGTCCAACAGGCTGAGGTGTACCGGAAGTGGCCGCACACTGTCGTCATTGACATCACCGAGTTGAAGATCTCGTATCAGGTGAAGACTCTTGGGGGCTACCTCTGGATCGATCCCTCCGGGAGAATCTTTAACCGAACCGCGAAACCCACTCCGAACGTGGTGTGGGCGACGACCTCATCTGGAAATCGTGGCTTATTGCGAGACGTCGCAACCGTCGCTGATTCCTTTCCCACCGAGCTTAGACGCCATGTTGACCATATCGAGGCCACATCTCGCGATGCCATTGTCGTGGTGCTGTCGGGCAAGCGAACGGTGGTGTGGGGATCGGCGGATCAATCTGTTCTCAAGGCCAAGGTCACCACAGCGATGCTCCACGTCAAGGCGACTCGTTATGACGTCTCGTCCCCTGAGCATCCGACCTCTCGCTGAGTAGTCTCAAGCTACGGTTGAGGGTCAAGGTCAAGGTTGGCTGCAGCGTTGGACACCCTTTTGACGTGCTCATAGCCTTGCCCCTAGACCGGTCCGTCAGACAAGAGTGAGGCAGAACTCCAGTGGCTATTCCATCCCAGAACTACCTCGCCGTGATCAAGGTCGTGGGGGTAGGCGGTGGCGGTTGCAATGCCGTGAACCGCATGATCGAGGCGGGGCTCAAAGGAGTCGAGTTCCTCGCCGTCAACACCGATGCCCAGGCCCTCCTCACGAGCGACGCCGACGTTAAGCTTGACATCGGCAGGGACCTCACTCGAGGTTTGGGAGCCGGCGCTGACCCGGATAAGGGACGCCAGGCTGCCGAGGACCATGCTGACGAGATCGAGGAGTCCCTCAAAGGTGCCGACATGGTTTTCGTCACCGCTGGTGAGGGCGGCGGAACCGGCACTGGTGCTGCTCCCGTCGTCGCTAAGATCGGTCGATCCCTCGGCGCTTTGACGATTGGTGTTGTCACCCGCCCGTTCTCCTTTGAGGGCCACCGTCGGTCCTCCCAGGCCGAGCAGGGCATTGACAATCTGCGCGACGAGGTCGATACCCTCATCGTCATCCCGAACGACAAGTTGCTGGACATGACCGACCAGCAGATCGCCATTCTTGACGCTTTCAAGCAGGCTGATCAGGTGCTAATGCAAGGTGTTTCGGGTATTACTGACCTCATCACCACCCCCGGCCAGATCAACTTGGATTTCGCCGATGTCAAATCGGTCATGTCGAATGCTGGATCCGCCCTCATGGGTATTGGTCGTGCATCTGGAGAGGACCGTGCACGGGCAGCCGCAGAGATGGCTATCTCGTCTCCGCTGCTCGAAGTGTCCATCGACGGCGCTCGCGGCGTCTTGCTGTCTATCGCTGGTGGTTCCGACCTTGGCCTGTTTGAAGTTGCCAGCGCGGCCAATCTCATTGAGGCTGCTGCCCATGACGAGGCCAACATCATCTTCGGCACGATCATCGACGACGCCCTCGGTGACGAGGTGCGCGTTACGGTTATCGCGGCTGGATTCGAGAACGGCCAGCTCACCAGCACCAAGCAGCCTGGAATCAGTCAGCGTCCTGCTTCCCGTCCTGCCATGACCAACCGGTCTTCAGCGGGAGTTTTTGGCGCTGGAACGGGATCTGCTGCATCAACCTCGGCTGGGTCGAGTTCGTCTGCGAGCCGTCAGCCCGCTGATAACCAGCGGCCGACGCCGATCCGTCCGCAGACTCAAGGCAGCCCGTTCGGAAAGGCCCAGTCACAGCAGCAGAGTCATCCTGTGGAGCCTGTTAATCCGCCTGAGGAGCCGGATGACGACCTTGATGTCCCTGACTTCCTGAAGTGACGTGCTGAGATTCGTTATCGACCCCGGGGCCAATCATGGCGTCGGGGTCGCCTTCACTGATCGTGTCGACGCTTCCGGACAAGGACGCGGGGGTGCTGGTTTTGAAGGATTTAACCTCGGCCGCGCTGATGAAGACCCCACTGTCCTCGAGCATGTTGACTCTCTTCGTTCTCGGCTTGGCTTGGGTCCGGTGATGGTTTGCCATCAAGTACATGGCAACGAAGTGTGGCGGGTCCGCCCAGACGACGTCGAGGGATGGATTCCCCAGAGGTATCTTGGGAATCGCGTTGAGGGCCAGCCGAAGCTTCCCATTGCCGACGCGATGGTCACCGATCTGCCCGGAGTTGCGCTGGCTATTCGAGTGGCCGACTGTATGCCGATTATGCTGGCAGACCCAAAGGCTGGAGTGGTTGGTGCCGCTCACGCCGGGCGAGTGGGGTTCTTGGCAGGTGTGTTGCCCGCGACCGTTAAGACCATGCGTGGCATGGGAGCTACAGAGTTGCTCGCGTGGTTGGGTCCCCATATCTGCGGTAGGTGTTACGAGGTCCCCGCAGAGATGGCCGAGCAAGTCTGGGCCAAGTATCCTGCTACTCGTGCGGTCACTCGGCAGGGCACTCCGGCCCTTGATCTAGGTGCAGGAGCGTTAGCTCAGCTCGAGTCACTGGGTGTGGCCGCTGTGGGGCTGGATCCTTGCACGTTTGAAGGGGATGACTTTTTTTCCCATCGTCGAGATCATGGCGCTGGTCGGCTAGCTGGCCTAGTGTGGAATGCTCACGACGCCCATTGACGACAGATGTACTCAGTCCATGATGTCTTAGACGTTCGCGTGTCCCACCAAACCGTGGCAATATCAGTGGCAGGCTTGAATGGTGAGAACCCCGCCCGGGGATAAGCCCACGAGAAGGAGCTCCAGATGGCAGGAATCGGCAGGAAGATTGCCTCGTACGTCGGGATCGTTGACGATCGTCGGTACGACGAGGAGTATCTTCCCGACGAGGAGCTCACCACGGAGGTCTACTCCGACGACGGATATGAGCCATCTTCGGAGGTGACCCAGTTGCATCATCACGATTCCAATGAGCAGCACGCTCGGGGGCACAAGGCGGTTCAACACCGTCGCCGTCCGGAACTCGAGGAGCCGAGCATCGCTGACATTAGCCGCATCTTGACCGTCCACCCGTGCAATTACAACGAGGCGCGAACCATCGGTGAGCAGTTCCGCGAAGGTATTCCGGTCATCATGAACCTCACTGAGATGGACGATGCAGACGCTAAACGTCTCGTCGATTTCGCTGCTGGCCTCATCTTTGGCCTGCGCGGAACCATCGAGAGGGTGACCAGCAAGGTTTTCCTGCTGTGCCCGCGCAACGTCAATGTCACTCCGGAGGACAAGGCCCGCATCGCTAGCGGCGGATTCTTCAATCAGTCTTGACGAGGAAGCCATGATCCTGACTGGCACCATCCTCACCTGGATCATTGAGATCTACACGGTGTTACTCATCGTGCGGATGTTGATGTCCTGGGTACCGCTTCTGATACGGGGTTTCGAGCCGCGCGGTGTCCTTGCTGTAGTGTTTGAGGCGGTCTACACCGTGACTGATCCGCCAATCAAGTTCTTTGATCGTCTGGTGCCGCCGGTGGGATTCGGCAACGTCGGGTTCTCGGTGGGGTTCATCATCGTTTTTGTGCTATTGGCGATACTCCAGCGAGTTGTTATCGTCATCTTCTGGTGATGAGACCGATCCATACTCCGAAGGTGAGGTTGAGCCTCCTAAGTGACGCGAGCGCCTTGGTGGAGTAGCCTTAAAGTCATCTCGTGTCCACCCCGGGCCATCATAGGTCCGCCTCACGGGTCCTGACTGTTCCCGACATCTTGGAGTGCACAATGACGCTGACCCTCGAAGAGGTGCGTAAGGTTCGTTTCCCGATGGTCAAACGCCCCGGGGAGGGCTACCGCGCCATTGAAGTTGACGACTTCGTCGACAAGGTTGAAGCGGCGTTTATGACCCTCACCGATGAGAATGAGCGTCTTAAAGCCCAGGTCGAGGCTCTCAGGTCGGGTGAGCCGGGGGAACAGAGGCCGGATCAGGATCTCCTTAACGAGAACGAGCACCTGCGTGCTCAGGTTGAGGAACTCCGCTCCCAGCAGAATGGGCGCTCGGTCAATTCCGGCGAGGTTGACCGTGCCAAAGCTGCTCAGCAGGACGCCGAGAAACGTGCCCGCCAGTTGGAGCAGGAGAGGGTCTCCCTGCAGTCCCAGATCGAGGAGCTGCGTCAGGCTGCACGGCGTCCTGGCCAGGATATTGACCCGGCTGAGGTCGCCCGCCTGCGCAGCGAAAATGAGCGTCTTGGCGCACAGCTTCGTGATGCCCAGTCCCTTGCCGCCCGTAGCCGGACGTCCTCCGTCGCGCAGCAGCCTGCGACGACCGACGACGGGGTCAGGAAGCTCGTTGTCACCACCAGTGCTGAGGCCTCTCCGGCTGTCGTCCGGATGGTTGAGCTTGCTCTTGCGGATGCCGAGCGCGTCGTCCATGAGGCTGAGAGTGAGGCTGGCCGCAAGGTTCAGGCCGCTGAAACCAAGGCCCATGAGCTTACCGTTGATGCCCAGACCCGCGCTGAGCGTATCGAATCTAGTGCCCGTGTCAATGCTGAAAAGTTGACTTCTGACGCTAAGAGCAACGCCGACAGGGTTAATGCTGACGCTCAGACTCGCCGCACGGAGCTCTTCCGTGAGCTTGAGGCTGAGCGCGACAACCTTGCAGGGAGGGTTGATCACTTGCGTTCCTTCGAGGCTAGCTACCGCGAGGCCCTCACTTCCCACCTGCGTGCCCAGGCCGACAACCTTGACCAGGGCGTTTTTGAGCCCGCAGAGTTGCCTG
>ERZ1464605.40-NODE-40-length-16653-cov-57.658031_pt1 | contig 16653 bp, 8 predicted proteins | sample MGYA00563997_ERZ1464605 | MGnify/ENA primary metagenome ERZ1464605 (study PRJEB39283, sample SAMN07833280) | human skin metagenome | isolation source: Scalp | host: Homo sapiens | place: India: Bengaluru | collected 2015-03-12 ...
GGTGTGCTAGTTGTTCGGGGTTGGTGTTGTAGAAGTCGCGGTGTTCTCGGTAGGCATCGGCTGCCAGGATGTTGCGCCATATTTGGGCTTGTTCGTCCCAGTTGGGGTCGGTGATGTTGGCTTTGGGGAGTTGGATGTGGCGGTGGTGGAGTTCTTCGAGGAGGCGTAGGTAGAAGAGGGCGTAGTCGTATCGGTGGTAGTCGATGTTGATTTTGGTTTTTCCGGCCCGGATTTTGTAGTGTTCTAAGCCGATGTCGAGTCGGGTGATTTCGTTGAAGCGGATTTGGCGGTAGAAGAGGTGTCCGAATCGGGTCCAGATTTTGTCGTGGTCGACGCTGGGTCGGAGCCATACGCCTTGGGCTAAGGGTATATAGACTATGGCCAGCATTCCGATGGCGACGGCCCACCCGGAAAAACCGTCTCTGATGCCATCGGAGTTGTCGAGGAGCAGTGTCATGAACCCGCATGTGGTACCAGCTGCAAGTGGTAGGAATACGGGGATCATGATGTGGGCGAGGGAGAAGACGCGGGGTTGGTGTGGGTTGCGGCTCATGACTCGTTCCATGCGGGCGATGCCGTAGATGCCTTCTGCGTAGGGTGGCATGGGTGGGTTGTCCATGTCTGCTGATAGGTAGCGGGGTTCGACGCTCATGTCATCGACTCCTTGGGTGTAGGTGGGGGGAGGTCCAGTCCTCGGCATGTGCGCCGAAGCCGGCGTGAATGGATTCCCCGATCGTCTCGGCACCATCCTGAGTGATGGTGTCGGGGGTCAACGTGTTGTCGTGCTTCATCAAGCTCCACAACCCGTTCCTGGTCGCGTTGCTCGCTGTCGACCAGGCTGCCTCTCGGGTAGTCTCTTCCAGGTGTCGGGCGAACTGGTGAAGCCGAGGATGAGTCATAGAGGATATTGCGTTTCGCGTGGGCGCGTTGGCGCGTACAGCAGTGCGTATGCCGCCCGGTAAAATAGCCGTAAACTCTCCGTCCACGTTAGCGAGCATCAAGTCCGTCATGCTGAATTTCTTATGGTTGATTACGGAATCGGAAATGTACTCGGCTCCGGAGGCTATTGGCTGCACAACAATATCTCCAAGGAATTCGTTTCCAATGTTTTCCTTGATTGCATCCTCCCAGCCGTGGTCGACGGCCATCTTGAAGGCCCGTTGAGCTTTCGACGCCCCATTGAGCTGGGGCCATATTCCGGTGCCAGCTTTATTGATCTTTGTGATGTTTCCGAATTCAGTCATCGCTTTTTCGGCTGTCTTTCCGGGAAACTTCAACAATTGGGAATCTAGGAAGTTGCTTGTACCAGCGGTTACAGCACCAGTGATAAACCCAATGGCGGCCTGCTTGTCCACGTTGGCCCAGTTCACATCTCCGGTGGAGTATTTTTCGATGGCCAAGGTTGATCCACCACTAATCAAAGCGCCGCTGGTTGCAGCCGTGATAAGGCCAATTCCGGCGCCAGCCCCGAACCCAGTAGCTGTGAGCCCGATACCGACAGCAAGGACGCCCAGGCCAAATTGCCAGGAGAGAATGTGGTCTTTGTGGGTGGCCCACCAGTGTCGGACGGGATGGGTCAGACCGGCTAGTTGGTCGTCGGTGACGGGGTGAGTTCCGAGAGGATCGGTGAGGGTGAGGGGGTTGTTGTTGGCGTAGTCGTAGGGGTTGTTGACCCATAGCGCGCCGGCGGGCGGGGTTAACGGGTCAGGAGACAAGAAGGTGGTGGTAGTTGGGTCGTAGAGGCGCGCCCCCACCAAGGGTGACCATCAACCACTAGCGCATTCCCGGCCATCCTGATCGTCTCGGGGACACCCTCAATAGCGACCGTCGTTGGTTGGTAGGGGTTGTCAGGGTCGGTGGGCATGACCTCACGCCATAGGTTGGTATCGCCGATGGGTGTGGCACCGAGGATGCGTCCTCCTGGTAGGGGAAGCACAGGACGACCATCAATCGAGGTGGGGCCCCGGTCACGAGGTCCCAGTCCACTCGTACCTGCTGGCCCTTAGTGGTGATACGACTGGCGCGCCCCAATGCATCGATGTGAGTCGATACGGTCGTGGCGTCGGTGGTGATGCCAGACAGCCAACCCCGTCCATCCCAGGAGTAACGCTCCTCCTGGCCGTCTGGGCTGGTCGCACTGATACGCCGTCCCGCCGCGTCATAGCGATACTGGGTGGCAGTGGCATGCCCGTGTGCACGCGTACACGTCTGCGCCAGGTGGCCTTCCTGGTCCCAGGTGAAGGTGGTGTCGGTTCCGGAGGTGGCGTGGCTGGTGAGCCGGCCATAGGCGTCGTGAGTCCAGGTATGTTGTGTGCAGGGCCCCGTCGCGCTGATGAGTGACCCAGCCTCGTTGTAGCCGTAACTCCAACGCCCTGATGGCCCCTCTATCCCGGTAACCCGCCCCTGAGCATCACGGGCGACACGCGTGACGCGCCCATCGTGGACATACCCACACACCAGGCCGCCATCATGATCCCAGTGGTCGTGATGGTCGGGGGTGGTGACGTCGGTGAGTCGTCCGGCACTATCCCACGCCAGACTCGCCGCGCCTAAGGCGGAATGAGTAATACGGGTGGGCAGCCCATCGCCCCGGTAGGTATATGACACGGTGGCGCGCGTGTCGTCGGCGCGGGTCAGACGACCCTCACCATCCCAATCCCAGTGGTGGCGGCTGATGACCTTACCGTCACCGTCAGTGGTGGTGTGGTCGCAAACAAGCCCGCGCGCATCGACACTGATGGTGTGGTGCAGAGGGGCCGCAGGGTCGGTGTGGTCGTCGATGTGAAGCTGGCGAGCCTCAAGGTCCCACCACTTGCGGGTAGAGACCTGACCGTCAATGGTGCTGTTTCTGTCCCGCCGCGCGTGTCGTAGCTGGTCGTGATGCCATCAGGGCTGGTGTGGCTGGTGAGACGCCCGGCCGGGTTCCAGGTGTAACGGTGGGTTCCGCCGGCGGGATCGGTGGATTCGACGATCTGGTCGAGCTGGTTGTATCGATAGGTGGTCAGCGCGGCGGCGTTGGTGGTGGTGACCAGTCGTCCGCGTTTGTCCCAGGTGTAGCGGTGGACTTGGCCGGCAGCATCGACTGCCGTGATGAGGCGGCCAGCGGTGTTGTAACGGAAGTGCCGGGTTCCGGTGACCGGATCCCAGGTGCGTGTGGGCCGTCCGCACACGTCATAGTCAGCGGTGAAGGTGACGACTTCGCCGGCACGTGTTTCGATGAGCCGACCTACAGGATCCCAGCTGTATTTGGCGGTAACCCCGGTGGGGTCGATGATGCCAGTTAGTCGGGAATCGGCATCGTAAAGGTAGCGGGTAACCGCGCCGGTCGGATCGGTTGTGCTAGCCAAGCGCCCAGCTGCGTCGTAGGAGTAGCGCTCTTGCAGCCCGGTGGGGCTCGTGATGGCGGACAGGTGTCCTACCCGGTCATAGTCGAACCGGGTGGGTGCACCGAGGGGGTCGGTAAGCACGACTGGCAGACCGGCTGTGTTGTAGTCGATGCTGCTGGTGGCACCGAAAACATCGGTGCGTGAGACAATGCGCCCATAATCATCGAACTGATCGGCGGCTATCACCCGACCCGCGGCGTTCGTGACCTGAGCCTGGTGGGCGGTGGTAGTGGCGTGCAGACTCACCCCGGTGGGATCGGTGAGCGAGGTCAGTTCTCCGATGATGTTGTAGGAGGCGCGCCAGTGGGCCCCATCCGGGTCCTTCACTCCGCACAGCCGGGCCATCGCGTCACGCAGGAATCCCCAGCTGGCCCCGTCGGGTAGACCGATCCCCGCCAGATCCCCCACCTCGTCATACGCCAGTGTCGTCGTGGCGCCAGTTGGGTCAGTGATCGTGGTGATCTGGCCATCAGGGCCCCAGGTGTAGCGGATGCATCCACCATCAGGGGCTGCGGCTGTCTCAAGGTGTCCGGCCTCGTCGTAGTCGTAGCTCCAACAGGCCCCGTCCGGGTCGATACGCTCGACCAGGCGGCCTGCCTGGTCATAGGTCATTTCGGTGCGGTACCCCAGCGGAGTGAGGATCTGGCTGATCTGTCCGGCCTCATCGTGGCTGATCTGCCATGTGGCACCGACCCCGTTCGTGATGGCCATGATCTGGCCATATTCGTCATAGTCGACACTGATGCTGGCGCCAGTAGCGTCGGTTAGGTGGCGTAGTAGGCCCCGATCCCACGACATCGTTACCGTAGTGCCGTGGGGATCGGCGAGGCGCACCGGGGTGAGTTGCGTGCCGTCGTAGTCCAGGCGTGCCCGGAGTGTGCCGGCGGTTGAGATGGTGGTGAGCCGGTCAGCCTCATCCCAGCCGTACTCAATGACCCCGCCAGTGGGCAGTGTGGTGCTGGTGCGGTGTCCCCGCTCGTTATAGGTGTGACGGATAACCTTGCCCGCTCGATCAGTAGCCCCTACAAGGTTGCCATAGCGGTCATACCGCATAGAAGTGCGCTGCCCGTCAGCGTCAATGATCCCGACGGTACGGCCCCGGGCATCACTAATCCACGTATTGGAATGGTGACCCTGCCCGTCATCGGCGACGGTTACCCCACCAGGAAGATACGTGAACCGTGTTAGGTGTCCTGTGGCATCGCGCTGGGTGCGGATCCGGCCGAGCGCATCGAAGGTGTTTTCGCACTGGGCCACACCAGACGCATCGATAACCTGGCTGAGTAGCCAGCCGTCCCATTGGTAGCGGTGAACCCCGTCAGGACGGGTCACCTCTACCAGTCGACCGTGGGAATCGTAGGCATAGCTTACGCTACGGCCATCACTGGCCACGGCCTTAGCCAGACGGCCCTGCGCGTAGAACAGATCCACCGACCGGCCCCACTCGGAGTGCATAGAAGTGATCACGCCATCATGGCGTTCGATCCACACCCCATCGCCCGCACCGGACCCCGAAGCCACCCACGCTCCCTCAGTGGTGAAAACCCACCGGTTACCAGTGTTGTCGGCAACGATCCACACAGGCCCAGCTACGTCAGCAGCCTGAACGGCCAGATCAGCGACATCGCTGCGGGAAATCCACACATTGTCCTGGACGGCACGCCAAGGCCCCCGCGACGGTATGGCAGCCCTCAGCAGCGGCGGAGCCGCTGGCACCATCGTGGTCCGTGAGAGGGAAAACGATCTCGCGGCCATCATCGCGCACCCAACGCACCTGCTCATCATCGATGATCAAACGCTGATCCAGAATGGTCGACCAGCCAGGCCCTAACACCCCACACGCCTCGGGCTCATCGTAGGCGGCAGCCAGCGTCGAATTATACATCCGGGAGATCGCCAGCCCCTGGCTCGGCCCGCTAAAGACCACATCCGTTTCCGGGAGCACGAAGTTCCCGGTTGCCGAGTTCACCGGGTCCTCGATGTAACCAGTGGCAGGATCAATCCCACTCAAGGTGGGCGAGGACACCTGAATATCTGCCCGCGTCACACTTACCCCAGCGGCCCGCAACCCGGCCTCCAACGCCACATCGGCCAATATCACCGATCCGGAGCCGCCAGCGGCAGCAAATGCACGGCCCACTGCCTCCAACCACGCCACATCAGCGTCGTTGAGGCCCATCCACCGCTGGTACTGGCCAAACAAGCCCCCCACAGTCAATGATCCATACTGGCAACTCGCGCAGAAGTGCTCGTACAGTGCTTCCAGCGCCGACGCGGGCAGCAACCCCCGATTTGCTCCATGAATTAGCCGGGCCCCACCGGCCAGGTTCGCCGGAACCGCGCTCGAGACACCCCCAGAAGGCCCACGCAACCCCTGGTTCGCCTGCCGTGGCCTCGTCTCAGGGGGCTTCACCCACCGAGAGGCGGGGGGAGTCGCTTTCGGTATGGGTGCATCATCAGAACCGGTGCACCAGTCCCAAAAGCTCTGTAGCCAATTCTCGTTGGCATGTGAGGCCAGATAGTCGCGCACCTGCTGGCGCCGCTCGTTCTCCTTACGGGCCTCTCCAGCCAGGTACTCAATCTCTGCGGCGGTCTGGGTGAATGCCGCAGAAAACTCCGTCGCATCAGTCGAACACACCCGCATGTTTTGACGGAACACCTGAGAGAAGAAGCCCTGGAACTCGGCCGCTGCCATCGACTCGGCTCGGCCCCGTTCACCCTCAAAAGTGGTTATCTTGCCTGCAGCCTCGCGGAGTTTAGCTGCGAACTCGGTCGCCACCGCGAAATCAAACTTCACAGGATTCTGGTACTCACCCAAGCTACTCGTATCAGACACGAAAACCCCACACTACAGACACAATACCGACAGATAACCCCACACCTCCTGAAAACAGGCAGCGCAGGATACAGCAACAGCACTTAAAAGTGCAATGATTGCTTCTCGTGACGTCACGTTATGGTCACCAAAAGTGACGTCATAGCTACCAAGAGACAACGAAGAATGGTGGCGAGACGGTACACCGCCTCGCCACCACTGAAAGCCCTCTTACTGGCCGCCGCCAGCAGTGAAAATGTCAGTTGCGATCTTCTGCAAGTTCGCCCGTAACTGCTCCAACTCGGCCTTTGCCTTCTCCAAAGCGCTCCGAGTCTCAGGCCACACCTGCCCTCGGAACTGGGACGCCAACGGGCCATCCCATACATCAGGAGCAGACAATCGCTGACCCTGGTTATCCAACGCCTGAATCTGATCAGTCAACCCACCATTAACAATCGACTGAATCTGACGAATGGCCTCCTTGGCCTCATCAGTAGACAACACCCGAGACATCAAACACACTCCTACAGCAGTGTGGCATAAAACTTAACCCAGTTGACGGCGACCACCGACCTGAATCTAGGATAGATCATACCGCCAACAGGGCCCGTCGCACCACCAGCGGCCCTAACGAATGAAAATAGGCGGATTTCAAGGGAAAATGGTGGGCCACAAGGAGGGCGACAGTGCGACGATCCCACTATTGGTACCGAGGCGCAGCCGTGATCGCCGTTTGTAGTTGTGCTGCTTTGCCAGTGGTAGCGCCTGATCCGGTGATGGCTAGCCCCGCTTCCATTCCTGGATCGGCTGGCGTCACGATGACCATAGATCAGCGTGGAGCGGTCACTGGTATGGGTTCTTCCTCTGGAGCCCCACTCGCGCCGACGTCGGATGCTACACGCATGCCGTTCCGTGTGATGGTGACTTACTCTCATGACGGTAAGGTCTCCTCGGATCCCTCCCTCGTGAGCGGGGCTGATGGGATGGTCGGCATGGACGTGACTATCTACAACACCACTGGCCGCTTGGAGACGGTGAGCGCTGATGTTGATGGGCATGCGGTCTCCCGCGAAGCTCTCATTTCCACTCCCATGACCATGGCTGGCAGCGCCGTACTTGATGGCGTGGACCCGTCCAAAGTCGTCACTGCCGCCAATCGCAGCAAGCGCACCGATCCCGCCGGAAATGGGGTAATCGGTGTCAATAAGAGCGGTAAGACCGTGGTGCAATGGGCTGCGCTCACCGGTATGCCCCTCTCGGCTCCGTGGCTCGCTTCTCCCTGGTCGTCAATGCCCATGACTTCCACGTTCCGACTATGAACCTCGCAGTGACGCCCGGGTTTGGTGTTCAAGACGTTGGGACGAAGGACGAGAACGCCCTCGTTATGTCCACCATCAAATCCTTGACGGAGACTAATCAGGTGCTCGATGAGTCAGGCAAGGCGGTTCAGTTGGCCAGCCAGCGCCTCAACGAGGCCGGATCTAACATTGGTGACAAGACGATCAATGACCTGAAAGCGTCAAGCGCTCGCATTGACACCAACGCCAAGACCACGGCACAAACTGTCTCTCAGCTCGCAGAACAGACCAGCGCTGCTTACCACGAGACGGGATCGCTCATCTCCGGACAGCTCGCTCAGACCACGGCAACGATGAAGGGTCTACTCGGGGATCCGCATTCGAGCGTAGCCCCAGTGTCGGTGGATGCCTCCACCTGTAAAATTAAGGCTAAAGCTGAGCCATCCGGGAAGACACCCGATAACGCTGCGGCCCATGATGTCCTCGGCGTCATCCACGGCCTGTCTGCCCGGTTGGATGCTTTAGCGAAGACCAGCGGCGAATGTCAGAAACTCGCAACCACCGACCTGATTTCGTTTCTGGGGCCCACGAATCCCGATGCCAAGACGTGCGCCGCGAGCTCCAGCGGGCTGTCATGCGCTTTGTATGCTCAGAAGGAGCATTTGAGTCAGAGTATCCAGGACCTCACCGGACAAGACGCTCAGCTTGCCGCGCAGCTGCGTAACGGGTCCCAAGGCAAGATGCTGGCATCGGTGCAGCAGTTGCGGTTGAATTTCGGAGATCTGCAACGTGCTGTTGGCGATCTCTCGGCGGATTCCCCGCAAGCTTATGGCGAGAGTCTGAGAAAAATGGACGTGGCTCTTGCAGTGATGATCCATGACGTCACCGAGACCCGGGCTGAACTTGACCAGATCCACACAAAACTGCAAGACGAGCTCTCGCTCCTTGATGAGCAAGACCATCAGATCACGGCTGTGATGCGGGAGGTCTGTTTGGCTTCCGGCCAGACTCTTCCGGCCCGTGAGACACCGACTCCTGGCCCGACGAGTTCTGCCAGCCCGACTCCGACACCGAGCAAGGATCCTTCTGTGGCGCCATCAAAACCAATCCAGCGCACCATTGATCGCCAAGAGGGGATCCGATTAGTCGGCATGCTCTCGTCAACGACATGCCCGATGGTGGATCCCGGCCCCGATATGCCCTTCGAGGGTCATCGCCACCTCCACAGCATGGCGAACCTGGCGGATACCAACTCTCAGATTCGTTCAGGTATGGAGGAAGCCATCAAGCAGACTGATATGCACCAGCCAGGTGTGATCATTGGTTCCCGAGTGGCCCGGAAATTGGATGATTTAGACTTCACACTGAAGATCCTGGAGACCACCCTTCACAAGGCTGAGGACCAGAGAAACGCTGGAATTACCACCCTTGCAGGGCACCTCCAGTCCATCAACGACCACATGGCAGCCACCGCCGGGCAGTTGCAGGACTTGGAGAAGTATTCCGCAGCAGTGGGAGGTGAACTCTCCACCCTGGGTACCGATCTGGACAGCGCCGTCGTCAGCACACGCAAAGCTGCCGACAAGGAGCTTACGAACGATCTGACGACCTCGCTCGAAGGTGTCGGCTCGATTCGCGGTCGTGGGCAACAGGCCATCGGACAGATGTTCGGAGAGTTCACCAATAATCTCACCGAGCAGTCGGGCCACGTCGCAGCCGAGGGTGAACGCACGGTTGGACTGGCCAATGAAAGGGTGGAATCGACCAACGGTCACCTGGCTGGTCAGATGAACGATGTCATGCAAGCACGCTCTGCAGAGGCGAAGAAGACCGCTGACGGGGCTGTTGCCGACACAGAACAGGTGTCGAAGCTGCTCTCCGGTGACATCGCGCGTGTCCTTGACGATATCGGCCAGCACACAAACAGCGGCGGTGGACTACTCGGCGCTATCAGTACTTCGGCTAGCTATCTCACTGTGGCCGACGACAAGGTGGCCGATGCCAACACCCAGACACACATCGCCCAGTCCACCCAGCGTACGGTGTACGGAAACGCCCAAGTGGACGGCGCTGCAAGACGAGCAAGTTTGGCCCGTCTCGAGACACCTCTGACAATCAAGTCGCACGGCGGCACAGTTTCGGCTACGTGGATGAGCACACGAATCGAGGGTCGCGCCTCATGAGTGATGGCAAATTCAACCAGGCTCAAGAAGAGCAGGCAAAAACTCCGTCGACTAAAACCAAGAAAAAGGGTTCCTCGCAGAAGCGAGTGGTGATCGCTGCTGCTGTGGTCGTCATCTGTGCGGTGATCGCCGGTATCGTGGCGTGGAGGGGTGACGACGCTCACGGCACGAGGCCTCCTGAGCCTTACAAAGGCCCTCGGGTTGAGCTAAGTCTCGGCAAGGTGCCACCTCATGTGCGAATCGGTCTAGTTGTGTCCTATACGGAGAATCCGCGCGAGGGTAGCGGCTGGGTCGGCAATGCTCACGGGGCCCAGGTGGCCATATGGCGTCTGGCCCAAGGCAGCGACGATGTTGAGATTCAGGTTGTTTCTGACAAGGGCAGTGAGCGGGGAGCTAAGGATGCTATCGCCCAGCTCAAAGAGGCCGGCGTGACAGGGATTGTGGCCGCCACGAGCGGCCCTCACACCGAGGTGCTCGCCAAGGAGGCCAGTCGTGCTGGTATCCCCATACTCCTTCCTTATGCAACGAAGCCGAACCATGCCCCTGACGGTGCATGGTTTGGGATTCCTGCCGTCAGTCGTCAGGACAATCTCATTGAAGCTCAGGCCGCAACACTCGGATGCAGGCGTTTTGCGACGCGAGGGGCTGAGTTGCAAGCAGCAGATACGACCGACATCCCTGTCGACAACAAGGGGCAAGTTACCAAGCAGTTCGTTGAGAAGTTAGCGAAGGATCCCAAGACCTGCGTGTATCTCAAGGATCTTGGCCCTGTGGTGTCACCGGACACTCCCACCATTGTCTCCGACTTGCGCGCTGGAGGAGTGACCGTACCGATCTTCCTTGGACCCGATGCGACCTCGGCGGCGAGCACCGTGGCCCTGGTGCGAAACGGTGCCATCCCTAACGGGATCTACACGGTGGGAGTGCCGTCTGACGGGGTAGAGGCGGTTAGCCTCGCAGGTAACGAGGAGTCCCGCGCCTTTTCTGAGGCCATTACCCATCTAACGACCTCAAATGAGAAGTCGGTCATCGATCCGTCCAGGTCATTCGAGACATACTCCGGAGAGGCTGATGCACGTTCCCATGATGCGGTGGTCACGCTGGTTGCAGGTAGCGTGAAGGCTAATTCCAACCATGCCGACGATGTGCGCACTGCGCTATCCAGCCTTGACATGTCGAAGTTGCCATTAGTGAACCGGCCTGACACCGCCGGTAAGACGACGATCGAAACCGGTGTCCAGATCGTGCAACTCGCCAACGTGCAGGGCGTTCCGGCTTGGGTGCCAACCACGAAGTGAGGCGTGGTGGATGGATCTTGCAGGTTGTCGCGTCGGCAATGGTCGATCGCGTGACGACATCCGTTGGATGGTGTAGCCGATGCGAATTGTGATCTCGCAGCAAGGCTACGAACGAATCTTCTTCGTGACCAACGCAGAGCCTACGACAACCCTTCAGGAGGTGCTGGAAGGCGCTCACATTGACCTGCGTCATTTCGAGCACGTCTGGGTGGACGGTCGGGAGGTCGACCGGAGCCTCGGAATTCGTGAAGTGGGGCTGTGCGAAGGTGCAGTGGTGTCCGATACCCCGGGGACAACGGGGGATGCGGACCGTCGGGTGAGTGAGCACTGGCAGCTGGTCATAGTCGGCGGTGCCACTTGTGCTCGTGTGTACGATCTTCCCGCCAGCGGGCTAGCACGTATTGGACGTTCCGATGAGGTCGAGATCTCGCTGGAATCGGCGTCGGTGTCGTGGTCGCATGCGGTGATTGACGTCACAGAGGATGGCGTTCATGTCGTTGACCATGACTCGGCTAACGGCACCTACCTCAATGGCAAGAAAATCGGTGGAGACCCTACTCATCCAGCGCTGATGCAGCCGGGGGATGTCCTATCGGTTGGAGGCGTATGCCTCATGCTCAGCGATCCCCGTCAGCGGGCGGCACAACGAGCGTACGGGGTCGTTGGGAAGGTGCAGACAGCTGGGGCGGGCGGACGTATCGCATTCAATCGCCCACCACGTGCTGCACTGCCTCCCCATGCGGGACAAGTGAGCGTGCCGGTCCGTAAGGAGCCCGATAGTCCGGCGCGATTCTCCTGGATTGCGGTCATTGCCCCACTGCTGATGGCCGGACTGTTGGTGTTCGTGCTCGGATCGACGCGTTATGCCCTCATCGCGTTGTTGTCACCGGTGATGGCTATCGGGTCGTGGGCGGAACAGAAACGTCGAAACAAGGGTTCCGACAAAGATAACGAACAAAAGTACTTGGCGGACCTGGAGACCGCACGTGCTGAGATCGAGCAGGCAGCGGCCCATGAACGGTCTCGTGCGCGTGCCCAGGTTCCCTACCCGCACGAACTTATTGACGCAGCGACAGGTTCGACGTCAACCCTGTGGCAGGTCCGGCGTTCGGATCGTGACTTTTACACCGCTACTGCGGGAACTGCCAATATCGGGTATACGCCGACTCCGCGGTCGCATAGCGGCCTTATGCAACCACGCACGAAGGCCCTTTTCGACCGAGCTGTGCTGCGTGCGACTCCGCTTGTCGTCGATCTGCACGCCGGTCCGGTCGGGATCTGGGGGTCTCGGGAGGAATGCCTGGCTATTGCTCGTTCGTTGGTGTGCCAGTTGACCACCTTGAGTGGTCCAGCCGATTTCCGGCTGGCGGTCGCTACCGACGAGAGTCGGGCCGAGGACTGGCGGTTCACCGCTTGGTTGCCCCACACGCAAACGGGAAGCACCAACCCCCACGAACGATTCATCGCCTTCGATACGACACGGGCGACGTCGATGCTGCGTGGTTTGCGCGACTCGCTTAACACTGCTGAACCTGCATCGATGGTCATCGTGGTTGACAACCTTGCGCTGACCCAAGGCAGGGACTGCCCACTGCGTGACATCCTCGAGTATCGTCCCGAGCGAAGCGAGCAGGCTGCTCAACGATTTGTCAGTGCGATTATCGTCGTGCCAAACGTTGATCAACTTCCCTCGTCGTGCCACACCGTTATCCATGCCGAGACTGACAATGAGGCCACCGTGGTGATCCCGTCACAGGCAGAGCGCACCCCTCACGTCACGGCGGCGGGCATTGACGCGGACACGGCCCAGGACTGGGCACGTCGGCTCGCTCGGTACGACGATCCGAGCGCAGCGACCAGCGGTGGTGGCCTACCCGGGTTGGTGCATCTATTCGACATCCTGGGGTTTGACCGGGCGACCATGGATGCGTCCACCATCGTCAGCTCGTGGCAGCGATCCACCGGGCCGAACGTACCTCTTGGCGTCTGTGACGACGGCACGTTCGTCTTCGATCTCGTTGCCGATGGTCCGCACGGTCTGGTCGGCGGAACTACTGGTTCGGGCAAGTCTGAGTTGCTGCGATCATTGGTCGCGGGATTAGCAGCCCGAGTTGACCCTCAGCATCTCACGTTCATCCTCATTGACTTTAAGGGCGGTGCCGCATTTGCCACCCTCGACCAGCTGCTCCACACTATCGGTATCCTGTCGAACCTTGAGCCCTCCTTGGCGTTCCGAGCACTGCAGGCCTTGAACGCCGAGCTCAAGCGTCGTCAGCAGTGTTTTGCTGACGCAGGTGAGGGTATCGACAATATTGACGCTTACCTGGCCACGGATCCGACCGAACCAATGCCACGTCTGCTTCTGGTCATTGACGAGTTTGCCCAGTTGGCTAAGGAATATCCGGACGTGCTGTCCGGGCTGGTTTCGCTGGGTGCCGTCGGTCGTACCTTAGGTGTCCACATGATTCTGGCCACCCAACGCCCTGATGGCGTCGTCAATGACGACATTCTGGCCAACACCAATATGCGCACCGCGTTGCGCGTCCAGAGCCGGGAACAGTCATCCAACGTTATTGGGGTACCCTTGGCGGCCAGCATCGGGCGAGAACAGAAGGGGCGCGCTTACATCAAGTTGGGAGAGGAGGACATCACTCCCATCCAGACGGCGCTGGTGACTGGCGTGAGTGGGGCTAGGGGCTCCCAGGACCTCCACGTCGATCCAATGATCTTGGGAAACGCTCCCGAGGAGCACGCCATTCGCGCCAACAGCGCCGAGGTTAGTGATATGGATGTTCTCATCCGATGGATTGCCGAGGCCAATGAACAGCTCGGATATGGGCCAGCACGTCGGGTGTGGCCTGAGCCGTTGTCCGATCATGTCGAACTCGGCTTGAAGCATTGTCGTCCCACCACGTATCGGGAACAACGGGTGGTGTCGGGTTCAGACTCGACGGTCCTTGACGTGGCCCTCTTCGACGACCCCGAGCGTCAGCGTCAATACGTCTCCGGGTGGAAATTTTCCACCGAGAATCTTGTCCTAGCGGGTATGCCGGGGTCAGGCACGTCCAGCACCTTGGTTGCATTGGCATTGAGGATTGCCGACACCTATGCCCCCGGCGATGCCGACATCGTCATACTGGACGTCTTCACAGCGTCGCTGGATAGGCTGAAGAAACTTGCCCATGTACGCGGCTATGCCGGGCCGGGCAACACCAGTGAGAGCCGTCAACTTCAGAAACGAGTGTTGCGCTATATCTCGGCAGAACTGGAACGGCGCAGCGCCCATCCTCATGACAGCTTCGCACCATTGTTCGTCCTGATTGACGGGTTTGCCACATTGCGTGAGGGATACAGCGACGTGGACGACATGTCGCTCATTGAGAGTTTCTATCAGGTCTGGGCCAAGGGCCCGGCAATGGGTATTCACTGTGTCGCGACGACGACCCGTCTCAAGGCGCTGCCGCCGGCCATTAGTGATTTGACTGGTCAAAAGTGGTTGTATCAGCTGGCCGACACCTCGGAGTATCACCCGACCGTTGACAAGGACAATCACCCAGCTAATTTGCCTGGACGGTTCGTCTCGACAACCCGGGCACACCATGGTCACGTCGGGCTTCCTGACGATATTGACGCTGCCGTGGCGGCGATCAACGAGTTCTGGGGAGTCGACGGCTTACCTCCTTTGGTGCAGGAGTTTCCGAAGCGTGTGGGACCCGAACAGCTCACCAACTGCTTCGCCTCGGGTAATGAAACCTGGCAGATACCAGTCGGTATTAACGAGGCTGACCTCAATCCGTATGTTCTGGAAGCCTTCGCGGGAGAGCATGTGCTCGTTAGCGGCCCGGCTCGCAGTGGCAAGTCCACCATGCTCGCTGCAATCCACCAAATGCTGGTGCAAGAGTCCCCGAACACCAAGATTCTTGTTGGAGCCCCGCGTCGCTCGCCGCTGCACCAGATGCTGCCTGGCGTCATGTGCCCCGAGCAACTCGTGGACGTCGTGGAAACTCAGAGCGCTGCCCCCGAGCCATGCATCGTCCTGATCGATGATGCGCACCTGGTTGCCGACGACAGTCAGGTCTTGGCACGAGTGCTGGCCCTTCCGGACTCGCCTTTACTGTTTATCGTGGCTGGGCGTAATAATGATCTGCGCACCCTGTACAGCCACTGGACGGGGCAGATCCGTAAGTCCCGGCTGGGAGTCCTGCTAGTGCCAGATGCTGATTATGACGGGGACCTGCTGGGTGTACGTTTACCGAGACACCCCGCTGTGACGATGAGTGAGGCGCGCGGGTACGGATGCCAGAATGGTGCTATCACCCTTATTCAAGGCGTCACGGTGAATACGGAGGAACACCGGTGAGCACCGTTCTACCCTTCGACTTCGGGTCCAGCTACCAGGCCATTCGTAAAATTGGCCAGGGCGCTTCGGGGCGCGTGTTCGAGGGAGTCGATCGAGTCCATGGAGACCATGTCGCGATCAAGATTTTGCGTTCCGACCTCGACGACGACGCGCAGCTGGTGCAGCGGTTTGTCAACGAACGTCGCACTCTCACCGAACTCGATCATCCGCGCATTATTGCCGTGCGTGACCTCATCGTTGATCAGGGCATGCTCGGAATCGTCATGGAGCTGGCAACCGGCCCCACCCTCGGCGCGCAGCTGGCGGCCAGCGGGCCAATGGCCCCTGCGGCAGCCCTGGCGGTGGTACGGCAGGTGGCCGAGGCCTTGTCTTACGCCCACGGGCGTGGCGTGGTACATCGCGATATCAAACCAGACAACATCATTCTCACCAATCTCGACGGTGCTGACGATCCCGAGGTGAAGGTCGCAGACTTCGGTATCGCGAAGATCCTTGGTGAGTCGTCGACGGCTACACACTTGGTGGGTACTGCGCACTATTTGGCCCCCGAACTTATCCGTGACAACGTGTTGAGTCCGAGTGTTGATGTGTATGCCTTGGGCGTGACGCTGTACCAGATGGTGTCAGGCCAGTTGCCTTTCGGCGCGGGCGATGACAACCCGTACGCTGTTGCCGAACGCCATCTGCACTCCACGCCGGCGGTGATCCCGGGACTTGACGACCAGGTGTGGGGTCTCATTAGCGGGATGCTTGCCAAGAATCCGGCAGATCGTCTGTCGGACGACGACGTGGCCAGTCTGGCGGGCAACATCATTGTCGACGTTGAGGGTCAGCTGCCGCTTAGCGTTCCAGAGGGAACGTTGGTTCCCCACGCTATGACAATGCTCCGGCAACCGACGTCACTGACGGCGCATCAGGGCGACGAGGAGTCGGTTGCTGTGACTGGCGATAGGCCTGCTCCCATCAACCTAGAAAATCTGCGCACCCTGAGCAGGCCTGCGTCGGCCACTATTCTCAAGGCTGGCCCGGAACTGGACGACTCGTCGGTGGGGGAGGACGCCAAGGAATCGTGGTGGTCGAGCCGTACGCATCGGATCGTCGTCGGGGCTGCTGGGATTCTTATCATCGTGGCAGCCGTCCTATGGATCGTGGTCGGTGGTGGCTTTCGAGGTGCCAATAAACAGGGGTCGAAGGTCGTTGACGGGCTGAGTGCCTCGTTGCCAATGCAGACATACCCGTCTGGGCTGAGCGTTACTCGGGCGGCGACGGTCAACAAGGGAACATTGAAATACTCCCTCACCTATCGCACTATC
>ERZ1464605.43-NODE-43-length-16458-cov-86.817655_pt1 | contig 16458 bp, 16 predicted proteins | sample MGYA00563997_ERZ1464605 | MGnify/ENA primary metagenome ERZ1464605 (study PRJEB39283, sample SAMN07833280) | human skin metagenome | isolation source: Scalp | host: Homo sapiens | place: India: Bengaluru | collected 2015-03-12 ...
TCGCCCAGCGGCCGCTGGGGTAACCCCCAAAGCTCGCCCCAGCTCCACCCGAGTGTGCCTTTTTCGGAACATGAGTGAGTTGACAGTGATCCCCACAGCTTCGTCTGCCGTATAGCTCGAAAGTACGCCTCGCTCACGAAGCACTTCATAGGTCTTGGCCATGCGTCATGGGTAGCAAATGTTCCCTACGACTGCAACAATACTTATAGTTCAGTTCCTGCTTGACGTACTTAGTGCATTCAACGATATTTTTAGTCATGGGTCTGGATGATTACGAATGGATGACACCCCCTCAAGTGGCGCGTGTGATCCCGAACACAACACCTCAGGCGGTCCGCAGGTGGGCGGCTGATGGGCAGCTTCCCGGGGCGTTTCGTACGCCTTCTGGGCGGTGGCAGGTGCCGTGGTCAGCAATCGTCGAAATTTTGGGCTTCGATCCCCGGTGTACTCAGCCCCGTTCAGCCCGACTAGATGGGGAGCCTTGTTCGTCTAGTCGGGGCGAGTGAGTTGTGGGGGTGAGGTGTTGTGTCGATTTGGGCGGTGAACTGGGCATTGCTGACGCCGGTGACGAATCCGACTCACAAGTTGGTGTTAGTCGCATTGGCGAATTTTGCTGATGATGATGACCTGGCGTGGCCGAGGGTGGATACGTTGTCGCAGTTAACGTCGTCGTCGCGGCGGACGGTGTTTCGGGCTCTGGATGCGCTGGTAGGCGCAGGCTTGATTGAGCGTCTTGCTGGGTTTGAGCGAGCGGATCGGGGTGGGCTGCATCGGGCGCAATCGGTGTGGCGTTACGGGTGCCCGATAGTGTCTCGCGGCGTCAGGGTGACCGTGATCGTCGTCCTGGAATGGTTCGTGAATCCCCTAGTCAAATCCACTTTGACACTGGTGATATACTTTTCCACGCCTCTTTATTTGGTAGAGGTCTGCAGCCTGGTAGTCCTCTAAGCGCCATAACAGTCGTGTGTTCATCGACTTCTTCCAAGGTTTATGTTAGCGCGATGTTGCGTAATAGCCTATTCCTAGGAAAACGGAGTGGGAGTCTGAGGACATCCCACCCGACCCCCGGTGGGATGTCCAGCGCGACGCGGACCGAAGCCGGGGGCTTCTTTGTGTCTGGAGTCACAATCTCACTGTTACGATCTGTTACGATGTGGGGCCGCCACGCTGGTTCTTTTCTTGCCATCGTCAATCGTGTGTCCTATTCGGGTAAAGGTGTTGGGTTATGGTCAGGTGCCGGCGTGGTGGGGAGGCCGGTGCGGTGGTGTTAGTGGGCAGGGCTGTTGATGCTTGGTTAGGTGCGGGCAGGATGACGTTGGGGGGTCCATCCGGTGAGGTCGCGGTAGGCGTTGATGCGCCGAGCGACGTGTTCCCAGCATGCGCGCAGGTCAGGGCTGGTGATCGCATCGGGTAGTACGGGTCCGAGGACGTTGATCCATGCTGGGTGGTCGGAGTGGTGACACGAGCACCGAACAGGCACCAAGCACAGAGGAGACAAAGACCGGGGTTGACCATGAGAGCGACAGCATCGGATACTCCGAATGAAGTTCCTGCCTGGGCCACCGGTGATGCGCGAGTCCTTGAGCGTTACTGAAGAATAGCAGCCCCACCACTGAAGGAGTTCTCGTGTTAGCAATGGATGGGCGCACTGCCAGGAGGCGGGCATAGCCGTTTTTGGGTGCGCGCGAATCAGGTGGTAATGCTCACCGGCTGGGGTGGGTGTTAGCTCATCACGATGAGACGGTACCTGCGATGGTGTGTCATGCGTGCGATAACCCGGGATGTCAGAACCCGGCTCATTTGGTGATCGGTACCGTGACCCGCAACCGGCGGGAGTACGTCGCGCGAGCAGGAGTTCCAGGGTCACCGTTAAACAATGTGCGGGGCGCGTTGGGTAGGTCACGTGCGCTACGTGAGGCGGCACGTCAGCATCGTGGGATAAGTGAAGCGATGGCGTCACGGGTGTCACTATTAGACCGGTACCAACAACCGTTATGGTGAAGGCCCGCGCGGTGAACACGGGCCTAGCTGTAGTGGTTATGGTGAGACGATGTTAGCTGCGGCTTTCTGGACCGAGCCTGCGTGCCGGTTGACGGACTCTGTTGCAGTAGTTTGAGCTGAGCTGTTTCAGGGCCCAAGCGGCCGGTAGCAGTGTCATGAGGGAATCCCAAGATGGGAAAGTGGGGTCTTCTTCCACTGCGACCCCTGAGCCGCCCAGTTACCCGCAATCGGAGTGGAACCGGCGCTAGGGACGTGGCAAGTTCCAGTACGGGCTGGCCTGATATTGTGGGTGTATAAGTGGGTTTTTGCGCTGGCAGGATGTGTTGAACGGGGCAACGATGAGCAAGAGACATCCGGGACGGTTTGGGCACATTGTGGCTGAAATTATCCAAGACATCGTTAGTGTAGGTGTCGTGGCGATCAATGGTATCGGCCTAGTGATCATGGCGGCTGTTCTTGCTAAGTATGTTCCTTATAAACACTTCTACCACGTGGTAGGTAATGTGGTTGTGTACGCCTGTCTTGCTGCGGCGATTGGCGGTGCCGTTTTTTGTACATCACTGGCGTAAGCGACGTCCGGGTGCACATCCCGCTACTGATTATGTGGGGCGTAGTGTGCGACATGCTGGGCTACTCACGTTGATTGGCACGATGTTTATCGGGAAGCTAGTTTCACCCGCGACGCGTGGTATGTCACGTAGCTCACGTCGACGCTGGTGAGCCGATCGCTGTGAAGTCAGGTGGATCGGCAGCCAACGACCTGGCTGAGGCCTGGTTCGGGTTGCGCATGTGAGGGGGCAGGAAGTGTCCGCCCCTCACTCTTGTCAGTGTCGGTCTCCCGGCCCCCACTGTGATGATCAATCGGTCAGACTCGCCGCGCCGCCGCGCACAGTTCCCGGAGTATCGTCGCAGATCCGGTAACGGCTAGTCCGGCTTGTCGCCAGCCCCAGGGGAAGAGCCTCGCGACCGTAGGAGGACGGTCTCATCGACAGGACCTGCTATTCTGAGTCACGTTCGAGAACGGTCGTTTTCGAACACCTGGTTTATGGCCCCACAACGTCGTACAATATTTACTAGAGGAATTATTCTTAAACGGAGTGCTAAGAGGCAGAGTTTTACCGAGGCTGACGTGCTCTACGAGATGCGCAATGCTATGACTGTTAAAGAGGATTTCGAGGCGTCAAGAGTTCCCAAGACATGGCGATCCGAACCTGTATTATTGGGCCTGCCCTGTCCGGGGTGGCCATTGAGGTCATGGGGTACACGCGGCCAGATCACACACTCGTAATTTTCCATGACATGAAGTGTCGAAAGAAAACCTTTGAATTAATAGAGGAGGAGGAACAATGACTGACGATCTTGACGCGGAGTTGACTGCATGGGCTGAGTCGGATGCACCCATGACCGCGCCGGGCCGTATATGTCGTGGCGCAGCTGCTCGTGCTGCTGGGCGCCGCGCGTTGGCGTGGGCTGGATATCCCAATGTCGAAGCTGACCGGATCGCTCGTGTCGGGACCGGGCGCCGCCAAGTACGCCTCGATGTTGTGACAGATGCGCGGCTCGATGATCTCGCGGCTAAGATTGGACGCAAGCCCGATGACATTATGCGTTCGGCTATTAACACCTACCTTGACGCCGCCGGAGATGCAACGGTTTATCTTCGCGATAAAGGTAAGGAGAGATGACGAGAACCCAGAGTGGGTTTGGCCTTGGAACCTGAGCTGGTCTTCAAGCATTCCCCTGTTCCTTAGGCGGCGGGACTCGCTGGTCAGGGTCGAGGCGGTGGCGCGGCAGCCGGCCGCGCCACCGCCTTCACCGTTGGTTCTTACGTCTCTGTTTCGCGGCCATCTGCTCGATCGAGTCGCGGATCAGATCGTCGGCGCTAACCGGGGAGAAGTAATGTACATTCCGGGCTACCGACGCCTCTGTTATAGACATATATAACCCGTTGATGTCAATAGAAATGGGAACTCTCAGCTTTTGGTGAGTTTATGTATTCGAGGCCAGGATGTGACGTGGCTATTCATGGCTCCGACGCTCCATGCATCATTCCTCGGCTGAGATTGGCTTAGACAGCTCGGTGTTAGTGCCGAAAGTGGCGAGTTTTGAGGACGAGGGCGGGGATAGGTTCGTTGAGCTGGTTGACGTCGAGGGTTCCGTTCATGCCGGCAGCGAGTTAAGCGGTTATAGTGTGGTCGACGTTGGTGATCGTGCCAGTGATACTGAAGGCAAAGGTATGCAGATGAACTTCAGTACTTGGCTGCACGTGCGTCTTGGAACACTGGAGATCCAAACAATGGATTTACATCGGAGATTTTCACGCTTTTCGACCACATCCAACCCAACATATCCTCCCAAATTATTTAGACAATCCTGCCACGCATGCGGGCGCACTCACGGTGCACATAGTTTTCCACTCCCCATAGGATGCAAACGGTGTCGAGCAGAACACTCAGAACAAGGACTTCAGGATGAGTCAATTCGTAGACATCGAACCCTCATACGCAATGACACCACTCCAGCAAGAAAAATTCTAGAGATACCCCAAAAGGTAGGTACTCCCCCACCACTTTCCCCCTGGATATCGTCTCCAATATGTGAGATAGCACAGTTTATTCGGGAAATAACGAGATTGAGCGGCCACGTCGACCAGAGTTTCTCAGATCGTTCGGATCACATGTGATTCGTCGCAGACTCTACGAAACTGGCCAGAACTCGCCTCAAAACGGATGTTCGAAGGGAGGATTCGTGCCCCACAGCACGCCTGACGTGCAAGAACATGCGCGAGGCGCAACCGTCACGTCAGTACGGCAGCAAGCCCGTCGGAGATACGGAAAGTCCGATGAGATGGCGACGAACAGCGGCCCGCGATCCTGCTGTCATCACGAGCAGAGTGGGTGTTCCCAATCCTCGCCTCGAAGCGGCGCGATGATGACCGGCCGCAGCTGACGACGTCCCAACTGCACGGCAACCGAGCCGTCCAACCACTCCTGAACTCCAGCGCGGAACCCAGGCCTACGGGTACCAAGGACGAAACATCCAGCGTTGATGGTGTGGGCTAGATGCGCCAACTGCTGATCCGGCAAACCAGACAGATATACCAGCTCCCAATCCGCTTCCGGATAGTCAGACATGAAAGCGTCGAGAGCGCTGTAAATGGCTGACTTGGCAGTTTCCATTGAGGTCCGCTGCGCTGTCGGGTCAAGCGGATGGCTGGTGTCGGGGTTCGACGGACTAGAGACTCGGTCCGTCGCCACGTGCGCGAACACAATTTTGCTGCCCATGGCCTTCGCGTATTCGACACCCGTCTCCAACACCGGCTTCGGGATGCCCGGCATGATCGCGACGATCACAGGACGGCACTTCATCGTTCCGCGAGGTGAACGCTGATATCTCCCGGGCGCGCGACGTGGCCCGTGGTCGTTCTGGTCCTGGACACGGACCTGTTCATGGACTGGTTGATGATCCGTCATGATCGTCTCCTAGATGTGGCGGCACCACCGCGCACATTACCGACCAGAAGGCAGTTTTCGCGCCAAGTCGTCAGCGCAGGGTCTCCAGCACGGCTGATTCCAGCGCAGGCACCAGATCAATCGAGCCAAGAAGCTCGTCGGGGTGCTCGACGAGACGGGCGACACCGTAGTGGCTTCCATCGCGAAGCGCCCCGGCCACCACTCGTACCTCTTGACGTTTCGGATGAGCAGCTACAAACGCCGCAGCTTTTTCCGGATCGTGAGGTATCTCATCGGCGCAGTCATCGGGTAAGAATATCCTCTCGACGCAGATAGCGGCCCCATCCACAGCATCACCCCACGTCGTGGTGGCAAGGGCCTGAGCAAGGTCTTCACCGGGACGAAAGTCGTCCTGCTCGATACTGGACAAGCTGTCATGGCTACCGATGGCAAGCTGGCCAGCCAGCGCTGGCTCAGCTTTCACAAGATCGACGGTACGCACCAGCGCGAATAGACGAGGCGGACCGCCCCAGCTCGACGAAGCAACAAACCTCTCGATCTCGGTCAAGCACGCAATCAAGGCATCATCAGCCGACCCTGATACTCCCTGTACGACCTGGGGATCCTGCGTCATCTCCACGTCCTCATCATTCAACAATGCGGTATTCCCGTTCCCCCGGCACGGATTTTCTGGATAGCAGCGATGGCGTCCTTAAGACTCGATACTTTGACCAGTCTCATGGAAGTCTCGACTCCACTTATATCGCGGCAGTTGCCGGCTGGAACGAGGAAGATCTTCGCACCGTCGCGCTCAGCTCCCGCGATCTTCTCTTGAATGCCGCCAATAGCAACAACGTTACCGTCTGGGGAAATGCCGCCAGTTCCCGCGATCCGCAGTGAACCGATGAGGTCGTTCGGGGCCACCATTTGGTAAATCGACAATGCCATCGCAAGCCCAGCAGATGGGCCGACGATATCCCCCGGAATGTTATAGGTGATCGTTGGGGTATATCGGTAACCCGTATCGATAGTGATACCTACTGCCGGGGCGCGTCGATCACTTACTGACGAAACTGTCGTCACCGCAATGGTTTTCACAGACGAATTGCGCAGAACCACAAATACGACGGTGTCCCCCACCGTATGTTTCCGGACGGCCTTGCCGACGTCGAGAACGGAGGCCACTGGTTTCCCATCCACCTTCTCAATGAGATCCCCGGGCGCGAGTTTTCCATGCGCCGGACCTGCGGCACTGACAGCACTGACCATGGGCATCTCAGTGACAGGTTGACCGGCAGCTCGTAAAGCGGCCACGGCGGCGTCACGCTCTGATGTGTCCATCATGTACGACTCATCAGCATCGACCTGCTGAGGAGACCGTCCCGGCGGGTAAATGGCCTCCCGCTGAAGTACGTCATGGTCCGCGCGCAGATGAGCGACTAACGCCTCGGCCATGCTGAGACGTGAATCAGCACGGGTGATAGAGACGGTCGTCATCCGCATCTCGCCCTCACCGTGCCGAGTGGTCAAGCCGTCGACCTGAATCATTGGCTTGCCCCGTTCGTTCGTCGAGAGCAGATTCACGGTCTGGCCGGGAGACCGCGCCACGAACGGGATCGGGACGAGAATTAAGGCCAAGACGCATAGCAACACGACGAGGGCAGACGAGATCGCTGTCCAGCGAGTAGGAAAGCGCGCCGTTTGCCGCATTTCGGTCTCGACCGTTGCTATTACGTTGGCGGACGCGCCAGAGTCATGCGCCTGCGACGTGGGCGTGGTTGGCTCGGACATGATGGTCATGTTAGCCGCTGCGAACGATGACTTTTCCACGACTGCCACGGCCCTAGACTTGGTTAAGACCCCACGACGAGCGAACGGAGACGGGAATGAACGACGGACCCCAGAATCCTGGGCAACCCGACCCCGAGGAGATGGCTGAGCAATTGCGTCGCATGATGCAGCAGTTAGGCCTACCCGTCAGCGGTGATCTCACCTCATTTATGACACAGTTGTCGCAGATGTTCGGATCCGGTAGTTCGGTAGGGTTTGGCATGCCCGGGACAAACCCGAGTGATGGACCAGTCGACTGGTCTCACATCAAAGACATGGCTCGGCACATCACCGCTTCCCATGGCCCTGACCCAGCGCCAGGTCAGCAGGAACGCACAGCGTTACTCGATGCGTCCCGTCTTGCAGAGAGCTGGCTCGACCGCGAATGCGAGTTCGCTCAGGTGAACGTCCAGCCAGCGTGCTGGAGTCGTGCAGAGTGGATTGAACATACCTTCTCCTCCTGGCAGTCTGTCGTCGAGCCAGTGCTGGTCTCCCTCACGGAAGCCATGACCGGGCTGATGTCCCCGGATGGCCCCAACGATCCGATGGCCGCACTTACTCAAATGATGGGCCCGGTACTGCGCAGGATGTCAGCGATGCTGTACGGGGCTCAGCTGGCCCAGGGGCTCGCAGAATTGTCGACCTCAACAGTCACCGGCACCGAGATTGGCTTACAGGTGCTATCTGTACCTCAAGTCGTCATCCTCCCCACCAATATCGCCGCCGCGTGGAACGACCTAGACCTCGATCCGAGGGACGTTGAGCTCTACCTCGTACTGCGTGAATCTGCTCGCCAACGCCTGTTCAACGCGGTGAGCTGGCTCGGCCCGCAACTGCTAGCCCTGGTCGAGCATTATGCTCGCGAGATCCGCATCGATTCCTCGGCTATTGAAGATGCCATCGACATTGACGACCTCTCCCAGCTGACGCCAGAAAAAGCCCAGGAAATGTCGGAGCGTTTACGGGGACGCCTCTTCGAGCCAACACGCACACCAGAGCAGGATGGAGTGCTTCAGCGTCTAGAGACCCTGTTGGCACTTATTGAGGGATGGGTTGACGAGGTAACCTTCCAGGTTGCTCGCACCTGGCTTCCTAGTCACGATCAGCTTGCCGAGGCAGTGCGACGTCGCCGTGCCACATCCGGCCCTGCAGAGGTCTTCTTCCAGTCCCTGCTCGGTCTTGAGTTACGTCCCCGCCGGGTGCGCGATGCCGCAAATCTGTGGGCAGCGCTGCGCGAGGCCCGAGGAACAGTCGGGCGAGACCATGTGTGGAACCACCCCGACCTCGTCCCCACTGCCGCCGACCTCGACGATCCACTGGGCTATGTCTCGGGGGATCGCCAAGATCCCTCGGAGGGCGGCGACGACCTCGACGCTGAGTTAGAGAAGCTGCTGCGAGATCACGGTCACGACGACTGATCCGCTGGGTTATCGTCAGGATCGTTCCTGGTGTTATCAGCTTCCCCGGAGACAGCCCACTGAAAACCAGTCAGAAAACCCTCCGCCCGTTCGGCGTTAGGGAACCCGGCGAGCAATTCGTGAAATCGTCGATTGTGATGGCCCTCCACGAGGTGGCAAAGCTCGTGGGCTAAGACATGGTCAACGACCCAGTCGGGGAATCCGATCATGCGGTCAGACAGCCTAATCTGACCGGTCGACGGCGTGCATGAACCCCAGCGGGTGTTCTGATTGGACACCCACCGCACCGACGCCGGCTCGACCGTGTCGTTGACACGCGGATCGAGATACTTCTGGCACAACCGAAGGGCGCGCCGGGTCAGTTCGTCATTGCTGTCATGGTGTCGCCGACGAGCATCGGACTTCGTCACCTTGTCCACCAGCTCCATCACTTGACGGTCCTGATCAGCCTTTCGCATACCCATGGGCACCATGACGAGGACGGAACTCCCCTCCATCCTGGCGCTCAAGGTGCGACGTCTACGAGCGCTACGTCGAATGATGATCTCAGGTCTACCATCTCGTGCCTCGATGATCTCGTCCGGAACAGCCATGTCAGCCATAGCGCCCATCATGCCGGGTGAGAAGGACACTTTTGACACCACTGACGTCGGCAAACGAACGTACGAAGTTGACGAGAACTAGAGCCTGTCCTAGATTGACGTTAGCTTCCGGATCTCAGATGTGCAGGGGAAGGCACATCGTGATGGTCCGGGGGTTCTTATGTATCTGTATCCCCAGTCAGCTTCGGTGGCGTCCTGACGACGTGTTGTCCCAACAGCATGACATGTTGTCCGGATGGTTCAAGTTGTTGCCCATCTTCCTCATGGTGTTGCCCGTTTCTTCGCCGGGACTTACGTAAGCTCCCAGGTCCTGAGAAAACTCAGGTCATGCACGTTGAACTTGATTGTCCTTGGGTCTCGGTTTCAGGCGGGTTACGCCTCCTCGCTCCGGATGGTCGGTCTTTCCGACTGCGCGGCGCGACGGCAAGCGCCGATGGACGTGTCGAAGTCCCGGCAGAAGTTGCGCATCATTTATACGAAGCGGGCGTAGCCACCGAGCCCTGCGATCTTCGGGTGGCGGTCGTCAGTGATCATGGCTGTTCCGACGATCTGGTGCGGGGTCTCACAGCGCGTCGCATCGACATCACAACGTGGGTAAGAACGCCTGAGCCCGGAAACACCCGCGATCTTCGTCGCATCAGTGGGCATGCCAATCTTGACGTTCATGTCGTTGTTATTTGCCCCCGCACCCTCCTCGGAGGCCGCGATGTGGCCGAGCAATGTCATCGCGCGGGGATCCCGTCGGTCGTCGCATGGGGACGTCATCATTGGGCCATGCTTGGCCCTATCAGCGATGGCAGCCCCGGATGCCAACACTGTGCTGACATGGCGATGGCCGCCCGCGACCCTGACTGGGTGACGATGGCTCGCAGTATGACGGAGGGGGAGTACGATCCCGCAGTCACCGAGTGGCTTGTCAATCGAATTGAACGTGCCGCACTATCTATCCGCGACTCGACGGTCTCCCGTCGACCGAAAACCTTCCACGTGCGTACCATTGCCGGCGAGCGCAGTATTGAGGTGCCAGCCCAGCCTGGATGTCACTGTTGGTTATCCGAGGAACCGTGCAGCACCTTGATGAGATCAGCCGCGTAAAGATCGGCCTTGCGCCTACCAATTCCGGGGATCTGCAATAAACTTTCCATAGAGTCAGGTCGTTTCTCCGCCACGCCCAGCAAGGTAGCGTCCGTGAGAATGACGAAAGCTGGCACTCGATCGGCTTCCGCGCGTTCGCTGCGCCACTGCCGCAACCTCTCGACGAGAACTGGGTCGACCCCAACCTCGCAGGCAAGGTGATGGCCGAGTTTTCGGTCTCTGGCCGCCGTAAGGGCTTTGCCGCACACCGAGCAGACTGTGATCGTGGCACGACGTTTCCGGCGATGTCGCGGGGGTTTGTCGGTCATTTCCCCTGTCCCGGGGAGGCCGCGCAAAAATCGCGAGATCCCCTGCCGGTCCCGGTTCCCTCCAGACCACGAGTACGAGACCCACAGGTCTCGTCGTGCTCGGGTTACGCCAACATGCAACAACCGGCGCTCCGAAGCCACCTCAGCCGGAGCTTCAGCCATGATGAAGGGCACCATCGTGTCATTGATGCCATAGAGGGCCACGACATCCCATTCGAGCCCCTTAGACGCATGCAAGGTTGCCAAGGTAACGCCGTCGCCGACCGGCGCCTCCTGAGTGGCCGCCCGACGGGAGAACACGGCTGCCAGTTCTTCCAGCGTCCTCGTCCCGTCGTCTACAACCGAGACCGTCAGGTCGTGCAAAGCTTGCAACGATTCCCACCGTTGCCGGACATCACCTTCTCCCTCGGGCGCGATAGCCGACCAACCTTGAGCTGCGAGTACCCGATCAAAAGCCCGTAGCGGATCCGCACCTGGTTCATCAGCAGCAAGCCGAGCCAAAGCGTCAAGGCTGCGTCGCACCTCGCCCCTGTCATAGAAGCGCTCAGACCCCTTCACAAGATATGGGATGGACCTCTCGGCCAGCGCGGTCTCAAGCTGGGCTGCCTGAGAATTAATCCGGTACAAGACGGCAATCTCAGACCATGGGATTCCCGCAGCATGGCGCGATTCAATCCACATTGCTACAGCTGAAGCTTCGGAGGCATCGTCCCCGAGAGCTTGATAGATGGGCTCGGGACCGGATCGTTCCCGCGAAACCAATGTGACTCCCCTGCCATGTTCCAGAGCCTCCTCTGGAGTCATACGGTTGACAAGAACTTCATTGGCCAACTGAACGATCTCGGGAGTGGAGCGGTAGTTGCGAACCAAATCGATGCGTTTAGCGCCAGGATGATCGGCAACGAAGTCGAGGAGGTAGTCAGCTCGTGCGCCTGCATAAGAGTGAATGGCCTGGTGCGGATCTCCCACGACGCATACATCATTTCGATCGCCAAACCACAGTTCAAGCAACCTATGCTGCAGCGGAGAAACGTCCTGGTATTCGTCGACAACGAAATGTCGGTACCGAGCCCGAATCTCCTCAGTGATGTCACGGTGCTGAACCAACAATCCCACCGCGCACAACAAAATATCGTCCAGATCAATGACGCAGCGTTCCCTCTTCACAGCCTCATATCCAGCGAGGACGCGTCCTACGTCAGTTGCCGAAACTCCCGCCACCACCCGGCCTTCCGCCCTAGCCAGGGATGCGTATTGATCAGTCGGCACATTTGAGACCTTCGCCCACGAGATCTCGGCAGACAAGTCGCGCAGCAGCGCCTTGTCATTGCCCAGACCAATGCGATGGCTCGCCTCCGCCACCATCGAGAAACGAGTATCACTCACCGGTGGCAACTCACAGTTATATGCACGAGGCCAGAAAAACTTGATCTGCCGCAACGCCGCAGAATGAATAGTGCGAGCCTGCACACCAACAACCCCAAGATCAGCGAGTCGACCTCTCATCGTGCCAGCTGCCTTAGTCGTAAAAGTGACCGCGAGGGTACGACGCGGATCAAGCTTGCCTGTCACTGCGCCGTAGGCAATGCGATGAGTGACAGCACGAGTTTTACCTGTCCCGGCACCAGCTATGACGCACACTGGAACATCGAAGGTCTTCGCAACCTTAACCTGTTCAGGATCCAGTGCCGCCAGAATCGCATCTGCCGTTCGGGTTCTCACAGCGATCACCATAAGGGTCGTGACCGACAGCAACATGCCGCCGTGGCATTGTGAGTGTTCCGCACGTGTACCACAGCTGACTCGTCAACTTGTCATGACTCGCCACTAAACTGATTAATCAGTTCGGCAGAAGGCCGAGCTATCACGAGGAGGTGCGTCGATGGCCGGTGTGGTGAAGGTCTTCCATTCCTGGCGCTGCGTCAGTGACGCCGTCGTAGCAGCTTTGTCGGAGCCCACCACCGATCCATTCATCCGGCCGATTCTGGTTGCTCCTGGCAATGCTCAGTCTCGATCTTTGCTGCAATCCCTCGCCCGCCGTCATGGAATCGCCGCCGGTATCGATACAACAACGCCGCTGGGTCTACGAGAACGACTCGAGGAAGATCTCCTGGGAATCAAGCGGGAAAACGATCCGTGGCAGCCCGGGCCCCTGGCCCTGCGTATATGCCGCGTCATTGAGAACAATTCCCCCGGTTTTGAGGTTGTTTCAGCCCATCTGGAAGCCAGCCGTCGGCAAGGAGTGCCGCGTGCAACATGGACAACTGCACGACAAGCTGCAGACGCGATCTACGCGCTAGCTCGCGACCCTCACGACGTCTTGAATGCCTGGGCCGACGGTGCCGCCCCCACATCTCACCAGGGTGATACTGACCTTGCGGGTGACCCGCTGGATCCCGCCCGCGCGTGGTGGGCCCCGCTGTGGCGTACCCTCCTTGCCGAACCGTGCCATGTTCCGGACCCCGTGAGCCGACACCAGCTCCTCGTCGACACGATACTCACTCAGTCACGATCTGAACCGCCGATCGTGTGGTTTTCATCGACGACCACGGCTCAGCACGACGTCAGCTTGGCGGAAGCGTTGTCGGCCTCACACGACGTCACCATCGTCCATCTCGATCATGGCATTAGTGGTGCGGATCCGTGGCGGACCTTTGACCGGGCGCGCTCTGCCACGACCGCGCGATGGACATCGTCATCGATCTGTACAGCGCAAAGCGCGGTTACCCACCGCAAAGAGCTGCCAACAGTCGAAATACACCAATGCCACGGAGTTGATCGTCAGGCCGAAGTAGTGCGTGATGTTGTATGCGCCGCTCTCGCCGACTACCCAACCTTGGAACCCAGGGACATCGTCGTCATATGTTGCGGGCGCCAGGACACCGCCCACCTTCTTTCCGCTGGAACTCTGGCAGATATCGATCACCCCGCACATCAGTTACGGTTCACGACCCCTCCGCAACGCGAGCATGTTAATCCCGTCACTGAAGCGGTGACAACCATCTTGGGCCTGGCCTCCTCACGTGCTACGGGACAAGACTTGCTTAGCCTGTGCGCCATGCCTGCGGTGCGGACTCGATTCGGATTCTCTGATGACGACCAGGAGGCAATTGAACGGCTGGTAAGCCAGGCCGACATCCGGTGGGGAGTTGACCCTGCCGCAAGGGACAAGGCAGGGCTGGGCCAGATCAGGCAATCGACCTGGCTGGCTGGCATCGAAAGGATGATTCTCGCCATCGCGATGTCATCTACACCACCAACTTATCTGGGGACAGTTACGCCGATTACTGACGTCGGATCAACAACAATCCCCCTCGTCGGAAAACTCGCTGAACTCGTATCCCGAATGCGCAAGGCGTTCCTCGACACTGAAACACCTGCATCGATCGCCACCTGGAAACACCGGGTCAGCCAGATCGTTGACAATCTTACTGCCGCTCCCGCAGACGCTCCTCGATCGGCGCCACAGACTCTTGCCCTGCTGACAGGCCTGGAGGGGGTCGCAGAAGACAGAAAGTTTGATCGCCAGGAGATCATTGACCTCCTCAACTGGCTCTCAGGCATCCATCGTGGGCGGTACAGCTGGTTCGATGGATCAATTCAGGTGTGCCGTCCGGGTGAGCTTACCCCCGTCGACCACGAAGTCGTGATTATCGTCGACCCCGACCAAGAAGCTGTTCATGCCGATCCCCTTCAAGGCTTGCGAGATGAAAACCTCGATCCGGCTGCTAAAGCACGACAAGACCTTCTCGACGTCGCTCTGTCAGCCAGAACCCTCCTGATCGTCGTGAGGCAGGCGCGTAGCCCTGTGAGCAACCTCACCGTGCTGCCAGGCCCCTTTACGAGAACCCTCTCCCAAGCTCTCAAGGCGCAGTCCACGACACCGCGTTGCGTTGATCACGGTTTACAACCATTCTCTACCGATGAATTCTCTCGTCACAGTGGTACCGCTTGGAGTGGATTCGACAACGCCGCGGCCGCAGCAGCAGGGTGCCATCCTGGATCACAGCCTCGACCTCATCGCGTCGTATTGCCCCCGGTGGCCAAGTTGCCTGAATCCCGGATGTCCCTTACCGACCTCACTCTCGCCCTGTCTCACCCGGCACGGACACTCTTGCGAGCCCGTGCTGGTGCACCAGCTAATGAAAGATCTACCGACCTTCCGGTCGACCTGCCACTTGCACCAAGCTCATTAGACAAATACTGGGTACGTTCCCGGATCCTGGCTGACCTAGAACGCGGTTCTCTGCCAGACGACGCCATCAATGCCGAACGACTCCGCGGCTCTACTCCTCCAGGGCACCTGGGCCAACGCATCGTCACCAAATTGGCTGAGGACGCGATGCAGATTTGTCAGAGAGCCAATCGGCTCCGCGGCGACCAAGCTGAGCAGTTCATCGAAATTGATTTCGATCTCGATGAGGGTAACAGCCCCCCATTGCTATGGCCTGACGAACTTATTGTCGATCCCATGCACCCAATTCACCTGCGTGGTCGAGTCGGTGTGAGGAACCATCAGATTGTTCACGCTGTCGCGTCCCGGGCGAATGCTAGACCGCTCCTCGACCTGTGGGTCGATCTGCTCGCTGTGACCATCGCCACTGACGAACCCGGATGGTTTGGAGTCCTTGTCCCGAACGGCGACATCCTGCGGATGGCTTCCCCAGCGCCGGATCATGCTCGCGACATCCTGGCTGGGCTCGCCCGAGTCGCCTGGTGGAGCAACCAGCAACTCATCCCGCTACCTGTGAAATTGGCACATGCGCTCGTCGAGTTGTCCCCCATGGCGCATAACGACTACCGCACCGGAACCAGCGCCCTCCAGGTGCAGTGGTCGCGGGAACGGGATCCAAACTGGGCGGCATTTTTGGGAACTGATGTGGGTGAGCTCATCACCTGCTGCCATGAGTTAGGTACCACCTTGAAGGAACTTTCCGGATGGCTTTTCGATCCGATTAAGCAGGCGTTGAGAGGGGCTGGGTCTTCACAATCGACGATGGCACAGTTTTCGAATTCGGGGAGGATGGCATGACCACCAACACCTCCTTTGACATCACTCGACCACTGCCACAAGGAACCATCCTGCTGGCAGCAAGTGCCGGGACTGGAAAGACGTGGACCATCTCGGCGGTGTGCGCGAAAGCTATCGTGACTGGTCTGGTTCACATGGAGAACCTCCTCCTGGTAACCTTCAACCGATCAGCTGCCCGCGAACTGCGCGGACGTGTCTACGAACGTCTTGTCAACACCCGTTTGCTACTAGCAGGCTCCCGAGAACCCTCTGATCCCTGCGATGAGTCGCTTATCCGATGTGGCCGGGCAGGACTCGCACGAGTGGAGTCTGCTCTCGACAACTTCGACAGGGCGGTCATCACCACCACCCATGAGTTCGCGTCCCGAATGCTTGTGGAGTTGGGAGTGTTGTCAGACCATGACCCGTCCTCAGTGCTGATGACTGATCTTGTCCCCCTAGCAACCGAGGTATCCGATGACCACTACCTGGCCCGGTATCTCGACTGTGACCGGCCGCCCTCAGTGCGCGAAAAACGCGAGCTGTCTCGAGATGTCGCGGTGAAATACGGCGAGGTTCCGATCTTCTCCAAGGAAGATACAGAGACGCCTGCGCAAGACGTGCTGTGGGCCCTGTCAGTACGAGAAGACGTCCGGAGACGCTCCAAATCGCGGGCAGTTCATACCTTTGACGACCTTATTGGCGATCTTGTCAAGGCTCTTCGTGACCCATACCGTGGCC
>ERZ1464605.56-NODE-56-length-14792-cov-67.823777_pt1 | contig 14792 bp, 15 predicted proteins | sample MGYA00563997_ERZ1464605 | MGnify/ENA primary metagenome ERZ1464605 (study PRJEB39283, sample SAMN07833280) | human skin metagenome | isolation source: Scalp | host: Homo sapiens | place: India: Bengaluru | collected 2015-03-12 ...
CACCAGGACCAGTTCACGCCAGGAAAGCTTGATCCGAGGTGCCTTGTACTGCCCGACAGCTGGGACGAAGCTCACCGTAGACTCGATGTGGGGATGGAGGTGTGACATTCGCTGGCGCAACCTCTGGCCGATGAGATTGGCGGAGGTCTCGGGCAAGGCAGGGAGGACGAGATCGAGTACTGGCGCTGCCATTGGACTGCTCCCTTCCTTCCGGTCCTTGAGGGTGACAAATCCCCCATTTCGCATTCAGCCTATCGAAATGACGCCTTCAATTTGCCTGAAGCATCGCTGTGAACCGGTGTGCACGTCATCGACGACCGTTGAAGACGGATGGGAGGATTTCCAGTTGCCACGCTGGTCGGGTCTGGGGTGACAAAAGATAGATCGCCTTGTGGCTGATCAATGTGGGCGACGTCAGGTTTGAACCTGCGATCTCTTTCGTTTACCTCGGCTCGTCAGGCGGATTTACCACTGTCGTCGGTATCGGCGTCACCGCGTTCATCAAGCTCGTTGAGGTAATTGTAGACGGTGAACCGAGAGACCTTCAGCCTGTTCGCAGTCGCCTCGATACTGTCTTTGAGCAGGAAGAAGCCGCGACGGCGCAGTTCATCGACTACGCGGAGCTTGTGATCTTTACGCATGAGACTGACCGGCACGCCAACCTGATCAATTGCTTCGTGCATCAACCCGGCCGCTACCTGTTTGATGTCACGTGGCGGATCTTGGTGGCGGGGAATCTGGGGGGCCGGGGTCTCCCCAGGCCAAGGCCCGCCGTGCAGGATTGCGGCGGTCATGTCATGGACTCCCTGCCAGACAGAGACATCGGTGTTTGTGCACAAGGCGGCGAACGGGCCGTCAGCGTCCTCGATGAGAATGGTGGAAGAGCGCAGGGCCCGCCCCTCGGGGGACGTGCTCTCGTAACCGATCCGGGTCTGCATAGTTCCTTCGCGCCATGCGCGCAGTAGTGCTTCGGTTGCGGGGTCACCGATGTTGCGGCTGGTGAGGTGACCAGAGATGGCCACGATACTGTTGGGCATTTTCGACAGGTCGTGCAGTACGACTTCGCTGCTGCCGATGAGGGACCGTTTGAGAGGATCGACGAGACCCGCCAGTGCGGTGATCATCGCTTCCCGAGAAGCTCTTGATATGTGATTCATAGGGTCTCCGAGGTGAAGATGGGCAGCCGGGGACGTGGCGCGGTGGTACTCGGATACGTGACCAAGTTCAACGAACCGTTGACACGTATGGTGCGAGGTGAGAGGATTGCAAAAACCGTTGAGGGAGTCAACGGAAATTGGTCAACATCCGTTCAGCAGGTATTACAGGCCCACGAAGGAGTGTGCAATGAAGTACATCCCCGAACCGTTCAAAATCAAGATGGTCGAACCGATTGCGATGACCTCCCGGGAGGAGCGCGCCAACATCCTCACACGGGCACATTACAACATGTTCGGCCTACCCGCCGAGTCCGTCTACATTGACCTGCTCACCGATTCCGGTACCGGCGCGATGAGTGATGCCCAGTGGGCGGCCGTGATGCGCGGTGACGAGGCATACTCCGGTGGGCGTAGTTATATGCACCTCATGGACGTCGCCGGCGGTATCTTTGGTTACAGCTACATTCAGCCGGTGCATCAAGGCCGTGCTGCGGAAAAAGTGCTCATGCCGCTATTGGTCTCTCGACCAGGCCAGCTCGTGGTGGCGAACACCTTCTTCGACACCACACGTGCCCACGTCGGCCTTGCCGGTGGGCGTCCGGTCGACAATGTCTGCTCGGAGGGTTTGGATTCGGCCACAGTAGCCCCGTTCAAGGGCAACATGGATGTCGTGGGCCTGGAGAAACTCATTGCTGAGCACGGAGACGACATTGCTGCGATCGTCATGACCGTGACCAACAACTCGGTCGGTGGTCAGCCGGTTTCTCTGCAGAACATGCGGGAGACCTACGAGGTGGCTCACAAGCACGCAATTCCAGTCTGTCTTGACGCTGCTCGCTATGCCGAGAATGCCTATTTCATCCATGAGCGCGAGGAGGGATGTCAGGACCGCTCGTTACGCGATATCGTCGCGGAGATGTTCCGCTACGGCGACATGTTCGTCATGAGCGCGAAGAAGGACGCCATCGTCAACATGGGTGGTTTGCTCGGCGTCCGCGAAGATGGCGAACTAGCTGAGAAGGTCAAGAGCAACGTCATCTCCTTTGAGGGCTACCTTACCTACGGGGGATTAGCAGGTCGCGACTTGGAAGCGCTGGCCGTTGGCCTCGAGGAGGGACTAGACATGGACTGGCAGCGGTACCGTGTCGGTCAGATCCAATATCTTGGCGACCAGCTCGAGGAGGCTGGCGTACCCTTCCAGAGCCCTGTTGGCGGTCATGCAGTGTTCATTGACGCCGGTCGCATGCTGCCGCACTTGGAGTGGAAACAGTACCCAGGGCACGCGCTGGCTACCCAACTGTACCTGGATGCAGGAATCCGATCCTGCGACATCGGTTCTTACCTTATGGATCGGGACCCCATCACCCATGAGGAGCAACAGGCGCCCTTCGAGTTCACTCGGCTAGCAGTGCCGCGACGGGTCTACACCCAGTCTCACATGGACGTCGTCGCCGAGGCCGTTATCAAGATTGCCCGGGAGCCTGAAAAAGTACCCGGATACCGCATTACATGGGAGCCTCCGGTCCTGCGCCATTTCACAAGTCGACTTGAACCAATTCGGTGATGAGATGTCCACCCGGCTGGGAGGCTCTTCCCCGGCCGCTGGGTGCCCCGCCGTACCGTCACGCTTCGGTGCGGCGGGATCCGGAGCGCCGAGTGGAACGGAGCAGGAGCAAGGACTTCAACGGGGGCTGAAGAACCGGCACATCCAGCTTATCGCCCTGGGCGGGGCGATCGGAACGGGCTTGTTCTATGGCGCGGCTGAATCTATCGAGCAGGCGGGGCCCGCCATCATGGTGTGCTATCTGATCGGCGGAGCTGTGATCTTTCTCATCATGCGAGCCTTGGGAGAGATGAGCGTTGAGCACCCAACTTCAGGGGCTTTCAGCTATTACGCCTACCGCAACTGGAGCCCACGCGCTGGATTCGTCTCTGGTTACAACTACTGGTTTAACTACATCGCCGTCTCCATGGCTGAGCTTACGGTGGTGGGAAAATACGTCAACTTCTGGTTCCCACAGATACCTGAGTGGTTGTCCGCAGGGACCTTTCTCGTGCTCATTACTATTATCAACCTCACGGCAGTGAGAGCCTACGGAGAATTCGAGTTCTGGTTCGCTGTCATCAAAGTCGTCGCGATTCTTGCGATGATCGTGCTGGGTCTCCTTATCATTGCAACTGGCCTAGGTGGTGGCCCTCCGACCGGGATAGGTAACCTGTGGCGACACGGAGGATTCTTTCCAACTGGCATCAGCGGGATGCTGTGCGGTTTTGTCGTGGTGATGTTCAGCTTTGGAGGGGTCGAGCTCATCGGGATTACGGCAGGGGAGGCTGACGATCCGCGTCGGTCTATTCCGCGAGCGATCAATCAAGTCGTGTATCGGATCCTCATTTTCTACATCGGTGCAATTTCGGTCATGTTGTGTCTTTTTCCATGGAACCAGATCGGCAAGGCAGGCAGCCCCTTCGTGACGATCTTCGACAAAATCGGAGTCGCGGGGGCGGCGAATATCCTCAATGTCGTGGTGCTTACCGCTTCCATGTCGGCCTACAACTCGGGCCTATACTCCAACGGAAGGATGCTTTACAGCTTGGCAGCTCAGCACAACGCTCCCCGGATCTTCCGGAAGACGAATCGGCTGGGGGCGCCGTGGGCAGGAATGCTCGCCTCCTCGGTGGTGACGGCAACGGCAGTGCTGCTGACGTACTTGATTCCCGGAAAGGTGTTTTTGTACATCATCTCGATTGCCTTGATCTCTGGGGTTATCAATTGGACGATGATCGTCATCACCAACCTGAAGTTTCGGCGACGGATCGGTCCTGAAGGTGTCGCAGCGTTGGAATTTCGGATGCCAGGTAATCCCGTCACCAGTTACGTGGTGTTGGTTTTTCTCGCGCTCGTGGTGGTCATCATGGCGATGATGCCGAGCTACCGAGTGGCACTCGTTGTTGGTCCCGTCTGGTTGGCGTTGCTGTGGGTGGGTTATGACGTGTCCCGCCTGGTGCGACGCCGTTATGCCTGAGGGGACGAGCGTACTGCCCGGGTAGCGGGGAGAACAGAATCTAGAGCGCGTGCGGGCCCGGCGCGATTCCCCATGTGGGGTATTGATCCGGGCTGTGCACGCAGGTTTTGTCCGTGCACCCCTGACATGGTTCATCGCAACGGGACGGTCCAGCTCAGTGGTGCCCCTCGCTGGTCTAATTGTCGGCGTTTCCGGGCTTGTTGGGTCGCAATAGCGGCAGGATAGGGACAGTAATCGAGGAAGGATGAGATCGATGGCCGACGACTTTCCCCAGTTGTCCGACGTGTTGCGCTGCCCACAAGCTCCCGTTGACGTTAACAGCATTAATACTGACGCCACTTCGCAAACTCCTGGAGGCAAAAGGGACACGCTCGAGCAGTTCCAGCCGATGGCTGAGGAGTTGTCGGAGCTTCAAGAGAGACTTTTCGCCCGCGGACGCAACAATCCTGACCACGCCCGTCGGGTGCTGATCGTGTTGCAGGGGCTGGACACCGCTGGCAAAGGCGGAGTGGTACGACATGTTGTCGCTATGGTCGACCCGCAAGGCATCAACCATCACAGTTTCAAAGCACCGACACAGGAGGAACTCAGACATGACTTCCTTTGGCGCGTCAAGAAGGCTCTGCCGGAGCCGGGAATGCTTGGTGTGTTTGATCGCTCCCATTATGAGGATGTCCTGGTCCCTCGCGTCGAGAATCTCGTCGAGGAGGAGGTCTGGAGAAAGCGTTACGACCTCATCAACGATTTCGAGATGAACCTGGCTGCTCGAGGCACCAACATCATCAAATGCTTCCTGCATATCTCACCGGACGTTCAGAAGGAACGGCTGGCGGCTCGCCTCAATGACCCTGCTAAGTACTGGAAGTATGATCCGGGCGATCTTGATACCCGGTCGAAATGGGCGGAATACATTGAGGCGTACAACGAATTACTGAGCCGCTGTAACCCCGACGTCGCACCCTGGTACATCATCCCGTCGGATCATAAGTGGTATCGCAACTGGGCAATGGGACGGATACTGCTGGAGACAATGCGGTCGATGAAGCTCACTTGGCCACCCGCCAATTTCGATGTCGAGGCTGAAAAGAGGCGTCTTGAGCAGGCTTGAATGGGTGGGGTCTGAATTGAGAGTTCGGCAGGTGGCCGGTTGGAGTGGTGCTCAAGTGGGTGGGGATGGCAAAAGGGTTGGTCAACTTGTCGTCGGCCAACCCTGCTTTGTGGGCGATGCCAGGTTTGAACTGGCGACCTCTTCCGTGTCAGGGAAGCGCGCTACCACTGCGCCAACCGCCCGAGGTGGAGACGGGATTTGAACCCGTGTACACGGATTTGCAGTCCGTTGCCTCGCCTCTCGGCCACTCCACCACGTGGATAGGTCCGAAAGACCTCTCCGAGCGGACGACGGGACTCGAACCCGCGACCCTCACCTTGGCAAGGTGATGCTCTACCAACTGAGCCACGTCCGCATGCTACCCAGCGGGCCTTTGAGGAGCTTTCGCACCTTGTCGTTCCTGCTGGGCGACGAGAAAGTACTCTAGGGGATGTTTCGCAGGCAATGCAAATCGACGTGGGCGTCTCGCCTTGAAACCTGGCGTTTCTCCTAGTCAGGTTAAATTTCATCACTGTTGCCTGCCGGCGTGTTGCGGGTTCCTGATCGATGAGCTCAACCGACGGGGGACGGGCGGAGAATGGGCCGAGGATCATCCTCGCTGTCGCCACATGCTGCGATGTTGAAGTTGGTCTGGCGATCACCCCTACTTGATCGCAAAACGCTTCCACCCAGTAACGATGTTGTGGCCGGCTTGGACAAGCAGTGCTGGTTCTGGCATAGTTTCACCAGCAACGGGCGGTTGGCGCAGTGGTAGCGCACTTCGTTCACACCGAAGGGGTCGCGGGTTCGAACCCCGCATCGCCCACCCCACGCACAAGGTTCGAACCCTTGCCATCGTCGATGGTTTCGGTTCGGGCCTTGTTGCTGTCCTGGGCCCAGGTGAGGGCGTTGGCGTTGATCTGAGGGTCGAGGAGCATTTCGAAGGGTCGGTTGTTCTCGACGCGGAGTTGGTCGTCTTCGTCGATGTGATCTTGGTGAAGAAGGCTTGGTTGCAGAGGCGTCGATTGGGAGCTTGACCCGTTTTTCCGGACAGTTTTGGTTTGTTTGATCATGCCGCTCGCGGGGTGCGGGCGGCAAGGGTTTCGTATTCGTGCGGTGAGAGCATCCCGAGCCCGGAGTGGCGTCGGTGGGGGTTGCACCAGCCCTCGATCCACTCGAACATGGCTGAGGCGAGTTCGACGCGTGAGGGCCAGGTCCGGCAGTCGAGGAGTTCGCGTTGCATGATCGCCAGAATGACTCCATCGCCGCGTTGTCCTGACTGGACGCGACCCGCCCCATGGAGCCCAGAATCCCGGCTTCACGGAGCCGGTGTCCGAACAACCAGCTGGTGTATTGACTTCCGTGGTCGGCGTGCAGGATCGTCCCCGGGGCGGGTCGGCGTTGCCAGCGGGCCATGTCGAGAGCGTCGATGACGAGTTCGGTGCGGATGTGGTCGGCGATCGCCCAGCCGACGATCCTTCTGGACCAGGCATCCATGACCGCGCAGCAATAGACCCAGCCGTCGGCAGCTCGGTGTTGAGTGATGTCGGTGAACCAGAGCCGATCAGGGCCATCGGCATGGAACTCGCGCTTGACCAAGTCGTCATGGGTTGCCGGGGCCGGGACATGAGCCTGCTTGCGACGGTGACACACGCCTTGGAGCTCGTCTTCGCGCATGAGCCGAGCGATCCGCTTCCGTCCGCAGGTAAGGCCCATGTCAAGTGTGAGTTCGGCATGAACCCGCGGCGCCCCATAGGTTCCCCGCGACATCACATGGATCTGACGGATCGTGAGCATCAACTCCCGATCAGCCAGCTCCCGGCGGCTCGGTTGTCGGTTCTTCCACTCATAGAAGCCTGAACGAGACACCTGCAGGACCCGGCACGTCACCGCCACGGGGAAGCCCTCTTCCTCAAGCTGGGCGACGAGCCGGAACACTATTTTGGGAGGACGTTCTCCCTCGTGAAATACGCGCTTGCGCGCTTCAGGATCTCCATCTCCAAGACTCGGTTACGGCGGCGCAGCTCGACCAGCTCTCGCTTCTCCGCGCTCGTCAACCCCTCGCGGCGGCCGGCATCGACATCAGCTTGCTCCATCCAACGTCGCAGCCCCGGCTCGCTGATCCCTAGATCACGAGCGACCTTCGCGACCGGTTCACCAGCCGCGACCAGATCCAACGCTCGCCGACGGAACTCCACAGGCTTGGCAGCAGGCATCCCAGACTCCTTCCCTGAGGTCATCATCACCTCAGAACATGTGTCCGGGAAACCGGGTCAGGCTCCTAAGCGCCACCAGCCACCAGCACACGCTCACGGTTTGCGAGGTCGCCAGCCAGCTCGCCCGCGACATGCTCCCCATATGCGGAGGCCGCACGAGACCCCGTGACCGTCACCAAGTCCTGCATTGGCCGCGCCAGGAACGACGTCGCCCCGCGCACGAACAGAACATACGGGGCACGTTCGCCCAGATCATCCAGCGCCCGAGGCCACTGCGCATCACCCGGAATCAGAGTGGCGATCCTGCTCTCCTCAACCATGCGCAGCTGCCGTTCCAGCCCATCCAGCCTGCCCGATGAGGTGAGGCGGTCACGCCACACCTGACCATCGACCCGGCCCAAACCCGGCACGGTCGTGTCGGTGTCGAGCAGCCCGAGCGTCTCAACAGCACCTTCGCGGCGCAGCAGCGCGCCGGTGACGGGATCATCAGGCTCAGCCAGCATTGCGAGCACCACCCGGGCACGACGTTCATCAACACCAAGATCAGCAACACCAGCCATGACGTCTCCCTCTCGAACGGACCTCGCCGAGATGGTGCGCCAACGTGGCAGGAGCAGGGGCTTCCAGGCCAAGGGTCCGGGGATGCTGGGGTTTCGTTGACCTTGCCTCGTCGGCTCTGAGATAATACGAAGATGAACGGCGTGTAGGAGCATTCCCGCTCGTGCCGGAACGTACGAGTCGAAGGAGCGCTCATTGGTGCAAGGACAATCCACCCGTTCCCGGCGAGAATGGCACCAGACATCGCCATCGACCATCTACCCCCTGCCGCGAACGATGCGGGTGTTGTCGTGCTGGATCCGATGTGTGGTTCCGGTACCGTCCTCGCAGCAGCAGCGGAGCGAGGCCACACAGCTCGCGGATTTGATGTCGACCCACTGGCTGTTCTCATGAGTTCCGTTGCAACTCAGGCTGTCGACACAGAACTAGTCGTCTCTGAGGCTGAACGCGTCTGCACCCGTGCCCGAGCGTCGCGCGTCGACAAACCTCGATGGAGCGACTCAGAGACACGGAAGTTTGCCGAGTACTGGTTCGCACCCAAACAACGCGGTCAACTCAACAGGCTCTCCCGCGAGCTGGACAGGGTCGCAGACGACTCGATTCGCCAGGCTCTCCAAGTCGCCCTGAGCCGCATCATCGTTACGAAAGCGCCCAAAGCATCATTGGCGGCGGATACGTCGCACAGTAGGCCACACCGCGTGGCCACTGAATCTAGCTATGACGTTTACCGTGGATTCATAAGCTCGGCAATAGCACTCAAGAAGTTGCTGGATCAGCGATCCTTGGTGGGTCAAGTGCAAGTTCGAAGAGGAGATGCACGCGCGCTTGATCTACCTGATTCCTCGGTTGACTTGACTATTACGTCGCCCCCGTATCTAAATGCCATCGATTATCTGCGCGGACACAAGATGTCTTTGATTTGGCTCGGGCACACTATTCCGGAATTGAGGTCTATTCGCTCGAATAGTATCGGTGCCGAACGTGCTCTCCACGGTGAAATCCTAGATCAAGTCGAGAGCATGCTGCGCTATATCAAGGAATCTGCAACTGATCCGGATCAGCTTCCACTGGCTACGATCTCCCGGTATGCACATGATCTAACACAATTCTCACGAGAGCTCGGTCGTGTCTGCAAGCCGGGAGCCAAAGTGGCAACAGTCATCGGAAATTCGACGCTGCGCGGAAACTATATCCAAAACGACATGTTAGTGCGCCTCTCGTATGAGAATTCAGGGTTTCGTGTGGTCGATCGGTCAGAGAGGGTCCTGCCGGAGAATCGCCGATACCTTCCCGTGAAAACCGCAGACGATGCCTCTTCTATGGCGAAGAGGATGCGTACTGAAGTCGTGCTTACGGTCGAGAAGAAGTGAGGGAAGGCCAGTGACTGCTCCGGCGAATAGCGGAAGCCGCGAAACCGTGCGTGACCAGGCGTCCGGCACGCACTGGTCCTTAAATGTTCAAGATGACACGGTGGGGGTCGTCGATTTTGTGGCGAGCAATGAACGCATTGGGAAGATTCCCGTCAAGCTATCATATGGGATTATCGAACGGTTCTCCGAGGGGCTCTACAGTTCTCCAAACAAGACATTCGAAGAACTGATTACAAATTCGTATGATGCAGGTGCGCGCGAGGTGTGGGTTTACCTTGCAACCGATCTCTCGTCCGAGAGGGCCACTCTACTCGTCGTGGACGACGGAGAGAGCATGACCCTTGACGGGCTTGCGGACCTTTGGAAAATTGGTGAGTCTCGCAAGAGAAGTGAAACCCCGCCGCCAGGGCGTAAGAAGCCTGTCGGCAAGTTCGGTATCGGCAAGCTGGCGACTTATGTACTGGCAGAGAAATTGACCTACTTGGTTCATCGAGATGACGAGTACCTAGCAGTTAGCATGGACTATGGGCGGGTCTCTCCGAGCGCTGAGCTGCTTGATGGCGTCAACTTGTCACTTGATGTGGTTCGTTTGACGCAGGACCAAGCCCTTGACGCCATCAAGCGAGCACTTGAAGGTACGGCGGTTGAGGAGAGGGCGAAGCTACTCGCGGTTCTGCCAAGACTCGACCATTGGACTGCCGCATTGCTCTCTACGCTGAAGCCCACGGCGCGCGAGATAAAACTAGGCCGCTTGCGTTGGGTTCTGCGTAGCGCCCTTCCGCTAAATCCGGAGTTCAAGCTCTGGATGAACGACGATGAAATCAAATCGTCAAAGGTCGACGGCGAGGAGCTGTGGACGTTCACTGTGGGCAAGGATGACGCGACCTTGCCCAAGAGTTCTGAGCGGCCCTGGGGGCCAGCACAGTCGCTCGAAGTCGAGGTAGAGCACCTGGGTGAGTCTGCTCGGGTCCCGGCTGTCCGTCTGCCAAAAGCCGGAATTGTCTGGGGGGAACGCCACCCTCTACAAACAACCGTTGGAACGTGGACGCAGCGAAGATTTGGCCCGCAGCCACGGTTTCTTCGTGCGGGTCCGCGGAAGGCTGATCAACCTCTACGAGGCGGACTTTGCCGTCGGACCTGAGCTGAGGCACGGCACACTGACGCGATTTCGGATGGAAGTCAATGCGGACAACCTCGACGAACAGGTTGCTAGCGCCCGTGAGAACCTAAAAGAGTCAGAGCAGTTGCAAGAGCTAAAGAATTACCTCCTTGCAGTCTTCAATAAAGCTTGTGCTGTTTCAACGGAGCAGGACGACGGTGACGTCATCTCCAACATTGCAAAGAACGGGAGGCTCGCAAAACCTAGTACAGCACTTAGCCAAGGGCCACTTCGCCGCATGCTCCAGCGTGCGATCTCGGGCGAACAATCAGTCGCCCACAGTCTAGGTTTGAATGATGCTGGAATTGAGAACGCGGAACGAGTTCTCGCGGATGGCGGAGATGTAGTAGAGAGCGTTCTCTTGGAGGACTACGACTCAAGCGAACCCATGGCTGTTTATGACCCAGCACGTCGCGCAGTGGTCTTGAATCAAACCCATCCGTTCGTCACCAATTACATTGGTGGGAAGACAGTTGCGGAGCCACTGAAACTACTTGGCTTAAGTGAAATCCTCACGCAGGCATATCTGCTTGATGAGAACATATCCCCGGATGTCATCGAAAGAGTGATGTCTCGGCGTGATGCCTTCTTACGCGAACTGACAATGCGATTTCCTCGATCGGCGCCGATCATTGCGCAACGTTTGCGTGACGCCACCAACGATGAGAACGCCTTGGAGGACGCTGTCGGCGATGCTCTAGAACTTCTGGGCTTCTCGGTAACTCGACTCGGAGGATCGACGCATGGAACCGACGGTATTGCTACTGCAAGACTCGGAAAACGCAGCGCCACAAGTGCATCTTATGCATTTACGTACGATGCAAAGTCAACCAAGGACTCTGTGCGCGTAGTTCTTTCGGAAGAGTCGACGGGATCTGAAGAGTCGCGCCTCCCAGGCCGGATTCGAGCGGATACGGCACGTACATCGATTCTTCGGGTTCATCGCGAGAAGGCCGCGGCAAAGCACGGTCTCGAAATCGCTCCCAGCTTTACACTCCTCGTGGCCCCAGACTTTCAAGGTGCTCTTGATGAGGAGGGGCTGATCAATGAAGTGTGCGCTAATGATGAGATCACTGCCATTAGAGTGGATGACCTAGCTCGACTAGTTGAGCTATTTGCTCTACAGGGTCTCAACCCAGCCGATCTTCGTCCCCTCTTCGACACGAGGAAGCCCGAGGAGACTAGGGCCTGGGTCGATAGGCAATCGACGCAGGCTCGTATCCCCCGACCGCCGGTTTCTATCCTAGTTGAGACCTTGGTAGAAAACAGCGAGAAAAAGGCGCCTATTGTATTTGAGAGCCTCGCAGCATTCCTAGCCACAAAGGATCATGATTTGGATGTGGCTGAGATCGAGTCGCTCGTTCGTGGACTTGCAGCACTAGCTCCAAAGTCTGTCTACACTGACGGGCGCTACGTTGCCCTCAATGCAACGCCCGCTGCTCTGTATGGGGAGATTCGGGAGTCGCTGGATGTGTTCGATCCGGAGCTGGTGGCGGAGTATCTGGACACAGTGCCCAAAAGTTCAGATGGGTCAGAACCGGACCTGGAGGGGTGAACGCTGCAAGCTGCACAACCTAGCGTCAGCTACGTGTAGGCCATAGACTTGCTTGCGAGGCAGGTTTCTCCTTCCTGCGGGTCCTTCGGGACGGCCTACGGGCGCTCACCTACGTACTGCCTCCTCGGCGGAGTACTACGTATCACGAGAGAGCGCGATCGTGTTCCGATCTATCTGGATGCTCAGCATCCATGCCCATGACTTCTTCCAGCAGTACATGCCGAGCAACCGCCTGCTCGCAGCTACGCGAACCTGGCGAGGGCTGAAGTGGGGTGTCCCGGCGCTGCTGGTCGGTGTCCCGTACCTTGCCAATGTCAACGTGTGCACGATCCTGATCGATCGTGGGGCGCCTGAGTAGCTGCACCTGGTTGTGCTGTGGGGCATCTGGAATGCCTTCAAGTTCGGTCTCAACGGTCCCGTCAGCCTGTTTCGTCTCGTGCGAGCGGTCATGCGCGAGCAGGTAATGGCCCAGGCGGTGCGCCCGCAAGACCGGATGCGGGTTCCCACCAACTCACGTTCCTGAGCTGCACTTCGTGTCACGCCGGCGTGGTCGTCCACCCGGTCGGATCGACACGTCCCTGACGTGCGATGGTGCGACGCACGGTCTGCGCATCGACCTCGAACCGACGGCCGAGCTGTACGAGCGTCCAACCTGCTTGGTAGAGCCGGGCGGCTTCCTTGGTCTGCGCAGAGTCCAGACCTGCGCGGCGAACGGGGACGTCGCGGCGTGCGAGATGAGCTGCCGCGGTCAGGCGTGGATATGGAACTGCTTGGCCAGCTCCCGCAGGGTCGCACCGGCCTCGTAGGCAGCGACCAGCTGGTCGACCTCGGCGTCGGTCAGAAAAGTTTGAGTCATTTCAAGTGAGTGGACAGGGTGGCCCCGGGAGTCTACAATGCAGGGTTCCGATGGCCGCTTCGATGTCCGGTAAACCCCTCGCGACCAGCGCGAACACACGGTTCGCGCGGCCGAGCCAAAGTTGTCAAACTCTCTACGTAGGTCCACCGAACATTGATGGCTGAACAGGGGATTCTCAGCCATCGTTACCTCTTGTCTGTAGCTCCTGGGGAGAACGGCTCGGAGGGTTGATTCCATAGTTACTCCGCGTCATAGGCAAATCCGCAATACTGTGGCTACGTCAGTGCCGGGAGATCGGCATTAGGGATCAAGGAGGCTCATTCATGCCCATCGATCGTCAAGGCGCTTCAGAAGGATGGACCGGACCAGCCCTTCAAGGTCGTTGAGATTGAGCGACGAGACCCGCGTCCCGACGACGTCGTCATCGACATTAAAGCTGCTGGAATCTGTCATTCTGACATTCACACCATTCGCAACGAGTGGGGCCAGGCGCACTTCCCGCTGACCGTCGGTCACGAGATCGCCGGAGTCGTTGAGGCTGTTGGTTCCGGGGTCACGAAGTACAAACCTGGAGACCGAGTAGGCGTCGGATGTTTGGTCAACTCGTGCGGACACTGTGAGCAGTGCGAGGCAGGGGAGGAGCAGGCGTGCCTCAACGGGCCGGTCGGTACTTACAACTCCCGTGATGTCGACGGAACTATCACTCAGGGCGGCTACTCTCAGAAAGTCGTCGTCAACGAGGGGGTTTGTTTGCCGCATCCCCGATTCCCTGGACTTCGTGGCGGCAGCTCCGCTGCTGTGCGCCGGCATCACCACCTATTCGCCGATCGCCCAGTGGAACGTCGGACCTGGCCAGAAGGTAGCCGTGCTGGGGCTCGGCGGACTGGGCCATATGGGGGTCCAGATTGCCGCTGCTAAAGGAGCGGATGTTACGGTGCTCTCACGTAGCCTGCGCAAGGAGAGATTCGCCGAAAAGCTCGGGGCCACGCGGACCCTTGCTACCAGCGACGACAACTTCTTCCGTGATCACCGGGGAGAGTTCGATTTCATACTCAACACCACGAGTGCTCCGATTGACGTGTCGGCTTACCTTAAGCTACTCAAGCCGCGTAGCGTCATGGCTTGTGTCAGTCTGCCACCTGAGGAACTTGGACTGCGGGTTGGCTCTCTCAACAACGGTTCCAAGGTGCTTGCCGGTTCAAATATCGGTGGCATCCCCCAGACCCAAGAGATTCTTGATTTCTGCGCCGAGCACCACCTTGGGGCGTGGGTGGAAAAGATCGGGGTTGACGAGGTCGACGCGGCATATGACCGGGTCGTTGCGGGCGATGTGAGGTTCCGCTTCGTCATTGACACCACAACGTTCGGAGCAGTCTGAGCTGGATGAGCGATGAGCCGATGTCACCGCGAATTGGCGTGAAACTGATGCTGACGGGTTGGCTATTGCTCGCTCCACCTTCCCGACAGACCTTGGCATCGGTGTACGACTTGGCCCGTCGACTCTGGCCAGAGGCGTCTGTCGACCTTGTGGATTGTGCGACGTGCGAATCCGAGTCACAGGGGCCTCAGCGCTACACCTACGTCAGGACCTACACTCGGGGCCGATGAACACGACCACATGTGCCCGGGATGGGCTGCACCGTTGGCGCGGCATGGACGCCGGTCACCGCGGACGCGCGGTGGCTATCGAGGTGGGGATGCAGATTGGCATCCAGGTGCTGTTCGCTGGCCTTGTCATCTTTACCCTAGTTATGCTCTGGTGTTGTCTCCGCCGCGTTTGGGGCGAATCCTCGGATGGGCGGCCTTACTCA
>ERZ1464605.57-NODE-57-length-14729-cov-89.008246_pt1 | contig 14729 bp, 13 predicted proteins | sample MGYA00563997_ERZ1464605 | MGnify/ENA primary metagenome ERZ1464605 (study PRJEB39283, sample SAMN07833280) | human skin metagenome | isolation source: Scalp | host: Homo sapiens | place: India: Bengaluru | collected 2015-03-12 ...
AGTCGGGTGCATGAGAGTGGAATAAAACCACCAAAGCACAAGGAACTCAAGAATCCCTTTAAAGACCCTGTTGACCACAGGATGAGTCAAGGGGGGCGACGACCCTCGCCAACATCCCCATGAGCAGGGAAACACCCATCCCCAGTGCGAACAGCACTAATCCGCCCAGGACAACAGTCTCCCACGTCCACGGCGAATCTAGATAGCACTCCTGAAATACTAAGACGAACAACACTGGAATCATAATGAAGGGGGCCATGAACAAGGATAACGACGCCGAGAAAAAAGACAATTGCGCCTAACATCCCCAGTAAATCATCGAATTTCTTAGATACTACCACGTCAAACCTCAGCCCAGGAAGAAAATGATCCAACCCGCAGTCGCCTTGGCAACATCGTACGGGATCCCAGCTTTACCCAAGGCGAAATAATAGGGGCCTTTTCCCATATCTCTGTTTGCTCAAGAACATCTGCGATTTTGTTGACCCAAGGCCAGATTTTGGCTGGTAGTTTGTGCACGGAATGGCGCAGCACAAAAAGGGCGGCTCTGCTCCCCCATGATGTCCAACCATACGTGGATACTTGGTGAGAATTGGTCGCTTCCGCTACTGGAATTCCACCATGCCATCGCACAACTTCACGATCACCAACAGCGATACAACCATCGCCGCCATGGGCCAGATCGCTGCGATCCGACAAGGCCTGCATCGCTAAAGTAACCGTTTGACTCTTGTTAGATATCGACTCCGCATGTGCAACTACAGTCATCGAGCCAGCAGTGCCACCGAAAAGGGCCGCAACGATAACCGTCGCCACCACAGCCGAGGCGGACTTCCTTATCCTCATATCGATGCTTCTTTTGTGGGTTACACTGCGCTTCTTAAAATAAAAGCCGAGCGTTATTTTACCCCTATCTAAAGGTTTTTGTCAATACCTCGAGTTGACTCAGCCTCAACCCTCTGCCTGGGCAGGGCACGTTGCCTCACGTAAAAATCTCCGACTAGACATGATCGAGTATGGAGGTGACGCGAGCACCGGAAAGCATAATTCTGGCACCATTCATGTCAGCGCTGATTCCGCTGCTGCATGCCAAGAGTGAGATCACGCTCACCGATACCCGGGTCACACTCACACCAAACCCGGATCATTAGCCAACCACCAGCCGATCCGCGCCCAGCCAGGCTCGTCGTCAGCTCGTCGAAGCGATTGACCACACCGCCAGGCAGTGAGCTTGTTCGCCGCACTGAATGTTTACGACGGAACGGTGATCCCCTCGATCCACCGACACCACCGAGCAGAAGAGCCTAAGAAATTCCTCCAGAAGATCGACAAGACCACCTCCAAGCATGTGGACGTGCACGTAGCATGCGATAATTACGCCACCCACAAACACTCTTCAGTAAAGACGCAACTAGCCAAGCATCCTGATCCCATATGCACTTCACTCCGACATACTCATCGTAGATAAACCAGATCGAGCGACTCATCGCCGACATCACCCGCGGTCTCCTCCAACGCCCCGATCACCGCACCGTCCAATCCCTAGAAAGAGATTTCTGCAAACTGGGCCAAAGCATGAACCGAAAACTCCAAGCCCTTTATCTGAGCTAAGACCGTCGAAGACATCCTCGAACCCATCGCCAGATATCTGAAACGTATTCAAGTATCAGGGCACTAGGGACTCGTCGTGGCCACCCTGCGCGACATCCTCAAGCTCAACACCAGCCCCGCCGCTAACGAAGTACAGTGCGGATGGGGAGCCAACCATTCCATCAAGGCCGCCCAAGAAGCCGCCCACACAATGCTGAACCACCGCGACCACTGGAAACAGGTAATGGCCTGAAAGCCGTGGCCTTTTACCCTCGTGAGGGCGTACGCTATGGCTCCCACAGCGATGGAAAGGCCCCCACGGTGATTGACCTGACAGACCTCCTGCCTCCAGCCGCCATTCGTCTGGACGCACACGTCAAAGATTGGCGAGAAGCTCTCCAGGCCGTCGGGCATCTGCTGGTGGCCACCGACATCGCTACCCCCAGATACACGCAGGCCATGATCGATAATCTCGAGAAAAATGGTCCTTACATCGTCGTCGCCCCTGGATTTGCACTGGCCCATGCCAGACCGGACTCCTCAGTGCTGCGGACAGGCATGTCGTGGATACGTCTTGACGAACCGGTGGCATTCGGCCATGAGACGAACGATCCTGTAACGCTAGTAGCAGGACTCGCAGCCACAGACGCATCTGCCCACCAAAATGTTCTGGCCGCGTTGGCGAGCGCACTGGCCGATCCAAACAGACGCAACGCCCTCGACACTGCGACGACTCCCCAGGAGGTCGTGTCGATCCTCTCCAACGAGGCCGGACACCGTTCAACTGAGGCATCGACATCCCAGAATCTCTTGCTCACGGTCTGCGGCAACGGACTAGGCACCAGTCTGTTTCTCAAAAACACCACTGAGCAAGTCCTTGATGCTTGGGCGTGGACCCCTTACCTGTCGGTTGAGGCAACCGACACCATCTCTGCAAGAGGGCGCTGCAGCGAAGCAGACGCCATTTTGACGTCGGGAGCCATTGCTCAAACTCTCGGTGAGCTATCCATTCCCGTCGAAGTCATCGACGATTTCACATCAGTGTCGCAGGTCGATGCTGCTTTACGCCGCATTTACGACGTCTAATCGCTGACCATCAGTCGCCACGCCTACATCATCCCCGGAGACTAACCTCATGAACATCGCCCTGGCCATCGTCCAATTCCTCGTAAACGAGATCCTCAGCGTACCCGCCTTCCTCATCGGCATCATTACGGCCGTCGGACTGGCAGCTATGCGCAAATCCGTCGGCCAGATCGCCGGTGCTGCTATTAAAGCCACCCTCGGTTTCCTCCTCATTGAGGCCGGAGCAGGGCTGGTTGTCAACTCTCTCGGGCCGCTGGGAAAGATGATCGAGGGAGCGCTGGGGGCTCAGGGCGTCGTACCCACCAATGAGGCGATCGCTGGCATCGCCCAACAACAATTTGGATCCCAGGTCGCATGGATCATGCTCGCGGGGTTTCTCATCTCGTTGGTACTGGCCCGCATCACCCCACTTCACTACGTGTTCCTCACCGGGCATCACATGCTGTTCATGGCGACCCTCATCACCATCGTCATGGCATCGACATCGATGCCCACTTCCATCGTCATCGGGCTTGGCTCATTGCTGCTGGGGGTGCTTATGGTGAGCCTTCCCGCCTTAGCTCACCCCTTCACACGAAAGATCACCGGCGGGGAGGACATCGCCATCGGGCACTTTGGCACCTCGGCCTATATCGCCGCTGCCGCCACCGGCCGCTTGGTCGATCCGCACGGGAAAAGCCAGTCAACCGAGAACATAAAAGTTCCCGAGGGTCTGCGGTTCCTCCGAGACTCCATGGTGGCCACGGCACTATCAATGGTTCTTATGTACGTCGTCGTTGCCATCGTTTTCCTGGCTCGCCGTGGCGAGAAGGCCGCATTCCAGACGTTCTCAAAGCCAGCAACCGGCACTGGAAACTACATCATGGCGTCGGTTACTCAAGGGCTCGAGTTCGGCATCGCGGTGGCCGTCATTCTCTTTGGCGTCCGCACCATCCTCGGTGAGCTCATCCCTGCCTTCCAGGGAATCGCCAGCAAGGTGGTCCCCGGCGCCATCCCAGCACTCGACTGTCCCATCGTCTTTCCCTACGCTCAGAATGCTGTCCTCATCGGATTTATGTCGTCGTTCATCGGAGGGCTGGTCGGGCTAACAATCCTCGCGACCGTGCTCGGGCCGGCATGGGGGCTCGCTCTGATCCTGCCCGGGCTTGTACCCCACTTCTTTACTGGTGGGGCTGCCGGGGTCTACGGAAATGCAACTGGCGGACGACGCGGCGCGGTCGCGGGAGCGTTCGTCAATGGTCTACTCGTGACCTTCCTGCCAGCTTTCCTCCTCAAAGTTCTTGGGCCATTCAGTTCAGCCAATACAACCTTTGGCGATGCCGATTTCGGGTGGTTCGGGATACTCATCGGATACGGGGCCCGAACCGGCACCGTCTCAGGATCCATCATTCTCGCCCTCATCGGTGCCACCATCCTTGGTAGCGCCATCCTGGTGCAACGCCGCGCTGGCGGTTGGGACCCGGCTCCGGCACGAGGATCGTCATCCGACGGTGTGACGGCCGTTGTCACCGCCGAGGAGGTGAGCGATGACCCAGACGAGGCCACGCGAACCGCAACGGCATCCACGATTAGCCACCGCCGCATCGCCCCTCCTGTGGGGGCACCAACACCTCCGTCCCGGGATGAGTTGGGGTTGTAATAGCCTCCGCGGTCGGTGTCGCAGGAAACGTCAGAAATCATTTAAGCGATAAGGCCATCCTCCGCGGGTCACCGGTGGACCCATGTGGAACCCTATAGATGAGCCACTTGCGTGGTAGCGTCTCGGCCAATAACCAGCGACGACCAAAACCCTTGTCTAAGGATGGTGCCGTGATCAAAACAGACATTTTGAGGCACCATGAGTCGTCAATCGCAGCATCCACCATAGGTTCACCGTATATCCACGATTAACTGACGTCGAATGATGTCCTATTAAGAGCCAATCGTTGACACAACCTACAACAAAATGGTTGCACGCACTTCGTCTGTTTGGTGACAAGGGAGACACCAGCAATGCTCATCTCAAAGCGACCCCTAATGCTCGCTGCGACCCTCGTGCCGCTCATCGCCACCGCCGTGTCAGCCCCGTCTGCCGTGGCGACATCAATATCCATTGCCGGCCCAAGGCGGGCCAGCATCCAGTAATTCTTATCCCGAACACGGCAATATCACTGACGACCCGAACGTCACCCACATGGTCGATAACGAACTCAACCCGACTCACGCACACACCATCCAGTGCACGCCGTTGCCATTCAGCGAATGACCAAAACGATCAAAGTTAGAACGTAGCTACTCACCAAGGACACGGTTCGTATGAAATCACACAAACTACTCACGTTTGCGGTGGCTGCAATCATGGCTACCTCCGGCCTCAGCACCATGATTCCTACTCAGTCCGCTCTCGCGTCTGGACCATCGCAGGGGGCACAGAGCCAACACGTTGGCCCCATGACGTGTGTGCCCTTCTTCGGGCGCCCCGGTAGCTCGGGACAACTCCCCCTCGGAGTCATCCCACCAAACTGGGGAACCGACGGTTGGCAACGAATGGATTCCACCAGCCGTTCCGATCTGCCCAGCAAGATTGTGATGCGTGACAACACCGAGGGTTTCAACCAGCGCATGGATTTCGCCCTGCGTGACGGCAAAGTGTACGGACGTTTCCAATCCGAGAACCAGTGGCGTCACATCGACACGCCATCCTGCCTCGACGGACATATCTCAGCCATCTCCGTCAATGACGCCATGCTGGCCGCTGTCGATTCCAACGGTTGGGTGTATAGCCTTAATAATTTGCTCTCCTCTCCTAAGGACTGGGGCTGGTTCCGAGCATGGGGCAGCCCATTCTGGTTTGGCCGTGGGCTCAAGCTCGACAACCACGACCAAGGTTGGTGGGCCCTGTCCCTCATCGACAACCAGACCGACCGCACCTATCGCGGTGTCGACGGTCATGATCACCCAATCTCATTGGCGATGTGCACCGAGATCATGATGGTCTCCAAAGACGGAGCTCACATTTACCAGCACGATCCCTGGCTGCCGAACGACTACTCCTTCGAGGCTTCAACCCCGTACAACTCGAGGTTCCGTGTGCATTCCATGTCCGCGTCGGGGTCAGTGGCGCTGATCACGAATGATCACGGCGACATGTTCACGAGGCTCTGGGACTACGACATCGCCGGGACCGATCCGGCCCAGTTCCGCTACACCTGGCAGGACCAGAGTAATCTTCCCAGCCCTTCCACGTGGCTGCAGGGCAAGGTCGATCCTCGCTACGCTGCCATCAAACTTCCACCGGCCGGGTGGAAGCATCAGCCGAAGATCCCCGGCGAGATCACCGACAGGCTTACCGTGGTGTCAACCGCTCCCGGATCCCAGAACCGGGAACTTCGTGTCGAGGGACGTCGTGAGGGCCATACCGGTTACTGGTCCAAGATGATTGACGCGAAAGCCTGGAAGTTCGTTCCCACCGGTCAGAATCTCAAGGGCAAGCCCCTTGACAACCCACAGCGCGATACGTCGAAAGTGGATCTCGGATCTGCCAGCGGGCTCAACTACTCGGGAAATCTGCAGGGCAAGGCGAACATCAACATCAAAGACTTCGCCTACCAATCAACGACCCGAACGATCGAGCTCACGGTGGGTGAGAAAAAATATCCGGTAAAGCTCCACTCGATTGACGGCCGTCTCAAGACAACCTTGTCAATGCTGAGCCACCGGGAACGTGGACTCACGAGCACCCCACGGTACTACGACGCAGCCATCGAGGTTCCTGACTCCTATCTCAACGACCCGGATTTTTCGCCTTTCATGAAGGGATACCTCAAAGGAGAGAAAGTCCATGAGCTTTACCTGGAGGTGACGAAGGATTCATTCAAGGTGATCAACGACAGCCACCCCGAAATCGCGCTACGTACCGGACGAAACATTTCCACCCTTAACCGGGCGAAGTAACACACCGAGACTCATCATGGCGGCGCTGATGCTTGGGCGTCGGCACCGCTATGATGGCCTGGGCGTGGTCACGACTCTAGCTAAGGAGTATGGAGCCTCTGACAGGAATCGAACCCGCGACCATCGCTTTACAAGAGCGGCGCTCTACCAACTGAGCTACAGAGGCATGTCACCTCGCGGCGACGTGGAACATTGTGGCACATATCGCCGATGCGGCGTCAATCACCTCAATGCCGAGGCGAGGTAGCGACGCGCACCCACCATGGACGGCCCGTACCACGCGAGCTTCTGACCATCGACAAGACGCACGTCGAGGCCAGGAAAGGCGGATACATCGTCAGGACCGAAGTGGTATGGCTCGTCGGGAAGGATAACGCGATCCGGATGGGCCGCAGCGATGTCAGTCAGCTCGACGTGGGGGTACCGGGACTCCCCCGGCAGGTCGACCAACTCTATCCCGACCCGCCTGAGCACATCAGAGATGTAGGTGTCCTTCCCCACACAGATCCAGGGATCCCGCCAGACCGCCGTCACAGCCGAAAGTACCTCATCGCGGCACGGTTCACGCCATTCCCGACCGGCTTCCTCCAGCCACTGTGGGCACCTGACGCCAAAGCCTTCCTCGAACAACCTCGTCAAGCTGGAGATGGCCTCCTCAACGGTGTCGATGCGCGTCACCCACACTGCCACCCCAGCCTCGCGTAACAAGGTGACGTCGTGCTCGCGGTTCTCCTCCTGGTTGGCCACCACGAGGTCCGGTCGAAGGTCGATGATCGCCTTGCGATCCGGGTTCTTGGTGCCCCTCACCCTCACCACTTCGTGCCCGACGATTTCCTCGAGATGGGTCGGACGGATGCAGTAATCGGTACAACCCACCAAGACATGTGGACAAGTCATCGCGATAGCTTCGGTAATCGACGGCACTAAGCTCACCACCCGCTGGACAGGTCTCGCTACCGAAGCCTTCACACCAAGATCATCGATCATGACACCACCGCCACGGTCAACGCCGTCAGGACCCAAAACGTCATCTGCGTCACCTCATTAATGCTTCCAAATGTGTCACCCGTCATCCCGGACAGGCGTCGCACTAGGTGATGAATCCATCCTCGCGCGATAAGCAAGGTCAGCGTGGCACAGCTGACCGTTACCAAGCACCACATCCAGCCTCTAGCCACCAATCCGGCTAAGGCACACACGCATCCCAACGCCGTGAGGTTGATCGCCGCAGACCTCGGCGTCGTCACTCCCGCAACTAAAGACCCGAACCCGCCCGGACGGGCACACGGCACTCCGGTCATCGTCGCGAGAAGGATCGCCGCACGAGCCAGCGCAGGGCCAAGTCCCACCAGAATCGCCACGCGCCACCATGCCCCCGAGCCAACTGTCCCAGCCAGACTCACCACAGCGGCCGCGTCAACAAGTAGCACCAGCACGATACTCATGACACCCATCGGCCCGATATCGGACTTCTTCATGATCATGAGAGCCTTCTCCGGCGCCGCCCGGGATCCCAAACCATCTGCGGTGTCAGCGACCCCGTCGAGATGGAAGCCGCCCGTTGCGCCGGCAAGCCAGCCCAGCGCTAGCACTCCGGCAAGCCACGGCCCGGCCCCCAGTCCCAGGACCAGGGCGACGATCCCTCCCGCCACCACGCCCAGACACAGACCCAGCCACGGGAAGGCGGTAATGGCACGACGGGCTAGTGGACGGTCAATGTCGTTCAGATATGGCCCGGGCAAAATCGTAAAGAGAGACAAAGCCTCAGCAACCCCACGCAGTGGCCCGAGTCTCCCAAGATCTGGATGCTGCTCGTCCGTCATGCCCACCTCTTGGGGATCCCGGCCACACACATCCACACCTCGTCGCATGCTTCCCCAACGGCTGCGTTGAGACGCCCCAACTCGTCGCGGAAGAGCCGTCCAGCCGGGGTGTCGGGCACAACCCCCATCCCCACCTCGTTAGAGACAAAAATGACGTCACGACGGGTACCACGGATAGCGCTGGTCAAGTCATCAACGTGGCGTCTTAGGTCGTTCTGCCAGGCTCCATCGCCAGGAGCGGCAACCCAGGCGCCAACCTCATCAAGAATCCGAGCGATCCACACCCCAAGGCAATCGACCAGCACCGGGGAGTCGTCGTCGGCCAGCAGCACTGAAGCGATGTCAGTGGTCTCGACAGTCTGCCACGTGGCCGGGCGGCGAGCTTGGTGCAGGCGGATTCGCTCCTCCCACTCCGCGTCGCCAGGGTTGCGCTGGGAGGTCGCAACATAGGTGACACGGGAATCGCGAGGCAGCCTCGACTCGGCAAAGGTCGATTTTCCCGAGCGGGCACCCCCCATGACAAGCATTCGACAAGGAGGAACACTCGTCTCGACGGTATCGGGAATCTCGGTTTCCCCGCTCACTTTGATGTCGATGACCTCAGCGTCCTCAAAGGTGGCCATCTCGTTAAGGATGTGAGCGCTTGCCTGCACGATCGGTAGAGTCAGGATAGCCCCGGACCCCTCTCCTAGCCTCATACCAAGGTCCAACAGAGCGGGCAGGCCCAGGGCAGAGGTCGACGCCGTGATTCCTGGCTCGGCACCGGCGTGACTCGTGATGATGAAATCTCGCGCTTCAGGACAGATCGCGGTGGCCGTCAGGGCGGCAGAACAAGCGATAACACCGTCAATGAGCACGGGGATCCGTGACGACGCTGCAGCCAGAATAAAACCGGCCATGGCGGCGTGCTCAAAACCTCCCACCTTCGCCAAGGCCTCAATCGGATGTTTGGCCTCGGGTCGATTAACCTGCAAGGCGCGAGCGACGACTCCGATCTTGTGCTGGTGACGACGATCATCCGACCCGGCTCCCCTGCCAGTCACCTCAGCAGGCGGCAACCCGGTGAAGACGCTAATGAGGGCCGATGCCGGGGTGGTGTTGGCGATACCCATCTCTCCGGTGACGAGGATGTCAGCCCCCTCCCCGACGGCTTCCAGCCCGGTCTCAATGCCGACCTCAAGGGCCTCGACAGCCTCGTCGAGGCTCATCGCCGGCCCCTGAGAAATGTCATCAGTGCCGCGGCGCACACACCGCTGGCGGATCGGGGCGTCTACCTCGTGACGAGCACCGACGTCAGTGATCCACAACTGCGCACCCATCTGGCGCGACAACACGCTGATCGCCGCCCCACCAGCCGCCATATTGATCATCTGCTGGGTGGTGATCTCCTGAGGATCAGGGGAAACACCTTGCGCCCATACCCCGTGATCACCGGCAAACAACCCGACAACCGGATGACTCGGCACCGTCACTGGCACCTGCCCGTACATTCCGGCCAAACGAATCGACAGATCCTCCAACAGCCCCAGCGACCCCTCGGGCTTGGTGAGTAGCTGCTGACGGGCTCGAGCCGCCTCCAAAGCTTTCGCATCAGCTCCTCGGATGCCTCGCACCGTGCGTGCAAGCAAGCTTTCGGCGGATAGGGATTCGGGCAGGCGGGCCATCATGCTCCATCGTCGGGGACGCCGCCGCATCCCCCGGGTCTGTGTCCTCGCAGGCCTGGGCGCCGCGCGCGTGCGCCGCAGTGGTCCCACCCCGGTCGAGGTGGGTGAGCGCGGTTCTGGTCTGACTTCGCCCGGGAGGCGTCACAGTGGCGGGACCGTCCCGGATTCACACCGGTGTTCCACCGCGATTGAGGCTCATTGTTCCACAGGCTGGTTTGATGGACTCATGGACGTCCTCATTCTCGGCGGTACGACGAAGGCCCGGCAGTTAGCCACCCGATTGATCGATGAGGGGGTAGACCTGTGCAGCTCGTTAGCGGGGCGCACGAAGTCCCCCCGGCCAGTTCCTGGCCCGACTCGGGTGGGTGGTTTCGGCGGCATCGACGGTCTCAAAGAATTCCTGACTGACAACGAAGTCAAGGTCATGGTGGATGCCTCCCACCCCTTCGCAGCAGCTATGCACGGCCACGCCGCTCAAGCATGCCGCGACCTCAACCTTCCGCTGGCACGGCTGGCACCACCAAGCTGGCGCACCCAACCTGAGGCAGCCACCTGGCACTGGGTTGACGACCACGACGGTGCTACTCAAGTCTTAACCGACTTACCCGACGTCATCCTGCTGACGGTGGGACGCCAACCCGTCAGCCACTACCTGAGACTCGGCCCACGTCGGGTGATCGTGCGCTGCGTCGATGCCCCCGAGGAGGAGCTTCCCGCAGGCTGGAAGGTACTGCGGGAGCGTGGTCCGTTCACCCTCGACCGCGAGCGAGAGATTTTCTCGCAGGGTGTGGCTACCCTCGTCTCCAAGGATTCCGGAGGCACCGGCCTCGACCCCAAACTCAGGTTGGCGGCCGAAACCGACGTCCAGGTCGTCATGGTCTCACGTGGTCCGGCGCCCGGCTGGGGGGATGAGCTCAGCACAGTTGACGACGCAGTGCAGTGGACAAGCGACCACATCGCCACCGTGATTGAGCAGTAATCCCTCACGGAGCACTATTTCAATGATCAGACGGGGCGTGGACCTGGGTCTCGTCGAGGTCAAGCCCGGCGACATCGCCGACGACGGTGATGGCCGGCGGGTTGATCTCGGCTTCCGCCATGTCTTCGGCTGCCTTCTCGAGGGTCGTCGTCAGAGAACGCTGGGTGGGCAGTGAGGCATCAGCAATAATGGCGACCGGTGTGTCGCCGGCCAACCCGCCGTCCATGAGGCGGGTAGCGATGTCGCCAATGTGGGCCACGCCCATGAGAATCACCAGGGTAGTGCCCGTCTCGGCGATCTGAGCCCAGTCCAATTCAGACCGGGTATCGCCAGGGGCGACGTGACCCGAAACGACGGTAAACCCCTGCACCATATGACGATGTGTCAGCGGAACCCCCATGAGCTCGGGACCGGCTACGCATGAAGTGACGCCGGGGATGATGCGCACCGGAACGCCAGCAGCAGCGCAGGCCTGCCACTCCTCGCCACCGCGACCAAAAACGAAGGAATCGCCGCCTTTGAGGCGCACCACCTTACGCCCAGCCTTGGCGTGCTCGATAAGCAGTTCGTTGGTGCGCTCCTGGGGGACGTAAGGCCCGCGCGGCACCTTACCGACCGGGATCCTCTCGGCCTGGGGATTCCCATCCATGACGGCGGCTGGGGCGAGCCGGTCGTAAAGTATGACGTCGGCCTGGCGCACCGCCTCAAGTCCTGCGACGGTCAGCAATCCGGGATCACCAGGGCCACCTCCGACGAGGGTCACGGTGCCGGGAACGAGGTCTGCGGAGTAGGTCATTGGTATTCCTTAGTTGCGGTGTGCTGTCAGATCGGAGAGAGCTCGAGCGAGCTCGGCATGGATGTTCAAGTCACGGACTGCGAGCCTGATCCAGGTGGGCCCGAGGCCGGGGAACGTCTCCCCTCGCCTCACCGCGAAACCACGCTCGGCAAGGGGCTGGCGTATCGAATCCCTGCTGAGGGACGATGTGTTGACCAAAACAAAGGGAGCCTCAGAGTCAACAACGCTCAGCCCGAGGCCTTTAAGCTTGTCGACGAGGTCGGCGCGGGCGGCTGGGATGTCGTCACGTAACTCGGTCCGAAAACGTCTAGCCTCTTCGCAGGTGCAAGCGATCATGGCTGCAATTGCTGGAGTCGACACCGACCATGGGGTCTGGTGAGCTGCCAACTGTGCGACGAGCTGTGAATCACCGACGACATATCCGGCCCGGATTCCAGCCAGACCGTAGGTTTTTGTCAGGGAGCGCAGGACGAGGAGGTCGTCCATATCGCTTCCAATAAGGGACTGGGACTCATCGGTGGCGTCCATGAAGGCCTCGTCCACGACGAGGACCCTTCCGGGGCGGCGCAGAGCCAGCAGGTCGGTAGCCGGGTGCAGTCTGCCAGTGGGATTCGTCGGGTTCCCGACGACGACGAGGTCGGCATCGTCGGGGACGAGGTCCGGGTCGAGGGCGAACCCATCGGACACGTTAAGGATGTGCCGACCGACGCTAATCCCGGCCGCTCTCAGAGCAGCTTCGGGCTCGGTGAACTGGGGGTGGACGACGATTGCGTGACGAGGTTCGAGGGTGGCGACCAGCGGTAAAGCCTCTGCAGCACCCGCAGTGGGCAGCACCATGTCGGTAGGCACCCCGTGCATGGCCGCCAGGGCCTCGCGACCTGGCGTGGCGTCGGGGTAACGGGCCCAGTCATGCTCGGTGGAGATGATGGCGTCGCGAAGCCACTGCGGCGGCTCACTCACGCGCACGTTGACGGCCAGGTCGACCAGACCGTCGGCGATGTCACGATCCCCGTGATGGTTGAGATCGGGCTCAACGACTTGATCATCTCGACCCTCGTGGAACTTTGTCACCGCGCTAGCAAACCACGCTGCTTGGGTGGGCTGGCCGGCCCAGTGCAGGTGCAGGTAGGACGCCTGGATCGTGGGTCGGCCCAGCCCTGCCGGATCCCCCAAAGCCCCCTCCGCGCGGTCGGTGCCGTCGGGCATCGTGATGTGCCATGCCGGGTCGAGGTCGGCCAGCGGAGTCGTCGTGGTGCGGTGAAATTCGTGGCCAACGACACTGATGGAGTCACGTGTAGCGACGCGGTACCCCATCGTGAGCCGCTTTGCCATGGCCGCATCCATCGGTAGCACGCCAGCCATCTCGTGCCCGTCAAGGTGACGGCACAGATACAACAACCCGGCGCACTCGGCGACGATCGGCATCCCGGCCTCAGCGTGGGACCGTACGTCGTCCGCCAGCTCCGAGTTGGTTTCCAAATCGGTGGCATGCATCTGAGGAAAGCCGCCTCCCAAATACAGTCCTTGGATGCCGTCAGGAAGGCGCCGATCCGTAAGGGGATCAACGTCGACGACCCGGAACCCTGCCGCTATCAGCATCTCGGTGGTCTCGGGGTACCGGAAGGTGAAGGCCCGTCCGGCGAACATACCCACAAGCGGCGACTCACCGAATGGATGGCCTTGCCAGCCGGCGGATTCCAGGGCAGCGGCGGGGTCCCACGGCTCGACGTCGAGGTCGGGGGCAGTGGCAGCCAAATCCATGACAGCGTCAAGATCGACGTATTCGGCAATAAGGTCCCCCAGCCCGGCAACCTTGGTCGCGGAGTCTTCCCATTCTCCCGCTGGCACCAGACCGAGGTGGCGCGACGGCACAAAGATCGACTCGGTACGCGGGATCTGACCGAGCACCGGGATGCCCAGTTGGGCTAAGCCCCGAGCGACTTCGGCACCGTGACGGGGTGAGGCCACCCGGTTAAGAATCGCCCCCGCAACGGTGACGTCCGGATCGAACGTCGCCAAACCGGCCACGACGGCGGCATGGGTGAGCGAAGCATGCGCGGTGTCAACAACCACGACAACCGGAGTTCGGGTCGTCGTGGCGATCTCGGCGCTGGAGCCACGACCAGTTCCAAGCTGGCCGTCGAACAGTCCCATAACCCCCTCAATAACCGCAACATCGGCCGGATCAGGGGTGACGAAACCGTGGGCTAGCAGAGGGGCCATGAGCTCGTCACCGCACATCACGGAGTCGAGGTTGCGACCGGGACGTCCACTCGCCATCGAGTGGTATCCGGGGTCGATGTAGTCCGGTCCGACCTTGAAAGGCGCCACCGTCCGGCCACTGGCTCGAAGAGCTGCCATGAGACCGGTAGCAACAGTCGTCTTGCCGCCACCCGATGCCGGGGCGGCAATAAGAATTCGTGGAAGGCGCATCACCACTCGATTCCCGCCTGGCCGCGCTGACCAACGTCAAACGGGTGTTTGATCTTCGTCATCTCGGTGACGATATCGGCCACCTCGACAAGCGCATCCGGTGCTCGACGCCCGGTGATGACGACGTGCTGAGTTCCCGGGCGGTTAAGCAAAGTCTCGACGACTTCATCGACGTCGAGCCATCCCCAATCCATTGGGTAGGTAAATTCGTCAAGGAGGTAGAAGTCGAGGGCCTCGTGCGCCAACAGATTAGACATGTGGCGCCATCCTTCCCGGGCGGCCGCCTCAGGGTTCTCCGCAGTATCAAAGGATCGTGTCCACGACCACCCGGTACCCATCACCTCCCAGGTGACCGGCCCTCCGACGCCGGTCTCCTCATGCAGCTGTCCGAGCGCCCGAAGAGCATCTTCCTCACCGACGTGCCA
>ERZ1464605.65-NODE-65-length-13872-cov-8.908157_pt1 | contig 13872 bp, 10 predicted proteins | sample MGYA00563997_ERZ1464605 | MGnify/ENA primary metagenome ERZ1464605 (study PRJEB39283, sample SAMN07833280) | human skin metagenome | isolation source: Scalp | host: Homo sapiens | place: India: Bengaluru | collected 2015-03-12 ...
CCCCGCGCCGCCCCGCGCCCGCGCCCCCCCGCGCCGCCCCGGGCGCTCGCGCGCCGGGCCGGAGCTCGCGCTCGCGCCGGGCGGGTACGCGGACCTGGCGGCGGGGGCGCGGTGGGCGCTGCACAACCGCTCGGACGCGAAGGCCGCGTTCCAGTGGATCCGCAAGGTGTACGAGCCGATCCCGGGCCACACCGCGACGTCGTTCGTCACGCGCGAGCAGGACGTCGAGCCGCGCGCGATGCCGGACACGGACGGCGTGTGGGTGACGACGCGGTTCGTCGACCCCGACGACCTCGCGCACGACATGCACGTCAACATCGTGACGTTCCAGCCCGGCGGGTCCATCCCGTTCGCGGAGACGCACATCATGGAGCACGGCCTCTACGTGCTCGAGGGCAAGGCGGTCTACCGCCTCAACGGCGACTGGGTCGAGGTCCAGGAGGGCGACTTCATGTGGCTCCGCGCGTTCTGCCCGCAGGCCTGCTACGCGGGCGGCCCCAAGCCGTTCCGCTACCTGCTCTACAAGGACGTGAACCGGCAGGTCAAGCTCGACCGCCGGCGCTGACGCGACCTGACGTAGCACGACGAGGGCCCGGTTCCGCACGCGGAGCCGGGCCCTCGACGTGCTTCGGTTTTTCACCCGGCGCGGCGGCAAGATCATCCGGCTCCGAACGGTTCTCGGTCCGTCGGCGGTGCCACAGTGAGGTGTACAGCAACGGATCACGTGAACCGATGGAGTGTTCATGGCACCGCGCTACAACTCCCCGCCCAACTGGCCGCCGCCCCCTGTCGGATGGTCACCGCCGCCAGGCTGGTCGCCTGACCCCGCATGGGGACCCGCGCCGCAGGGGTGGCGGTTCTGGGTCGATGACGCCGGGGCCGGTTCTTCCGATCCCCGAGAGGCGCTCGCCGAGGTCGGTGTCGGCGAGGAGAGCGTTGGCGCAGCACAGAGGAAGTCCTGGATAGCGCGGCACAAGATCCTGACGGGAGCAGGCGGTGTGGTCCTGCTCATCGTCGTCATCGCGGCGTTGGTCGGCGGGAACGCCGATCCAGGCGAAGAGCCCGTCGTCGTCGCGACGACGCAAGGTGCCGATCAGGGCGAGAAGTCGGCTGACGAGATCGCTGCGGAGGAGCAGGCAGAGGCCGAGCGCCTCGCCGAGGAGGAAGCAGCGGCGGCGGCGGAAGCCGAGGAGGAGCGGCTGGCGGAGGAGCAGCGACTCGCTGACGAGGCGGCTGCTGCAGAGGCGGCCGCTGCCGAAGCGGCGAGGATCGGGTCGGTCGCGCAGCAGAATGCGTACCGGTCGGCCTTGAGCTACCTCGACCTGACGGGGTTCTCGCGTTCGGGCCTCATCGGGCAGCTCGAGTTCGAGGGTTTCAGCACGGCCGACGCCGAGTTCGCCATCGTTCGACTCGAGGCCGAGGGCGGCGTTGACTGGAACGCGGAGGCGGCCGAGTGCGCGGCGAGCTACCTCGACTTGATGTCGTTCTCGCGAGCCGGTCTCGTCGACCAGTTGCTCTTCGAAGGATTCACGCCGGAGCAAGCCGAGTACGGAGTGAGTACCACGGGACTGTGACTCAGGCCCGGTCCCGACCGGTCGCCGTCATGCGTCGTGGAGGACCAGGCCGCACGTCGATCCCGCCTGTCGACGGACGTCCCTGTAGCGACGAGGTTTGTGCCTCCGTCGAGCCTCGCGTTCTGCGCCTCCATGAAGGCCACGCCCGCCCACTCCTCGAAGAGCACCGCGACCGGCCCCTGACCTCCTGACCGAGCGGCAGCGCGTCTCGCCTTCGCCATCCCGATGATGCACGACGTCTGAACGTCGCCGAGCGCGACTCGAGCGCGCACGCCGGAAACGGGAGCCGTCGCACGACCCGCCTTCGTGGGTCTTGTGAGAGCGGACGAGAGCAGCGCGCGAGCCCAAGTTCGTCGCCCTCTCCTGCCACCGTCGTCGCCGGGTCTGCACCCGAGGTCTGGGAGAGGTTCAGCCTTGCGCGCCCTCGTGAGACTCCGCTGACGGGCTTCCCATCGCACCAGCTACGGGAAGGCGCCGACGGCCTGGACGTCGCACCGAGGCCTCTTCGACGGTTGACGCTCTGCACGGACGGCGTCTACACTTCCATACAGCAGAAGAAAAGTTCCGCAGAATGGAATCGCAACGCAGCGAGGCGCGGACGGACCCAGGGAGACGACGATGAGCCCCGCACCGACGTACACCGTCAACTGCTCGATCCTGCTCACGGACCTGCCGCTGCTCGAGCGGCCGGCCGCCGCCGCGGCGGGGTTCCGGGGCGTCGAGTTCTGGTGGCCGTTCGCGTCGCCCACGCCCGCCCGCGACGAGGTGGACGCGTTCGTCGGCGCGATCGAGACGGCGGGCGTGCAGCTCACGGGCCTGAACTTCGACGCCGGGAACATGCCCGGCGGCGACCGCGGGCTCGTGTCGTGGCCCGCGCGCTCGGCCGACCTGCGCGCGAACCTCGACGTCGTCACCGCGATCGGGGAGCGCACCGGCTGCCGCGCGTTCAACGCGCTCTACGGCAACCGCCAGGAGGGTGAGACGCCCGAGGCGCAGGACGAGCTCGGCGCCGAGAACCTCGCGCTCGCCGCGCGGGCCGGCGGCCGCAGCGGCGGGACGGGGCGCGCCGAGCCCGCGAGCGGCGCGCCGGCCTACCCCCTGAAGACCGCGGCCGACGCCGTGCGCGTCATCGACCGGGTCGCCGCCGACCACGGCGAGACGAACCTCGGTCTCCTGTTCGACGTCTACCACCTGGCCGTGAACGGCGACGACGTCGACGCGGCTCTGTCGACCTACCGCGGTCGCATCGCGCACGTGCAGGTCGCGGACGCGCCCGGTCGCGGTGAGCCCGGCACGGGCGACCTGCCGATCGAGCGCTGGACCAAGGACCTGCGCGCCGGCGGCTACGACGGCTGGATCGGCCTCGAGTACAAGACCGCGGCCGCCGACCCGTTCGCGTGGCTCCCCGCCGCCGAGCGCTGACGCGACCCCCGGCCGTCAACCGGCCGCGTGCCGACCGTCCGTCGGCCGCCCCGACCCCCGACCTGAACCACCCAGAGGAGCACACCATGGCCTCCATCGCCTTCATCGGACTCGGCATCATGGGCAGCCCCATGGCCGTCCACCTGCAGAACGCCGGGCACGACGTCGCGGGCTACAACCGCAGCCCCGAGAAGACCGCGCCGCTCGTCGAGGCGGGCGGTCGCGCGGCCGAGTCGGTCGCCGACGCGGTCTCGGGCGCCGACGTCGTCGCGATCATGGTCCCGGACTCGCCCGACGTGGAGGCGGTGCTCACCGGCGACGACGGCGTCCTCGCGAACGCGAAGCCCGGCGCGCTCGTCGTCGACTTCTCCTCGATCCGCCCGGACGTCACGGTCGCGCTCGCGCAGCAGGCGAAGGACGCGGGCCTGCGGATCGTCGACGCCCCCGTCTCGGGCGGCGAGGCGGGCGCGATCAACGCCGCGCTGTCGATCATGGTCGGCGGCACGCCCGAGGACTTCGAGGCGGCGAAGCCGTTCCTCGACGTCGTCGGCAAGACGGTCGTGCACGTGGGCCCGAACGGCTCCGGCCAGACGGTCAAGGCCGCGAACCAGCTCATCGTCGCCGCGAACATCCAGGCTCTCGCCGAGGCGGTCGTCTTCCTCGAGGCCTACGGCGTCGACACCGAGGCCGCGATCGAGGTCCTGGGCGGCGGCCTCGCGGGCTCGGCGGTGCTGAACCAGAAGGCGCGCAAGATGCTCGACCGCGACTTCGGCCCCGGCTTCCGGATCGAGCTCCACCACAAGGACCTCGGCATCGTCACCGCCGCGGCCCGCGAGGCGGGCGTCGTCGCGCCGCTCGGCGGCCTCGTCGCCCAGCTCATGGCCTCCGCCCGCGCGAACGGCGACGGCGGCCTCGACCACTCCGGCCTGTTCCGCGGCGTCGAGCGCCTGTCCGGCCGCGACGGCTCCTGACCTTCCCTCTGACGACGACGTCACCTCCAGCAAGGAGAGAAACCATGCCTCGTATGCGTGCGGTGGACGCCGCAGTGGCGATCCTCGAGATCGAGGGCGCGACCCAGGCGTTCGGCCTGCCCGGCGCCGCCATCAACCCCTTCTACTCCGCGATGCGCGCGCACGGCGGCATCGACCACGTGCTCGCCCGCCACGTCGAGGGCGCGTCGCACATGGCCGACGGCTACTCCCGCGCGAAGCCGGGGAACATCGGCATCTGCATCGGCACGTCGGGCCCCGCGGGCACCGACATGATCACCGGCCTCTACGCCGCGTGGGCCGACTCGATCCCGATGCTCTGCATCACGGGCCAGGCGCCGGTCGCCAAGCTCGACAAGGAGGACTTCCAGGCCGTCGACATCGCGAGCATCGCCGCTCCGGTGACGAAGATGGCCAAGACCGTCCTCGAGGCCGGGCAGGTGCCGCAGGTCTTCCAGCAGGCGTTCCACCTCATGCGCTCGGGCCGCCCGGGTCCGGTGCTCGTCGACCTGCCGATCGACGTGCAGCTCACGGAGATCGAGTTCGACCCGGCGACCTACGAGCCGCTGCCCGTGCACCGCCCGACGGCGACGCGCGCCCAGGCCGAGAAGGCGATCGACCTGCTGCTCGCGGCGGAGCGTCCCCTGCTGGTCGCGGGCGGCGGTATCGTCAACGCGGGGGGCGAGGACCTGCTCGTCGAGCTCGCCGAGACGCTCGGCGTCCCCGTCATCCCGACGCTCATGGGCTGGGGCGTCATCCCGGACGACCACGCGCTCATGGCCGGCATGGCCGGTCTCCAGACGTCGCACCGCTACGGCAACGCGAACCTGCTCGCGTCCGACTTCGTGCTCGGCATCGGCAACCGCTGGGCCAACCGCCACACGGGCGGCCTCGACACGTACCGCGCGGGCCGCACGTTCGTCCACGTCGACATCGAGCCGACGCAGATCGGTCGCGTGTTCGCGCCCGACTACGGCATCGTGTCGGACGCGAAAGCGGCCCTCGAGCTGTTCGTCGAGGTCGCGCGCGAGCGCCGCGACGCCGGCCGTGCGCGCGACTACGCGGGCTGGGCGGCCGAGTGCGCCGAGCGCAAGCGGACGCTGCAGCGCAAGACGCACTTCACCGAGATCCCGATCAAGCCGCAGCGCGTGTACGAGGAGATGAACAAGGCCTTCGGCCCCGAGACGCGCTACGTCACGACCATCGGGCTCTCGCAGATCGCCGGTGCGCAGTTCCTCCACGTGTACAAGCCGCGGCACTGGATCAACGCGGGCCAGGCCGGGCCCCTCGGCTGGACGGGGCCGGCGGCGCTCGGCGTCGCGAAGGCCGTGCCGGACGAGCCGATCGTCGCGCTCTCGGGCGACTACGACTTCCAGTTCATGATCGAGGAGCTCGCGGTCGGCGCGCAGTTCAACCTGCCGTACGTGCACGTCGTCGTGAACAACTCCTACCTGGGCCTGATCCGCCAGGCGCAGCGGGCCTTCGACATGGACTACCACGTCCAGCTCTCGTTCGAGAACGTCAACTCGCCCGAGCTGGGCGGCTACGGCGTCGACCACGTCAAGGTGGCCGAGGGCCTGGGCTGCAAGGCGATCCGCGTGACCGACCCCGAGGGGCTCGGCGAGGCGTTCGCGAAGGCGCAGGCCATGGCGGCGGAGTTCCGCGTGCCGGTCGTGGTCGAGGTCATCCTCGAGCGCGTCACGAACATCGCCATGGGCGTCGAGATCACGGGCGTGAACGAGTTCGAGGACCTCGCGATCTCGGCCGAGGACGCCCCCACCGCCACCGCGCTGCTCGACTGAGCGCGCCGCACCCCAGGGAGCAGGAGACATGACGGAGGGCGCGATGGGCACGGGTGAGGTGAGCGGTCGCGAGCACGAGTACGACCTCGTCGTGCGCGGCGAGCGCGTGCTCGTCGCCGGCGGGGAGCACCCGCGCGAGGTGGGTGTCGTCGGGGGAGTGGTCCGCGCGATCGAGCCGCTCGGCGCGGGGCTCGACGGCGAGCGCGTCGTCGAGCTGGGGCCGCACCAGGTGCTGGTGCCCGGGCTCGTCGACACGCACGTGCACGTGAACGAGCCGGGGCGCACCGAGTGGGAGGGCTTCGCGTCCGCGACGCGGGCCGCCGCCGCGGGCGGGGTGACGACGATCGTCGACATGCCGCTCAACTCGATCCCGCCGACGGTCGACGTCGAGGCGCTCGAGACCAAGCAGAAGGTCGCGCGCGCGACCAGGCGTTCGTCGACGTCGGGTTCTGGGGCGGCGCCGTGCCCGGCAACGCGGACGAGCTGCGGCCCCTGTGGGACGCGGGCGTGTTCGGGTTCAAGTGCTTCCTGCTGCACTCGGGGGTCGAGGAGTTCGGGTACCTCGAGCCGGACGAGCTGGAGGCCGACCTGCGCCTGCTCGCCGACTTCGACGGGCTCATGCTCGTGCACGCCGAGGACTCGCGCGCGATCGAGCGGGCGCCCACCCCGCACGGCGACCACTACGACACGTTCCTCGCGTCGCGCCCGCGCGGCGCGGAGAACGTCGCGATCGCGGCGGTGATCGAGGCGGCGCGCTGGACCGGGGCGCGCGCGCACGTGCTGCACCTGTCGAGCTCGGACGCGCTGCCGATGATCCGGAGCGCGAAGCGCGAGGGCGTGCGTCTCACGGTCGAGACGTGCCCGCACTACCTGGCGCTCGCGGCCGAGGAGATCCCCGACGGCGCGACGCAGTTCAAGTGCTGCCCGCCCATCCGGGAGATCGACAACCGGGAGCTGCTCTGGGAGGGGCTGCTCGACGGCACGATCGACTGCATCGTCTCGGACCACTCGCCGAGCACGCCGGATCTCAAGGAGCTCGACACGGGCGACTTCGGGACGGCGTGGGGCGGCGTGTCGTCGCTCCAGCTCGGGCTCGCGATCGTGTGGACCGAGGCGCGGACGCGCGGCGTCCCGTTCGCGCGTGTCGTCGAGTGGATGTCGGCTCGCCCGGCGGCCGTCGCGGGCCTGCGGCGCAAGGGCTCGATCGCGCTGGGCTTCGACGCGGACCTCGCGGTGGTCGAGCCGGACACGGCGTTCGTCGTCGACCCGAAGGCCCTGCACCACAAGAACCCCATCACGCCGTACGCCGACCGCGCGCTCTCGGGCGCCGTCGTCGCGACGTACCTGCGGGGCGAGGAGATCACCCTCGACCGCCCCACGGGCCGCCTGCTCGCGCGCGGCGACGCGTGAGGGGCTGAGACTCCCGTGCTCGGCCGCGGGGGCCGGGCACGGGGAACCACCTGACCCGCGCACGACGAGGGGCGGCACCGCTGGTGGGTGCCGCCCCTCGTCGCGCGCGAGGTAGAGCGCTGGTCGCCCGAGGTAGAGCCGTGGTCGCGCGAGGTAGAGCCGTGGTCGTGACCACGGCTCTACCCCGGCGGACCAGGGCTCTACCTCGGCGGGGTGGAGGGCGTGGGGTCAGGACTGCGCGAGGAGCTCGTCGAGCTGCTCGTAGCCCTCGCGCACGCCGACCTCCATGCCGCTCGCGACGAAGCCGTCGCGGCCCTCGAACGAGTCGACGAGCGACGTCGCGGTGAGCCGGCTGCGGCCGTCGGGCAGGTCCTCGAACACGAGGCGGTCGAGCGAGACGCCGTCGGGGAAGCCCTCGAACGTGAACGTCTGGACGATGAGCTCGTCCGGGCGCACCTCGTGGACGCTGCCGAAGAACGCGTACTCGTTGCCGTCCGGGTCGACCTGGACGTACCGGTACGCGCCGCCCGTGCGCACGTCCCAGAGCTCGTTGCGCTGGGTGAGGTAGCGCGGGCCGTTCCAGCGCGCGAAGAGCTCCGGGTCGAGGTGGGCGCGGAAGACCTTCGCCGCGGGCGCGTCGAACTCGCGCACGATGCGGACGATCGGGAGGTCGGTGGGGACGACGATCTCGGTCTCGTGGGTGCCGGTGGTGGTCATGGTGCTGCTCCTGTCGTCGGGTCGTTCTCGGTGGTGCCCGGTCGGTCGGGCAGGTCGCGCAGGACGTCGTCGAGGCGGCGGTAGCGGTCCTCGGCCTCGCGCCGGTAGCGCTCGATCCACTTCGTCATGAGGTCCAGCACCTCCGCCTCGAGGTGCACGGGGGCGCGCCGGGCGTCCGTGGTGCGGGTCACCAGGCCGGAGTCCTCGAGCACGCGCAGGTGCTTGGACACCGCCTGAACGGACATGTCGTACGGCCGGGCGAGCTCGCCGACGCTGGCGTCTCCCGACGCGAGCCGGGCCACCATGTCGCGGCGCGTGGGGTCGGCGAGCGCCGAGAACACGCGGGAGAGCGGGTCGGCCGTCACGGGACCTCCTCGTGGGGCGCCGGGGTACGGCGTCCGGTTCTTCAACTCATCGGTTGACAGCGACGCTACGCCGCACCCGGCAAGTCGTCAACCCTTTGGTTGAGAAGAACGCGTCAGGCGCGCCGGGCCCGCTCGAAGTCGTCGAGCGAGACCTTCCGCTCGACGGCGTGGTCGACGATCCGCTCGGGGTACCCGGCCGGCTGCTCGCGCAGCGTCCACGGCTCGTGGACCGCCCGGCCCTCGACCTCTCGCAGCTCCGGCACCCACCGGCGCACGTACGTGCCGTCGGGGTCGAACTTCTTCGCCTGGGTGACGGGGTTGAAGATGCGGAAGTACGGCGCGGCGTCGCGGCCCGTCCCGGCGACCCACTGCCAGTTCAGCTGGTTCTGCGAGACGTCGCCGTCCGCGAGGTGCGCCATGAAGTGCTCCGCGCCGCGCTGCCACCGCACGTGCAGGTCCTTGACGAGGAACGACGCGACGACCATCCGCACGCGGTTGTGCATCCACCCCTCGCCGAGGAGCTGGCGCATCCCGGCGTCGACGAGCGGGTAGCCCGTGCGGCCCTCGGCCCACGCGGCGAGGTACGCGTCCTCGGCGGCGCCCTCCGCCCACGCGTCCTCCGGGACGACGGTCCGCAACGACTGCTGCGCCGCCCCCGGGTGGTGGAACAGGACGTCGGCGTGGAACTCGCGCCAGGCGAGCTCGGAGCGGTAGGCGAGCGCGTCGTCGGACGGCGCGGACCCATCGTGCAGGGCGCTCCGCACGTCGGCGAGGAGCGTGCGCGGGTGCAGCTCGCCCCACTTCAGCGGCACCGACATGCCCGACGTCGCGGGCCGGTCCGGGCGGTCGCGCTCGGTCGCGTAGCCCGCGAGGTGGTCCGCGAGGAAGTTGCGCCAGCGCCGTCGCGCCGCGGCCTCGCCCGCCGCGGGGAGCCGGGCGTCGGTACCGGGGTCGGCGGGGACGCCGTCCGACCGGAGCGTGGCCCACGGCACGTCGCGCGGCCTCGGCGCCGGGTCGCGCCAGCCGTGCTCGACCCACGCGTCGCGGAACGGCGTGAAGACCTGGAACGGGGTCCCGGTGCGCGTGCGCAGGCGCCCCGGCGCGACGGCGTAGGGCGAGCCGGTGCGCACGAGGTGCGCGTCGGCGTCGGGCAGCGCCTCCTCGACCGCGACGTCGCGGGCGACGCCGTAGGGCTCGAACGACGCCGCGACGTGCACCTCGCGCGCCTCGACCTCGCGCGCGACGGCGGGCACGACGGCGCGCGGGTCGCCGTGCCGGACGACGAGCCGGCCGCCCGTCGCCTCGTCGAGCGCGGCGAGGCTGCGCGCGAGGTAGGCGCGGCGCGGGTCGCCCGCGGCGCCCCACAGGCGGGGATCGAGCACGTAGAGCGCGACGACCTCGTCGTCCGCGTCCCGGGCGGCCTGCACCGCCGCGACGAGGGCCGGGTTGTCGGCGAGGCGGAGGTCGCGGCGGCACCACCAGAGCGTCGGCATCCGGCCACGCTAACGGTCGCAGGCGGTGCACGCCGGTGGGAGCATCGCAGGATGGGTGGTGACGACCGACGAGAGCAGGACGACGCGCGACGCCGTGCGCTCGGGCGCGAGGCGCGCACCGAGCCGGAGGCCGGGGCACCGCCCCTCGGGCCGGGGACCGCGGCCGGTGTAGGGGCCGCCGAGGGCCCCGCGGCGGGGGCCATCGTCGGGGACCACGCGTTCTTCGGGCACCCGCGCGGGCTGCTGACGCTCTTCACCACCGAGCTGTGGGAGCGGTTCAGCTACTACGGGATGCGCGCGATCCTGCTGTTCTACCTCACGGACACCGTGGCGAACGGCGGCCTGGGCATCGGGGAGACGACGGGCCTCGCGCTCGTGTCGATCTACGGCACCAGCGTGTACCTGCTGTCCGTCGTGGGCGGCTGGCTCGCGGACCGCGTGATCGGGTCCCGGCGCTCCGTCCTGTACGGCGGCATCATCATCGCGGCCGGGCACGTGAGCCTCACGGTCCCCGGCGCGGGCTTCTCGATGGTGGGCATCGCGCTCGTCGCGCTCGGCACCGGCCTGCTCAAGCCGAACGTGTCGTCGATGGTCGGCGAGCTGTACGCGCGCGACGACCCGCGCCGCGACTCGGGCTTCTCGATCTTCTACATGGGCATCAACCTCGGCTCGTTCGTCGCGCCGTTCCTCGTGGGCGCCGCGCGCGCCTGGGGCGGGTACCACGCGGGCTTCGCCGTCGCGGCGGTGGGCATGGCGGTCGCGCTCGTGTTCTTCGTCGCGGGCCGGCGCTACCTCGGCGAGGCGGGGGCGCACGTGCCCAACCCCGTCCGCCCCGAGGAGCGCGCGAAGATCGCGCGGATCTTCCTCCTCATCGCGGGCGGCGTGGTGCTCGTCGGTCTGGTCGCCGTCCTCGTCGCCGGCGGGTTCGAGATCTCGACCTTCATCGACACGATGTCCTACCTGGCGTTCCTCGCGCCGATCGCCTACTTCATCGTCATGTACCGCTCGCCGCGCGTGACGGACGCCGAGCGGCCGCGCGTCATCGCGTACATCCCGCTGTTCGTCGCGGCGATGCTCTTCTGGATGATCTTCGAGCAGGCGGCCACGACGCTCTCGGCGTTCGCGAAGGACCGCACCGACCTGACGTTCTTCGGCGTGGGCATCAGCCCCGAGTTCTTCCAGTCGGTGAACCCGCTGTCGATCATCGTCCTCGCGCCCGTGTTCGCGTGGATCTGGCTCAAGACGGGCGACCGCCCGACGACGGCCAACAAGTTCGCGATCGGCCTCACCCTCGCGTCGGTGTCGTTCCTCTTCCTCGCGGCCGCGTCGGCCGTCGTCGGCGACGGCAAGGCGCCGTCGTGGGTGCTCGTGCTCGTCTACGTGATCCAGACGCTCGGCGAGCTGTGCCTGTCGCCGGTCGGCCTCGCCGCGACGACCCTGCTCGCGCCGAAGGCGTTCCGGTCCCAGGCGATGGCCCTGTGGTTCCTCGCGCCCGCCGCCGGGCAGGCCATCACCGCGCAGGTCGTGCAGGTCACCGAGGGTGCCTCCGACACCGCGTACTTCGGCGGCATCGGCGCCATCACCCTCGTGTTCGCGCTCGCGCTGTTCGCGCTCGCGCCGTGGGTCACGCGGCACATCCGCCACGCCGACGAGCTCGAGGGCGCGCACACCGCCGGGGCCTGAGGGCGGCGTCGGACGACGGAGCGGGGCCGCGACGTCGCGGCCCCGCTCCGGTCCTGCACCCGTGGTGGTGCCAGTCCCGCGGCGCGTCAGCGCAGCCAGGCCGCCCGGCGCACGAGGGGGAGGGCCGCCCAGCGTCGGCCGAGGCCCCACGTGTCGCCCGCGAGCGTCGTCGCGAGGACGGCGAGTAGCAGGATCACGAGGACGTGGTCGTCGACGACCGGGTTGTTCGAACCGGCCGCGAGCGGCCACTGCGAGAGCCACAGCATCGCGAACAGGACCGTGCCGCTCACCGCGGCGACCCGCAGGCCGATCCCCAGCAGGAGCGCGAGGCCGACGCCCAGCAGCCCGAGCATGAAGAGCCAGTCGGTGACGGGGCTCGCCATCGCGGCGAACGTGCTCGCGAGCGGGCCCTGGGCGCCGTTCTCGAGGTAGCCCTGCGTGGGTGCGCCCCCCGCGAGCCACGCGCGCTCGCGCGGGGTCGCGTACCCGAGGCCGACGAGCTTGTCGGTGAACGGCCACAGGAAGACGACGGCCGTGCCGATCCGCGTGAGCGCGAGGGCGTGGCGGGCCGACGAGCGCGTGACGACGTCGTCCTGGGTGACGGGGCCGGTGGTGCGCGCTGCGGCCCCCGGGGTGGCGCCGGGCGGCGCGGCGGTGGTGGACGTGGACATGGAGGTGCCCCCTCGGGAGAGAAGTGGTCGGGTCGGGGCCGGCGAGGACCCACCCCGACCCGAGCGGTGTGCCGCTCCCCGTCGAGGCGTCGCGGTGGTCGTCCGGCCGTGACGTGCTCGCCCACGGTGGCAGGGGTACGGGAGGCGGTTCAACCCTTACGTCCGGATCGCGTGGACATCCCGTAGGTCCCTCGGGGCTACGTACGTAGGCCGCACGACCACGAGACGGACGCCTCGGCCGGACCGCCCCGACGAGGCGTAATGTGACCCGGCGGCCGGAGGATCGGTCGCAGCACCCCGTCGAAGGAGCTGACCCGGAATGAGCCGCCCCCTGCGCTCTCGGACGTCCACCCACGGCCGCAACATGGCCGGCGCCCGCGCCCTCTGGCGCGCGACCGGCATGGGCGCGGAGGACTTCGGCAAGCCGATCATCGCGATCGCCAACTCGTACACGCAGTTCGTCCCCGGCCACGTCCACCTCAAGGACATGGGCGACCTCGTCGCCTCCGCGATCCGCGAGGCCGGCGGCGTCTCCAAGGAGTTCAACACCATCGCCGTCGACGACGGCATCGCCATGGGCCACGGCGGCATGCTCTACTCGCTCCCGAGCCGCGACCTCATCGCCGACTCGGTCGAGTACATGGTCAACGCGCACTGCGCCGACGCCCTCGTGTGCATCTCGAACTGCGACAAGATCACGCCCGGCATGCTCAACGCCGCGCTGCGGCTCAACATCCCGGTGATCTTCGTGTCCGGCGGGCCCATGGAGGCGGGCAAGGCGGTCGTCGCGGACGGCGTCGCCAAGACCCCGCTCAATCTCGTCAACGCGATCAACTACTCGGCCGACGACGCGGTGTCCGACGCCGCGCTCGCGCAGGTCGAGGAGAACGCGTGCCCCACGTGCGGGTCGTGCTCCGGCATGTTCACCGCGAACTCGATGAACTGCCTCACCGAGGCGCTCGGCCTGTCGCTCCCCGGCAACGGCTCGACCCTCGCGACGCACGCCGCGCGCAAGGAGCTCTTCCTCGAGGCCGGGCGCACGATCGTCGGGCTCGCGAAGCGCTACTACGAGGACGAGGACGACTCCGTCGCGCCCCGCTCGATCGCGACCAAGGCCGCGTTCTCCAACGCCATGGCGCTCGACGTCGCGATGGGCGGCTCGACGAACACCGTGCTGCACATCCTCGCCGCCGCGCAGGAGGGGGGCGTCGACTTCGACCTCACCGACATCGAGCGCATCAGCCGCCAGGTGCCGTGCCTGTCCAAGGTCGCGCCGAACCACCCGAACTTCCACATGGAGGACGTGCACCGCGCCGGCGGCATCCCCGCCCTCCTGGGCGAGCTCGACCGCGCGGGCCTGCTCGACCACGACGTCACGAGCGTCCACACGCCGACGTTGCGCGAGTGGCTCGACGACTGGGACGTCCGGGGCGGCAAGGCGACCGAGCGGGCCGTCGAGCTGTTCCACGCGGCGCCCGGGGGAGTGCGCACCACGCAGGCGTTCTCGACGTCGAACCGCTGGGAGTCGCTCGACACCGACGCGGCCGAGGGCTGCATCCGCGACCTCGAGCACGCGTACACCGTCGAGGGCGGGCTCGCCGTGCTGCGCGGCAACCTCGCCGAGGACGGCGCCGTGTTCAAGACCGCCGGGGTAGACCCGGACGTCTTCCACTTCGACGTCACGGCGCTCGACTGCGAGTCGCAGGACGACTCCGTCGAGAAGATCCTCCCCGAGCAGGTCCCGCC
>ERZ1464605.66-NODE-66-length-13808-cov-76.722170_pt1 | contig 13808 bp, 11 predicted proteins | sample MGYA00563997_ERZ1464605 | MGnify/ENA primary metagenome ERZ1464605 (study PRJEB39283, sample SAMN07833280) | human skin metagenome | isolation source: Scalp | host: Homo sapiens | place: India: Bengaluru | collected 2015-03-12 ...
CCCCGACACCAACACCAACCCCGACACCAACACCAACCCCGACACCAACACCAACACCAACCCCGACGGTTGATGTAAAAGTGACCACCGCCGCCGACCAGACCGCCGAGGTGGGCAAGCCCTTCGGCGACACCGCCCACATCACCGGCACGGTCCCCGAAGGCGCCCACATCACGTTCAAGCTGTCCCACAAGGGGCTACTACCGAACATGTGCGGCGACTCGGTCATCACGACCAAGCCCGTTGCGGTTCCGTCCGGCAACCACATCCAGCCCATCGACATCGCCTCTCCCAAGGTGACCGTCGGGCAGGCTGGCACCTACTACTGGGTGGAGACCCTCACCGACAACAACGGCAAGGTGCTCGCCCAGGGCAAGTGCGGTGAACACGCCGAAACCACCACGGTCACCGCACCAGTGGTTCCGACACCAACCCCGACCATGGTTCCGGTCGGTCCCAGCCACCCAAGGCTAATGCCTCACACGGGTGTGTGATCCCACGGTGATGGCCCCATAATGGCCATCACTCCGTAACACGGCGGGGGAGTCCACCATCACAGGTGGACGCCCCCGCCGTTTCGCACCTCGATCAACGTCGATCCTCGGTGCGACCAGGCACCGGCCGCGTCAGTTCGTCACCCTTCCATGGCGCACGTTCCGCCCCCGCAAGCACGCACAATCACCCGCCCGCTGCTCATATCCAGTCCTCCCTACGGAACACCAAATACAGGAGGACACTCGACGCAACGACCAGCACCGCAGAGATCCACAGCCCCAGGGGTCGTCCATCCCCCAAAAAGGGCACATTCTGACCAAACCACCCGGTAACAAAGGTCGGTACCGCAATGATGGCCGCCCAACCCGCCAATTTCTTCATGACGATATTAAGCTTGGCATCCTGGATGGAAAGATTCGTCTCGAAAATCGTCGCCACCAGGTCCCGCAGGGAGTCGGACCACTCTGACACCCGCATGGAGTGATCGTAAAGATCATTGAAATAAGGCTCAAGGACACGCGGAACGGCAACAGCTTCCCTACTCGGACGACTGATCGTCGAGACGATCTCGCGCATCGGGAGCACGATCCGACGAAACTGCACCAGCTCCTTGCGCAGCCGGTAAACCCGAAGTTGCACCTGCTGGGTATCGATGGAGTCGTCGAAGAGCTGGTCCTCTACGTCTTCAACCACGTCGTCGAGATGCTGAACGGTATCGAAATGGCCGTCAACAAGGACATCGAGAATAGCGTGGACGATACCCATCGGCCCATTCGAGATGAGGTCCGGGTTCGCGTCGAGGCGGTTGAGTACCTCCGCGATCTCTGGCAGATCGTTGCGATGAACGCTGACGACGCCGTGCTCGAACACCCACACCGAAACCCGCGAGACGATCAAACGACTGTTGGGATCATCGGTCTCACCAATGGTCGCGGCGTAAGTCGTGAGGAAGAGATGGTCAGGATAGCGGGTAACCTTCGGGCGCTCGCCGGGAGCCTCGGCATCCTCAACAGTGTGAAAGTCCAGATTAAGCTCATCGGCCAAGATGTCGATGTCCTCACGATCAGGAGCGGTGAGGTCGTACCAGCTAAGCGTCCTGGTATCGGAGAGTTCCTCGTTTAGGGTCTCCAAAGGCACCGACTCTGCGATGACCTTGCCGTACTGCCACACTCGGGAGGAGAGTTGGGAAAGGCTCATCGGACCTCCTGGATGTCTGGGCTCACCATGTCCGAACTCATGATGACGGTATCGGCAGGATTGAGCGCGGTCTCGATGCGCCGACAGTGACGCGGCGCCATCGGGGGCAGCTGGTCGATGCTGAAGAACCCGGTGTGGCTGGACTCGTCGTCACCGACCACGGGCTCACCGCTCACCCACCGGCACAAGAAATCGTGGTCGAGGAACTGACACTGATCGCCATTGGGATAGGTGACGGGGGCGGCCACGTTGACCCGAACTAGTCGGACGACCTCTGCTACTATCCCTGTCTCTTCGTGGATCTCGCGAAGAATGGCCTCATCGGGCCCCTCCCCCGGCTCTATAATTCCGCAGACCGGCGTCCATTGCCCGTCATCGGCCCGCTGCACCAACAGCACCTGAGGCCCCCGAGGGCCATCACGCACCACGACAGCACTACTGACGGCCAACCATAATGGCGCATGACCAATATGACGTCTCAGGTCCAGGATGAACTGTGGTGTCGCCATGACGGTCAGGCTAGCGGCCTCGTGCGCCGTCTCCGGTTACCCACAACGACTACCCCACCTATTTATGGCAAAGCTAGTCAGCAACACCTTCACTGCCATCCATGCAACCAGAACGAGATTGTCCAGGGCTCCCACATCAACGTCGCTACACGGTGACGAGGGGAAGAAGAGATGGACAATGACCATGCGACGTACGTCAACCCCTTAGACTCGCCGTGAGGGCGTCCCGTCCCCACAAGCCGATCGGAGGAACCGTGGATAGGACCATCAAGCGGGTACTCGTCGCGAACCGTGGCGAGATCGCGGTACGCATCATCCGTGCCACCAAGGACGTCGGCATCACCAGCGTGGCCGTCTATGCGGACTCCGACTCTAAGGGGTTGTTCGTCAAACTCGCCGATGAGGCCTTTGCTCTCAACGGCGTCACCCCTGCCCAGACTTACCTCGACGTCGACAAGATCCTCGACGTCGCCCGCCGCGCTGAGGTCGACGCTATTCACCCTGGTTACGGATTCCTCTCCGAAAACGCCGACTTCGCCCAGGCCGTCATCGACGCTGGATTCCTATGGATCGGCCCGCCGCCACATGCCATCCGTGTCCTGGGCGACAAGGTACAGGCTCGTCACATCGCCCAGAAGGTCGGCGCGCCACTCGTCCCGGGCACCGCTGATCCGGTCGATGACCCCGAGGAGGTCGTCGAGTTCGCGAAAGAACACGGCCTACCGCTTGCCGTTAAAGCGGCCTTCGGCGGCGGTGGACGCGGCCTCAAAGTCGCCCACTCGATGGACGACATCACCCCACTCTACGAATCAGCTGTTCGTGAAGCCGTCACCGCGTTCGGACGCGGGGAATGTTTCGTCGAGCGCTACCTGGACAAGCCGCGTCACGTCGAGACCCAGTGCATCGCCGACCACTACGGCACCGTGCAAATCATCTCTACCCGCGACTGCTCCCTACAACGTCGTCACCAGAAGCTCGTCGAGGAGGCCCCGGCACCTTTTCTCAGTGACGAACAATTGACCCGTCTCTACGAGTCCTCCCGCGCCATCCTCAAAGAGGCCGGATATGTCGGCGCCGCAACCTGCGAGTTCCTCGTCGGTCGAGACGGAACAATCAGCTTCCTTGAGGTCAATACCCGGCTGCAGGTAGAGCACCCTGTTTCTGAAGAAGTGGCCGGAGTCGACCTGGTGCAAATGATGTTCCATGTCGCCCAAGGCGGTCACCTGACGCCCGAGGACCCACAGCTGCGCGGTCACTCCTTCGAGTTCCGCATCAACGCTGAGGACCCCGGAATGGGGTTCATGCCAGCTCCCGGAACCCTCACCTCTTGGCAGCCACCGTACGGCCCTGGCGTCCGCATGGACGAGGGATACCATTCCGGCATGACGGTGCCGGGTGCCTTCGACTCCCTCATCGGCAAGCTCATCATCACTGGTGATAGCCGTGAGCAGGCCCTGGCTCGAGCTGCCCGCGCCCTCGACGAAATCGTCATCGACGGCATGCCGACGGTCATTCCCTTTCACCGGGCGGTGGTTCACGACCCGGCTTTCACTGCCGCCGACGGCCACTTCGGCGTCTTTACCGACTGGATCGAAACCGAGTTCGACAACAAGATCGAGCCATACACCGGGTCTCTGGGCGAGTCTGCCGATTCTGAGCCTCCTCGTGAGGTCGTCGTCGAGGTCAACGGTAAACGAGTTGAGGTGCGTATCCCCGCCTCCTTGCACGGCGCTCGTCAGGTCCCCAGCACCAAATCTCACCGGCCCACCCGTCGCAATCGCGCCGGGCGACGCGCCGCGGCAACCGGCAACTCGGTGGCCTGCCCGATGCAGGGAACGATCATCAAAGTTAATGTCGTAGAGGGAGAAGAGGTCAACGAGGGCGACCAGATCGTCGTCATGGAGGCCATGAAGATGGAGCAGCCCATCGCCGCCCATCGCCACGGCATTATTCGCAACCTCAACGCCACGGTCGGCTCGACGGTCTCTTCGGGTGAGATCATGTGTGAAATTGTTGATGAGTGAGGGTCAGAACATGGTTTCGCTTGTGAGTGGCGCTTCAAGGCGGCATTCTGGTCATCATGTCCGGTAACCTCCTGCTGTTCCTCCTCTTCTTTGTGGGGCTCGTGGCGACGACAACATCACTTATGCGTGCCCAGCGTCAGTCCCGCGAGTTGGAGGCTCAGCGGGCGAAAGCCATCCAGGCCAAGGTCTCCCAGATGCGGCAGGAGACAGAAGAGGACGTCACCACCTTCGGTGAGGCCTTACGAGACCTCGACATGGAAATGGTTGGCAAGGACATATCGGCTGACGGTCGCAAGGACTGGAATATGGCCCTTGATTGCTATGACCGCGCCAAGACACTGATGGCCCAGGACAAGAGCACCCGCTCGATCCCGCTCGTAACTGAAACCCTCGAGGAGGGGCGGCACGCCATCGCCTGCGTGCAAGCTCGCGCTAACGGTGAGCCGATCCCCGAGGTGCGTCCACCGTGTTTCTTTGATCCGGCACATGGCCCGTCGACGACTGACGTCATGTATTCGCCCGACGGCGGAGTGGCGCGCAAGGTTCCCGCATGTGCCGCTGATGCCCAGCGCGTCCAACAGGGACGTTCCCCCTGGATCCGTACTGTCGACGTCAATGGCGCCCAGCTGCCTTACTGGCAGGCAGGCCCCGACTATGCCCCGTGGGTACAGGGATACTACCGCCGTTACGAATCTGACCCCGTCATCAGCGGCCTGGCTGTTGGCGGTCTCGGCCTAGTCGGGCTGGGTTTATTCTCTGCCCTCTTCGACGATTTCTAATCTGCCCGGATACTCGCACCCCGGGGCTATGGGCGCATTCACGCGACGAAGGTCTGCAACCGGCGTGCCGCCTCCGAAACTGATCCCGATAGGGATGGATAGACAGTGAAGTCATGCTGAAAAGCGTCGACGGGTATGCGTTCGGCTACTGCTACCGAAATGGGATGGATGAGCTCGCTAGCCCGCGGTGAAACGACCACTCCGCCAATGATGTTGCCGGTCGCGGGACGGCAGAAAAGCTTGACGAAACCGTCGTGAAGCCCCTGCATTTTGGCACGCGGATTCGTCGACAAGTCCAACCGAGTGGACCTTGCCTGCACCTTCCCGAAGTCGACGTCAGTTTGCGTCACACCCACTGTGGCGATCTCGGGAGAGGTAAAAACGTTGGAACACACCAAGGACAAGTCCAGCGGTTGGAGTGCCTGACCCAGCGCGTGCCACACCGCAATGCGTCCCTGCATCGCTGCCACAGACGCCAGGGCGAAGACGCCGGTGCAGTCTCCGGCAGCATAGATACCCGGAACGTTGGTACGCGAAACTTTGTCGACGGTGATGTGGCCGCGCGGACCAACAGCTACACCGACCTCTTCCAAACCGAGATCAGCGCTGTTGGGGGTCGACCCGACTGCCATAAGGACGTGAGATCCACGAACGGTCCGACCGTCCTCCAGCCCGACCACGACTGCGTCCCCGTCGCGGATCGCGGACACTGCGCGGGAATGCGACAAAATCTCCATGCCGCGAGACTCGAAGACCTGCTGCAACACCTGGGCCGCGTCGGGGTCTTCGCCGGGGAGAACCTGATCGCGTGACGACACCAGCGTTACTGGGCATCCCAACGAATCGTAGGCCGACGCGAACTCCGCACCAGTGACGCCAGATCCCACCACGATGAGGTGTTCGGGTACCTCCCGCATCGAGTACACCTGTTTCCAGGTAAGGATGCGCTCCCCGTCACAGCGAGCCGCGGGCAGCTCGCGCGGAGTGGTCCCGGTGGCTAGCAGCACAATGTCGGCGTCGATTGTCTCATCGTCATTGATAACAACCCGATGCAGGTGACCAGGAGCACCTGTCGCCAACCGCGCCCGCCCGCTGATCAGCCGCACTCCTTTGCGCTCCAGTCCGCGGCTAATGTCGTCAGACTGGGCTTGAGCAAGCTGACGCACCCGAGAGTTAACGGCGTCGAGGTCAACCTCGAACGTCTCGGTGTGACGCAATCCGAGCTCAGCTGCGCGGCGCAACGTCGATGTAACCTCCGCGGTGGCGATGAGGGTTTTCGACGGGACGCAGTCGGTGAGGACAGCAGCTCCTCCAATACCAGTTTCCTCAACGACAGTGACATCAACGCCACCAGCTGCCGCAACGCTGGCGGCCTCGTATCCTCCAGGCCCTGCCCCAATAATCACCATAGACGTCATGGCGGCATTCTTTCAGTCACGACGGCTCATCTGTCGACATCGAGAGAAATCTCCGGCGTGAGGAAACCCTCGATTCATCACGCATTTCGACACTGAACACCCCAAACGGCTATCCCAGCTGACGAAAATCGCAGCACATGGCCGAGGCTGGCACTCCCGAAACAGCGAAAACCTCTAGGGTTAACCCCATGACGTCACCGGAGTTCACCGACCCCCAGGCCATCGCCCGCAATGCTGCCGATGCCATCCGTTCTCGCTTATCTCTGACCAGCGTCGACATGGGCCTCGTCCTTGGTTCAGGATGGTCCGCTGGAGTTGATCGCCTGGGCAAGTCTCTTGGGAGGATCCCGCTGAGTGAATTGCCCGGATTCTTTGCACCTGTTGTTGCCGGACACGGCGGCGACCTCGTAGCCGTGGCCCTGCCCAGCGGAAAGACCGCCGTTGTGCTCACTGGCCGCACTCATTTTTATGAAGGCCGTGGGGTCGAGCCGGTGGTCCACGGAGTTCGCACTGTCGCCGCGCTGGGTGCCACCACGATGATCCTCACGAACGGTTGCGGCGGATTAGACCCGTCGTGGGGCCCGGGAACCATCGTCGCTATTCGTGACCACATCAACCTCACCGGTGCCACCCCGCTGCGCGGCGCCACTTTCATTGATATGTCAACGACGTGGACTCCACGCCTGCTGGAGGTCACCGAGAGGGTTGCTCCTGGCACTCCAACCGGTGTTTACGCTCAGTTCCGCGGCCCCCAGTACGAGACCCCGGCTGAGGTTCGCATGGCTCGCACCATCGGCGCCGACCTTGTCGGAATGTCAACCGCCCTTGAGGCCATTGCCGCCCGCGAAGCCGGTCTCGACCTGCTCGGGCTATCCCTGGTCACCAACCATGCAGCCGGGGTCACTGATGCCCCGCTTGACCACGCCGACGTTATCGCTGCTGGCAAGCAGGCCGCCCCTCGACTAGCTAGCCTTCTCGCCGATATCACGGCTGCCATCTGATCCATCCCACAGCCCATTCGAGGAACCATGACCACCACCCGCCCTGAAAGGCCTAGCCCCGAACTCATCGCAGAAGTTCAGTCCTGGCTCGGCCAAGATCCCGACGAGGCTACACGCACCGAACTGTCCGATGTGCTCGTCCGCGCCCAATCTGGTGAAGCTGAAGCCATCGCAGCAGTGGAGTCGGCCTTCGCTGGACCATTGACTTTCGGCACCGCTGGTCTACGCGCAGCACTCGGCCCCGGCCCGTCCCGCATGAACCGAGTCGTTGTCCAGCGTGCCGCTGCCGGTTTCGCTGCTTGGTTGCGCTCCCACGGCAGTCGAGGCGGGACCGTCATCATCGGTTTCGACGCTCGCCACAATTCTGACGTCTTCGCCCGCGATACCGCCGAGATCATGGCCGGGGCAGGTTTCCACGCCCTGCTGGCCGACTCCCCTATTCCGACCCCGGTGACGGCTTTCGCTATCAAGCACTATGGGGCGGTTGCTGGTGTCATGGTGACGGCCTCCCACAATCCGCCCGCCGATAACGGGTACAAAGTCTATCTGGGGGACGGTTCCCAGATCGTCCCACCCACCGACGCCGAGATCGCCCACGAAATCGAGGTCGTGTCTGAGGAGCCTGTGGGTGCGATTGCTCGCGGTGACGACATTGAGTTCATCGGCGATGAGCTCATTGATGCTTATGTCTGTCGCGCCGCCGAGCTGACCACGGCCAATCCCGACGTCACCTGGGTGTATACCGCCATGCACGGGGTCGGAACACGGGTCGTGCGTCGTCTCGTCGAGAAGGCTGGCTTGCCCGAATTTATCGGGGTGACCGAGCAGCTCGATCCAGACCCGGACTTCCCGACTGTAGCCTTCCCGAACCCCGAGGAGCCCGGCGCCATCGATCTGGCCATCGCTCAGGCCCACAAACATGACGCCGACGTCGTCATCGCCTCTGACCCCGACGCCGACCGCTGCGCCGTAGCAGCCGTCATTGACGGGGACTGGCGGATGCTTACCGGCGACGAATTGGGCTCCCTCCTTGGTGACGATGCCCTGCGTCGTGGTCTCGACGGTGTTTACGCTAACTCGGTGGTTTCATCGACCTGCCTGGGACGGATGGCTAAGGCTGCCGGACGCGAACACCACATGACCTTGACCGGGTTCAAGTGGATCGGCCGTGTGCCTGGACTCGTCTTCGGCTATGAGGAGGCCATCGGCTACTGCTGCGATCCTTCCCACGTACCCGACAAGGACGGCATCACCGCCTTGGCGACGATCCTGCGTCTGGTCGGTGAGCTCAAGGCCTCCGGCACCACCATCGCCGAACGTCTCGACGAGATCTGGGCCACCCATGGTCTGCACCGCACTTCCCAACTCGCAGTACGCGTCACCGACATGTCGATCATCTCCGAGGCCATGGACCGCCTACGCAACCAGCCCCCCACAACCCTGCTAGGTGATCGCGTCGATGTCTGCGACTTCGACGATCCCAGCAATGGGTCCGGGCTGCCACAGCAGAACGCGATCGAGCTGACCGGACCTCGCGTTCACGTCGTCACCCGTCCCTCAGGCACCGAGCCGAAGCTCAAGTGCTACCTCGAGGTACGCGCAACCCCAGCGGAATCGGCCGCCGATCTGTCAGCCACCAAGGCCCGTCTTGACGCAGACATGACGACCCTACGAGACGAGATGTCCCAGGCTCTCGGAATCTGAGCGTCCCTGCGACCCGGACGATGCGTCCTCGTCAGTAATGACGGGGACGCACGAATGTGTCGGCCTCCCGGCATGCCATAGCGGTGGCCTCAACATGCTTCTTCTTGCCTGTCGGCGTCATCGGCAACTTGTCAACGAAGCGGTAGGCGCGAGGTCGTTTGAACCGGGCCAGGTCCTCACTAGCCAAGCAGTGAGCCTCGAGCTCATCAGCTGTCACTGCAGCAGCGTCAGGATCGGCCACCACGTAGGCGACGACCAGCTGCCCCCATTCCGGATCAGGCAGACCCACCACGATCGACTCCAGGACGCTCGGGTGGGATTCCAGCACGGACTCCACCTGGGTTGGGAACACGTTCTCACCACCGCTGATAATCATCTCGTCTTTACGTCCGACGATGGTGACGAACTCATGCTCGTCCCAAGTCGCGAGGTCACCCGGGTAGAACCATCCGGCATGGAACTTCGGATCCTTCGAGCCAGTCTCCCCGGAGTAGGACATACCGCACTTGGGACTGCGCATCGCGACCTCACCGACCTCAACGCCGTCCTTGGCGGCCAGCTCGTCGGGCTCAGCGATACGGTCGTCAAAAACCTTGACCACCTCGACGTCGTCATCAGTGCTGGCCCGACCAGCTGTACCAGCCATTCCCGGCAGATCGAAGGGACGCAGGAAGGTGTTCCAGAAGGTCTCAGTGGTGCCGTACCCGTTCGAGATATTGGGGGTGAGAACCTCCATATACCGCCGGGCCGAACCGGCGTCGAGTGGAGATCCCATAGTGACGATGCCCTTCAATCCCGACAGGTCACGCGCATTCTTCTCCTGGGCGCGGGCAAGACGCTCCAGGGCCGTCGGTGCGCCGATGAGGAAGGTGATCTGGTAGCGGCCCACCCAGTCGAGCACGGTGTCGGCGTCGAACTCGCGCATCGGCACCACCGATCCCCCGACGTAAAAGGTGGGGTTAGGACCGCCAGAGTGCAGGCCACCACGGTGGAACCATGGGGTCATGTTTAGGGTGCGGTCCTGTGGAGTGAGCGGGAAGTGCATGATGACATCGTGCGCGCTCATGACCTCCACGAAGGACGGCAGCGGGACACCTTTCGGCAGGCCGGTCGTCCCTGAGGTGTAGAGACGGATGACCTCGTCGTAGGTGCTGAGATTCGACGGACGATCCGGGGCCCTTCCATCGGCCTGGGACAAAGCGGTGTCGAAGTCGACGGCGCCGTCGGGCAGATCCGGTGAGGTGCCAGCCGGAGCCACCTGGATGAGAAAGGGCGTCGGGGTCTCAGACTCCGGGGCGACCTCCGCAATGGCAGGCAGCACTCGAGAGGTGACCTCGGCGTCGTAGACCAACACCTTCGGGTGGGCGTCACGCAGGGCGCAGGCCAACTCGCCGGGGAGCGAGCCGACAGTTGAGGACGGTTCCCACCGCCCCCAGACGGTGAGCGGCAAGATAGCAGATCGCGAACTGCGGGGTGTTGAACAGTTCGAAGGCGAACGTGTCCCCGGGACCGACACCATGCTGGGAGAGCACGACGGCGAAGCGTTCGACGTCGGCGGCCAGTTCGCGATAGGTCCAGCTGCGATCGGCCACCGGGTCGATCATGGCGGGTGAGTCGCCGAATCGGTGCAGGTTACGCTCCAGCCCTGCCACGTAGGTGAAGTTGTGTTCAACGTATGCGCGCAGCGGCTGCGAATCAAAGCCCATGAAAGAAACCTCTCTGCCAACGTTTAGACGTAATCGCCACGTTACGCCGGTCACGGTCGGCTTCTCAGCGTGGTGGGTGGTAAGTGACGCTGGCCTTTGTGTGTCACCCCGACCGCCCCAGCTCACGCCCGAGGTTTAGAACGGTTCTCATGGAGTCATGAGAGCATCGGGCGTTGTGATACTTGGATGTCATACGGCTTTTCCACAAGGGCCGAATCGGCGTACGTTCCCTATGCGTTCCCGATAGACTCGGCAGCCGTGGCGCGCACGATCATCCTATTGGCAGGACCCTCTGGATCCGGGAAATCCCGTCTCACTCATATGGCGGATTTACCCGAGCTACGCCTCGACGACTTCTACCGAGATCACGATGAACCCGGACTGCCCGTGGTGCGCAACATGGTTGACTGGGACGACGTCGCCTCCTGGAATCTTCCGGTCGCCGTCGAAGCCCTCGGGGAACTCGCCACCACGGGACACACCGTCGTCCCTTGCTACGACATCTCACGGTCTCGAGCCGACGGCAACCACGTCGTCGAGGTTGGAGACGCACCGGCAGTCATTGCAGAGGGGATTTTTGCCCCCGACTTGCTGGAGCCATGTCTGCAGGCGGGCCTCAACGTGCTACCGATCTGGTTGGACCGGCCTCGCTGGTTGAACTTTGCCCGGCGTCTCGTCCGAGATGTGCGGCAGCACCGCAAGTCTCCACCCGTGTTGGTCCGTCGCGGTCTCGCCTTATGCCGGGCTGAACCGACTCTGCGGTCACGAGCTATCGTCATGGGATTTCAGCCTATGAGTATGAGGCGAGCAAGTACCACCGTCGCCGCTCTGAAGGACTGAACGGAGGAGAGGTTTTCAACCTTTTGGTCGATGCCGATGGATCATCGCCTTCGTAATGTCGACAGGGTCGAAAGGAATGCCGTGTCAGACGCCACCTCCGCCGCCACTGCGGCCCAGCCCATCCCCGGGCGCTGGAAGGCCCTCGCCGTCCTCGCTGCAGGGCTCTCCCTCATCATCTTGGACGGCACAATCGTCGGTATTGCCCTACCGACGATGATTTCGGCCCTCAACCTGAACCTCACCGACGCCCAGTGGGTCAACGCCATATACAACATACAACGTCATCTTCGCTGCTCTCCTGCTCGGAGCCGGCCGCCTCGGCGACCGGATCGGGCGTCGCACCACCTTTGCAGCTGGCGTGGTCCTGTTCGTCGGAGGATCCCTGCTGGCCGCAACGGCGTCGGGACCTGGCTCCCTCATCGCCTCGCGTACCGTCCAGGGTGTGGGAGGCGCGCTCGTGTTGCCGTCCACCCTGTCATCGGTGAACTCACTCTTCCAGGGCAAGGATCGCGCCGCCGCTTTCGGCATCTGGGGTGCCGTCATGAGTGGCATGGCAGCCCTCGGCCCACTGCTGGGCGGAGTCTTGACTGAATACGCGTCATGGCGTTGGATCTTCTGGGTCAACCTTCCGTTGGGACTGCTGGTACTGGCTGGAATTGCCGCATGGGTGCCACAGACTCGCGGCAAACCTGCTGACAAAGGCGTCGACGTCGACGGTGTGCTCACCTCAGCCATCGGCTTTGGCCTGCTCATCTTTGGGCTCATTGAGGCCACCACCCTGGGATGGTGGGATAAGAAAGAAACCTTCAAAATATTCGGGTGGGAATGGCCGGCCAGTTGGTCGATGTCCCCCGTGCCGTGGGCGATCGCTATCGGCCTGGTTTTCATCATGCTATTCGTCGTCTGGGAGCATCACCGCGCCAAGGTTGGCCGCGACGCTCTGCTTGACCTGGCTCTGTTCCGGGTAGGGACGTTCTCCTGGGGTAATCTCACCGCCGCCACGGTGGCCATCGGCGAGTTTCCCCTCACATTCGTGCTGCCGCTGTTCCTAGTGAACTCGCTTGGTCTCTCGACGGTGTGTACTGGGATCGTGCTCGCCGCAATGGCCTTGGGTGCATTTTTCTCCGGGGCGTCGGCACGTCACCTAGCCGCGAGGATGGGTGCCGCCGGGGTGGTCCGTCCTCGGGCTGACCCTCGAGGTCGTCGGCGTCGGGCTGCTGGCCTGGGTCGTCGGTGTGCAGGGATCCACCTGGCTGATTGTTCTTACTCTCATTGTCTATGGTGTTGGGCTCGGCCTAGCCTCGGCCCAGCTGACCTCGACGGTGTTGCACGACATTCCTGCCGACCAATCCGGGGCAGGATCGGCCACCCAGTCGACGGTACGTCAGCTGGGTTCGGCCCTCGGCGCCGCCATCGCCGGGACGGCCCTGGGATCGGCCATGAACCACACCATTCCCGACGCGGTAGCCTCGATCAGCGCAGTACCGACCAGAGTCCTCGACAAGCTCGTTCACATCACTGAGGGCTCAGCCGGTTCGGCCATTCCAGGACTTCGCCATGCGTCTGCCCACAGCCCCTTCATTCGCCCGCTCGGTGCATCCCGCGCCGCCGTCATCAGCAACCTCGAGACCGGTTTCGCTCACGCAGCAGCGTGGTCGATCGGGTTGTCGTCGTTGTTTCTGGTCATCGGTCTGCTCGGGGCGATCATGGTGAGGCACGAGGCACGCAAGCAGGTCGGCTAGCAGCGCCATAACGGTACCGCCACAGGAGAACAGCTCCTATCCCCGCGTATCTTGCATTCATGTGCACCGACATCCAGTACATGCAGCAGCACACTGAGCGATTTCCCTCGAGCTGCTGGCGTTGCCAACACAGTGCCTCAATTGACAGCACCACTGCCCGACGTCACGTCAACCAAACCCTACCGACGCCGCTGTAGGGGATCGCCAGTGTCGCAGGTGGGAACTATTCTGACGCCAGTCGCTTTCCGAGGACAGGGAAGCAAGAGGGGTAAAGCGGAGGTACACATGGCGTTGCAGAAATGGCCTAACCGAGGTGCGAGCAACGCCACACCGGCAGGCTTCATGTCGACCCGGAGGACTCAGCGTCGGTCCTTCTTCGTCCCCTCCCCCTCG
>ERZ1464605.75-NODE-75-length-13098-cov-93.015871_pt1 | contig 13098 bp, 8 predicted proteins | sample MGYA00563997_ERZ1464605 | MGnify/ENA primary metagenome ERZ1464605 (study PRJEB39283, sample SAMN07833280) | human skin metagenome | isolation source: Scalp | host: Homo sapiens | place: India: Bengaluru | collected 2015-03-12 ...
CTGCGCAAGACCCAGCCCTATTGCGATTACGACACGTATGACTTCGACGTCGCCACCTGGGATACCTGCGACTGTTACGGGCGTTTCCGCATCCGCCTGGAAGAGATGGACCAGTCGGTGCGCATTCTCAAGCAATGCCTCAAGCGCCTTGAGGACACCCAGGGTGACCGTCATATGGTCGAGGACCCGCACATCGCGTGGCCGGCTGAACTGGCTTTGGGCCCCGATGGTCAGGGCAATTCCAATGAGCACATTCGCCACATCATGGGCGAATCGATGGAAGCTCTCATCCATCACTTCAAGATTGTCACCGAGGGCTTCCGGGTGCCTGCTGGCCAGGTGTACCAGGCCATTGAGGGGGCCGGCGGCGAGCTCGGCTGTCACCTTGTTTCTGACGGTGGCGTCCGGCCTTACCGTTCCCACCTGCGCGATCCCGGATTCGTCAACGTGCAGTCCCTGCCCGCCATGTGTGAGGGCGGAATGCTTTCTGACGTGGTGCCGTCTCTGGCATCCTTGGACCCCGTCATGGGAGGAGTCGACCGATGAGCGATCGCGAACCCGTCAACCTGGGATACCCCTACGTCGAGTCTTTCCACTCGGACTTCTCGGGGACCGGCGGAGTCGATCAGACCGACCGTTCTACCAATATCGACGAGCACACCATCGAGGAGATGCATCAGATCGCCTCGCGTTACCCCGACTCCCGTTCGGCGTTGCTGCCGATCCTGCACCTGGTTCAGTCGGTGGACGGACGCATCTCGCCGGTCGGCATTGAGACTGCGGCTGAAGTGCTCGGCATTACCACTGCCCAGGTATCCGGGGTGGCGACCTTCTACACCATGTATAAGAAGCACCCTGCGGGCCAGCATCACATCGGTGTCTGCACCACGGCGCTGTGCGCCGTCATGGGTGGCGAGGAGGTGCTTGCCCGTGTCGAGAAGAAGCTTGGCATTAAAGAGGGGCAGACGACCCCCGACGGCAAGTTCTCTCTTGAGCGGGTGGAGTGTAATGCTGCCTGCGATTTCGCGCCGATCATGATGGTCAACTGGGAATACATGGATAACATGACTCCGATCCGCGCTGAGGAAATCTTGGATTCCTTGGCTCGCGACGAAGAGGTTCATTCCACCCGCGGTGCGAAGATCACCAGCTGGCGTGAGGCTGAGCGAGTGCTCGCTGGCTTCCCCGATGGTCGGGCTGACGAGGGCCCTAGCGCCGGTGAGGCATCTCTGCAGGGTGTCCGGCTAGCTAAGCAGAACGGCTGGAAGGCTCCAGATCCGAATAACCTGCCCGCTCCCGCTGAGCCCGTGGAAGAGGAGAAGAAGTGACCGATCCACTGACCCCGGTTCTGTCGGCCAATTGGGATGAAGAGCGCAGTTGGAAGCTGCTTAACTACGAGCGACAGGGCGGATACACCGGCCTTCGTAAGGCTTTGACGATGCCGCCTGACGACGTTGTCTCGCTGGTTAAGGACGCTAACCTGCGTGGCCGTGGTGGCGCCGGGTTCCCCACCGGCATGAAGTGGTCCTTCGTGCCTAAGGACAATCCCAACCCGACCTACCTTGTTGTCAACGGCGACGAGTCTGAGCCGGGCACGTGCAAGGACATGCCGCTCATGATGGCCTCCCCGCACACCCTCGTCGAGGGCGTCATCATTGCCTCCTACGCCATCAAGGCCAAGATGGCCTTCATCTACATCCGCGGTGAGGTGCTGCACGTCGTCCGACGCGTGCAGCAGGCCGTGCGGGAGGCCTACTCGGCTGGTTACATTGGCAAAAACATCCTCGGTTCCGGGTACGACCTTGACGTTGTCGTCCATGCCGGCGCAGGCGCCTACATCTGTGGCGAGGAGACGGCTCTGCTGGATTCCTTGGAGGGGCGTCGTGGTCAGCCTCGTCTGCGCCCGCCTTTCCCGGCCGTTGCCGGCCTGTACGCCAGTCCGACGGTCATTAACAACGTCGAGTCCATCTCGACGGTGCCGTCGATCCTGCGCAACGGCAAGGAATGGTTCAAGTCCATGGGCACCGAGAAGTCCGATGGTTTCACCATCTACTCTTTGTCTGGGCACTTGGCTCACCCTGGGCAGTATGAGGCCCCGATGGGCACTACGCTGCGTCAGCTCCTCGACATCTCCGGTGGCATGCGACAGGGACATGAACTGAAGTTCTTCACCCCCGGTGGTTCCTCGACCCCGATCCTGACCAAGGACGACATCGACCTCCCGCTCGACTACGAGGGGATGGCTGGGGCCAAGACGATGCTCGGCACGAAAGCTCTGCAGTGCTTCGACGAGACGACCTCGGTGGTTCGCGTCACGTTGCGGTGGTTGGAGTTTTACAAGCACGAATCCTGCGGTAAATGCACCCCGTGCCGTGAGGGCACCTGGTGGGTTGTCCAGATGTTGCGTCGCATCGAGGCTGGTGAGGGCCAAGAGGGTGACGTCGACAAGTTGATGGACATTGCCGACAATATCGGTGGCCGTTCTTTCTGCGCTTTGGCCGACGGTGCCGTGGGCTGTTTGCGCGGGGCTATTGGCCACTTCCGTGACGAGTTCGAAGCTGGATGTCGGGGGATTCCCGCTTGGCAGTATCTGCCCTATGAGCGCAGCTCGATCTTCAACGACGCCGATCGCCGAGTCCTGGAGGGGGCCGGAGCATGAGCGAAAACAAGCCCGTCGAACTCGTGACGTGCACCATCGACGGTCAGCAGGTGAGCGTACCCAAGGGGACCCTCATTATTCGCGCTGCCGAATCCATCGGCACCGCTATCCCACGGTTCTGTGATCATCCGCTGCTTGACCCGGCCGGTGCCTGCCGAGAGTGCCTTGTCGAGATCCCCGACGCTGGTAACAGTCGTGGGTTCCCCAAGCCACAGCCCTCCTGCACCATGCCGGTCGCTGAGGGGATGGTCGTCAAGACTCAGGTCAGCTCCGAGATGGCTCGCAAAGCCCAGAAGGGCATGCTGGAGTTCCTCCTCATTAACCACCCGCTGGATTGCCCGATCTGCGACAAGGGCGGCGAGTGCCCCCTGCAGAACCAGGCGATGGCTAACGGACGTGGTGAGTCTCGCTATGACGGGGTCAAGCGCACCTATCCCAAGCCGATCAATATCTCGGCCCAAGTGCTGCTAGACCGCGAGCGCTGCGTGCTGTGTCAGCGTTGTACCCGGTTCGCTGACCAGATCGCCGGAGATCCTTTCATCAACCTGCAGGAGCGCGGTGCCGTCTCCCAGATTGGTGCTTATCAGGGTGACGACTTCAACTCCTACTTCTCCGGTAACGTCATCCAGATCTGCCCGGTAGGAGCTCTTACCAGCGCCGAGTACCGCTTCCGTTCCCGTCCTTTCGATCTCGTCTCGACGGTGACGACCTGTGAGCACTGCGCGGCCGGTTGCCAGCTGCGCACCGACCACCGTCATTACGAGGTCAAGCGCCGCAACGCCGGCAACCTGCCAGACGTCAACGAGGAGTGGAACTGCGATAAGGGTCGCTTCGCTTTCCGCTACGGCCGTGGTGACGACCGGGTAACGACTCCGCTGGTGCGTCACAACGGCGTACTGGAACCGGCGTCATGGGCTGAGGCCTTGCAGACGGCCGCCGCTGGACTGACGAAAGCCGGTACCAGCGTCGGTGTCCTTACCGGCGGGCGCCTCCCGGTGGAGACGTGCCTATCCTGGTCGCGATTTGCTCGAGTCGTGCTCGGCACCAACAACGTCGACTTCCGATCCCGTCCACACTCAGCTGAGGAGGCCGCCTATCTGGCTGCCAGGGTCGCCGGGCACAGCCTCGAGGAATCGGTCACCTACGCCGACCTTGAGACGGCTTCGCGGGTAGTCCTGGTGGACTTGGAGCCTGAGGACGAGTGTCCGATGATCTTCCTGCGTCTGCGGAAGGCGTGGCGTCGTCACAAGGCGACGATCACCGTAGTCGGAACTCACCTATCCAATGGTTCGGCGAAGATAGGTGCCGAGCTGGCTCGCTGTCTGCCCGGTCAGGAGCCTGAAGCTCTTGCCCAGTTGGTCGCCGATGGGACCATTGGGGAGGGCACCATCGTGTTGGTGGGGGAGAGGGCCGCTACCCGGCCCGGCACCCTGTCGGCCATCAACGATCTTGACTCGACGGTTCGGGTGGCTTGGGTGCCGCGTCGAGCTGGCGAGATGGGTGCCATCGAGGCTGGCCTGCTGCCTCAGTTACTGCCAGGTGGACGTCTCGTCGATGACGCCAAGGCGCGCGTCGATATCGCGGCCGCGTGGGGAGTCACCAACTTGCCGACCCAGCCTGGCCTTGACACCGCCGGAATGCTGGCTGCCGCTCAGGCCGGAAAGCTCGACGCGCTGGTCGTTTCTGGCGTCGAGCTGGCTGATATGCCTGACCCGACCGGAGCTCGCGAGGCCGTCGAGAATTGCGGGTTCGTCGTGTCTGTCGAACAGCGGTTCTCTGAGGTCTCAGCTCGAGCCGACGTTGTCTTGCCGGTCTGCCTGCTGGAGGAAACCTCCGGTACTTTCCTTGACTGGGAGCATCGCCCTGGCCGTGTCAGGGTGGTCAACAAGCAGCCCGCGACCCCTATGAACGAGATCCGCGTCCTTGACGCGCTGAGTTCCCAGATGGGGTCGGTCTCCGGTCTAGCGACGGTCGCCCAGGCTCACAAAGCGTGGCGAGACCTGGGGCAGTGGTCGGGCGGTCACCCCAAGATGGAGTCGACCTCCCCGCTCGTACCGCAGGCGCCCATGGTTGAGGCCGGTTCGGTTGGCCGAGTGCTGGAGACCTGGCGTCAGCTGCTGGAGGGCTCGGCAAGCCTGACCGGTGCCGACGCACTGGTCGCTACCGCACCTGCGCCGGTTGCCGTCATCGACCCGCTGACGGCCGAGCAACTTGGTGTGACCAATGGGCAGCTTATTGATGTCTGTGGGCCTATCAGTCTGCGAGTTCCGGTCAAGATCGACACGACGATGACGGCTGAGGCAGTGTGGATCCCGTCGCTGCGTGGTGACTCGACTGCCCCTCAGAGCCGCACCACCGTCCCCGACGCTCCCGGAACCGTTGTCTCGCTGAGCGCCGTTGAAACCGAAACTTCCCGAGAGGCAGGTGTGGCATGAGTCCCCTCGAGGCCACCATCGACCCGGTGTGGCTCATCATCGTCAAGGTCGTCATCCTCTTCGTGATCCTGCTGGCCTGGACCATCTTCAACGTGTGGTTCGAGCGCCGTGTGTTGGCCAAGATGCAGAACCGCATCGGCCCGATCATGAACTCGGCGTGGGCTGGTGGCGTGTTTCAGGCTGTTGGTGACGGCCTGAAGCTCATCTTCAAGGAGATGCTCACCCCGAAGGGTGCCGATAAGATCGTCTTCAACCTGGCGCCGGTCATAGCGGGCATAGCCTGCTTCGCGTCCTGGTCCGTCATCCCTCTTGGTGGTCAAGTGTCGATGTTCGGTCACACCACCAGGCTCCAGATTACTGACGTGCCGGTTGCCGTGCTGTTTATCCTTGCGGTGGCGTCCATCGGCATCTACGGCGTGGTGTTGGCCGGCTGGTCGTCGGCGGGTACGTACTCCTTGCTTGGCTCGCTGCGCTCCAGTGCTCAGATGATCTCCTACGGGGTCGCGATGGGCCTGTCTCTGGTGACGGTGTTCATCTTCTCTGGCTCGATGTCGACGCCGCAGATCGTCGAGTCCCAGGCAAATCACCTGGTCGTTGGCGGGTTCGATACCCATATCGCCGGGCATTACTGGTTGCTGTTGATCCCGAGCTTCGTCATCTACGTCATCACGATGTTTGGTGAGTCGAACCGTCTGCCCTTCGACCTACCGGAGTGCGAATCGGAGCTCGTCAGCGGTTACATCACTGAGTATTCAGGCTTCCCCTATGGCATGTACTTCCTGGCGGAGTACATCAACATGGCGACTCTGTCGGCGGTCTGTACCACGTTGTTCTTGGGCGGCTACCGCGCTCCGTGGCCGCTGAACTACTTCGGCGTCATCGATTCGGGCTGGTGGGGTCTGTTGTGGTTCTTCCTCAAGACCCAGCTCGTCATCTTCTTCTTCGTGTGGGTGCGTGCCGCGATCCCGAGGTTCCGCTATGACCACTTCATGGATCTGGGTTGGAAGGTTCTCATCCCGGTGTCGCTGGGGTGGGTCCTGATGATTGCTGCCTGGCGCACCGTCATCAATCAAGGATGGGGTCGAAACCCGGTCTTTTTGGTGGTCGTCGGCGTCATCCTCGTCGCTCTCATCGTGTGGGCGTTCATGGGTGGTAAGACTGATTCCACGGCCGATGAGGCTCCTGACGAACCCTTCGACGCTTTCGCCGGTGGCTATCCGGTACCGCCATTGCCACATCAGGTGCAGGCCCCATTGGCTGGGGCTGCAACGGCCACCACGGTGGCTCGACGAGACCACGACGAGAACGGAGGTCTGTGATGGGAGCCTGGTCCGGATTCGGGATCACCTTCGAGACGATGTTCCGCAAGTCCTTCACCCAGGGATACCCGGAGAAGGGCAAGGAAAAGCCGATGCCGCCGCGCATGCATGGCCGTCACCAGCTCAACCGCTGGCCTGACGGGTTGGAAAAGTGTGTGGGTTGTGAGCTGTGTGCATGGGCGTGCCCGGCCGACGCCATCTACGTCGAGGGGGCAGATAACACTGACGAGGAGCGTTACTCGCCCGGTGAGCGTTACGGTCGCGTGTACGAGATCAACTATCTGCGCTGCATTTTGTGCGGAATGTGCATCGAGGCATGCCCAACTCGTGCCCTGACGATGACGAACGATTTCAAGATGGCCGACACCTCGCGTGCCAAGCACATTTGGACGAAGGACGAGTTGCTGGCTCCCCTCAAGGAGGGCATGGAGCAGCCGCCGCACCCGCGCCGTCTCGGTGATGACGAAGATGACTACTTCAACGGTCTTCCTCCCTCTGGGCAGGACGACGTACGGACCGGTCCGGCCAATAGTGGTGCCACTGCGCACCGGGACGATGACAACGACACCCAACACAAGGACGAGGAGGCCGCCCGATGACTACGGGACTTCCCCTGCTCGCCGGTCTCGTACCTATGGTGACGGCATCCCAGTGGGCCTTCTGGCTGTTGGCACCGATCATGGTGCTTGCGGCCTTGGTGATGGTTTTTGCCAAGAAGCCTGTCCACTCGGCGTTGTCGCTGGCCGTGGTCATGATTTGTCTGGCCGTGCAGTACGCCAGCCAGGAAGCGCCTTTCCTTTTCGTGGTGCAGATCATCGTCTACACCGGCGCCATCCTGATGCTCTTCCTCTTTGTCGTCATGCTTGTCGGCGTCGACTCCACCGATTCCCTCAAAGAGACCCTCAAGGGTCACAAGGTGGCCGCCATGATCGCCGCCTTGGCCTTTGTGGTGCTGCTGATCCTGGCTGTCGGTAATGCAGTGACGACCGGTGTTATCGGCACTGACCATCCGGTGGGCCTGGGGCAGGCCAACGCAGCTGGTGGGAATAACGTCAAGTCGCTTGCTGAGCTGGTGTTTACCAAGTATGTCATCGTCTTTGAGGCCACTTCGGCCTTGCTCATCACTGCTGCCGTCGGCACGATGGTGTTGGCTCATGGCGAGGCCGACAAGAAGAAGTCCCAGCGTGAACGGGTGACAGACCGTATGGCTGCCTACGCCGAGCATGGCTCTCACCCCGGTGTTCGTCCCAACTCCGGTGTCTACGCCCGCACGAATCAGATTGGTGCTCCGGCTCTGCTGCCTGACGGCACGGTGGCTCAGGACTCGATCTCGGGAACCTTGGCGACCCGCGGTGCCATTATCGACGCCGGTGAGTTGAAGGCTCCGACGCATCGGGCGTTTGCGTCAATCAGTGCCGCCCGCCACGAGGTCCAAGGAGAACTCGAATGAATCCGAATGACTACCTGGTGCTCTCGGCGATCTTGTTCGCTATCGGCATCGTGGGCTTCCTGACGAGGCGTAATGCCTTGGTGGCTTTTATGTCGGTGGAGTTGATGCTCAACGCCGCGAACCTGGCGCTGGTGACTTTCGCTCACGTACACGGCTCTCTCGACGGACAGGTCGGAGCTTTCTTCGTGATGATTGTGGCAGCTGCTGAGGTGGTCGTCGGTTTGGCGATCATCGTCACCATTTTCCGTTCCCGTCGCACCACTTCGGTGGACGACACCAACCTGCTGAAGTTTTGAGGGAGGTACCGTGACTGTCTTGGAAACCGGCTTGTTCAACGTGGCCTGGTTCATGATTGCGGTGCCACTGGTGGTTGCCGCGCTGCTATTGGTGCTGGGACGCCGCAGCGACGCGTGGGGACATGTGTTGGCCACTGTGGCCCCAATCGTCGCCTTTGTTATCGGGTTGGTCCTGTTTATCGACCTGCTCGGACGTGGCGGCGCGTCTCGTGCCGTCGACGTGGGGGTCTACCGATTTATCGACGTCGGGGCGTGGGATCTGCGAGTGGGGCTGCTTATTGACCAGCTCTCGATCCTGTTTGTGCTGCTCATCACCTTCGTGGGCTCGCTGATCCACATCTACGCGATCGGGTATATGGCCCATGACACCGATCGTCGTCGGTTCTTCGCCTATCTCAACCTCTTCATTGCCGCGATGCTGACGTTGGTGTTGGCCGATAACTACCTCATCCTGTTTGTCGGCTGGGAGGGTGTCGGTCTGGCCTCCTACCTGCTTATCGGGTTCTGGTTTGGTCGTCCCGCTGCTGCCCGCGCCGGTAATAAGGCTTTCATCATGAACCGCATCGGCGACCTCGGTTTGACGATGGCGATCTTTACGATGCTCGCCCAGTTCGGCAGCGTGCGCTTCTCCGATGTTTCAGCTAAAGCGTCGGGGCTGACGTCAACCTGGGCCACGTTGCTCGGCTTCATGCTGCTGCTGGCTGCTTGTGGTAAGTCCGCTCAGGTGCCGTTGCAAGCCTGGCTGCTTGACGCCATGGAGGGCCCGACGCCGGTCTCAGCCCTGATCCACGCTGCGACGATGGTTACCGCTGGTGTTTACCTGGTGGTACGTTCTCACGAGATCTATGCCCACACGGGTGCAGCCTCGTTGGCAGTGGCGATCATCGGCACCGTTACCTTGTTGTTCGGCGCCTGGATCGGTTCGGCGAAGAAGGACATCAAGAAGGTCCTCGCCGGATCGACGATGAGCCAGATCGGCTACATGATGCTGGCTGCAGGTTTGGGACCGGCTGGTGCGGCTCTGGCGATTTTCCACCTGCTCACCCACGGTTTCTTTAAGGCGAACATGTTCCTTGGGGCCGGCTCGGTGATGCACGGTACCGGTGACGACACGGACATGTACCACTTTGGTGCGCTGTCCAAGGTGATGCCTATGACCTTCTGGACCTTCGCGTGCGGCTACCTCGCCATTATCGGTATCCCTGGTACCTCCGGCTACTTCTCCAAAGACCACATCATCGAGGCCGCCTTCGATAAGGGCGCGGTCTTCGGGGTGCTGGCCCTTATCGGCGCTGGAATCACCGCCTACTACATGACTCGCCTCATGATGCTGACCTTCTTGGGGACTAAGCGTTGGCGCGCGGACGTCCACCCGCACGAGTCTCCGGCAGTCATGACGATCCCTCTCATCGTGTTGGCTATTTTGTCGATCTTCGCCGGTGCTTTTATGAACAACTGGATCGGCGACTGGTTGGCTCCAGCTACGGGCGCTGAGGTTGAGCACGTCGGTATGTGGCATATGGGCGTGATTGGGGTTGTCACCCTCGTCGTGGTGATCCTCGGCATCGTGGCAGGCTGGTTGCTCAACCGTCACAATGTGCCGAACGAGGAGCCCGAGACTCACGATCCGCTGCTTGTCGCTGGTCGTCACGACATCTACGGCGACGACATCAACGATGTTGTCGTGGTGAAGCCGGGGCGTTGGCTGGCAGGCGGTGCCGCGGGCTTCGATCGGTCGGTGGTCGACGGTCTGGTTAACGGCGCTGGCTCCGTCACCACGGCTTGTTCCCAGATCATCCGCAAAGTCCAAAACGGCTACGTGCGCAGTTACGGCCTCATGATGGTCGTCGGCGTGGTGGTCGTCGGACTCGTCGTCGTCCTGGGCCGGATGGCCTGAGCGCTGGAGGAGCTGACATGTCTTTCCCGATCCTCACAGTGATCGCGCTGCTGCCGTTCGTCGGCGGCGTTATCACCATGATGCTGCGCGGGGCTGCGGCCCGAGCCACCGGCATGGTGTTTTCTCTGGTCACTCTGGTACTGGGCGTCTACGCTTTCATCGTCGGCGTCAATGGCACCAACCTTTCGGAAACCCATCGCTGGATCCGCGCTGTCGGAGCCTGGTATGCGCTAGGTGGTGATGGCCTTTCCCTGACGATGATCCTGCTGGTCGTCATCCTCGTGCCGGTGGTGCTACTCGCCGAGTGGCATGTGGGCGACGACGAGACGGCTCGCTGGTCAACTGGGGCGTTTTTCGGCTTGGCCCTCATGCTTGAGGGACTGGCAATCTATTGCTTCGCTGCCACCGACGTCTTGCTGTTCTACCTCATGTTCGAGGCCACCCTCATCCCGATGTACTTCCTCATCGCAGGATGGGGCGGTCCACGACGAGGCCGAGCAGCGATGAAGTTCCTGCTGTACTCCTTGGCTGGTGGGCTGGTCATGCTATTCGCTGTCATCGGCGTCGGGGTGCACGGCGGATCCTTCCTTCTGAGCGACCTGGCAAAGGTGGACTTCTCGGGGGCGATTGGTAAGGAATTATTTGTCGGATTCTTCATCGCCTTCGCGATCAAGGCCCCGATGGTCCCGGTGCACACGTGGCTGCCTGATACCGCCGAACAGGCCACTGCGGGGGCGTCTTCCCTGCTCGTCGGCTTGCTCGACAAGATCGGCACCTTTGGAATGCTGAGGCTGTGTCTGGGCCTGTTCCCCGCCGCCTCCGACTGGGCCACCCCCTTCGTCCTCACCCTGGCGATTATCTCGGTGCTGTGGGGTGCCATGATGGCCGCGACCTCGAGCGACCTCATGAGGTTCGTCTCCTACACCTCAGTAAGTCACTTCGGCTTTATGGTCATTGGCATTTTCGCGCTGACGACGACGTCGATCACAGGTTCGATCTTCTACATGTTCAACCACGGCTTTTCGACGGCAGCGTTGTTCCTCGTGCTTGGTTTCCTGGTGCGCAGGGGCGGGACGGCGAAGGTCGACGGTTACGGTGGCGTCCAGAAGGTCGCCCCGGTACTTGCCGGAACTTTCCTCTTCGCCGGGCTGGCAACCCTGTCGTTGCCGGGCACGGGAAACTTTGTGAGCGAGTTCATGGCCTTAGCTGGTGCTTGGTCGCGTCACCCAATCTATGTCGCCATTTCCACCATCGGCATGGTGCTGGCTGCGGTGTACGTTCTGGTGACGTACCGACGCACTATGACCGGCCCGGTGCAGGGTGTCTCTGAGCAGGTCAGTGACCTGAACGGGCGGGAGAAGTTGGTGCTTGCACCTCTCATCATTTTGCTGCTGGTGTTCGGGTTCTTCCCCAGGCCGATGCTGCACGCCATCGAACCAGCGGCCACGGCCACCATGACTCAGGTCCACGCCACCGATCCGGCACCCGTCGTCAAGGAGGGTCTCAAGTGAATCCCGCCCTGTTGATTACTGCGTCTGGGCTGCCAGCGCTCCTCGACGTCGCGGCTCCGCACCTCGAGTGGGGGCCGCTGGCGCCGGTGTTCGTCCTCATGGCAGGGGCGTGCGTGGCGGTGCTGGTGGAGGCCTTTGTTCCCCGATCGGGTCGTCGTCCGACTCAGATCATCGTGACGGTCGCCACTCTGGTTGTTGCCATCGCCTCGACGCTAACCACTATTGCCCGTGGCACCCGAATTGTTGCCGGGCAGGGAACTTTGGCCCTCGACGGACCGACTCTGGCTACGTGGGTCATTCTGCTAGCGACCGGTCTTGGGACCGTGGTGCTCTTCGCTGAGCGAGTCGGCACCACCCAGACGGCTTTTGTGGCGAGCGCGTCGTCGGTGCCTGGTTCCCCGCTGGAGGCTAAGGCCGAGCAGGAGCATCGCGAGCATACTGAGGTCTACCCGCTGCTGATGTTCGCGGCGTTGGGCATGATGTGTTTCGCCGCGGCTAATGACCTCATCATGATGTTCGTTGCCTTGGAGATCTTCTCTCTGCCGTTGTACCTGCTGTGCGGGATGTCGCGACGTCGTCGGCTGTTGTCTCAGGAAGCCGCGCTGAAGTACTTCTTGCTGGGTGCGCTGTCCTCGGCCTTGTTCCTTTATGGCATCGTGCTGCTGTATGGGTGCGCCGGTAGTTTCAAGCTTGGCGATCTAGCCGCAGCGGGCGTCACTCAGGTCGGCTCGTCGAAACTCATCGTCGCGGGCATGATCCTGGTGGCCGTCGGGCTGTTGTTCAAGATAGGCGCGGTTCCGTTCGCTTCCTGGACCCCCGATGTCTACACTGGCGCTCCGACGCCGGTTAGCGGCTGGATGGCTGTCGCGACCAAACTCGTCGCCCTCGTCGGTCTGATGCGCGTCCTGTATGTCGGTCTGGGCGCGATGAGATGGGACTGGCAGATCGTGCTCGCCGTCGTGGCTGTGGCCTCGATGGGTGTGGGCGCCATCGTGGGTCTCGCGCAGACCGATATGAAGCGTCTGCTGGCCTACTCCGCTATCGCCCATGCTGGGTTCGTGCTGGTCGGTGTTGTCGGAGCCTGGACGACGCAGACCGGCATGGCCGAGGGTCAGACTGGTTCGGTGTCGTCGGTGCTGGTGTACATGACGGCCTATGGCTTGGCATCGATCGGCTTCTGGCTGCTCATCCTCATGGTGCGTCGCGCCGGTGGCGAATCCACTGAGATCGCCTCGTGGGCGGGTATTGGTCGTAGTCATCCGTGGATCGGTGTGCTGGTCGTCATCTTTGTGCTGAGTTTCGCCGGCATCCCGTTGACGGCAGGTTTCACCGGCAAACTGGTGGTCTTCCTGGCCGGATGGCGTGGCGGATACGCCTGGCTGGTGTTGATTGGGGTGCTGTTCTCCCTGGTGGCAGCGGCCTTCTATCTGCGCATCATCGTCGTGGTGTTTTTCCGGTCCGCGAAAGAGGGCGACGACCCCGTGGAGGTTGCCGAGCCCTCCATCGCCGGATGGATCACCCTCATCGTGTG
>ERZ1464605.83-NODE-83-length-12811-cov-61.674114_pt1 | contig 12811 bp, 12 predicted proteins | sample MGYA00563997_ERZ1464605 | MGnify/ENA primary metagenome ERZ1464605 (study PRJEB39283, sample SAMN07833280) | human skin metagenome | isolation source: Scalp | host: Homo sapiens | place: India: Bengaluru | collected 2015-03-12 ...
ATGCGTTCGGCCCCTGGGATGGTGGCGTGGGGAAATCCGACGAGACCGTCGAGTAACATGGTCGCTTCGTTCTCGCGAGCCTGCAGTGTGGCCAGGAAGGACTCGTCGACCAGACCCTGGTCGACTAAGTAGGCTACGAGGGCCTCGGTCGCCGACCAGTAATCAGTTCCTGCTGGCATGGCCATGAAACGGTCGGGGGAGAGCATCGACATCAGTAACGACGAATTGGCCCCGGTGAGCTGAAGGTCGATGTGACCACGCAGGTTTAGCCTTGACATCCGGCTGATGAGTTCGGCGGGATCAAAGACCTGGCCGAGCTGAATGACTGGAACGTCACCGACGGCAAGGGTCGTGATGTCGACATCAGGGGTGGCGACGACGAGATCTGTTCTGGCTAGCGTTGACTCGTCTGCCTCGTCGCCGGTTAGCATGAGGTATTTGGTGCCATAGGGGAGCACTTTGTCGAGCTGGATCCGCATGAGGTGAGCTGAGATCCGTCCGGTCGCCGTGACGATCGCCAACCTGAGGTGGGGGCAGGCACGGTGGGAGTCGAGGAATACCTGGTGATAGCCGGTCAATAGTCCGGTTTCGGAGTCACTGATCCGCATACCGGTGCGTTCCTCGATGACGTCGCGGCTGATCTCGGCCATTCGGTGGGCCACCGGGTACTGATAGCGAATGCTGCGCACCGACTCCTCGTCGATCGTGACGTGAAAGCGCATCCGGTTGAGCATGAAGGTGAGGTGGTGGGCGAACTCGTCAGCAAGCTCGTCGGCGTCCAGATGGATCTGCATGACCTCGGCGATACGTTCAAAGATGGCGTCGACGAGGCCGGGAACCTCCTCGTCAGCGGGGAAGAGCTGACGACCCTGCGCACTGTCGGGGGTGCGCATTCCGGCGACTGACATGGCGAGGAAGAGCTCCTCCTCGATGGGGAAGGTGGTCGAAACGAGACCTTCAGCTTCGGTGAGAAGTTCGGAAGCAATGCGGTGGGCGGGGGTGTTGCGAAGACGTTGGTACTCCTCGGGCATCTCGTCTAGTGGATGGCCGGTGAGGGTTCGATCGAGGAGAACGGTGAGCCAGCGACGCACATAGTGACGTGATGGCCTGGACAGGTGAGCCTGCCCGGTGATCCGGGAAACGACGGCGACGATGTCGTCGTCGATAGGGTACTCGTCGACGAGTTCGGCGGGGTAGAGGGTTAGCTCGGCCAGACGCAGATCGAGTTCCTCGGCGGCGAGGCTGAAACCCCGGTTGGAACGCCCCTCGATGCGTACTCCGAGGGGTTTCAGGGCTTCACGCAATCGGGCGACATCGGCCAAGACGGTTGTTCGGGAGGTACAGACGATGTCGGCCAGGTCGTCCGAGGTCACCGGGTGTTTGGCAGACAGCAGGACTCCGAACTTCTGTGCGCGGCGATGACGCGGGTCGTTGAGGGAGTTCGTGGCGCGGACCAGACGACCACGGATTTGGCTGTATTCCTGTGGGTCGAGAATGTAGAGGCGGTAACGGCCGCCGGTGGGCGTACGGACGCCGCAGGGGCCAGCATCCGGTTGAGCGTGTTGATGGTGTTAGTGATGGTGCGGGGGCTGACCTGCAGGCGTTCTGCCAGCGCTTCGGCGGAGGCTGTCAACGATGTCTCCAGTTGCCTAAGGATCCACATTTCTCGGTCCATGAGATCACCTCCTTGTGCTCGACCTCGTTGGTTGGCATGAAGTTAACACCGCACCTGCGCCCCGGTCTTGCGGCATTGTGTGTGCTTCTTTCCGGCTTTTGGAAAGGCAGTGGCGCGATGAGTCGCTCCATGCGGTCGTGGCACACACTCGCGTACTGTTCGTCAGGCAGAGGAGGGGCTGTTGCCCTAATACTGGTCTTGATCCTTTCAAATGCGACGTTGCAGCATGCCTGTGGTCATCGATCTCTTTGAGGTCGGTTGGTCGAGTCGACGCACCATAGAAGTCATGCGGCTGTCGATAGTTATCATGCCCAGGATTGTGCATTACGAATGCCCGATTCGGGTTGTTCGTCTTGGGTATTCGGCTCGTCTGCGTGGATTCTGTCAATTCAGCTGCGAGCTGAATTGACGTCTTTGCTGGTCGTCGATTCTTTTCCCGAACTAATGGGAACTTACTCCGGTGGATTGCAATCCCCATGGATGCTTTATGTGGGATCGTAATCCTGTTGGGGGATGAAACTTCGTACATAGGACATCAACGTGCTCTCCGCGAGATGATGAATTTCCACAAGCGCTCGGTGTGCTTAAAAAATTCCCTCGGAAGTGTCATCTTCGGTTGTGTTATGCCCTTGTTTGGGCTGGTCGGGAGCGAAGCGCAGTCGGTCACCTTGTCAAATGGCCTGTTACAACTCTTCTGTGGTGCTCGAGCGCGTTGGTGTTGTCGCGCCGTCGATGGTGAAAGACAGGCTTATCAGGTCGTCATCCTTGGATGAGTGACCGATAAGGATTTCGCATGGCCCGGTGGGTATGACTCGCTTACCTGTGGAGTCAATAATACTGCATTGGTCTACCGGGATCTCGAGATGGCACGTCGACGAATCGTGTGGTGGCACGTGTATTCGGGTGAAGCCTTTGAGCTCTTTATCAGCCCAAGTCACTGGGGTTACCGGGTGGCGTATGTACGCCTGGACGGTTTCGGTGAGAGGTCGGTCCCCGTCATTGACGACGGTGACTGTGACAGCGATATGGTCATCGAATCCTAGGTGATATGAGTCGAGTGCAGCGTCGCGGTAGTGAAACGTGGTGTAGGCCATTCCTTCGCCAAAAGCTCGGAAGGGGGTGAAAGGCATATCGGCGTATCGAGTACCGTGGGTGCCGCGTATGAGGTTGTAGTGGACGGGAATTTGGCCGGCGTGTCGAGGTATAGAAATAGGGAGACGGCCGACAGGTTCAATGTGGCCGAGGATGAGTTCGGCGATGGCGCGGCCTCCGCGTAGCCCAGGGTTGAACGCTTGGACGAGCGCTGCGGCGTGGTCGATGCAGCGGGGTAGGACCAGCGGTTTGGATGAGAGCACCACGACGATGGTGGGGGTGCCCGAAGCGATTGTTTGTTCGAGGAGTTGTTTCTGTGGCCCAATGAGTTCGAGGGTGGCGGTGGAGCGGCCCTCTCCGGTCAGATGGATGTCGTCACCGACCACCATAATGGCGACGTCAGCATCGTCAACAGCTTGGAAGGCTGTGTCCATCGCTTCGGGGTCCGCTGCGGCGGGGCTGACGATGGTTGGGCGGGGTTGGCCGTCGGGAAGGGGACATCCCTCAAGGTCAGGGGCTGCAGTCGTGATGTCGCATGCTGGGCGCACTGACAGTTGCCATCCGTCGGGCAGGAGGGTCTTCATGCCTTGGGCGACTGTTTCAACGTCGTCGGGATGGCCGGTGAAGCGCATTCCTTGTCCGGAATTGCGGGCCCAGTCACCGAGTTGGGCGTCAGGGTTGTCGCAGTTGGGACCGAGGAGGGCGATGCGCAGAGGGTGCTTGCTGGTGGGATTCAGGGGGAGATGGCCATCATTGGCCAGTAGAACCAAGGATTGACGGGCGAGTTGGAGGTTGAGTTCGCAGTGTGTCGATGACGCGATGACGGTGTGTTGACGTTGTTGGTCTGGGCGTCGGGGGTTTTCGAACAGACCCATGGTGAACTTGAGAGTCAGAATGCGCCGCACGGCATGATCGATGGTGTCGATGCTTACCAGACCGGTGTTCAAGGCTTCAAGGGCGGCGGAGTGAAATTGAGGAGTGGCCATCGCCATGTCGATGCCGGCGTTGATTGCTGCGGCAGCAGCCTGGGTGTGTGAGGGGAATATTTTCTGTTCCCAAACCATGCGACCAACGTTGTCCCAGTCGGTTACTAGCAATCCGTTGAAGCCCCATTCGCGCTTGAGGAGATCGTCGATGAGTGGACGGTTGATGGTGATGGGGACTCCGTCGATGGCTTGGTAGCCAAGCATGAAGGTGGCGACTTTGTTGCGGGCCAGGCGTTCGAAAGGCGGAGCGAACCAGGCGCGGAGAGTACGAGGGGTCAGGTCGGCTTCAGAGGCGTCCCGACCGCCTTGGGTTTGGGAGTAGGCGATGAAGTGTTTGGCGCAGGCCAGGATCGCATTGGGGTCCTCTGGGCCAGAGCCTTGGTAGCCGTCGCTCATGGCTTGGCCCATCTCGCCGATAAGCCAGGGGTCCTCGCCGAAAGTTTCGTCGACGCGCCCCCAGCGAGTGTCGCGGGCGACGCACAGTACTGGCGAGAAGGTCCAGTGGATCCCGGTAGAGGCGACCTCGCAGGCGGTGGCGCGAGCACCCTTCTTGATGAGGGAGGGGTTCCACGTGCAAGCCTGAGCCAATTGAGTGGGGAAAATTGTGGCGCCGTGCCAGAAGGAGTGTCCGTGGATGCAGTCATCGGCCACTAACAAGGGGATGCTGAGTCTGGTGTGGAGGGCGTGGTCGATGCAGTGGTCAATAAGGTCGTGATCACAGTGGAGTATGGAGCCCAACGGTATGGAGTCCATGATCGGGTCGGGGTCCGAATAGACGGGCAGCTGGGTCATCTGTCCGATCTTTTCGGCCGGTGTCATGCGTGACAGCAGGTCATCGACACGTTCGTGAACTGACAACTCGGGGCGCTGATAGGCGGGACGGTGCGTCGTGGACGTGGTCATCGTTGGAGTTCCTTGGCGATAGTGGTGTCGTCATGATGAGTAGTAACCCTGCTAGCCCATCCAGACGTCCATAGTGACGTCTTTGTTGGAAAGGTCTGCAAGATTTATGGTCTGTCCGCCGCGCCGATACCGGGGGCTGAGAGTTTTGGCCTCGACTGGGAGCCCTTCGACGAGGATTCTTGTGACGCCGTGGCCATCTGCATTGACGTGGTAGTTGATGTGGAGGATCCGGCCTCCAGCGTGAACGACGGCAGTGGTTCCGTCGAAAACCACTGGTAGTACCGGGTCAACGATCAATTGGTGGCCCCGTATCCGGATGCCGAGTATGTCTTCGGTGACGATACGCAAGATCAGTCCTGGTCCTGAGGAATATACGCGCCAGCCGCCCTCGAACGCGGTTGTGGTCGTGAACAGGGCATGGGCGCGCTGGCTGGCTTCGTAGCGGTCGGCGAAGACGGCATCGGCTGAGGAGTAGTAGCAATCCACTTGGCGGGGCATTGCCCCCCGGGACGCGGTTGGTGATGCCGATAGGTATCACCTTCTTCAGTTCATCCCATGCCTGCTGGGCTCAGCCAGCATGTGTGAGAGCTTCAATAAAGCGTAGATGGGCGTGGGTGTACATGAGGTCGATTTCTCGTCCCCAGAAAGTGGCTGCCTCAGCTCGTTTGAAGTAGTGCGACGTGCCGCCTGAATAGGTGATGGGCGCGTCGAATAGGTATGTGCCCATGGGGCCGGTCAAGTATTCGGCGATGATGTCCAGATGGTGTTTCATGTCGAGAGGATCGAGCAGCTCACCGCTGATGGCGTGGATCATCTGCAGGATGCCATGGTGTAGTCCGGTGCGTTCATCGCGAGGGTGAACCATTAGTTCCATGGTGGGATTGCCTATGATGGCGTAGCCAGCTAGTTCTCCATCGGCTAGGAACACATCTGTGAGGCCCTCTCGAGTGGCAGCAGCACGTGATCGCAGCCGTTTGCTCAAGTCGGGGTAGACCGGACCCAGGGCATTCGCCAAGGTTTCCAATGAGTGGATCTCCAGTTCGGTCGTCCATGTGGAGCACATCTGTTCAGCTAAGGACGCGCTGGTTGGTTGAAGGGAGTCGTTCCAGTCGCCGTGACCGTAGGCAGGCAGCCGAGGATCGCGGGTACGGTGTGCTTCGATGTAGTCTAGCGCGGCGAGGACATGATCCCGGATCGCAGTGCGAGGACTCAATGCCCGTTGCTTGACGAAGGGCACCTGTTCGTCGAGGAAATCCAGGTCTGAGGTCCGTTCAAGGTACTCGCCCAAGACCAGCAGCGGCCAGTAGGCGATGTCGCCGTGGCTGTTGCGGTGGCCTGGGCTGATCAGTTCAGGCAGGAAATGGAACCATTGAGGCCACGAACCGTCGTCCTGCTGCCCGGCGTAGACCTTGAGGAGCATCTCGCGCAGAGCGTCCAATAAGTAAACCGGCCGGGCCCTGACACACGTCACGAGTGCCCCAGGCGCCGCCCGTGTGTTGTTCCAGCCCACGTGGGGTCTGATAATGCACGGCCGCATCCTTGGCAACATTGCTCAAGAAGCGACTCAACAGGTTGGCGGACTGGTTTCCAGTCAGCTGGGGTATGTGCCAATGATGGGCTTGGGTGACTTCGGGAAAGACAGCCGGTATAACGGCGTCCAAGATCAGAGTTCCGTTGGTTGATGTAACGGTGCGAGTACTGGTTCCTCGACTCCTGCCGCCGGCGAACAGGGGTGAGTCATCGTTGACCTTGGCGCCGTGAACGTTGAGTTCGGGCCCGCCGTTGTTCTCGAAGAGTACCGCCATTATGTCGAGCGGTTTGCCGAATACGCGGGCATGAAGACTCATTCGTTGGTTGGTAGGCAGTGTCACGTCGACCTGAACTGTTGATCCGTGCAGTGGACCGCCGAGACGATAGGTCCAGCTGGCTGATCGTTCATCGACCTGCCACAGTGAGGGAAGGTCGAGAAGGGTCCATTGCTGACCCGGGCTTCGAACTAACAGTCGAAGTCCACAAGCCTCGACCAGTCCCAGATAGGAGCGCCGGATCGACAAGCGTTGCACTGCTGACGCCGGGCCGAGGGTCAACTGTGAACTGAAACAGCCACGCATCCACACCGTGTCGGCCAAATGGTTAGCTGCTGAGTGGGCGTCGGGAGCGAAATGCAGGATTGAACCATGGGGGCGTAGCACGTGGCGTTCTTTGTCGGCGGATACGACGAGGCGTCCTGCGCTAAATCCTGACCAGAACGCTCCCTCTGGCGATGACTCGACCATCGCTATCCCGTCGGGCGGATCGACTGGCAACACCTCGGCGTACCGGGCGGGGGAGAATACTGTAGCTACGGCCGGACTGGGATGATCTGCGTCCGCATCCACCTGTTGCCATGTGCTGGTAGCTGCTTGAGCAATAACGATGGCGTCTTCTGGTCCGGTAGCTCGGGGATGGTCGAGGACAGGGATGATCCAGAAGACGCCGTGCCGGCAGGTGCCGGGGGCCAAGGTCATGGTGGTCGTTTGCAGACCTGCGAGGGTGTGTTCGTGCTGTAGCCGGGTCCCGGGCAATCCCCGCGAGAGGTTCATGCCCGGGCCCGCGCTGCGATCCACCAGCTGCAGAGCGTCAGTGCACCATGACGCCACCGGCTCACTGCTGGCCAGTGCGCACCACGGTTGCCGTGTTCCTGGCATATTTTGGCGTACTGCCAGGGCTACGCCGCCGTCCCATTCGACGGGGGTGAGGTCCAAGTACTGACTGACGTAAAATTCGTTGCGGCGTACATCCTCTAAAGGGGCTAATGCCATGTCGAGGGTGCAGATGATGCCCAACTCGATGGGTGTCGAGGTTATGTTGGTGAGGCTCCAGTGCCAACCGAGGACTTGGCCATCAGTGGAGGGGATGAGCCAATTGGAGTGGTGTACCCCCTCGATGGTGCCGTTAACGACGGTAATGCCAGATGTATGGGATGTGGATGGAGGCTGAGTCCGCCAACCTCGAGCCGGGCAAGGGCTCCGGAACTGGTAGTAGACACTGTCATGGTCATGTGGTCATGAACTCCTTCGGCTGAGCACGATTACGAAGCCATGATTGACAGGTGTGAGTTGGCTAAGGTTGCCGTCATCCTGTCCGGCGCGAAGAGTATGGGACTGCAGGTGTGGGCATGGCGACTTGTCGTCTCGGATGACCTCTTCTTTGTCATTTGAGGCCGGCATGGGACAAGCCTTCGAGAATGAATCGCTGGCAGAACAGGAATACCAGCAGGATCGGTAGCACGACCAGTGTTGCACCGGCCATAAGCAAGCCGTAATCCGTCTGGTCTTCGCCGGTAGAGGCCAGAGCAAGGGCTACGGGCAGCGTGTAGGTGTCTTGGGAGGAGGACACGACCAAGGGCCATAGGAAACTGTTCCATGAACCTAAGAAGGTGAGGATCCCCAAGGTGGCGAAGGCTGGGGTCGCGAGGGGAAGGAAGATGCGGAAAAATATCGTCAACTCACCAGCACCATCGATGCGGCCTGCTTCGAGGAGATCACGAGGGATTCCGAGAAAGAACTGTCTCATGAGAAAAGCTCCGAAAGGCTGCACCAAGAAAGGTAGAATCAAAGCCGCTAAGGTATTGGCCAATCCCATATTGACGATCAATACGTATTGTGGGATAAACATGACCAGACCGGGGATCATGAGGCATCCCATAACCGCACCGAAGATGAGCTTCTTGCCCGGATAGTTCAGGCGAGCCAAAGCATATCCGAGCATAGAACTGAACAGTAAACTTCCTGCGGTCACCGCCGCTGAAACTACAATCGAATTGGCGAGATATTTCCCCCATGGCTGTCCGGAGAAAAGGCGGTGAAAATTGTCGAGGGTAGGATGGTGGGGCCACCACGTTGGTTGAGTGCGAACTAATTCATTCTCGGGTTTGATTGAACCGAGTACCATCCAAGCGAATGGGAGGACGACTAATAGCAGCGTAATCGTAAGCAGTAGGTAGAGCCACCAGCGGTGGCGAAAGTCGTTGTTATTCATCTGTTCAGTCCCGTTCCCGTGTCAGGTGGAACTGCAGCGCAGTGGCTATTGCCACCACGGCGAAGGTTAGATATGCCGTGGCTCCAGCAACACCATAGTTGCCGTAACCAAATTGCTGGTAGGTGTACATCGAAGCCGATATAGTGGCATTTAAGGGTCCGCCTTTGGTCATGACGAATGGTTCTTCGAAGAACTGCAGGTAGCCGATGGTTGTGGTGACCATGACGAAAAGTAAGGTGGGTTTTAGTTGGGGAAAGGTGATATGGAGGAATCTCTTCCAGGGGCCAGCTCTGTCGAGCATTGCGGCCTTGTGCAGGGTCCACGGGACGTTTTGGAGTCCGGCAAGAAAGATGATCATACTGCCACCAAAGTTTCGCCACGTGGATAGCAAAATGAGCGACAGCAGCGCGGTCGACGGGTCATCGAGCCAGTGAGGACCAGAGATTCCAATCCATGACAGCAATTGGTTGATGGCGCCGTTGTCCGCTAACAGAAAATGCCAGATTACAGCAACCGCGACGATAGAGGTAATAACAGGGGTGTAGAAGCCGACTCGGAACAAGGTGCGAAATTTCTTGATACCCTTATTTAGGGCTATGGCTGAAGCTAAGCCTGCTGCCATGGTTAGGGGAACTCCCACTGCGACGAAGATTACAGTGTTGAGAGCTGAGCGTTGGTAAACTGGATCAGCTAAGGCCTTGCGGTAGTTTTCGAAGCCTACGAAGTTCACTGCGAAGGGTGTGCGGATGTCGTGGATCTTCATGTCGGTGAACGACATAAGCAGAGACTGGAAAACTGGCCACGCGATGAATAGAGCGAACAGCACCAGGAACGGTGTTGACAGCATCAGACCGGCTCTCACCTCCCGCGTGTTCCTTCTGTCACGACGCGAGGGATGTTCGAATTTACCTATTCTGGCGACCTGTGGAGGGTATGGCTGAACCATGAGTCAGCCAACGCCAATGCTGGTGGCTTCGTTCTGAGCCGTCTTGAGTGCTTGGGCTGGTGTCAAACCGGACCGACACACTTTCTCTACTTGAGCGTCCATCTTGCTCGCAACTTGCTCCCACGTGCTGATTGTCGGTGACGTGGCGGCAGACTTGAGTTGTTTGCCGAATACTGCCATTTTCTCGTTGGAGGCGAGGGAGGGATCCTGCCAAGCATCCTTAATGCTCGGCAACTCACCGGAGTCTTTGTACCATTCCAGCTGTGTTTGTATGTTGGTTAGAAACTCGACCAGCTTCCACGCTGAGTCGCGATTTTTAGTGGTTTTGAAAACAGCGAGGCTGGAGCCACCAAGAAGGGAGATGGATGACACTTTTTTAGGTATGAGAAAGACGCCGTATTTCTCCTTTAATTTCTCGCCACCACCAGCCTTCTCGATGGTGTCGATCATGAAGGGTCCTGAAATAAACATGGGGACACTACCGTCGGCGAACTCGGCGCCAGCGGGAGCGGAGCTGCTGGCCGTACTAGCCAACCCCTCCGTGAAGAAGGACTGGTAATAGGAAAGTGCCTCAATATTCCTGGGGTCATCGAGAGTGAAGGTTTTCTCGTCATTGTTCATGAGTTTTCCGCCATTGCTCCACATTATGGGGACATAGGCCTGCCATGAACCTTGTCCGCCTGGTGGCAGACTTACGCCGAACTTGGCTCCTGCCTTCTTGTAGGCTCTGGCGAGGGCCTTGAATTCCTCCCAGGTTTGAGGCGCCTTGGTGATTCCTGCTTCCCGGGCTAAGTCCTTGCGCCAGAAAACACAGCGTGTCTCCACATACCATGGGACCCCATAGGTCGTGCCATGAAACACGCTCTTTTTCCGACTACCTTCAAAGAATCGCGCCATGTCGATAGAGGAGGGGGCTGGGTCGAAGGCTTCGAGGCCGACGAATTCGCTCATCCATGTGTTGCCGATCTGAGTCAGATCCGGGGTGGTTCCACCAGCGATGGCCGAGGTGATCTTGTCGTGGGCTGACGACCAAGGGATCGGGGTCATAGTGATGTTGCAGTCAGGGTTCTGAGCCGTGAATTTCTTGAGCAGTGCGGGGAGCCTCCCCTCTTCGGCGCCCATAGCCCAGATGGTCAGGTTTCCGGTGGCTTTTCCCTGCTTGATTTTGGCTCCAGTTGTGCTGGCGGCTTGTGGGCTGGATGAGCGGCCACAACCGGCAGCGATGCTCGCCATAGCCAAGCCGCTGAGGGTAGCGAAGCCTCGGCGCGTCATGGATGTCATGAGTACTCCTCGATGTTATGGGGGGTAGGTGTTGATGATGGGGTCGTACGTGCGCCTTCGTTGCAGCAGCCGCACGAAGTGCGATGGACCATGTGTGCCGGCAGTGCTGCGACTTCGTCTGTGAGGTCGGTTCCGGCGATCCTTTGGACAAGTCGCTGGGCGACCAGTCCTCCCAACTGACGAGCCGGCTGGGAAACTGTGGTGAGGCCTGGACGGACATACCGTGCGGCCACGGTGTCGTCCCAGCCGGTAATGGCGAGTTCGTCGCCGACATGCACACCGCCGTCTTGTAGTTCGTGCATGATGGCCAGCGCGAGCTCATCATTGCCACATACCAACGCGTCATGGCGAATTTTGTCGGTCATGAGTGCTCGAGCGAAAGAGATGCCTGCGGCTTCGGTGGGAAAGACTTCGTGCGTCGTAGGTTCAAGACCAGCGGCGTGCATTGCTTTCAGGTAACCGCTGTGTCGATGTCCAAGGTCAAATCCCGGTTCGGGCAGTCCTACGAAAGCTATGTGGCGTCGTCCGTGGTCGATGAGGTGCTGGGTCATTTCGACGGCCATCGATGAGTTGCGGACAAAATAGGCACCGTGGCGGCCGACCTGGGGGCGAGCGCTGGTAACCACGGGCACTGTGTGCCCGATGGAGGCAATGAGTTCATTGCTCGCCCCGCTACGTGCCAGGAAGGCAATGCCGTCGGCTTGGGAGGCGAGGGTGCGAACCGTCTGGGTGGCATCAGAGCCGGGGGCCGCCAAAGTAACGATGACCGAGTATCCGGCGATGCCCGCTTCTGTCTCGAACCCCACCAAGAGGTCGGCATAGTAAGGGCCGTCGATATGTGGGAGGACGAGCCCCAGCGTGTGCGTGAAGGTCTGGGAGAGGGAACGTGCAGCGTGGCGCGGGATGTAGGCCAGCCGAGTTGCTGCGGCTTGGACTGCGACGCGAGTCGCCTCGGTGATGCGTGCGTCGTTACGCAGCGCGCGGCTTACTGTGGCCGTTGAGACTCCTGCGGCTCGCGCCACGTCTTTGATCGTTGCTTTCATCGGTAGCCTCCCCTTCGTTGGATTTGGCTCGATGACTGCGTGCAACCGTTTGCACAAGATTTAGTTTACATACGATGCCAAGTCGATGCAACACTATGACGCCTCTACCGGACTGGCCCCGCTGGACCGGCTGTGGCCGCTGGGATGTGACTGGCTCGTCTGCCTGACTCCTGCGAGGCAAACTGCCGGTCACGTCACCACTCATTCCCGGTGATGCAAATGCGTTTTATGCACGCCAGCCGACTTAACTCGTTAGGAACGGGAGACTGACAAGCGCCACATGAGCTGGATGTTCATGGCCTTCATTCCACTGTCTTGTTTCAGCGTGGGTGGGTTTTACTGCCTGCTGCGTAATGACATTTCAGGTCGATTCGTATCTCCTGCTCTGAGTTCAAGGTTGACCAGGTCACGATCGGGCGATCGGGATGCATGAATATCTGAAGCTCGTCGGCTGCGTCTTTCCAGTAAGCGGCGTGCGTGTTCCAACGCTACCGATTAGTCCAATGCCACCGACTGCTCGCTGCGCAAGGTGGATTGATGCTGTTACCGGAGCAGTCCTTCCGTATTCGATGCCCGTTGCGCAGTCGGTGAGTCGAATCGAAACGCATTGTTGACGTCAGTGAGAAGCCCTCTCGTCGATCATCGTTCTACATGGTGGTGGATAACTTGCCTCGGTTTCGCTGGTTTGACGACGGCGCCGATCACGAAGGTAAGGCGATCCTGATATGGTGCGTGAGCGTCTTGACGGTGCGGGGCTTCTTCGCCCGCAACCATCGTGCCGGGACCGTGCTCGCTGCGGGTGAATCATAGTGATCACTCCGCCACAGCAATGACCATGAAGGGATACCCCATGACGGAAACGAAC
>ERZ1464605.86-NODE-86-length-12744-cov-99.481362_pt1 | contig 12744 bp, 12 predicted proteins | sample MGYA00563997_ERZ1464605 | MGnify/ENA primary metagenome ERZ1464605 (study PRJEB39283, sample SAMN07833280) | human skin metagenome | isolation source: Scalp | host: Homo sapiens | place: India: Bengaluru | collected 2015-03-12 ...
GGCAAATCCCGCGCTGCCTGTGAAGTGGCTGATGCCGCCCTCGTCGACGATGTCGTGACGGACGGTACCGGCGTGGAGGATGTGGCGGGACCTTGGGAGGCCGAGGAGGAATGACCACAGCCGGCCACCAACATGGTCAGAGCCAAGCCGACTTCGGCAACTCGCCGGTACATCCGGATCATAGTTCTCAACTTTCGAAACTCGTTTTCGGGAATGTGGCAGGGATGGGGACGAGTGCCCCCATCCCTGCCGGCACTTTGTCTGCGTGCGAAGTGACGGCGTTCGACGAGCGGATCAGATCCGGGCAGCGTAACGACGGCAGACGACCACCGTCGAGACCACGACAGTGAGGGCGAGCCCTCCGACGATGCCGAGATCGATGTCGTCACTGGAGGGGCCCTCAGCACCGGTAACGGGCAGTCCCCGTCCCGCCGCCTTTCCGGAGTCGTCACCGATGACCTTTCCGGTGACAGCGTCAACAGTGACGTTGTGGCAGACCTTCTCCGCTGACAAGGTGAGGTTGGTCGACAACGGGTTCATCGGCTCACCGGCCCTGTAAAAACCGGCAAAAGCCTTGGTACCAGTCGCGGTCAGCTTGACCGGCGAACCTTGAATGGCGGTGTTATCGGAGACCGATACCCTGAAAGTGGCAAAGTCAACGCGACCATAGTTGGTTTTCTTTCCATCCATCGAAGAGGACTTGACGTCAAGATAGAGGTGACCAGTCGAGCCCTTGATCTGTAGGGAAGGCTCAGCCAACGTCATGTCCAGGATGCCGTGATGGCCAGTCATGTGAACCGAGCCGGAGTACTTAAGAGATCCAGACTTGGTAGCGGGATCGAATGAGCCGCTGGTGAGAGGGAAAGTGAAGGCCGAACCGTTCCAGTTGGCGCCGCCCGAAAGCTTCCACGAGCCATTGGCAATAGGACCACGCAGGTAACTGGTGAAGGATGTTCGGATACCCCAGGTCAGCGAACCCGAGGTCACCTTGGACGCGCCGATTGTGCAGACCTGTTTGGTCATGGTGCGATGGGCGGCCGGAGTCTGGGACCTGTGTCCTGCCGTCTTCTTCTGTGTTGTCGTGCTCTGCTTGTTCGGGCCGGCCTGCTTACTGGGCTTAGCCTGCTTCGATGGGGCAGCTTGCTTACTCGGCTGCTTCGACGGGGCAACTGGGGTCGTCGGCCCTGTAGGAGCCGGTGTAGCCTCCCGATAGGTCACCGGAGTACGGGTATCGTCAGAGTGATCTGTCTTACCAACTCCATGAGCCTTCGTGGTGAGGACGACGAAATCCTTGCCTTGTTCAAAGGGAGGGGCTTTCATCGTGATGGTAAAAGACCCATCGTTATTCATCGGCCTACCTTGAGCGAACCGGGAGCCAATAGCTTTTTGACTCGGGGTATAGACCCAGATTGTCGATGGGGACTCCGTCGTGTCCTTGCTCGGGTCATAGCCGTAGAACTTGTCCGAATTGCCATAGAACTCGGTCACCGAGGCCGGTGCCACAGCAACGTAGACACCGAAGCCGGTAGTCGAGAATCCCTTCCCACTGATGGTGATATCACCTCCCTCCCGACCTACTGGTATCACGGTTACCGTCGGACCAGCTGCCCATGCCGCCGGAGTGATCAACACTCCGGTAAGGGCCAAGATGGCCCCGAGCACACTGGCGACGATTTTGCGCATGGCCGATGTGGTCATGAGACGTCCCCTTCGGTTGTGAATACGGCCCACTGAGCCACCCTTAAGGTTAGCCTTGCCTAATTCGTGCGCGCAAGCATGAAACCGCGCCCCATAATCGGCCTCCTGACACCGAGGAACATCGAGCTGGCAAAAGGAAGGACCGTTCGCCTCCAAGCAGCCCAAGAAACACAAACGAGGGGCTCCGCCCTAATGGCGGAGCCCCTCGAAGTTTCGACGAAAAGTAGAATCAGTTATGGGTCAACTTGTCACGAAGAGCCTGCAGAGCCTCGTCGGACGCCAGCGAGCCCTCAGCCGGGCCACTGGTGTAGGACGACTGGGCGCCACCATCGGTAAGAGCGGCTTCCTGGTCGGCCTGCTCGGCCTCGATGACCTGCTTACGGTGAGCCTCCCAGCGAGCCTGAGCCTCGGCGTACTGCTGCTCCCACGCGATGCGCTGCTCGTCGTAACCCGGCTTCCACTCATTGGTCTCCGGATCAAAGCCCTCGGGGTAGATGTAGTTACCGTCCTCATCATAGGAGGCAGCCATCCCGTACAGCGACGGATCGAACTCGTCAGACTCCACGTCGATACCCTCATTGGCCTGCTTAAGGGACAACGAAATGCGGCGACGGTCGAGGTCGATGTCGATGATCTTGACCATGACATCGTCGTTGACGCTAACGACCTGCTCAGGGATTTCGACGTGGCGCTCGGCCAGCTCGGACACGTGGACCAGACCCTCAATGCCGTCCTCGACGCGGACGAAAGCGCCGAACGGAACGAGCTTGGTGACCTTGCCAGGAACAATCTGACCAATCTGGTGCAGACGGGCGAACGCCTGCCACGGATCCTCCTGGGTCGCCTTGAGAGACAGCGAGACGCGCTCACGATCCATGTCGACGTCCAGCACCTCGACAGTGACAGGCCGACCAACCTCGACGACCTCGCTCGGGTGGTCGATATGCTTCCAGGACAGCTCGGAGACATGGACTAAGCCATCCACACCGCCCAGGTCAACAAAGGCACCGAAGTTGACGATCGAGGAGACAACGCCCTTGCGGATCTGACCCTTCTGCAGCTGATGCAGGAAGTTCTGACGAACCTCAGACTGAGTCTGTTCGAGCCACGCACGACGCGACAGCACAACGTTGTTGCGGTTCTTGTCGAGCTCGATGATCTTGGCCTCGATCTCCTGACCCACGTAGGGCTGGAGGTCACGGACTCGGCGCATCTCAACGAGGGAGGCGGGAAGGAAGCCACGCAGGCCGATGTCGACAATAAGTCCACCCTTGACGACCTCGATGACGGTACCGGTGACGACGCCGTCTTCTTCCTTGATCTGCTCAATCGTGCCCCAGGCGCGCTCATACTGGGCACGCTTCTTGGACAGGATCAGACGACCCTCCTTGTCCTCCTTCTGCTGAACGAGGGCCTCGATCTCATCACCGACGTTGACGACCTCAAAAGGGTCCACGTCGTGCTTGATCGACAACTCTTTGGACGGGATGACACCCTCGGTCTTGTAACCGATGTCAAGGAGGACCTCGTCGCGGTCCACCTTAACGACGGTCCCAGAGACGATGTCGCCGTCATTGAAATACTTGATGGTGGCGTCCACAGCGGCCAGAAAGGCCTCCGGGCTACCAAGGTCGTCAACCGCCACGGATCCATCGGCGGTGTTGGCGACATTCTGCTGGTCAGTGTCGACCGGGTTCGAGGTGGAGGCCTCAGTGGAGGAGGTCATGTAGTAGGACTCCGATTGATGTCATATGGCTTAAAACACGCCGCAGCCCCGACCGTGGGGTCGAGCACGATCTACTCCCGTCCGAGATCGCACAGACCACAACGCAGTAGCAAGCGTAATACCCGAAACCCCGAAGGGTCAACCAACCTCCGTTATCATTAACGAGCCTTGCCGTGCTCACCGTCAACACGGAAGTTGAGCACAATAGGAGGTCTATCATACAAGAGGATAGCCTACATCTGGATCCGTTCCCTCGGACCCCGTCCGCATTCGGGAAATCCATCCCGAGTCTGAACCCTCGCAAGCCCTGGAGGACATCACAGTTATGACCGATCGGTCTCCCCGACGCCAAGAACCTTCCACCAGGTCAACCCCGTCGAACAGTTCGACTACCCATGCCGGCGACAGCGCACAGCCGGGCGGCCCGAAGTGGCGAATCGTTGCGCTCGTGGTGGTCATTGCTCTCATCATCGCCGCTATCGCCGTGATCTTCATTCAGCGCAACAATGACAGCGACTCTGCTGGTGGAGCAGCATCATCAACCACCGCGACCACGACATCTAGCACGTCGGGCATTCCCGCCGCTTCAGCTGCGAAAAAAGGCCCAGTTCCAGCCGGCTGCATGAAAAACCCCAAGCCGATCGTGCCGGTGAAATATTCCATCGACGGGATGAAGGTGTCCGCGAAGGTACTATCCCGAGGCGTAGATGAGACTGGGGCCGCTGGGGCACCGCCAAAGAATGACCCCTCGTCAATGGCTTGGTTTAACCAAGGCCCGAAGATCGGTTCCGACAAGGGGAACACTGTGTTGACCGCGCATACTTACCACAAGGGTGGGGCTCTTGGTAACCGCCTCTACGACAAAAACAACGGCATTAAGAAAGGCGACATTATCCGCCTGACTGACAAGGCGGGGCAGACCGTGTGTTACCGCTACGATCACGACACTAAGGTCATGGTCAAGGACTACAACCCTAATTCAAATATTCTTTACGACAACAATGGTCCGGCCCAGGCCGCCATTGTGATCTGCTGGGATTACGTCAAGAAAACTGGAGAATTTGACTCCCGCGTCATCTTCTACGCATATCCAGTCGCCTGATTTTTATCAGCTCCATAATTTCATCTAAGGCCACCCTGAGGCGAGCGTGCACATTCGGCCACTTCTATTCTGAAGCTTATGAACCGTAGTGCGCGCTCGCCCCTTCCATCCTCGCTCCTCACAGATCTTCTAGAGGCCCTTGGAGAAAGCAAGGTCAGCCAAGATCCGCTCGACCTCGCCGCAGTAGCTCCTGATGCATCCCACTACCTGCTCACTCCTAGCGTCCTCGTCCGCGCCGGATCCACCTCCGACGTCGCTGCAGCCATGGCGGCTGCCAAACGCCACAAGGTGGCTGTCAATTTCCGCTCCGGCGGAACGAGTCTGTCCGGGCAGGGCTTGACGAACGGTGTCATGGTCGACGCCCGACGGTCCTTCCGCGGCATTGAGGTGCTCGACGGCGGCCGCAAGGTTCGCGTCCAGCCTGGGGCGACGATCGTCGCCGTCAATTCCGTCCTTGCCAGGTACGGACGCAAACTCGGCCCCGACCCGGCGTCGTCAGTGGCATGCACCCTCGGCGGAGTGCTGGCCGACAACTCCTCAGGTATGAGTTGCGGCACCGTCGCCAATTCTTACCGCACCCTCGACTCCATGGTCTTCGTGTTGGCATCAGGCACCGTCATTGACACCGCTGACCCACAATGTGAGGACAAACTGGCCCATGACGAGCCCGAACTCGTCGAGACACTCATGGCACTACGAGACCAATGCCGAGAGCAGGCCCGTGCCGACGAAATCACTTTCCAATTCTCGCGCAAGAACACGATGGGTTATGGGCTCAACGCCTTCCTCGACTACGACACTCCAGCGCAGATCCTCTCCCACCTCATGATCGGTTCGGAGGGAACCCTTGGATTCATCTCCTCGGCCGTTATGAACACCGTGATCATGCCAAACCTGGCCACTGCCTTGCTCCACTTCCCCACTCTTGACGCTGCCACCAAGGCACTACCAGCTTTAGTGAAATCCGGGGTGACCGTCACTGAGCTGATGGATTCCTCGTCCCTCCAGTTGTGTCGCGATGACCCGGCCAACGGTCACATCATCCCACCAGCTCCCGGGAGCGGAGATGCCGCTCTTCTCGTCGAGTACCACTGCCCAGATCAAAAATCACGAGATGAGGCTGTCGCAGCTGGCAACTCCGTCATCTCCAAGCTGGATCTGGTCAATAAGCCCACGTTCACCGACGACCCCGCTGTGCGTGGCCCAATCTGGACCCTGCGCAATGGCCTTTATGCCAAGGTCGCCGGCACACGGCGGCCGGGCCAGACAGCCCTGCTAGAGGACATCGCCGTTCCCGTCGAAAACCTCGCCGCGGTGTGCGAAGACCTGCAGCAACTTTTCAGCGAACACAATTACCCAGAGTCGATCATCTTCGGCCATGCCAAGGACGGGAACATTCACTTCCTCGTCATCGAAGACTTCCGCAACAAAGCGGGCTTGGATCGTTACGAAAAATTCACCGAGGACATGGTGACCCTTGTCCTCAATACCCACGGCACCCTCAAGGCCGAGCATGGCACCGGACGCATCATGGCGCCCTTCGTCGCACGTCAATACGGGCCTGACCTTTACCGAATCATGCGTCAGGTCAAAAAATCAGTGGACCCGGCAGGAGTGCTCAACCGCGGCACCATCATCACCGACGACCCGAAATTGCACCTCAAGGAGGTCAAGCTCACCCCAACTGTCCAGGATGAGGTCGATCGGTGTGTCGAATGTGGGTACTGCGAACCGGTCTGCCCGTCACGGGATCTCACATTGACGCCTCGCCAGCGGATCGTCATGCAACGCGCCATCGCTCAAGCACGAGCTGACGGGGATGAAGTGCTCGCGACCGACCTTGAAGAGCGTGCGACCTACCCGGTAGTGCAGACCTGTGCCGTTGACGGCATGTGCCAAACCAACTGTCCTGTACACATCAATACCGGCGATCTGGTACGGCGGCTCCGAGCCGAACATAACCCAGCAGCCTGGCAGGCCACCTGGGATCTCGCGGCTAAGGGGTGGGGGGCCCTTCGTCACGGCAGCAAGCGCCGGGATGTCAGCGATCAAACCTGTTCCCGCAGCAGCAACCAATGTCCTCACCGGAGCTGCCCGTGCCGTCTTGGGAGCCGACCGTATCCCGCAAGTTTCCGATGAGTTGCCTGGTGGTGGTAAACGACGCAGCTCCGGTCACCGCAGCGCCCCGCATGGACGCCCCGAGGTGGTGTACCTGCCGGCCTGTGTTAACACCATGTTCGGTGGCGTCATGCCGGGCAAGAAGACAACCGAGTTTGCGATAATTTCTCTGCTCACCGCGGCTGGGATCGGGGTGACTGTTCCTGAGGGGATCAACTCGCTGTGCTGCGGCACCCCGTGGAAATCCAAGGGGATGACACAGGGGTACGCGACGATGCGTCGTCGTGTGGTTGACATCATGCGCCAAGCTACCCGAGACGGTGATCTCCGACGCGGTGAGTTGTTCGGAAGGCTTCGTCCACGAGCTCGAGTATGAGGGTGTCAAGGACATTCGAGTAGTCGATGCTGTCCAGTACGTCGCCGACGAGGTTCTGCCTATCATGTCGGGGCTACCCAAGGTCGCGTCAGCGGCACTCCGCCCAACATGCTCGTCAACCCGGATGGGCTGGAACGACTCGTTGCAGCGCTGTGCCGAAGCGGTGGCAGACGAAGTCGTCGTGGCCGACGCCTGGGGCTGCTGCGGGTTCGCCGGGGACCGCGGCATGCTACATCCAGAACTCACCAAGTCAGCCACTCGCCGCGAGGCAACGGAGCTAGCAAAACGAGAATTCGACCTCTATCTGTCCGCCAACCGCACCTGCGAACTCGGCATGGAACGAGCTACGGGCAAGCCCTGGCGTCACGCCCTCTCGGTACTCGCCGAGCGCATGGTGGAGTATGCCCCAGCATGACCCCACGCATGAGAGCTTCTTCCGACGCTGCACGTCGGCTCCGTCATCCACCGGGTTCACAATGGCCACTTCAATCCCGCGTAGTTCGACGTGGAACGGCGGTCGAGGTATGAGGGGCGTCTCAGGTGCCCCCATTCCGAATCCGGCTGGTTGGGAGTGGTATCAGTGCGCAGCATCGAACCAGGACCGTCCGACCCCAATTGACACCGTCAACGGGACCGATAGGTCCATGGCGTGTCCCATAGCGTTGGTAACGATCTCGCGAACCTTCTCCTCTTCACCCTTGGCAACCTCAAGGATGAGTTCATCATGAACCTGCAGCAACACCCGGCTTGTCAAAGCTGCCTCAGCAAGTTTCTGGTCGGTGGCGAGCATGGCCAGTTTGATGAGGTCCGCTGCCGATCCCTGAATGGGAGCGTTGAGGGCGGCACGCTCGGCCATGTCTCGGCGCTGACGGTTTGTTGAGGTGAGGTCAGGAAGGTAACGACGACGTCCCAGGAGAGTCTCGGTGTATCCCTGACGACGCGCCTGGTCAACGACTTCTTCGAGATACTCATGTACCTTTCCGAACCGGCTGAAGTAGTCGGCCATGAGTTCTTTAGCCTCACCCACGCTGACCTTGAGCTGGTTAGATAACCCATAAGCGCTCAATCCATAGGCCAGTCCGTAGTTCATGGCCTTGATCTTGGAACGTTGCACCACGCTGACATCCTCGGGAGCAACGCCGAATACGTGTGATGCCGTCACAGTGTGGAAATCCTGACCCGACTGGAAGGCGTCAATGAGAGATTGGTCCCCAGATACGTGCGCCATAATCCGCATCTCGATCTGGGAGTAGTCAGCGCTCAGGAGGGATTCGTATCCCTCACCGACAACAAACCCTTCGCGGATGCGTCGTCCCTCTTCGGTACGCATCGGAATGTTTTGAAGGTTCGGGTCCTTGCTCGACAATCTTCCAGTCACGGCAACCGTCTGCATATACGTGGTGTGGACTCGACCGTCATCACGGATCTCCTTGAGCAACCCATCAACGGTCTGACGCAACTTGATGGCGTCTCGGTGCTCGAGAAGATGGGCAAGGAAAGGATGCTCGGTCGTCTCGTACAACCCAGCCAGAGCGTCTGCGTCAGTCGTGTACCCGGACTTAGTACGCCGGGTCTTAGGCATATCGAGCTTGTCGAACAGCACTCCCTGCAACTGCTTAGGCGAGGACAGATTGATCTTCTCACCAGCTGCTTCCCACGCAGCCTCCTCGGCTCGTGTCACCCGCTCGTCGAACTCAGAGCGCAGCCCTTCAAAGATATCCGTATCGACGGCGATACCGGCGCGCTCCATGGAGATAAGGCACCTCTGTACCCCCATCTCGACATCATGCAGCAGCTCGGCCCCGCCGCGCGCCTCGACCTCTTTCTCCATGACGTCAGCCAGCCTGGTGACAGCCACTGCTCTCTCCATCGACTCAGCAAAATGGTCTTCCCCAAAATCGAGCATGGCCTGGTCAGAATTATCCTCTACCTCACCCAAGGCGACGTTAAGGTGGGTACGTACCGCATCGTCAAACTTGTGGGCACGGCGATCTGGATGCAGCAAGTAGGAGGCAAGCTCCGTATCACAGGTCAGGCCCGCAACCTCCCAGCCGCGCTCGGCGAGAGCCTCCACCGGACCCTTGGCTGAATGCATGGCTTTAGGACGGTCTTTGTCAGCCAGCCAGGCGGCAAAAACGTCCTCGTCTTCAGGGCTCAACTCGGCGGCGTCGAACCACACTGCATTACCGTCGACGCCTCCCAGCGCGACAGCTTCCACATCTCCAGATCCACTTCCCCAGCTACCAGTGACGTCGACGCCTATGCGACCTGCAGTTGTGGACAGCCAATCATTCAATGTCCCTGGTTCCAGGACCGTCCCTAAGATCTCGAGGGTGTCGTCGACGTCATCGACCCCATCGGCATCAGATTCGGTGGCCAGAGCACGAACGCGGTCCCACAGGGTGCGAAATTCCAGGGTGTCAAAGACCGCGCGAGTAGCCTTCGGGTCCCAGGGATGACGGGCAAGCTCGGCCAGGGTGACGTCAAGGTCAAGGTCACGAACCAAGGCATTGAGCTTGCGGTTGCGGATGACGTCGTCGAGGTGATCGCGGAAGGACTGTCCCGCCTTCCCCTTAACGGTGTCGGCCTGACGGATGAGGTTTTCCAGACCGTCATAAGCCGTTAGCCACTTCACCGCTGTCTTAGGGCCAACACCGGGAACCCCGAGCAGATGGTCGGCGCTCTCCCCCACCAAAGCTGCCAGCTCCGGGTACCGTGCCGGAGGCACCAGGTATTTCTCCTCAACGGCCTCCGGCGTCATGCGAGCAAGGTCTGAAACGCCCTTGCGTGGGTAAAGCACCGTCACCTGGTCGTTAACCAGCTGCATGGCGTCACGGTCCCCAGAAACCAGCAGCGTTTTGAATCCCTCTGTAGTCGCCCGGGTCGACAAAGTGGCAAGGATGTCGTCGGCCTCGTAGTTCTCCTTAGACAAGTGAACGATGCGAAGAGCATCGAGGACCTCTTTGATGAGGTCAATCTGACCGGGGAACTCTGGCGGAATAGCGGCACGACCGGCTTTGTACTCGGAGTACTCGGTGGTGCGGAAAGTGCCTCCGGCAAGATCCCATGCCACCGCGACGTGGGTGGGCTTCTCGTTACGCAGCAGGTTGATAAGCATCGCGACGAAGCCATGCACTGCATTAGTGTGCTGCCCCGTCGAGGTGGTGAAGTTCTCTACCGGCAGGGCGTAAAAAGCCCGGAAGGCCATCGAATGCCCGTCAAGGACCATGAGGATGGGCTGCGTCGTCTCGCTCATATCGTTGACTTTAGAGGACGCCACGGACAACGGGATACGACCAAGGTGGCGCACGGTGGCATGCTTCACCTGTGACGTATTCCGTTCCTGAACATCCGCTTCCCGACTGGCTGGCACAACTCGTCAGTCCTCTTGACGACAAGCTCGGCGTCAAAGTCCGAGAGATTTCACCTCACCGCTGCGTCGTCACCGCGCCGCTCGACGGCAATACCCAACCTATGGGCCTGTGGCACGGGGGCGGCTCGGGAGTCCTAGTGGAGACCGCCGGGTCGTTGGCAGCCATGGCCCACGCACGGACCTTCGAGCATTCAGCCGTGGGAACCGAACTGTCAGTCTCGCACCTGCGCCCGCCCCACGGCCATCAGATCATCGCTACCGCGACAGCCGTGCATCTCGGTAAACGCGCAACAACCCACATCGTCGAAATCGTCGACGATGAGGGCCGCATCTGTGCTATTGGAAGGATGACCTGTCAGGTCATCTAAAAGGACCAGCAGCCCGAGATCACTTCTCGCTCTCGGCGTGATCGATAACTCCTTGAGCGACCTCTCGCATTGACTTACGCAGATCCATGGCGGTCTTCTGGATCCACCGGAAGGCCTCTGGCTCAGTAAGGTCAAGGCTGGTCTGCAAAATACCCTTGGCCTGGTCGACAATCTTGCGCGACTCGAGGCGCTCCTCCAGATCCATGACCTCGTCCTCAACGCCGCGGATCTCGGCAAAACGGGCCATAGCAATCTCGATAGCCGGAATGACATCCGAAGCATCGAAAGGCTTGACGACGTAGGCCATCGCACCCGCTTCTTTGGCACGTTTGATGAGGTCACGCTGTGAGAAAGCGGTCAGCATGACGACAGCACAAATACGGTCTTCGGCAATCTTGTCGGCCGCAGTGATGCCGTCCATCTTGGGCATCTTGACGTCCATGACGATCAGGTCGGGCTCGAGCTCGTTGGCAAGACGGACAGCCTCCTCGCCGTCGCTAGCTTGGCCGACGATCTCGTAACCATGCTCCTCGAGCAGCTCGACGAGATCGAGACGGATAAGAGCCTCGTCCTCGGCGACTACGACACGTGGATGTTCCGCCTCCGCCCCCGAGTCAGAGGTTGACCGAGTGAGGTCCTGTGGCTTGCTCACGATGATTCCTTGCATGTCGAACGTTGACAACTCAGTTCAATCTTAGTGGTTATGAGGTCTTACCGCACATGCACATGTACCCGACTAGCGGATCTCCTCGTCTAGAGTGCCCGCCCAATCGACCCTCGTGAGCGGCGAATCGGCATCTGGGCGCAACTGTGGCACAATAGGCAAGCCGGCCCGAGTGGCGGAATGGTAGACGCGGCGCACTCAAAATGCGCTGTCCTTGCGGGCGTAGGGGTTCGACTCCCCTCTCGGGCACCGTCGGCTTATACCCGTGATCCCAGGGCTAGCCCCAGGATCGCTGCCAGTACTCCCGCAATCGCCATTCCCATACAGTGCAGCGCTCCCACGCGCCTCCCGCACCCGTATGCAGCACGCGCTGTTTCGACAGAGGCTGTGCTGAAGGTCGTAAGCCCACCACAAAAGCCCGTTCCCAATGGCTCTTTGAGATTCTGTGAAAATCCCAGATGGTTGAGAGCTGCCGCAGTAATGAGCCCCAACAACAGCGATCCCACCACATTGATAACTAGGGTTCCTAGCGGAACTGGAGCCGAGAACCGCGAGTTAATACGCGAGTCAAGCAGGAAACGCGCAACCGCCCCAAGACCACCAGCCAGGCAGACCCACAGCATCGTCATGACGATCTTTTACCCATGACACAACGCACCGCGGCGATCATGACCCATGCCAACAATGCACCTGCAACGACACTCGTCAAAAGATAGGCAATACCCCATAACCACTGCCCTGACATCACGCGTTGGCCGGTTTCCACCGTGAGGGCGGAATAAGTCGTAAATCCACCTAACAACCCGGTACCGATGCATAGCCGCACCGCTCGACGAACCCCTTGGTCAGGGCCAGCGTGGACGAGCAGCTCGAGCAAAGTCGCCAGTACGAAAACTCCGACAAGATTGATAACCAACGTCCCCCACGGAACACCGTCTGCCCGGGGCGGCCACGCATGAGCAATGACGGAGCGTATGAGAGTACCTAGGCATCCCCCCAGAAATACCAACCCCACCAACACAGGACGACGATCGAGGAATCTCGATCTCATTGCCATGGTGAGGAATCCTTCCACTCGACGATAGCGGTCAGCACCAGGCGTACCAGACGATGCTGATGATGGGATTCGACCATCTGGGAGGGGCACGATTGAGGTATTACGAGATCATTCATGCCCGATCTCCGTATGAGCCACGTATCTGCTCTATCACTAGGTCCAGCCGGGTCTCCTCGGAAACGCTAGGCCGCTTCAGGATGGGCCGTTCAGGAAAGCGACGACGTCCCTCACGGAATGAGGGACGTCGTAACGATCGAGGCAT
>ERZ1464605.109-NODE-109-length-11719-cov-18.883573_pt1 | contig 11719 bp, 12 predicted proteins | sample MGYA00563997_ERZ1464605 | MGnify/ENA primary metagenome ERZ1464605 (study PRJEB39283, sample SAMN07833280) | human skin metagenome | isolation source: Scalp | host: Homo sapiens | place: India: Bengaluru | collected 2015-03-12 ...
GGGCCAACGACTACCTGTGGAAGATCGCCGAGCACTACTACGGTGACGGCGCCCAATTCCGTCGTATCGCCGAAGCCTCCGGTATCGACCCGCACTCAGAGCTGAAAGTCGGCCAGAAACTGGTGCTACCGGTTCCCGAGAACACGGCCGCGATCCATTCGGTTAAAGCGGGGGAGTATCTGTGGAAGATCGCCGAGCACTACTACGGTGACGGCGCCCAGTACCATAAAATTGCTGAAGCTTCCGGTATCGATGCCCATTCCGATCTAGCCGTGGGCCAAAAACTCGTCATCCCCGGGCCCCTCCGCCACGACGCCACGCCGCCACACCACTCGGCGTCGACCCACGCGAAGGCCGCCACCCCAGCCCACACGCCCACGCGACGGCCTGCGCCTGCCCACAAAGCCACGCCCGCCCCGACGCCGGCCACCCCAACTACTCCGACCCACACGGTGACCCCAGCTCCGGCCTCTGCCGGCCACTCGACCAGCGACGAGCACCCAATCCATACGGATACCGCCACAGCGGACAAGGCCAGCGACGAGGACGCCCTGTCCCCAATCCAGGTGGGTTTGACCGCCAGCGTCGGACTGGTGCTGGTCGCCGGACTGATCACCACCCTCAACCGCCGCTACCGGACCCGGTTCACCCGCCAGCCCCGCGGCAAGGCCATGACCCTGCCCAGCCCGGACGCCCAAACTGCCGAGATAGCGCTGCGCAGCACCGGGGCGACTGACACTCTGACGATCACCTGCCTCGACCAGGCGCTCCGCGCGATCGGCGCATGGTGCCACCACTGCGGGCACCCGCTGCCACCCCTGCTGGCCGCCCGCGTCGATGACGACCGGATCGACCTGCTGCTATCCCAGGCGGCCCCCGACCATCCCGAGGCGGTGGAGCTGGCCGCCGACGGATCGGTGTGGACCCTCACCGCCGACCGGATCGACGACCTGCTAGCCCACACCGATGACAACCAAGCGGCTCCGTGGCCGTCCCTGGTCACACTGGGACGCGACGACGACGGCGCCCACATCCTCATCGACTTGGAAGCCGCAGGAACCTTGCACCTGATCGCCGACGACGACCAGGTCGACGCGGCCCTCGCCGCGATCGCCGTGGAACTGGCCACCTGTGACTGGTCCGACGAAGTCAACGTCACCCTCGTCGGCCAGGTGTGCCCGGGCCTAGAAGACGCACTAGAGTCTCCGACCCTGACCCGCGCCACCGACGTCGACGCCCTCCTCACCACCCTAGAAGCTCGCGCCGACGACCAGCGACACATCCTCACCGAAGGAAACCCCCTCGCCGCTCACCGAGCCGACCCCGCCATCTCCGACGGGTTCGACGCCGAAGTGATCCTCCTCGACACCGAACTCACCGAAGACCACCGCAACCGCCTCGCCAGCCTCGTCGAGGCTCTTCCCCGCGTGTCAGTCGCCGCGGTAACAACCAGCCCCACCAGCCCAGACGAATGGTCCCTCACCCTGACAGGTGACCCACTAGCCGCCGACGTGGCTCCCCTCGGCTGGCACATCCACCCCCAAACCCTCTCCCCCGACCTGTACAACCGCGTGGTTGAACTACTCGCCAACTCCGCCGCCGCAGACTACGAACCCGCCAGCTGGTGGAACCACGACGCCGACGACGAGCCCACCACCGGCCCCACCAACGAGGAAGAATCTACCCCGAGCAGGCGAGCCCGCCCGAATATCCGCCTGACCACCCTGACCGGCGGCATCGACCTATCCAGCGTCGACATCGACGACATCATCGACGAAGCCAACCAGGCCCTCGACAACACCGACCAGGCCACCAACCAGGTTCGTGTCGACACCGACCAACCCGGCACCGACACCCCCTTCCCCATCGACGACATCGACCCGCTGAGCTCCGACCATCCGGTCCTATCCATCATCGGCCACCCCGACATCACAGGTGCCACTGGAACCGTTGGGCGCTCCCCGTGGCGCTGCCAACAGTTGGCCCTCTACATCGCTGAGCATCCGGGAGCATCGGGGGCGACTATCGCCGATGATTTGGGGCTATCAGCGTCGACGGTGCGCTCGATTGCTACACACCTGCGACACTGGTTGGGAGCCGACGATGCCGGGGTGGCTTACATGCCGGCGGCGACGCGCGGCTACCGGCTCGATGAGCGGATCGTCACAGATGTGGACCTGATCGACGCTGCTGTGGCCGGGGCAGGCATTAACACCGCTGAGACGGCCACACTGGTGGCCATTTTGAAGCTGGGCCGCGGACGGGTCTTCGCTGGGGTTCCTGAATCGGAACTTCGCCAGTTCAGGGCGTCGATGTACCACGTGGAGGCCCGCATCGTCGATGCTGCCCTCCAAGTGACAGACCGGGCCCTGGAAGCCGGGGACCTGGGGCTGGCCCGGTGGGCGTTGACCCAAGGGCTACTGGTGTCTCCCGATCATGAGGACCTGGTCGCCGGTTGTCTGCGCACCGAGTACCAGGCCGGCAACATGGACAAGGTTTCCGAGCTGGTCGATCACCTGTCGGCTACCGCACGCCGACTGGGCGTCGATTTGAGCGCCGACACCACCCGGATCATCGATACGGTCACCCATACACGCAGGAGAGCATCATGATCTCTTCTGCACTCATCTCTGTCAGGAAGGTTCCTATGCACCATCGTGGTATCGCTGCCCTCATCGCGGTAGCAGCCCTCACCGGCTGCCACTCAGCAGGATCAACGTCGGCACCCACGCCGACACCGAGTACCCCCACCACAACATCGACAGCATCGGCGAGCCACACTTCTAGCCCGACGCCATCGGCGGGGGCCGTCAGCGTCGCCGAGGCCGAAAAGGTTTACCGCACCATCCACAAAAATGACTTCGAGTTGGAGAAGATGGGAGGCCTAGCCCCCAACCAGCCGGCCCCACTCATGATCACCAACTACGCCTCCGGCCAGGCCCTCAAGAGTTACACGACGTTCAACCACAAGGTCTACGACCTAGGCATCCACTGGAAGTCAGGGACCTCAACCATCACGGCCGTACGCGAGAAGACCGGCGATACGACTCATCCTGAGGCTGCCATCGCCCTGGAATCATGCGAGGACCACAGCTCCGTCCGAACCGTGGACCGCAATGGAAAAGCCAGCCATGGAGTCATCATCCATCTCGATAGTTGGTATGCCCGCGACAAGGCAGGCACCGTCAAGATGATCGCACGTAACGGAGTGGAGGTTCCCTCATGCGACGTCAAGTAATCACCGCCGGCCTTCTGGGCCTGGCTATGGCCACCACGGCACTCCCCGCCCTCGCCGATAGAGGCGGTATGGATGGAAAAGTGGACACTGAGGGTCCCGGGTACGACGTTTCGGTAGACGTGTGGAATCATTCCCATCGCGGTAGCACACCCCACCACGGGGACTCGGGTCATCGGGATAAAAAGCCTCACCGCGATGACCATGAAGCCACAGCCATTGACGGAATGTCTGAGTCTGACGCCTGGGCTGTTGACCATGGGTATGGCTCAGCAGACAGCTATGCGTGCCGAATGATGAAGTCATACCTGGACGGGGCAGGATCGGCAGCTCTGTCCCCGGCAGAGCGTAAGAGCCAGACCGATGACTTCACGAAAAAATGCAAGGCAGACCCGTCGGGTAAAGCTGCCCCGCCTGACCCGGCCCAGGTGGGCCGGCACGCGGCCATGAAGATGGTCCTGCCTGGGGCCCGACCAGTCATTGCCCCTGACCCGAGTCTGAACCGGTGGCATTCGGCGGCGGTGGGTCAGGCCTTGTGGTTGTCCGTGAATGACCCGACTGCTACCAAGCATGAATCTCTGTCTTTCATGGGGCAGGCCGTGTCCCTCACGGCTCGGCGTAATGGCCTGTCGTTTGATATGGGTGATGGTCACACTGTGCATTGTGATGCCACGACTCAGTGGTCGGAGTCGGTGGAGCCGGGGACCCCGTCCCCGACGTGCGGGTACACCTACCAGCAGGCAGCCCCGGAAGGCGGCTATAAGGTCACCGCAATCACGTCGTGGGATGTGACCTGGTCGGTACTAGGACACACGGGCACAGTCCACATCCAGAAGGCCGGCGGGACGATACTTCCGGTCGGCGAGTTGGAGTCTGTTGTCACCCGCCGATGAACCCCGATAGCCCCACCCTCTACGAGGTATTGGGGGTTACCCCCGACGCCACCGACACCCAGCTCAAGACGGCATGGCGCACTGCCGCGAAAGCAACCCACCCCGATGCCGGCGGCGACCCCCAGGCGTTCACGGCCGCCCAGCACGCCTGGGAAGTGTTGTCTGACCCGGACTCCCGCGCCTCCTATGATGCCGCTCTGGCGGGAGAAGGCGACCCCGACGTAGAGGCCCCAGACAACACCGTCGACCCCTTGACCCCCTCGTGGTCGTGGAGTGTCTCCTTCATCGATGCCACCCCGCGGCTACGCCACACCCGGCCCGGCACGCTCGCCGCGATCGTGGTAGCCGCCGCCGGGGTCGAGGCCGGGATCGGCTGGCATGAGGCGTTGGAGGCCCTCGCCCCCTCTCCCGGGTTCGTAGGTTCGTGGTGGATGACCTCGGTTCCGCTCGTGGCCGGAGTGACATGGCTCGCGGCGATCACGGGGATCCAGGCCATCATGGCCGGGATCGGCTGGCTGGGGTGGGGCTTTATCGGTGCCGCCTGCCTGTGGGGACACCCGTGGGCTGTGGCCGTATTGGGAGCCGGATGGGTGGCCTGGGTAGCCGCCGCAGTGTGGTGGTGGCGCCGACGGATGGCCTGGCCTGCCCGCACCTGCCGGGCAGGAAACATGGTCGACATGCCCGAGGTTGACCCGCCATGGATGGAGCCGGTGGAACTGGTAGCAGAACTCATCCCCTCCGTGCGGGCCATGTGGTCTCCTGACGGGCAAACGGTGGCTGTAGTAGCCGGTCGGCGGGTAGCAACCTTAGGGATGCCGATGCGAGGGTGGCGTGGCATCGATATGCGGGGCTGGAACCCGATCGGTGCCGACACCGCGTGGATCGTTGACCAGATAGGCGGCTGGCTGGCCGACCAAGACAAACCGCTCACCATCGACGGGCGCATCTTGTACGAGGCATGGGACAGGCTACAGACAGTTCGTCCTCACAGCTGAGAAAAATTTTGGGTCCGCCCTGCATATCGGGGCCTCTTCATACCTTCAAAAGTGTGAAGGGAATACAGACTCTTCGACTGGAATTAAAATGGTATATGGCGTGTCCGGTACGCACCCAGCTCCACGATGCGCCATAGGGGAGCCATAACTTCACCAATCGTATACGATATGAGTGTGGGTAAGCATCTACCGGTGGCCGACAGTCAGATACAAGCATGGGCGGATGAAGCAGAAGCTGATTATGACCTCAGCATGCTTCCGCCGTCTCGACGTGGTCGCCCACCGGTGGGGAGGGGTCCGGGCACTGTGGTCCCTGTGCGCTTCGACGCGGACACTCTCAAGGCGTTGTCACAACGAGCCCATGACGAAGGATTGACCACGCGTTCTGACGCGATCCGTGCTGCGGTTAACCAGTGGCTCGGCCTCGGCTCGTAAACATTATCGGCGCGACAACCTTACTGATGACGCTGTTGGTTACGCCGTAGAGCACATCTTGTACTCGTGGGCGCTCGACGATGCTGATGATCCTCGTTGCTGGATGATGATTCGGTGTTGACCCAGCTGGCCTCCTCATGGAGCTAGTTATCCTCATCTACGACGATGGCTATGAACTCCTGATCCACGCCATGAAAGCCCGCCCTCAGTATCTGAGCTACTTCGCTATCTAGTGTTGTTGGGCGAGTTGAACTCAACTTTTCTCCGACGCAAGCGCCAATAAAAGGCTGATCCATCCGAATACCACCAAACACGGCTGACGTGTGGAACAGATTCAGTAAGACAGGGTGCGGTGCTCGGGTGCGTTGGGGAGATGAGGATATTCAGGCTTCTGGCGGGATGTGGCTTGATGACGTCCAGGATCACCGGTTCGGTTTTGAAGGTGCCTTGCATTAATGTCGACAGGGTCGTACGACTCGAGGACTGGATCGACCAGCCCGTTGCGTCTGAAGAACTTCATCCACCCCGGTGGAGCTCCGGCCGCGTACTGGTGCAACGGATCATTAGCATGGGTAGCGTGAGTATGCCTTCGATCGTGGTCAGTGCTGTCATCATCCAAGATTCTGACGGGCGGCTTCTCACTGTCCGTAAACGAGGCGCCGAGGCATTCATGCTGCCAGGCGGCAAGCCGGAGCCCGGCGAGGACTCGCGTCAGGCAGTAGTCCGGGAAGTGCACGAAGAGCTCGGCGTCGCATTGTCTTCCGACGACCTGCGTCGGGTGGGAGTGTTCACCACGCGAGCAGCGAATGAGGCCGGCCATCAGGTGGTGGCGACGATTTTCACCCACACCCCGGTTGCGGTGAGTGAACCAGCTGCTGAGATCGAGCAGATTCGTTGGCTCGATTGGAGTGTCGACGCCCTGCCTGACGACCTGGCCCCGCTGCTGGTCGAGGCAGTCATCCCGTGGCTGCGGCGCCGTATCCGGTCGGTCGCTGTATTCACGGGTGCGAAGGATGGAACCGACCCTCATTATCGTGTCGAAGCAACCGCCTTGGGCCGGGGTCTCGCACACGCCGGGATCACCCTGGTTTATGGCGGCGGGAAGGTCGGGATGATGGGTGCTGTTGCTGATGCGGCCCTCGCTGCTGGCGGCGCTGTGATCGGAGTGATGCCGCAGCACTTGGTGGACGGGGAGATCGCCCATCCTAGTCTGACTCACCTCGAGGTAGTGCGGACTATGCATGAGCGCAAGCAGCGGATGAGTGACCTAGCTGACGCGTTCGTCGCGCTACCCGGCGGCGGCGGAACCCTTGACGAGCTATTCGAAGCATGGACATGGCAGCAGCTCGGTGTACACAGCAAACCCGTGGCCTTGTACGACTCGACCTTCTGGGCACCGCTGACCGCGCTACTCAACCACATGACCATCGAAGGCTTCATCCGCCCTGAGGACCGCGCCTCGCTCGTGATCGCCGATACCATACATCAGCTGATGGCCGATCTTGAGGGATGGACCCCACCACCACCGAAGTGGCGCTCGTGACATAGAACAAATGACTCTGACTATGGCTCATTGACATCTGCGCAGCGGCTACTAGCTCCATTGACTTCAAATCGGGCCTTGGCCGAGGCTCGGTTCAGGTGGCCCGGAATGGATCCCCACAAATTGAATGCTCATGATCGAGGTGATGAACGCCCACTCTATTGTCCTACGCCCGGTTGTATCCAGCGAGCAATTGAAGGTGCTGCGCCTGTTGGTCGACCAGGCCGAGCCACTCACTATTGACGGGAAAGTCCTGTTCGAGACCTGGGACGGGCTGCAGGCAGCCCGTCCTCACAGCTGAGAAAAAATTTTGGGGGCCATTCCGCACATCCCGGTCTGTACCCACACCTTCAAGGGTGTGAAGGGAATAAAAACACACTTAACAACAACTTTGGTCCAAAGTTTGGCGCGTCGGACTCCCCTTAGCCCACTGAGTACGCAACAATGGACCCATGAGTTCGCCTACCAAGACCCGCCGGAGGGGAACACGCGGCCCGAAGCCTCGCAGCGACGAGGAGCTAACGGCTGTGGTATGTCGCGTCCCAGAGTCTGTGGCCGAACGTGTCAGCGATATGGCTTGGGAGCTGAGGCTCTCCCGATCCGATCTTGTGGGCTGGTCGGCCCTCTATGCACTCAACTCGATGCTCAGACAGCGCGGAGAGGACACGATTCCGGTTCCGGAGTATCTGGACAAGGCCGTGCTCACTGCGTTGTATCCCGATGGGTTGCCCTTCGACGAGGACACCGAGGAGCCGGGCGAGAATGCCGGGCAGGAGGAGCTTTTGATGACTGGATGAGCCCGAACATGGTTGAAGGCCGCCCTGCCAGGCGACCTTCAACCAATGGTTTCGGTTGTCAGCTGCAGCAACCCTTGCCAGGTGCTGTGGTTCTTCTCCAGAGGAGGAGGGACCGCCATGAAGACCAAGAAGACTATGAAGATCCAAAAGATCCAAAAGAACCGGTTTCAGCTGTTGTTTCGTTCTTCATGGTAGCTGATAGCCCGCGTCGTTGGAAGTGCGACGACGCCGATCCTCATCGGTATCGCACCCTGTTCCAGGGTCGAGAATGTGAAGGGTTGACCGCTATGTCAAGCCATGAGACGCCCTCCCGGAGGGCGTCATGACCGCTTTAATTCAAGCTCTGCCGACAGCTGAACTGTCTGCTGGACCTGGTGCTAGCAGTCCAGCTAGACCCTCTGCTGAGGGCTTCATCAAGATTCACCACGACCTTATTAGTGCGGGCGTGTCGGGGAACGCGATGGCGTTGTTCGTCGCGTTACGTAACCAGCCCGGCTGTGATCAGTGGACCCGTCACTCGTACCTGCGGCTAGCCCAATGGTGCGGCTGGGATGGGCTGTCGGAGGCGGCGGGCTGTAAGCGGGTGCAGCGGGCCGCTGCTGAGCTCGCTAGCGGTGGTTGGCTGGAATCGCGGGTCGGCCATGATCGTCGCACCGCTAAGACGCTGGTGTGGCATCGGTTGACCAGCCCCGACACCGACCGCTGGGAGCAATTGCCGCGGATTGTGTGGGCGAGGATCTGTGAGATCGCCGGGGAGACGTCGGGAGAGTGGGTGAGGCATTGGCTGGTGTGGCGGATGCTGGCCGGTCGTACTGGTGTGGCTCAGGCCCCTATGTCCATCGTGGCTCGGTTCCTGGGCTGTTCTTCGCGCCAGGTCTCTCATATCCGTGGGGCTCTCGTTGATGCCGGTCTGCTCGGCTGTGACGAGGTGTCGGGGGCGGCGAGCCGGGTGTGGTTCCCCTCGATGGCCGAGGAGTGTGCAGCGGATCGTGAGGTGGTCGATGGGGCCGTCGTCGATGCTGAGGTGGGCTCTGGTGAAGGTGTCGAGGAGGGCGGGGAACCCCTGTCGATTTTGTCCGCCAAGTATTAGACAAACCATTAGACAGTGAATTAGACCCTGGGTCGCGTCAGCGTGTTAGCTCACCAACGCGCGCGCGCGCGGCGGCTGCGCCGCCGAAGCCAAAGAAACCCATACCACCAACGCCTGAACCAGCAGCCCCCGCTTCAGACAGTCCTGTGTCAGCGCACGCTGATGAGGCTGCCGAGTTGGCGTGGCAGTTCGTGGGGTGGTGTCCTCAGCTGGTAGGGGCACCGAAGAAGGTGCGTGGCCAGCTCCGTCAGCTGGTCGCTGCCGAGATCCGCCGGAATCCGGGCTGGCTGGATGGGCCAGCGTTGGAGGTTGTTGCCCAGCGGGTACGTGCTGAAGGTGCGCTGGGGGTCCAGCACTGCGAGATTGTGCGAGACGAGCTGCACGGGGTGATTGCCGACCGCAAGGCCGCCCCCGCCCGCCCCGACGCCCTGCGCGCGCGGGAGCCCAAGTGGTGGGACGACGTGTACTACGAAGGAAACACAACCGTGTGGACGTACGACTCTGACGAAACCAGTGACGACGACGAGGCGTGGAACCGGTCGCAGGTATGTCATGTTGCTGAGCGTGACGACATGGCTGGCGGGATTGCTACCAACCTGCTGGCCTCCCACGCTGATGATCCGATGGCCTGGCTGACTCGCCGTCAAGCCATGCTGATGGCTCGTTTCCCCCACGCCCAGAACGAGGTCATCGCGATGTGCCAGATCGTGCGCACCGCCTTGGAGGCCGACCTGGCCACCGAGGATCGGTGGGAGGACTGATGAGGGCGCTACGTCGAAAGATCATGGTCGTGGTGGCTGTGTCCACCGTCGCGGTAGCGGGGCTGGCGCTGGCCAAGTCGTTGCCGTTTGCTAGCGGTTCTACGTCGCCGGCGGCCACAGGTCACTCTGGGGTCAGGAACGTCGGTGCGGGGACCGCTATGGGCGCGTTGAACCGTCTGCCGGTTAAGGGTAAAGCACCCATGACCGGGTATGCCCGGGCCCGGTTCGGGCGGGCCTGGACCGATGACGCCGATCAGGGATTGACCAGCCCGTGGGGCCACAACGGATGCGACACTCGCAACGATGCCCTCGCCCGCGACCTAGACCAGGCCCACACAAGACCCGGATCGCGGTGTGTAATTGTGTCTGGAAAACTTCACGACCCCTACACCGGGGCCACACTCACCTGGCGGCGAGGACGACACACCTCGACGACAGTCCAAATCGATCACGTCGTAGCTCTCGGGAACGCATGGATTACCGGCGCGCAAAAACTCTCACCGCTGCAACGCACCGCCTTGGCCAACGACCCGCTGAACTTGCTGGCTGTCGACGGACCCGCCAATGAGGCCAAACGAGACAGGGACGCAGCGACCTGGCTGCCTCCCAACAAGGCCTACAGATGCGACTACGTGGCCCGCCAAATCGCCGTCAAAACGAAATACCAGCTATGGGTCACCGCCGCAGAGAAGACCGCTATGGCGCGGATACTGCACCGCTGCCCGACCCAGACACTCCCTGTAGGAGCCACACGATGAACAGCCCCTGGACCGTTGCACGAGAACTAACTTGAGTAGTCAGGTTATCTCGTGCAACTGTTCACACAGTCGTGAGAGGCTGCCGACACATCGACCATCGACGCCGCGAAGCGGCGACGATAACCACGCATACATGGGGGGGCAGGCCGTTGGCCTGCCCCCCCATGTATGCCCGGACTCAGCTAGCCGCGTCAAGATAATCAATGAGAGCGGTACGCATAATGTCGGAAGCACTGCGTCCAGTCTCAGCCGCCATGACATCGAGGCGCGCATTCGTGGCAGCATCCAGACGGAGCTGGCGCCGCGGCGAGCTGCCACGCCGGGTAGCGTGGCGCTCACCAACGTTGGGCCGCCCAGCCCAGCTGATCACGCGACGCCCAGCAGCAGCAGCAGCTTCGCCACGGAGAATCCGGCCTGGTGTACTAAAAGGCGCATCCGATTCAGCCCAAGCAACCAGCCGTGCCTCAAGATCGTCAGTCATAACCATCCCTCCTGATCCATAAGCGCCCGATACTTCGGACGTAACTCCATGACATGAAAAATCACCAACGTCCGCGGGGGCCGCGTGTACGCCATCACCTCAATAGTCAACCCCGATCGAGCCGGCCCCACATACAGATCCGGCGCAGGCCCGCCAGAAGTCCGCGACATGTCAAATGACATCTTCCTAAACACAGCGTGCGTTATCGCGTGGATAGCGTCACTCTGGGTGAATCCGTGCTTTCCGGCACTCTCAGAAAAAACGATGGCCATGACTCATATTGTACGACAATACAACGTCGGGCGCAAGCGGTCGAAAACGACCGGAACTGAATCGCATGTGGACCCCCGCCTCAGCCGTGAGGCCTTCCGTCAACTACGAGACGACGAGTACGGCCAGTCTCGGGCCAACGCACACAACGAAACGTGGTGGACATGACCCAGCACCTCCCCGCAACCCAATGGACCTTGCTATTGATGAGACCAGTGGTGAAGATCCGATCCGGCAGAAGGCGGTCAGTGTGCTCGCGATGCTGGAAATTTTGATTGGCGGCAGTGGTCCGGCCCATGTGAGTAGGCCGGTCGGGCACGGCGGTCTTTCAGGTAGTTGTAGATGGTTTGTCGGGTGGTGGATAGGGCGCGGGCGGTGTCGGTGATGGTGTGGCCTGCACTGGTGAACCGGTGCCCTGGGAGTTGGTTTGTGGCCATTTCACTAGCTGGGAGCGCTACTTG
>ERZ1464605.113-NODE-113-length-11562-cov-7.375858_pt1 | contig 11562 bp, 10 predicted proteins | sample MGYA00563997_ERZ1464605 | MGnify/ENA primary metagenome ERZ1464605 (study PRJEB39283, sample SAMN07833280) | human skin metagenome | isolation source: Scalp | host: Homo sapiens | place: India: Bengaluru | collected 2015-03-12 ...
CCCCCGCGCCCCCGCACGGTCTCGGGGCCCCCGCGACGTTTATCCCTGACAGGGGGGCGCCCCGGGGACGGGCTCGCGCTGCAGCGCGAGCCCGTCCGGACCCGTCTCGGCGAAGCCGGCCGACAGCACGACGACCCCGCGCACCTCGAGGCGCGCGAGCCGGCGGACGGCGTCGATCGCCGCGGGCGGGGGCAGCGCGACGACGGCGAGGTCGACGGGACCGGGCACGTCGGCGAGGGGCGCGGACCACCGCTCCTCCCCCGGGCCGGGCGCGGCCCCCACGACGTGGACGGTCACGTCGCTGTGCTCGAGCGCAGCGAGCGCGCGCTGCGCGAGCAGGCGGTCGAGGGCCTCGCCGTCGTGCTCCGCGCGCGCGTCGGCCGGGGCGTCGGGGCCCACGAGCACGACGCTCGTGGCGCCCAGCAGCCCCTGCATGCTCCGAGCCTCCGCGCGGTGCTCGCGGTCGGCCATGACGGCCCGCGACCGCTCCGTGGGGTCGAGGTCGACGCTGACCTGGACGAAGTCGTCGTCCATCTGCTGGCGCACGTCGTACCCCGCCTCGCGGAACACCGCGAGCATCTTGCCGTTCTGGGGCAGCACCTCGGCCGTGAAGCGGCGCACGCCGCGCTCGCGCGCCGCCGCCGCGACGTGCTCCAGCAGCACGGAGCCCAGGCCCCGGCCCTGCGCGGAGTCCGCGATGTTGAAGGCGACCTCCGCCTCGGCGGGGCCGGTGCGGTCGAACCGTGCGACCCCGATGATGTCCTCGCCGCCGTCCCCGGGGGCGCCGTCGCGCGGGCGCACCGCGACGAGCGCGACGCGGTCCACGTGGTCGACTCGCGTGAAGCGCTCGAGGTCGCGCTCGGACAGCCGCTCCATGGGCGCGAAGAACCGCAGGTAGGTGGAGCGCTCGGACTGGCCGACGTGGAAGCGCTGGAGCGCGTCGGCGTCCTCGGGGCGGATGGGCCGCACGTGCGTGGTGGTGCCGTCGCGCAGCACGACGTCGGCCTCCCACTCCACCGGGTACCGGTCCGGGTCCCGCCCCGGCGCGTCGTCGTCCACGACCCCAGGCTATGCGGTCGCGCGCGCGGTGCGCCTGCGCCACCCCGGCCCGCGCCGGGAGGACAATGGTCCCGGCAGGCAGTCCCGGCACGTGCCGCGGCAGGCGCCGTGGCACGGCGTGTCGGACGCGTGGCGTACCCTCGCGTGCGGCACGAACCCGCAGCACCCCGGCCGGCCCAGCACCGGCCACGACGGCACAGACCCCGCGCCACCGCGGCGCACCGAACGGCAGGAGCCCGCAGGCCCATGGCGCGCAAGTCCTCGACCCCCTCGATCGACCCGGCCGAGGTGAACGAGAAGATCGTCGACGTCGACGTCCAGGCGGAGATGGAGACGTCGTTCCTCGAGTACGCCTACTCCGTCATCTACTCGCGCGCCCTGCCCGACGCGCGGGACGGCCTCAAGCCCGTCCAGCGCCGCATCCTCTACATGATGGCCGACATGGGGCTGCGCCCCGACCGCGCCCACGTGAAGTCGGCGCGCGTCGTCGGCGAGGTCATGGGCAAGCTGCACCCGCACGGCGACGCCGCGATCTACGACGCGCTCGTACGCCTCTCGCAGGACTTCTCGCTCCGGCTGCCGCTGGTCGACGGGCACGGCAACTTCGGCACGCTCGACGACGGCCCCGCGGCCTCCCGGTACACCGAGGCCCGTCTCGCGCCGCCGTCGCTCGCGATGACGGCAGGGCTCGACGAGGACGTCGTCGACTTCGTGCCGAACTACGACAACAAGCTCCAGCAGCCCGAGGTCCTGCCCGCCGCGATCCCCAACCTGCTGGTCAACGGCGCGTCGGGCATCGCGGTCGGCATGGCGACCAACATGGCGCCGCACAACCTCGTCGAGGTCGTCGCGGCGGCACGCCACCTCGTCGCCCACCCGGACGCCGACCTCGAGGCGCTCATGCGGTTCGTGCCCGGGCCCGACCTGCCGACGGGCGGCAAGATCGTCGGCCTCGACGGCGTCCGCGACGCCTACCGCACGGGCCGCGGGACGTTCCGCACGCGCGCCACGGCACGCGTCGAGAACCTCACGCCGCGCCGCAAGGGCATCGTCATCACCGAGCTGCCCTACCTCGTCGGCCCGGAGAAGGTGATCGAGAAGATCGCCGAGGGCGTCAAGACGAAGAAGATCCAGGGCATCACGGCCGCGACCGACCTCACGGACCGCGAGCACGGGCTGCGCATCGTCGTCGAGGTGAAGACCGGCTTCAACCCCGAGGCGGTGCTCGAGCAGCTCTACAAGTTCACGCCGCTCGAGGACTCGTTCGGCATGAACAACGTCGCGCTCGTCGACGGCCAGCCGCGCACGCTCGGCCTGCGGGAGATGCTGTCGGTGTGGGTCGACCACCGGATCGACGTGGTCCGCCGTCGCTCGGCCTACCGCCTGCGCAAGCGGTCCGAGCGACTGCACCTCGTGGACGGCCTCCTCGTCGCGATCGTCGACATCGACGAGGTGATCCAGGTGATCCGCTCGTCCGACGACACCGCGACCGCCCGCGGGCGCCTCCAGACGGTGTTCGACCTGTCCGAGCCGCAGGCGGAGTACATCCTCGAGCTCCAGCTGCGCCGCCTCACCAAGTTCTCCCGCATCGAGCTCGAGAAGGAGCAGGAGACCCTGCGCCGCGAGATCGAGGAGCTCCAGGAGATCCTCGGCAGCGACGCACGGCTGCGCGCCGTGGTGTCGGGCGAGATGGCCGACGTCGCCAAGACGTACGGCACCCCGCGCCGCACGATCCTGCTGGAGTCCGCTGGCGCGGCGCCGACGACGACCGCGGCCGTCCCGCTCGAGGTCGCCGACACCACGTGCTGGGCGCTGTTCTCCGCGACCGGGCTCCTCGCGCGCACGAGCGACGAGACGGAGCCCGCGCGCTCGGGTCCGCGCGCCGCGCACGACGTGCTGCGCGCCGCCGTCCGCACGACCGCGCGCGGCGAGGTCGGCCTCGTCACGAGCCGGGGCCGCATGCTGCGCGTGTCCGTGCTCGACCTGCCCGCCCTCCCGCCTACGGACAACGCGCCGAGCCTGTCGGGCGGCGTCCCGCTCAGCGAGGTCGTCGCGCTCGAGCCGGGCGAGGAGGCGGTGACCATCGCGTCGCTCGACCCCGACGCTCCCCCGCTCGCGCTCGGCACCGCGCAGGGCGTCGTCAAGCGCGTCACGCCGGGCGACGTCCCGGGCAACCGCGACGAGTGGGAGGTCATCGGGCTCAAGGACGGCGACACCGTCGTGGGCGCGGCGCCCGCGACGGACGCCGACGAGCTCGTGTTCGTCTCCAGCGACGCGTCCCTGCTGCACTTCGACGCGTCCGCGGTGCGCCCCCAGGGCCGCCCGGCGGGCGGCATGGCCGGCATCCGGCTCGCCGACGGCCAGCGGGTCGCGTTCTTCGGCGTCGTCCCGGCCGACGTGCGCGACCTCGGCGTCGTCGTCACCGTCGCCGGGTCGTCCGACGCGCTCCCCGGGACCCAGACCGGCGCCGGCAAGGTGACCCCGTACGAGCTCTACCCCGGCAAGGGCCGCGGGACCGGCGGCGTCCGCGCGCACCGGTTCCTCAAGGGCGAGGACGCGCTCATCCTCGCGTGGGTCGGGCAGGGCCCGGCACGGGCCACGGGGTCCGGCGGGCAGTCGGTCGACCTGCCGCCGGTCGACCAGCGCCGCGACGGGTCGGGCACGCCGCTCGCGTCGCCGGTCACCGCCGTCGGCTAGCGCGGCCGCGCCGGCACCTCCGGCCGTCCGTCGGGAGACTTCGGGACCTTCGCTCGACCTGCGAGCCCCCGGGATTGGGTCATTCTCGGAGTGTGGCAGGAAACCAGGGGGGTGCCGTCCGCACGCCGCCGGAGCCGGACGGGACCGCCGGCCCCGTCGACTACCACGCCGTCTTCTCGGTCCTCACGGCCCCCAAGGCGGTCCTCGCGCCGGACCTCACGATCCTCGACGCGAACGAGTCGCTCCTGCGGACGATCGACGCGCCCGCGAGCGCCGTCGTCGGGCGCCACTACCTCGACGTCTTCCCGGCCCAGGGACCGGACCAGGGCGCCGTCGACCGGGTCGTGCTGTCGCTCGAGCGGGTCGCGCGCACGGGGCAGATCGAGATGATCGGCCCCCACCGGTACGACCTGCGCGGGACTGCCGGCGGGTGGGTCGAACGCTGGTGGCTCACGACGAACCTCCCGGTGCTCGACGCCGCGGGCCGGGTCACGGCCGTCGTGCACCGCGCGGAGGACGTGACGTCGGTCGTGCTGGCCGGCGGGGTCGCTATCCCGGACGTGGGGCGCACCACCGGCCCCGCCGACGCCACCGCGCTCTCGGTCGTCGACCAGGCTCTGCTGCTCGGGTCGTCCGTCGACCGGTACGCGGACGTCATCACGCGCGAGCGCAGCGCGTCGCTCGCTCTCCAGGACTCCGTGCTCACGCCTCCCCCGCGCATCCCCGGTCTGACGATCGACGTGCGGTACCGCCCGGCGGTGCCGGAGGTCCACGTCGGCGGGGACTGGTACGACGCGTTCGTGCACCCCGACGGCGAGACGACGGTCGTGGTCGGCGACGTCACCGGGCACGACGTCGCCGCCGCGGCTCACATGGGGCACCTGCGCGGGGTGCTGCGCTCGGTCGCGTTCGCGACGGACGCCGGTCCTGCCGAGGCGCTCGACGCCGCCGAGCGCACCGCGGAGGGTCTCGGGCTGCAGGCGCTGTCGACCGTCGCCGTCGCGCGCGTCGGCATCCCCGGCCCGGCAGGGAGGCGCGCGGTGTGCTGGGCGAGCGCCGGGCACGTGCCGCCCGTCGTGCGTCGCGCGGACGGGACCGCCCACCTGCTCACGGCACGCCCGTCACCGATGCTCGGCGTCGGGCTCGGGGGCCCGCGCGCCGAGCACGCGATGTCACTCGGCCCGGGTGACACGCTCCTGCTCTACACCGACGGGCTCGTCGAGCGCCGGGACCGGTCCCTGCGGGACGTGCTCGACGAGCTGCCGGGCCGCGTCGAGGCGCTCGGCGACGTCGCGCCGGACCAGCTGCTCGACGCGCTCCTCGCGGAGCTCGTGCCGCTCGGCTCCCAGGACGACGTCGCTCTCGTCATGGTGCACGTCGACGGCGAGGGCACGGCCGCGGGCGCCTAGCCAGGTACTGCCAGAACCCTGCTGGAGCGGGACTCCCACGCGGCCCCGGGGCAGGTGTCGAATGGTGCGCGTACCCCACAGCGAGGAGAGCTCCATGAAGGCCACCGTCATCTACGGCGCGGGCGACGTCTGCGTCGAGACCCGTCCCGACCCGACGATCCTCGAGCCGACCGACGCGATCGTCCGCGCGGTGCGCGCGTGCGTCTGCAGCTCGGACCTGCACCCGTACCGGTCGATGGGTCGCACCGACGAGGGCGTCCCGATCGGCCACGAGCTCCTCGGCGTCGTCGAGGAGGCCGGGTCTGCCGTCACGACGGTCCGCCCCGGCGACCTCGTGATCGCGCCGTTCGCCTGGTCGGACAACACGTGCGACGTGTGCCGCGACGGGTTCCAGACCGCGTGCCCCCACGGGGGCTTCTACGGCAACCCCGGCGACGTCGGCGGCCAGCAGGCCGAGCTCGCGCGCATCCCGCTCGCGGACGGCAGCCTCGTCGCCGTGCCCGACGTCGACGAGTCGAGCCCGCTCCTGCCCTCACTGCTCACGCTCTCGGACGTGTACCTCACGGGGTACCACACCGCGCACATGGCGCGCGTGTCCCCGGGCCAGACCGTGGCGGTCGTCGGCGACGGCGCGGTCGGGCTGTCCGCCGTGCTCGCCGCACGCCAGATGGGCGCCGAGCGCATCATCCTCATGGGCCGTCACGAGGCCCGGACCGACCTGGGGCGCGAGTGGGGCGCGACCGACGTCGTCGCCGAGCGCGGCGCCGAGGGCGTGCAGCGGGTCCTCGACCTCACGGACGGCCTGGGCAGCCACGTCGTCGTGGAGGCCGTCGGGCACCTGCCCGCCTACGAGCAGTCCTACGGCGTCGTGCGCGCCGGAGGCGTGATCAGCCGCGTGGGCGTCCCGCAGTACGACGACGCCCCTGTCGGCTTCGCCTCGCTGTTCGGCCGCAACATCACGCTCACCGGCGGGCCTGACCCCGTCCGCGCCTACCTTGAGGACGCGATCCCGCAGGTGCTGAGCGGCGCGATCGACCCCGGCCGCGTTTTCGACAAGGCCGTCGCGCTCGACGACATCGCCGACGGCTACGCCGCGATGGACCGCCGCGAGTCCCTCAAGACGATCGTCACGTTCTGACCGGCGGGACGCTCGGACCGGGCGGGCGCGGCGTGGGGGTGCCGCCCGCCCGCGCCGCGCGCCGTCGTCCCGCACTACCGTGAAGGACGTGGAGGCCATGGACAACCGTTCCGAGGTGCGGGAGTTCCTCATGAGCCGTCGAGCGCGGGTGACGCCCGAGCAGGCGGGCATCGAGACGTACGGCGGCCGTCGACGCGTCGACGGGCTGCGCCGCGACGAGGTCGCCCGTCTCGCCGGGGTGAGCGTCGACTACCACACGCGACTCGAGCGCGGGAACCTGCGGGGCGTGTCCGACGCCGTGCTCGAGTCCGTCGCGCGGGCGCTCCTCCTCGACGCGGCCGAGCGGGAGCACCTGCTCGACCTCGCGCGCACCGCCAACCCCGTCGGCGCGCGCCCGCCGCGCGGCCACGGCGACACGCCGGTGCGCCCGGAGCTGCAGTACCTGCTCGACGCGATCACCACCGCGCCGGCGTTCATCCAGAACAACCGCATGGACCTCGTCGCCGCCAACGCGCTCGGGTCCGCGATGTACGCGCCCATGATCGCGGGCTCCGCGGGACCGGCGAACTTCTCGCGCCACATCTTCCTCGACCCCGCGTCCCACGACTTCTACCCCGACTGGGACCGGGCGGCCTGGACGAACGTCACGATCCTGCGCCGCGAGGCGGGCCGCAGCCCGCACGACAAGCGGCTCCAGGCCCTCGTCGGCGAGCTGTCGACGCGCAGCGAGCGGTTCCGCGAGTTGTGGGCGTCCCACGACGTGCGGCGGCACTACGCCGGGCAGAAGACGTTCCGGCACCCCGTCGTGGGGGACCTCGAGCTGCACTACCAGACGCTCGAGCTCCACGGCGACCCCGGGCTCGGCATGACCGTGTACACCGCGACGCCGGGCTCCCCGACGGAGGAGTCGCTGCGCCTGCTCGCGTCATGGGCGGCCACCGCGGCCTCGACCACCGCGACCTTCACCGACTGAGAGGAACCCATGGACCTGGACGACCTGCTGGCCGAGCTCGACGCCGGGCGGACGATCCCTGGCGGCTCGCCGCTGCACGCCGTCATGCACCGCACGAGCCAGGAGGCGCTGCGCATCGCCGGTGAGCTCAACGGCGCATACCGCTCGCCCGAACGGGTCCGCGAGCTCCTAGCGGAGCTGACGGGCGAGCCCGTGCCCGAGTCCGTGAACCTCTTCCCGCCCTTCACCGCCGACTTCGGCAAGAACATCACCCTGGGGCGTGACGTGTTCGTCAACTCCGGCTGCCGGTTCCAGGACCAGGGCGGCATCGTCGTCGGGGACGGGTGCCTCATCGGGCACAACGCCGTCCTCACGACCCTCAACCACGACCTCGACCCGGCCCGCCGCGCCGACATGCACCCGGCGCGCGTCGTCCTCGGCCGCAACGTCTGGCTCGGGGCGAACGTGACCGTCCTCCCGGGCGTGACGATCGGGGACGACGCCGTCGTGGGGGCCGGTTCCGTCGTCACCCGGGACGTGCCGCCGCGCACGGTCGTCGTCGGCTCACCCGCTCGCGTCGTCCGCTCGCTCGACGCCTGAGGCCTCAGTCGCCCTCGAACCGCAGCTCTGACCCGAGCTCCCGACGACACCGTTCGGCGAGCACGACGACCGCGCCCAGGACGACGGCGTCAGGAGGGGACGAGCGGTCCATGAGGATGTGCAGCTCGTCGAGGAGCTGTTCCATCTCGGAGCCGCTGAGCACGACGTCACCGTACGGATCGACCCGCGCGAGCATCGGCAAGCCGCTCGCCGGGAGCAGCCGGGCCAGCACGTCACCGTCGTCGGGCGCCACGTCGACAGACGTCGTGGAACGACGCCGGGGACCCGTCCCCTGCTGAACGACCCTCGCGAGCGTCACGTCGACGCCCATGCGGCTCCTCCCTTCTCCGCGACGGGGACCACCGCCGCACGCTCTCGACGGAGCACACCGAGCACGAGCAGCACCTGGCCGACGACGTAGGTGAGCATGACCCAGAAGCCGTGCCCGGGCAGGTCGTACCACGGGGCGAAGGCGTTCAGCGCGATGAGCGCGTCGGACAGGAGGAAGACCGCACCACCGACCGCGGCGAGCCGGTCGACGCCCGTCGCGACCACGGCCATCGTCACGAGGCACACGCCGTAGACGACGACGGGGACGAGCAGCGACCCGGCGTCCGGCGCGCACGCGACGACGAGGGCGAGCAACGCGAGGCCGTACGGCACGAGCGCGAGCGGGCGGCGCAGGACGGAGCCCGCGCGGTAGGGCCAGAACGCGATCGTGTACGTGATCTGGGCGCAGAGGAATAACCCGACCATGACCAGGAAGGCGGCGTCGCCGTCGGCGAGGTCGGGCGCGGTGTCGCCGAGCCACGAGAAGCCCAGCGCGACGAGCGTGAGCCGGACGAGCCGCGAGCGCCGGCCCGGGCCGTGGGCGGCGTGGCGCCGCGTGGCGAGCCAGAGGCAGCCCGCCAGGACCGGCATGAGGAACCACTGCGACGTGTCGGCGAGGGTCTCGGCACCGAGGAGGTGGGCGGCGAGGTGGACGAGGGTGAGCAGGGCGAGCACGCCCCACGCGACGATGATGGGCGAGGAGACTCCTTCGGTCGTGCACCGGCTTCCTTGCCGGCGGTGGCCGATCCTAGCGCCTGGGACCGGGGCGAATGACCTTGTGGGGCACCCCGGTGCGCGCGAGCATGGGGTGATGACCGAGCCCGTGCGGTGGACCCGCGCAGCCGTCTACCCGGACATGTGGGTGGACCCGGACGAGGACCCGCGCAACACCGACGGCGTGAGCCCGGACGGCGAGCTCGCGACGCTGCTCGACTACACGGCGAGCTACCGGACGACGCTGCTCATGAAGTGCGAGGGACTCGACCCCGAGCAGCTCGCACGGCGCTCCGTGCCGCCGTCGACGATGTCGTTGCTCGGCCTTGTCCGCCATCTCGCGGAGGTCGAGCGGGAGTGGCGCGGGTGGGTCTCCGACGACGACGGCGAGCCGGCGCTGTACGGGGGGCACGACGCGGACTTCGACGGCGCGGTCGCCGACCAGCGCGTGGTCGACGAGGCGTACGCGAACCTGGCGCGCGAGCAGGCCGCGACCGACGCGGTGCTGGCCCGGCACCCGGACCTCGGGGAGCGGCTCGGCGCGGACCGGGTCGCGGTCCGCGAGGTCCTGGTCCACCGGATCGAGGAGTACGCCCGGCACTGCGGGCACGCCGACCTCCTGCGCGAGCGGATCGACGGCAGGACGGGCCAGCAGGGCCTCAGCCGACGACGGCCCTGCCGCTCACGTCGTCGCGCGTCCCGCCGTCCCCGGTGTCGAGGTCGCGACGTCCGCGACGAGGACGCGCCCGTCGCGCACCTCGGCCGCGAAGACCGCCAGAGGCCTGCGGTCCTTGCCGCCGGCGTCGAGCACCTCGCCGGTGTCGACGTCCCAGACCTGCTTGAGCATCGGGGTGGTCACGGTGTCGACGTCGCGCTCCGTGCCGTCGTCGAGCGTGACGCGGTGCGTGCCGACGAGGCCGCGCGACATGACGTTGGCGCCGGAGTAGGGGTCCCGCTGCTGGACAGCGCGCACGGTGCCGTCGGCGAGCCGGAAGACGGCGATCTGGGTCCCGCCCAGGAGGGCCCCGACCCCGCGCTCGGGCTCGAGGTCGTCGAGCGCGCAGATGTCGACGAACGTGCTCATCGGGCGTCCTCCAGCTCGGCGCGGGCGGCGACGAGCGCGACGTCGCGCGCCGCGCGGGGGTCGGGGTAGGCGACGGCGTCGGTCTCGTCGGCGGGACGGACCTGCCCGCGTTCGGGGACGAACGCGAGGTCGCCGTCGACCGCCTCCGGCGCGTTGACGAACGGCGTGAACTTGCGCAGCTTCGCCGGGTCCGCGAGCGTCGCGCTCCACTCGTCCTCGTAGTCGCGCACGTGCTCGGCCATCGCGGCCTCGAGCTCGTCGGCGATCCCGAGCGAGTCCTCGACGACGACGCGGCGCAGCTCCTCGAGCCCGCCCGCGCGCTCCGCGACCCAGGGCGCCGTGCGCTGGAGACGGTCGGCCTCCTGGACGTAGAGCATGAGGAACCGGTCGACGTAGCGGACCAGGGTCTCGTCGTCGAGGTCCTCGGCGAGGAGCTGGGCGTGGGCCGGCTGGGCTCCGCCGTTCCCGCCGACGTAGAGGTTCCACCCCTTGTGGGTCGCGATGATGCCGACGTCCTTGCCACGGGCCTCGGCGCACTCGCGCGCGCACCCGGAGACGCCGAACTTGATCTTGTGCGGCGAGCGCAGGCCGCGGTAGCGCAGCTCGAGCCGCACCGCCATGGCCGACGAGTCCTGCACGCCGAACCGGCACCACGTACGCCCGACGCACGTCTTCACGGTGCGCAGCGACTTCCCGTACGCGTGCCCGGACTCGAACCCCACGGCCGTCAGGCGCCGCCAGATCTCCGGGAGCTGGTCGAGGCGCGCGCCGAACATCGCGAGCCGCTGGCCGCCGGTCACGCGCACGTAGAGCCCGAACTCGTCGGCGACCTTCGCGAACTCCAGGAGCTGGTCCGCACGCACCTCGCCCCCGGGCATCCGCGGGATCACCGAGTAGGTGCCGTTCTTCTGCAGGTTCGCCATGACGTGGTCGTTGGTGTCCTGGAGCGCGGCCTGCTCGCCCTCGAGGACGTGCCCGCGGCGCAGCGTCGAGAGGATCGACGCGACCGTCGGGCGGCAGACGGCGCAGCCGCGGCCCGTCCCGTGCGCCGCGACGATCTCGGAGAACGTGCGCAGCCCTTCCTCCCGCACGATGCGGTACAACGCCGCCCGGGACATCGCGAAGTGCTCGCACAGCGCGTCCGAGACGGTGACGCCCGCCCGGGACAGCTCGCCGTTCAGCAGCTTGGTGAGCGCCGGGACGCACGACCCGCACACCGTGCCCGCCGTCGTGCAGTCCTTGACCTGCCCGATCGTCCGGCAACCGTGCTCGGTCACCGCAGCCCGGACCGTCCCGGCGTCGACGTTGTTGCACGAGCACACGACGGCCTCGTCGGGCAGCTCGGTCTCGGCCAGGCCCTCGCCGTCGGGCGCGATCACAGCCGCGGGGTCGGCGCCGAGCGGACGGCCCAGGAGCGGACGCAGCGCCGAGTAGAGCTCGATGTCGCCGACGAACACGCCGCCCAGCAGCGTCGTCGCGTCGTCCGAGAGCACGAGCTTGCGGTACCGGCGGTGGATCGGGTCGACGATCGCGTCCTCGCGAGCGGCGGCGCTCCCCGCGGTGCGGGCGCCGCACGCGG
>ERZ1464605.119-NODE-119-length-11237-cov-76.393668_pt1 | contig 11237 bp, 6 predicted proteins | sample MGYA00563997_ERZ1464605 | MGnify/ENA primary metagenome ERZ1464605 (study PRJEB39283, sample SAMN07833280) | human skin metagenome | isolation source: Scalp | host: Homo sapiens | place: India: Bengaluru | collected 2015-03-12 ...
CTCCCCGCTCCCCCGAACTGTTCGACGATACTGCCCGTGCGAACATCGTGCTTGACAGCCAGACGACTGTCGCCAGGCTGAATGCCGTCGTCGACGCAGCCGCTTTGGACACTGTCGTCGCCGTGTTACCACGGGGGTTGGAGACCGAGGTCGGAGAGGGCGGTCGCCACGTATCCGGGGGTCAGCGTCAACGCCTAGCCCTGGCGCGTGCCCTGCTGCACTCTCCTGACGGCCTCGTTCTCATTGACCCCACCACGAGCATCGACGCCGTCACCACCGCCACCATCGCCAGGAAGGTGCGGCAGTTGCGAGCCGGACGCACCACCATCATCGCTACGACGTCCCCGGCCTTGCTGGACCAGATGGACGAGGTGGTGCTGCTCGACGCCGGCGGCCGTCAGATCGCACGGGCCCCGCATCGCGAACTGCTGGCCCGCGACGACTACCGGGAGATGCTGTCATGAGTACCCCGCGTTCATTGCCACTAGCCACTGCTGCCCAGGTTCGTCAGGAGGTCCACCGGGCAGCTCGCGGAGTGCGCGGCTACTTCATCGGGGCAATCGTGGTGATCACGGCGGCGTCTCTGCTTGATCTGGCGGTGCCGGTGGCCACCGGCTGGATCATTGACGCGGCCAAGGCTCACCGTCCGACCTCGGCGCTACTTAACCCGGCGTTGGTGATGGCTGCCGCAGTGATCGGGTCGGGGACCTGTAACGGTGCCGCACAGTCCCTCACGCCGTCCTTCTTCACGACCATCATCACCCGGTTGCGGGAATCCATGATCGCGGTCGGCTTGGGGCTGGACCAGCAGCGGGTCGAGAAAGCCGGTACCGCCGATCTCGTCTCACGGGCCTCCGACGATGTCACGGCTGTGCGCGACGCCGCCAATGGCGCCCTCCCCCGTCTCGTCAACACCATGATCATGGTGATCGTGTCAGTGGGTGCGCTGGCCAGCTTGCACCCGCTCTTCTTCGTCCCCGTCCTCCTTGCTGGGGTGCTCTACGGCCTCGCAATCCGGGAGTTCCTGCGCACGGCCCCACCGGTGTACCGGGCGGAAAGAAACGCGTCGACGACCCAGTCCCAGCACATTCTCTCGACGATTCACGGGGTGGACGTTGTGCGCGCCTTCGGCCTGGAAAACCTGCGCACCCGAGCGGTAGCCAACGGATCATGGCAGGCGATCCGTTGGAACCTACGCGGACGATTCCTCGGCAACACCCTTGTCGTGCGGCTGCTAGCGGGCGAGGCGGTGGCGACTATCGGCGTCGCCTGGACGGGATACCTGCTCGTCACCACCGACCGACTGAGCGTCGGCGCGGCTGCGACGGCGGTGTTGGTGCTGCTGAGGTTGTTCTCTCCTGTGCGGTTCCTGCTCATGTTCCTCAACAACTTGCAGGCCGCATGGGTATGTCTGCAGCGAGTGGTGGGCGTCATCCAGGCCCGCCACGACAAACCGGCCGTCTCCGAGCGGTACCAGCGCGAGCCGACGTCGATCCACGTGGATCAGGTGAGCTTTGGCTATCAAGACGGGCCCGATGTGCTGCACACGGTGAGTCTGGACATTCCGGCCGGACACACCGTGGTGCTCGTCGGGGAGTCGGGGGCAGGCAAGTCGACCTTGGCGGCCCTTGTCGCGGGGTTGCTGGAACCCCGGCAGGGAAGCATCACCATGACATCGGGCCATGCCCGGACGGTGCTTATCAGCCAGGAAATCCACACCTTCTCCGGCACCCTCTTCGACGATGTCGCATTGGGGCTAGCCGGGCAGGCCGAGGACTGGCCTGACGAGCGCGTCCGCGACGCCGTCCTCGCCGCGTTGGAACGGGTCGGGGCCGATTGGGTCGAGCAGCTCCCTCACGGCGTCGACACCGTGGTGGGACGGTTGGGAATCCGCCTGTCACCTGCCCAGGCGCAACAGGTCGCCCTGGCGCGCGCATTGCTGGCAGACCCGCCCGTCATCATCCTTGATGAGGCGACGGCGGAGGCCGGCAGCTCCGGTGCCACGGCTCTTGACCGTGCCGCAGCTGAGGCTGTCAGGGGGCGGACCGCCCTCGTGGTGGCCCACCGACTGTCCCAGGTGACGATGGCCGACGAGGTCGCCGTCATGGACAACGGCCGGATCGTCGAAGTCGGGGCACCAGAGCAACTGCGTCAAAGCGATGGCCCATTTGCGGCGCTGTGGCGGGTGTGGTCAAACCAGCACTGAGCTGCAGTACAGCCCAGCGCTGGGAACGATCAACACGTCAGATTCTGCCCTCGGTTGCCTCGGCAATACCGGCGTCGATGTTGCGCCAGTAGGACAGCGCGTTGCCGATGACCGGCTCTTCCATGTCGAAATTGGTCATCAAGTCCACCAAAGTATCGACGAGCTCGTCACGCTCTGCGTCGGAAAAGACGTCATGCACCAGGGCGTGGGCCTGACCGAAGTCGTCATCTTCCGCGTGCCGGGTCTGGGCGGAACGAACGAGTTCGCCGTCAGCCTCCCAGGTAGCTTCGGAACCGGTTCGGTATCCGGTGGCAAAGTCGCGACCGTAGGAGTTCGGGGCGTAGGTGGGTGCCGAACCGGAGTGTTCGAAGGCCATCTGGCCGTCGAAGGTGTACTGGTTTGTCGGCGTCGTTGGCCGGTTCACAGGGAGTTGTTCATAGTTGACCCCCAGACGGTTGCGGGCGGCATCGTTGTAGGCGAAGACACGACCCAGCAGCATCCGGTCTGGGGACAACCCAGTGCCCTCAACGGTGTTCGACGGGGAGAAGGCCGCTTGCTCGATCTGGGCGAAGAAGTTCTCCGGGTTGCGGTCCAGAGTGAACTTGCCGATGGTGTGCAGCGGGTAATCCTTATGCGGCCACACCTTGGTGATGTCGAACGGGTTGAACCGGTAGCCCTTGGCCTCGTCATAGGGCATGAGCTGCACCTTGACGGTCCAGGACGGATAGTCGCCGTCGGCAATGTGGTTGAAGAGGTCCTCGCGGTGGATGTCTGGGTGATCACCGACGATCGCTTTGGCCCGGTCAGCAGTCATGTTGTGAACACCCTGGTCACTGATGAAGTGGTATTTCACCCAGGTGATCTTCCCTTCGGCGTTAACCCATGAGTAGGTGTGCGAGGAGTAGCCGTTCATAGTGCGATAGCTGAGCGGAATGCCGCGCGGTCCCATGAGGTAAGCCACTTGATGGGCCGATTCGGGGGACAGGCTCCAATAGTCATACATCATATTCGGACTGCGCAGTCCGGAATTCGGTAACCGTTTCTGGGAGCGGATGAAATGCGGGAACTTCATCGGGTCACGCATGAAGAACACCGGGGTGTTGTTGCCGACCATGTCGAAGTTGCCCTCGTCGGTGTAGAACTTCAACGAGAATCCACGCACATCACGCCAGGTGTCAGGGCTGCCGAGCTCACCGGCGACTGTGGAGAATCGGGCCAGCATGGGGGTTTCGCGCCCCTTCTGCAGGAAGGATGCCTTGGTGTACTCCGAGACGTCAGCGGTAACCTCGAGATGTCCGAAGGCCCCCGATCCCTTGGCGTGAGGCTTGCGTTCGGGGATGTTTTCCCGGTTGAAATGGGCCAGGGTGTCGATGAGATGTGCGTCGTGGAGCACTACCGGGCCGTCAGCGCCGACGGTCAGGGAGTATTCGTCGCTAGGCGCTGGCGACCCGTTGGTGTTCGTTGACGGCTTGCTGGGATCAATAGGCATGACGACTCCTCTTTATGAGTTGAGTGCTCTCTTCCAGATTGCCCCCCAACAAGGTCATCTCCAAGCTCATAACGCCACGGGAGAAAGTCTGTACAAGAAAGGCAGAACCCAGGGACGATGACCCGACAATGGGGTGTATGAGTGAAACCACCGTCACCAAAAACGACCAGCAGTCACGCTACGAAGCTTATATCGGCGGTGAACTCGCCGGGTTCGCCGAATTCCGACGCGAGGGGGATGTCATCGTCATGCCCCATACCGAAACATTCGAAGCCTTCAGTGGCAAAGGTGTCGGCAGCGCTCTGGCGCGCTTCGCCCTCGACGACATTGCTTGCCAGAACTTGTCGGTGCGTCCGGACTGCACCTTCATCAAAGGGTGGTTGGACAAGCACCCCGACCACCCGGTGAACGTTATCTGAGCCCCCAAATGCGTGGGTGGGGCTGAGCCTTTTCCAAGGCTGAGCCCCACCCACGCGCTTTCACACTGGGTACTTCAACGGATTGTGCGAATGGCGGCATTCATCCGACTACGAGCATCACCCCGTAGGAAGCCAAACAGGCAGCCGATATCGAGACGATGCCGGGGATCAAGAACGAATGGTTGAAGATGTATTTTCCGATCCTCGTTGTCCCGGTATCGTCCATCTCGACCGCAGCCACCACGGTGGGATACGTGGGTAGCAGGAACAGCGCCGAGGCCGCCGCGAAACATCCGACCAGCACCGACGCTGGAAGCCCAAGAGCCGCAGCAACCGGCATGAACGTAACCGTGGTTGCGGCCTGCGAGTAGAGCAACGATGCAGCCAGGAATAGCACCACGAACAACAGCCACGGTGCCGAGTGGATGACTCCCGATCCGGCAGCTTTGATGGTGTCGATGTTTGAACTCACGAAGGTGTTGCCTAGCCAAGCGACCCCCATCACGCAGATGGCAGCAGACGTGCCACTTTTATAGGTTGCCTGAGAAGTGATCTCGTTGAGCGGGACCTTACACAGGGTGGCTATGACGAGGGCAGCAGTCATCATAAAGGTCATGATGGCGGCGCCTCGCGGCAGCGGGGGCTTGTCCACGGCGGTGATGGCAGCGGCATAAGCCATCACCACGACCAGGGATACCACGAAGATTATCAGCGAACGCCTTGCGTAGGGCTTGATGTTGTAGTTGTCCGCCTCCCGATGCGAGATTTGGCCCTTTTCCAGTCGCTGTAGATAGACCGGGTCGAGTTCCAACTCGCATCCGAGTTTTGAGGAAACAACCGCACCAATCATCGAGCCAACGTAACCCCCAACGATCGAGACCAGGACCAGTTTCGGATACGAAACCCCCAAGGGGCCAACAATGGCCGCCATCGCCACCATCGCCGCCGAAATCGGAGAGGCACATATGCCGATCTGCGAGGCCACCGCCGCAATAGACAGTGGGCGCGAGGGCCTCACCTTCTGTTCCTTGGCCACTTCCGCGATGACGGGGAGGGTGGCGAATGCGACATGTCCGGTACCACACAAAACGGTCATGAAGAACGTCACGGTGGGTGCCAGGAAGGTGATTCTCTTCGGATTGTGCCGCAATATCCGTTCGCTGAGCATCACCAGCAGTTCCAGACCGCCAGCTACTTCCATCGCCGCCACGCAGGAAATCACCGAGACGATGACCCCAATGACGTCCCACGGAATACCAGTACCTGGGTCGACCTTGCAGCCAAGTAATCCCAGGGCGATGACGCCGGCACCCCCTGCATAGGCGATGCCAAGTCCTCCCTTGCGTGCCCCCAGAAAGATGAATAGTAGGACGACAGCCAGTTGAATGAAGAGCATCATCGCGTGTCAGCGGCGCTCGGACACGAATGTCCTGGGATCCTCCGGGAGACCGCGGTCACTCGGCTCGTAGGTACGTCCGGAATACCGGGGGTGCAGGAAGTTCTGGGTCGACATGATCTCGTCCAGCCTTTCCTCCGGGATGAGGTCGTGTTCGAGAACGACCTCACGAACTGACTTTCCGGTACGGGCAGCTTCCTCGCCAATGAGATCGCCCTGATGGTGTCCAATCACATCATTCAAGTAGGTCACGATACCGATGGAATTGGTGACATACTCCCGGCACCGCTCCACATTTGCGGTGATCCCGTCAATGCACTTGCTACGCAACGTGTCGCAGGCATTGGTCAGCAGGTGGATGGACTCGAACATTGCTTGCGACAGCGCCGGTTCCATCACATTAAGTTCTAGCTGACCGGCCTCGGCAGCAAAACAGACGGTGACATCGTTTCCGAATACTTTGAAGCAGATCTGATTGACGACCTCGGGAATGACCGGATTCACCTTCGCCGGCATAATGGACGATCCCGCCTGCATCTCTGGAAGGTTGATTTCCTTGAGCCCAGCCCTTGGTCCAGATGAAAGCAATCGTAAATCGTTGCAGATCTTGGAGATCTTCGCTGCTAGGCGTTTGATAATAGAATGGACAGCAATGTAGGCGCCGTTGTCGTAAGACGATTCCATGAGGTTGGTGGAGGGACGAATCGGGTATCCGGTCACCTCGGCCAGTTTCTCAGCAGCAAGTTCAGCATATCCGTCTGGGGTGTTGATCCGAGTTCCGATGGCGGTGCCGCCCAGGTTGACCTCTACGAGAAGATCGCTTCCAATATCAAGCCGGTCCAGTTCAGCACGGATGTTGTGTGCGTACCCGTCAAACTCCTCACCCAAAGTCATGGGGACGGCATCCTGCAATTGGGTACGCCCCATCTTCAGTACATCGGCAAATTCCTCAGCCTTGGCATCGAAACTGTCTGCGAGGTCGGCGACGGCTCGCTTCAGCCCCTCTAGCAAAGCGTACACCCCGAGCCGGAACCCGGTGGGGTAAGCGTCGTTAGTCGACTGGGACTTATTGACATCATCGTTGGGGTGGATGACGTCATAGGTGCCTTTCGGGTATCCCAACATTTCGAGGGCCAAATTGGCGACAACCTCATTGGTGTTCATGTTGATCGAGGTTCCCGCTCCTCCTTGGAAGGAATCAGTCGGGAATTGGTCCATACAGCGCCCATCATCCAAGATCGCATCGCATGCAGCGACAATGGCGTCAGCGACATCACTCGGGAGAACCTTCAACTGCTTATTCGTCAGAGCTGTTGCCTTCTTTACCTGAACCATTCCACGAATGAAGTCAGGCTCGTCATTCATACATCCGCGTGATACTTGGAAGTTCTCTAAAGCCCGCAAAGTATGAATTCCATAGTAGTGCTCATTCGAGATTTCCCGTTTCCCAAGAAGATCTTCTTCGATCCGGATCTCAGTCAACTTTACTCCTAACCAATATATGTTGTTTTGTCATCTAAACTCGCACACCCGTCTTTGACCACATACGTAACAATAGGGTCATTAAAGGCGAAGAAACAGAGGTTTCATGTAAGCCAATAAATGGCGCTCCATAGATACCAGAAGATAGCCATCATTCCGAATATAGCACAACCGTAAACTACAAGATTGGCACGGAATGAATGGCGATAAGCCCACCTCCTTATGGACACCACGTATCTAGGATATGCTAGCACGCCTCTACATGATGGACAACCTGACCCCTGACGGGCAAGATCAACCCATGCCTGCACACTCTGAACCACATCAACCAAGGACCCTACTTACTCCTGCCATCCCAGGTGGAATAGGTAGAAAGGGCCTCGGCGCACATAGTATTTTGAGGATACGATAGCCGAAAAAGGATTCTCCTGTGCCTACTTCCTCCGCCGGATCGCACCGCGCCTGGCTCATGGTCGGAGCCGGTATCTCTCTACTTGCCGGCCTCGACGGCGCCCTGCTACTACTCGGAGTGTGGTCACCGGTGATGTCGACGCGACTATCCAAGTGGCATGGACCCCTCATGGTGCTCGGGTTCGTTGGGACCGTCATCTGTCTGGAACGTGCGGTGGCCCTCGGCCATCGCCTCGCCTACCTCGTCCCGGCCATGTCCGGGTTTGGCGTCATCGTCCTGCTGGCGCCTCTGCCCTTCGACTCCGCCCGCGCCGGGCTGGCTCTGCTCACTCTTGCCCAATTGGGGCTGCTGACTATCTACGTCCCCCTATGGCGGCGCAGCCACGACGACGCCGTCGTCATCCAGGGCGCCGGAGCCTTCTGCGCCGCTGGGGCCGCCGCCCTGCTGGCAACCGGGGCACACGTCTCCCAGATCGTCGGATGGCTGGCCTGTTACATGATCCTGACGATCTGCGGGGAGAGGTTGGAGTTGTCACGACTGACGATGGCGCGTAATCGCGCCTTGTCAGCTTTGTGCCTGGCGGTGGTAGCAGCCCTACTCGTCTCGGTGGTCAGCCCGGCGATCGGATGGCGAGTACTCGGTGTGGTACTCATCGGACTGGCGGTGTGGTTATGCCGCCATGACGTTGCCCGTGGCGGCCTGAGACGCGGCGGCCAGGCCGCTTACATTGGCACCCTGCTCATGATCGGCTACCTGTGGCTCGCAACAGCCGGTATCGTCTGCACGATTCAAGGACCACCCACTTCCCGAAATGGGTATGACGCCGTCGTCCACTCGCTCTTCCTCGGATTCACCATGGGGATGATCCTCGGCCACGCCCCCATCATCCTGCCCGCCGTGTTGCAAGTCCGGCTGAAATGGACGACGTGGTTCTGGCTCCCCGCCTTCCTGCTGGAGGCCTCCCTGCTGGTACGCATCGGCATCGGCGACGGGTTGGACCGTTCCGCCGCGGTGCAGGCGGGAGGGACCGTCAACGTACTCAGCCTATTGACCCTGGTAGCTGTCGTCGCCACGCATATCCGGCCCCGCAACAGAGCCGGAACGCACCCGAAATCCACTCCACGCTCCCGGTCAGGAGAGGACCATGCCTGAGATCACATCCGCGCCCGTCGGTCGCAAACCCGACACGAATAAGCGCAGTTGGCACCGTAAAGCGTCACGTCCGGTATCAGGGTGGCTGGTAGCCCTGCTCATCGTGGCGGTTGCGAACCCGTGGATTCCGCAGTCACGCTGGCTGCTGGTGCACATGGTCACACTCGGCGTAGCGACTACCTCGATCATGGTGTGGGGCCAATACTTCACCGAGGCGATCCTGCACAACAACCTCACCGACACTGACCGTAGTCGTCAGGTATTACGTATCAGACTGCTCACAGTCGGCATCGTCATCACCTGTATCGGCATGGTGGTGACCTGGCCATGGATGACCGTCACCGGCGCCGCCGTCATCGGATCGATGCTGACCTGGTACGCCTTTGCTCTAGGCTGCCAAGTCCGCCACGCTCTGCCGGGACGGTTCGACTCGACGGTGTGGTTTTACTGCGCGGCCGCATGTCTGCTGCCACTGGGGGCGACCCTCGGCGCGATCATGGCCTTCTCCCCCACCGAGCCGTGGCGAACTCGTCTATTGGTGGCCCACCAGGCGCTCAACCTGCTCGGCTTCGTCGGTCTGACCGTCGTCGGCACCCTCATCACTTTGTGGCCGACGGTGCTGCGCACCAAGATGCAGCCCGCCCAAGATCGCCACGGGAAAATCTCCCTGTGCGTCATGTTCGTTGCGGTGGCGGCGACAACCACCGGCGCCCTGTGCGGGTTGTGGTGGCTGGCTGCCCTCGGCGTGACGGCCCACATCGTCGGAATCTGTATCGTGCTGGGCGACCTGGTGGCCTGCGCTGTCCACAGACCGCCGCGCGACTTCCCCGGGTTCACCATGGGGGCCGCTATCTGCTGGATGCTGGTGTGGCTCGTCTGGCTGGCATGGAAGTTAGCCTCCAACGGCACCAGGCTGCTCGCTGACGACATCTTCACCCTGTCGGTACCCGTCATCGTCGGATTCCTGCTCCAGCTCCTCATCGGCGCGATGAGCTACCTCATGCCGATGGTCATGGGCGGCGGGCCGAAGATCGTCCGAGCCACCAACGCCAAGATGCACGCCTACGGAGCACTGCGCGCCACGATCACCAACGCCGGCCTGTTGCTGTGGGTGCTCGCGATGGGGACTTGGACCCGTCGCATCGGCATGGTGCTGACCGTCGTCGGATTGGCCACCTTCCTGCCGGCGACTGCGGCGATGGTGCGCACCGGAGTGCCCATGCTCAAAGAGAAGGGACGCCAGATGGCGGCTCGAAAGGCTGCTTCGGAGATAGGCGAAGCCCCCGATCCCGACAATGGACCGGCCCAGGCTGCGCCCGTCGCCTCCCTAGATCGCTCTGCCACCAGCAAACCCGTCGAGCCTGCGCCCACCGCTCCCCCAAATCGCCGCTCCTTCGTCGGGGCTTTCGCCGGTCTGGCCACTGCCCTGACGGCGGCGGCGGTCGGTCACCATCTCGACCAGACCACACCCACCAACGACACCGGCGGTTCAGCGGCGGTCGTCGGGCACGTCGCCCCCACCGGTCACACCACGACAGTCAACATCACTGCCAAGGGGATGAGATACCACCCCAGCACCATCACCATTCCGGCTGGTGACCAGCTCGTCGTCGAGATCACTAACAAGGACCCCAACCAGGTCCACGACCTTCAATTCGCCAACGGGGCTCACTCACCACGCCTCGCCCCCGGAGACCACGCCACCGTCAAAGTCGGGGTCATCACCGGGCCAACCGAGGGCTGGTGCACCATCGTCGGACACAAATCGATGGGAATGGTACTCGACGTACAGGTCGCCGGCATGTCCGGTGTACACGACCGGGACGACCACGTCGATTCCGCCGATCCCCGTCGCAGGATCGACTTGACCAAGGCCCCCAGCAAGGATTTCAGGACCCGAGATGCAGTGCTACCACCACTGATGACCGGACGTGTTCACCGGATGACGCTCATCGCCCAGGAGTCGGTACAGGAGATCGCTCCCGAGACCACCATCGACGCGATGACCTACAACGGCCGTTACATGGCTCCAGTTATCCACGCCCGCATCGGCGACGAGATGAGGGTCCATCTGGTCAACAGGGGCACTATGGGTCACTCTTTGGACTCTCACGCCGGTACGGTCTCCCCCACCAGGGCCATGCGCACCATCGCTCCGGGGCAGGAGTTGGACTACAACTTCACCCTGCATCGCGCCGGGATCTGGCTCTACCATTGCTCCACCGCCCCAATGTCGGCCCATATTGCAGCAGGCATGTTCGGTGCCGTCATCGTGCCGCCCCACGACCTGCCTCGGGCTGATCGGGAGTTTTACCTGGTGCAGTCGGAGACTTACCTCAGTGAGCACAATGGGGCGGAAGTTAATACTGCCAAGATTGCCAACGAGACCCCTGATCTGACGATGTTCAACGGTCACGCCAACCAGTACGTCTTTGAGCCCCTCAAAGCCCGGGTCGGTGAGCGAGTGCGCATCTGGGTGCTCGCGGCTGGTCCAAGCCGGGGGTGTTCCTTTCACGTCGTCGGAACCCAGTTCGACACTGTTTTTAAGGAGGGCGCCTACACCCTTAAACGTGGCAATCCGGAAGGTGGCGGCTGCCAAGCCCTCGACCTGGCCAGCGCCCAGGGCGGTTTTGTCGAGATGGTCTTTGAGGAGCCAGGACGCTACACCTTTGTTAACCATT
>ERZ1464605.126-NODE-126-length-11080-cov-83.573605_pt1 | contig 11080 bp, 8 predicted proteins | sample MGYA00563997_ERZ1464605 | MGnify/ENA primary metagenome ERZ1464605 (study PRJEB39283, sample SAMN07833280) | human skin metagenome | isolation source: Scalp | host: Homo sapiens | place: India: Bengaluru | collected 2015-03-12 ...
ATATGCCTATCGAGGAGGCTTGCACCTTCTTCGAACCGATTTCGTCGATCCATCGCCACTTCCAGACCCTCGTCGAGGTTGGTTTGGGATACGTCAGGCTCGGCCAGCCTGCGACGACCCTGTCTGGTGGGGAGGCCCAGCGCATCAAGCTGGCCTCCGAGTTGCAGAAACGCTCCACTGGTAGGACGCTGTATGTCCTTGACGAGCCCACCACCGGCTTGCACTTCGAGGACATCCGCAAGCTGTTGCTGGTGTTGCAACGTCTTGTCGATCAGGGCAACTCGGTCTTCGTCATTGAGCACAATCTGGATGTCATCAAAACTGCCGATTGGATCATCGACATGGGGCCCGAGGGAGGAAATGGCGGCGGAACCGTTGTCGCTGAGGGCACTCCAGAGCAGGTTGCCGCCGTCGAGGGGTCATACACCGGCCAGTATCTTTCGGGGATCCTGGCTGGGCACGAGGTAGCGGTCGGGGACGAACCGGCGCTCGTCGAAGCGCCAGCGGACGCCGGGAAAAGGAAAACCACCGCCAGGAGGAAGGCAAAAAAGACCACGAGCCCACGCAAGAAGTCGCGTTGAGAAAGGGTCAGGCGTTAGGAACCGCTGATAGTGAGAGTTTCGCCCTTCTGCGTGACCGTGGCCTTACCCAGACCGGAGGTAGCCGGGCCCTGGGTGACGTGACCGTCGGTTATAGCGAACTTCGATCCGTGGCAAGGGCACAGGATCGCCCCGTCATGGACCTCGTCGACCTGACAGCCAGCGTGCGGACACACCCGCACAAATCCCTTAAAGGTTCCCTTGGTGGGTTGGGTGACGACGAAGTTGGTGCCATCGATGACGACGCCTCCACCGACCGGGACATCAGCTGCTTTGACGGTAGCTGGACCGGTGTGAACGTCGTTGGAGTTCTGGAAGGTGTTGCATCCGGTGACTGCGCTGGTAGCGGCCAAGGCAGTGACACTTCCAACGGTGCGCAGGACCTCGCGTCGGGTGGGGGACATTTCTCTCCTTCGTGCTCAGCGGGTACCGGGGTTGCCGGTGGATGCGGCGACGGCGCCGTGAACCATACCGGCTTCGATAAGGTGATCCACGCGATTGATCCAGTGAACTTCGTACCCGTCCGGGTGCAACTCGATCATCGAGGTGGCGGTGTTCTGAAGCCCGATCCAGTGCGGTTCGCTGCCGATGGAGTGGTTTCGCAGACCAGCGGCAAGTTGTGGGGCGATGAGATGCAGCAACACCATGGATCCGATCGCGCCGTGAGCGACGATCGCGATGCACTCGTCATCATTGTGGGTATCGCGGATCCACTTGGCGATTCTGCCGGCGCGGTCAGCAGCCTCGGCGGCGGTCTCGATGCGAGCTTCGCGCCACCCTTCCTCGGTGATGGACTCGGGGAAAACAGCACGGTCTGTGATGGCCGACAAAGCTGATCGCGGCGATCCTGGATGACCGGTTTCGACGCCGTCAACGATCTGAACTGGACCTGGGCGCTCGAAGATGAGGTCATTGATGATGATAGGAAGATCAAGGGCCTCAGCGACCGGTTCAGCCGTCTGGATGGTACGCATCATGGGGGAGGCATACAGCTTCGTTGGCCGAGGAGAGACCGATCCGATCCACTTCCCTAGGGCCTGAGCTTGACGTCGTCCAAGCTCGGTGAGCTCCGGGTCAGGCTTGCGACCCTGCTGGTAAGTCTCGACAGACTGCGCAGCGAAGGCATTGTTCTCGGACTGGCCGTGGCGGATGAGGAGAAGATGCACAGTTCCAGCCTACCGGCGAGTCCCGCTGAAAGGCGGCATCCCGGCATCGGCGTTACCTCGGATGTCGGGGTTGGCTGTAGGCGACCCTTTCCCACTACCCTAAACCGCGTTAGCTGAGAAGGCACCTCGTCGTGGCCAGAGGTGACGAGAATTGGTGAGCGTTGGAGGTTGTATTCGATGACGACCGAGGTAGTCGATGTTTTGGCAAGGAATGTCTCGAAAACGTGGCGGAAAGTGACCTTCTCTGTCGTTGTTCCCTATCGGCAGGAATGGGTCACCGAGCCCATTAAAAATATGGCATCGAAGACCGTCGAGCCGGCGGAGGTTCTCGATTCTCTCGTTTTCAGCAGTGAAGATATACTTCAATCTTCCCGAGATCAAGCATATGAGCCTCATAAATACTACTTTTCGAGGAGGATTCGGGATGCGGTTAGGATGTATCGTCACGCCGTTTATGATGCAACGAGGGAAGATACTATTCGCGCGAAGATTGCGGAAAAACGGCAATCGCATAAAGGGTCTGTTCTTAACATTCCCGAAGATCTGAGTTACCTGGGTGCTGAGCGTCGGGAATACGAAGATAGTCTCGGGGCTGTCGCGGGTGGTGAAGCATTCCACTACGCCGTTCTGCATTTTCGGCTTGATGACGTCACAGACGCCGCGGTCGAAACGGCTGCCGCATGGCTGAAGCGCCCCGGAGGAGACGGTGCGAGGTATTTATCTGGTCTTCTGAGCGACATCGGTCTAGGAAGATGTTTGTACTCATGGGGAGGCTTCTCCCAAGGCAACGCTGGGTGCGGCCGCGGGAAGGCCAGTTCGCGTGATCGTGGTTGTGGTGCTGGCGGGGCGCCCTTTCTTAATTGCAACCGAATCTTCGTCATGACCTTCGCAGAAGTGGATCCTCAGGACTTGCGGCACCCGTCCTATTTCGGACACCACAAGGCGTGGACTCCGGCGCAGGCCTGGCTGTATCACCTAGCAACTGGTGGGATCGGAATTTACCGAGGAGTTTCACCTAGTGACACGAGTGATGCTGCGAACGACGGGATGTTCTGCCTTGATGCGACGTGGGTAAGGATCGAGGAAGCCGGCATGGCAGTCATGACCCAGCCGGTGCTGCTCGAAGAGAGTAACCGCAAGCATGCTGGAGCCCTGTGCCTGCTGTGTCACAGTAGAATGCTCGACATCGTGATTCTGTGCCTACGGCAACGCACCTACCTTGATCGCAATGCCGAAAGTGAGGCGCGCGTCTTGGTGGGGAAGGGCCATTGGGGCGATGAGGAGTTAGACAGGCTACTCGATCGTGAGCGTTCGGTGGCCGCTTTTCTTAATGGGCTGTGGTTCACCGAGGTTTCCGGGCGTCGTGAGGCAACCCTTGTCTTGAACGAGTTTCAGAAAGTTCTTGGCACTCCCGTCTTGCTTATGGAATTGCGGGACGAACAGGAATCCTTGGTGCGAGTTGTCGAGGTGCACCGACGTATCGACAATGTTGCGATGGACAAGGCCAGAAAGGAGCAGGAGCGCCGCCGAGAGCAGCTGGAGAAGGCAGCCGAAAAGCGCCTGGAGATCATCGTCCTCGTTCTGACCGTTATATCGACGATGCTGGCGCTTCTGGCCCTTGTATCTGATCCAAATCTTGGCCTTTTCGCAGTCGGTTTCATACTCACAGGGATCGTCGCGCTCATCGGTGGTATCCGCGTCAAACGTTTATTGAGGGGGGATTGCGAAGGACAAGAAAGACAACCGTGCAGGTTTGTGACGCGACGACATCACCGAGAGACGAATGTATCGCCCTGCTCCCTGGCACGTGAACAGTGGCCCGGGTGAGCGCTTTGGTATGGTCGTGGGTCGCGAGGGCGTCAAGCAACGTTTGCCGGCTCCGCCCCGCTCGGTCGGCTTTGTGCCTGTGATCGTCGGCGGGACGGTTGAGCGGCATCAACGGCAGTGCCGCTCCCTAAAGTCACGTCCGTGGTGTGAGTGGGAAGTGATATTTCGCTACTTGCGCATAGAGTTCACCCCATGGCCGATCCGTCCAGCTACCGTCCCGCTCCGGGCACGATTCCTACCCAGCCAGGTGTCTATCGATTCAGTGATGCGCATGGCCAGGTCATCTATGTCGGCAAGGCTAAGAACCTGCGCAACCGATTGAATTCCTATTTCCAGGACATCTCGGCTCTCCACCCGCGCACCCAGCGGATGGTGACGACGGCAGCGCACGTGCAGTGGACGGTAGTTCAGAACGAAGTCGAGTCCCTACAGCTCGAATACACCTGGATCAAAGAATTCGACCCGCGGTTCAATGTTATGTACCGCGACGACAAGTCTTATCCGTGGCTGTGTTTTACCTGGACCGATGAGTATCCACGCGTCTTCGTCGGGCGCGGTGCGCACCACAAGGGGTGGCGTTATTACGGACCTTTTGGCCAGGCCTGGGCGATTCGCGACACCGTCGAGACCCTGTTGCGTGTGTTCCCGATGCGTTCTTGCTCGACGGGGGTTTTCAACCGCGCGAAGAACCAGGGACGCCCCTGCCTACTCGGATATATCGGTAAGTGTTCGGCTCCCTGTGTTGAGCGGATCACATCCGAGGCCCATCGCGAGATTGCTGACGAGTTCTGTGATTTCATGGCCGGGCGGACGACGAAAGTTGTCAAGCGGCTTGAATCCCAGATGGCGGAGGCCTCTGAGAACCTTGAATTTGAACGCGCTGCGGTGATCCGAGACTCCTTGGGCGCTTTATCCAAAACTTTGGAGCGCAACGCTGTCGTACTTGGTGATGGTACTGACGCGGACGTCATCTCCATGGCGCTCGATCCGCTCGAGGTCGGCGTCAAGATTTTCCATGTCCGAGGTGGCCGCATCCGTGGTGAACGCGGTTGGGTCGCTGATCGTGCTGACGATGCCGACGAGGCCGAGCTCATGGAAACCTTCCTGACTCAGTTGTACGGCGTCAATGCCAGTGACGGTCAGGTCCGCGACGATGGGCACGGCAATGCTGTTCCGCCACTGGTGATCGTCTCCGCCGAGCCTACGAACCCCGACGTCATGTCGACGATTCTCAGCTCCGAACGCGGCTCCCACGTCGAGATTCGTGTCCCGCGCCGTGGTGACAAAGCGACTCTCATGGACACCGTCACTCGCAATGCCCAGGAAACTCTTGCCCAGCACAAGCTCAAGCGGGCCTCTGACCTCGCTACTCGTACTCGCGCTCTGGAGGAAATCCAGGAGTCACTCGGCTTGGACCGCGCCCCGCTACGGATGGAGTCCTACGACATTTCCCATATCCAGGGCACCAATGTCGTCGGGTCGATGGTGGTCTTCGAAGACGGTATGCCCCGCAAGTCTGAGTACCGTCGTTTCAGCATCAAGGGATTTGAGGGGTCCGACGACTTCGCCGCTATGCACGAGGTGCTTTCTCGTCGACTGCGTCGCCTCATCGAGGACCGTGATGCCATGGCCGCTGCTCAAACTCCTGACGGCGACGTTGGCTCCCTTATCGATCCGACTACCGGATCCCCTCGGAAATTCGCCTACGCCCCGCACCTCATCGTCGTCGATGGTGGTGCGCCTCAGGTGCATGCCGCCCAGCAGGTGCTTGAAGAGTTCGGCCTGGAGGACGAAATCGCGTTGTGTGGCCTGGCCAAGCGCCTGGAGGAGGTGTGGCTTCCTGACGAGGAATGGCCGGTCATTTTGCCGCGAACCTCCGAAGGACTCTACCTGCTTCAGCGTCTGCGTGATGAGGCTCACCGTTTTGCCATTACCTTCCACCGGTCTAAGCGTTCCAAAGCCATGGTGGAGTCCGTTCTCGACGGTGTGCCAGGGCTAGGGGAGACCCGTCGCAAAGCCCTCGTCTCCCACTTTGGATCGGTGCGGTCGCTGCGCATGGCTACCGTTGACGACATTGCCGAGGTGCCAGGCTTTGGCCCGAAACTCGCTGGCGAAGTTGTCGCGGCTTTGTCCCAGGACAAACCAGCCGAGGCCATCAACACCGCTACTGGTGAGGTTGTCGACGCCAACGGCCCTGACGCAGGGAGATGACGGCACTACCCTTGAGCCGTGAGCACCGAGCAGACGACGAAGACCCCACGAGTTGTCATTATCACCGGCATTTCTGGTGCTGGGCGTCGTACCGCAGCTCACGCTGTGGAGGACCTTGGCTGGTACGTCGTCGATAATCTTCCGCCCGCTATGTTGGGGGCCCTCGTTGACGAAATTGCCGCCAATAACATTGATCGCCTAGCGGTGGTTCTCGATGTGCGTAGCCGCATCATGTTTGACGCCCTAGGGGTGGCCGTCAATGCGCTCGACGAGCGCGGCATCGACCCTGCCATCGTCTTCTTGGAAGCGTCCGATGAGACAATTGTGCGCCGCCAGGAGTCCAGCCGTCGTCCGCTGCCGCTGCAACAAGGTGGTCATCTGCTCGACGCCGTTGCCCTTGAGCGGCGGATGCTGTCCGACCTGCGAGCCGAGGCTGATCTCGTCATCGACACCACGTCGATCACTGCCCGCCAGCTAGCCCAACGCATCGACCATGCCTTTGCTGAGGGGATTGACGAAGGGCTGGCATTCCAGGTGATGTCCTTCGGGTTTAAGCGTGGGGTCCCGATCGACGCTGACCTCGTCTTTGACGTCCGCTTCTTGCCAAACCCTTATTGGGTCCCTGAGCTGCGTCCCAAGACCGGTCTGTCTTCTGACGTTGCCTCCTATGTCATGGCCCAAGCTGGTGCCACAGAGTTCATTGACCGTGTTGAACAACTCCTGGTTGGCATGGCTCCGGGGTATCTTCGGGAGGGCAAGAAGCAGGTCACGGTGGCCGTTGGTTGCACAGGCGGAAAGCATCGCAGTACCGCCATCTCCGAGGAGCTGTCCACTCGGTTAGCAGCTCGGGGGCACCGCATCGCCGTCCTGCACCGAGACCTCGGGAAGGAATGACGATGGCGCCAACCCCCTCCAAGCTGCCGGTCGTTACGGCCTTTGGCGGCGGACACGGGCTGGCCGTGTCCCTGCGAGCACTGCGCCGTCTTACTGACCAGCTAACCGCCGTTGTCACCGTTGCTGATAACGGCGGGTCCTCAGGTCGGTTGCGCGACGAGTTCGACATTCTGCCCCCCGGTGATCTCCGCCGCGCCTTGGCCGCTCTATGTGCCGATGACCGCTTAGGTCGTACTTGGGCTGAGGTTCTGCAGGCTCGATTTAATGGAACTGGCGAACTCGCCGGTCACGCCATTGGCAACCTTCTGATCGCCGGACTATGGCAAGAACTTGGCGACCCGGTTTCCGGACTCGACATGGTGGGTCAGCTTCTTGACGTTCGCGGACGTGTCCTGCCGATGTCCCTCACCCCACTGGACATCAGTGCTCAAGTCGTTGGTCTTGACCCCAATCGGCCTGATGAGGAGTACACCCTCACTGGGCAAGCTACCATCGCGAAGACTCGGGCAGAGGTCCTCAAGGTGGGGCTAGAACCTTCCGAACCAGATGCGTGTCCCCAGGCGCTGGAGGCGATTCGCGCGTCTGACAACCTCGTGCTCGGTCCCGGGTCGTGGTTCACATCCGTCATGCCCCACCTGCTAGTGCCGCAGATCGTCGACGCGATTTTGGAGTCGAAGGCGCGAAAGATCCTCACGCTTAATGTCTCCGGTGCTGACGAAACTGATGGGTTTAGCCCAGCGCGGCATTTGGAGGTTATCGCCGAGCATGAGCCACGGATGCGCTTTGACGTCGTTCTCGTTGATCGCGGGTTTGCCGGCCAGGACCCTCATCTGGAATCGTTTGCTCGCAATCTCGGTGCTGAAATCGTCGTTGACGATCTGGCTATGCGTGACGGCTCGGCCCGGCACGATCCACTGAGACTAGCGTCGGCCTATGCCAACATCATGGGGGTTCAGCCCCGTTGACCGTCGCCTAAGATCACCTTGTTATTCCCGTTACCCCTTCCGGAGGCTAGACCCACATGGCGCTCACCCTGCAGGTGAAAAACGAACTCGCGACGGTGCCGGTGCAGAAACTGTGCTGCCGCCGATCCGAGATCGCGGCCACTCTGCGATTCGCAGGCGGCATCCATCTGGTGCAGCATCGCCACCTTACGATCGAGGCAGAAGTCGACACGGGGGGAGCTGCGCGACGACTACGTCAGTCCATTCAGGAAGTCTTCGGTTTTGACACTGACCTCGTGGTCGTCAATGGCGCTGGACTCCACAGCAACACTCGCTACCTCGTAAGAATGGTGCGCGGGGGCGCTGATTTGGCTCGTCTGACCGGACTGCTTGATCGTCGTGGGCGTCCAGTGCGGGGCCTTCCGGTTCCCATTGTGGGTGGCGGACGATGCTGCCAGGCCGCTGCATGGCGCGGAGCTTTCCTGGCCCGCGGATCGCTTACCGAGCCGGGGCGCTCCATGGCGATGGAAATTACCGCTCCCGGTGAGGAAGCCGCCATGGCGCTTGTCGGGGCCGCTCGGCGTCTGGACATCACCGCGAAGCAACGTGAGTCTCGTCATGTCGATCGGGTGACGATTCGCGATGGTGACGCTATCTCGGCGATGCTCACCCGCATGGGAGCACACGAATCCGTGCTGGCGTGGGAAGATCGTCGGTTGCGTCGGGAGGTGCGAGCTTCTGCCAACCGGTTGGCGAATTTCGACGACGCTAACTTGCGTCGTTCTGCGCGAGCCGCTGTTACCGCTAGTGCTCGGGTGGAACGAGCCCTAGAAATCCTCGGAGATTCCGTTCCGGACCATCTGAGAGCAGCTGGCCGACTTCGACTCGAGCATCGAAATGCCAGCTTGGAGGAATTGGGCAAGGTGCACGAGCCTCCGTTGACGAAGGACGCCATTGCTGGTCGGATTCGTCGCCTGTTGGCTCTAGCCGACAAGACGGCCCGAAGCAATGGCGAGCTCACCACGTTGGAGAGCCTTCCTGCCGAGATGCGTGATGATCGTGGCTGACGGCCATTACAGCGCGGTTACAGGGTAAACGTAAGTCGGGCTCCATTCCCACGTGGGAAGGTATTCGCGCAACCTTATGATCATTCGTGCGATGACCTGATCGGTTTTGGTGATCGTTCGCCCGTGGCATTGCCTTAGTAATGAGCCCTAGGGTTTGTCCATTGCCCTTAGTCGCTATGCTTAGAGATGTCCGAGTGCTGAACGCACAAACCTCATTTGGAGGAGATTCCTTAATGACCGTCAAGGTTGGTATCAACGGTTTTGGCCGCATTGGCCGTAACTTCTTCCGCGCCCTGGCTGAGCAGGGCGCTGACCTCGAGGTGGTCGCTGTCAACGACCTCACTGACACCAAGACGCTGGCCCACCTCCTGAAGTACGACTCGATCATGGGTCGTTTCTCCGGTGAGGTCAGCTACGGCGATGACTCCATCACCGTTGACGGCAAGACCATCAAGGTTCTCGCCGAGCGCAACCCCGCTGACCTGCCCTGGAAGGAGCTCGGCGCCGAGATCGTCGTCGAGTCCACTGGACTCTTCACTGATGGCGAGAAGGCCAAGGCCCACTTCGAGGCCGGCGCCAAGAAGGTCATCATCTCCGCCCCCGGCAAGAATGTTGACGGCACCTTCGTTATGGGCGTCAACGATGGCGACTACGACAACGCGAAGCACAACATCATCTCGAACGCTTCTTGCACCACCAACTGCCTCGCTCCGCTTGCCAAGGTCCTCAATGACGCCTTCGGTATCGAACGCGGCATCATGACTACCGTCCACGCCTACACCGGTGATCAGCGTCTGCAGGACGCTCCTCACAAGGATCTGCGTCGCGCCCGCGCCGCTGCCCTCAACATGATCCCCACCAAGACCGGTGCCGCTCAGGCTGTGGCCCTGGTCCTCCCGGAGCTCAAGGGCAAGTTCGACGGCCTTGCCGTCCGCGTTCCGACCCCGACCGGCTCTCTGACTGACCTGACCTTCCAGACCTCTAAGGAGACCACCGTTGAGGAGGTCCAGGCCGCCGTTAAGAAGGCTGCCGAGGGGCCGCTCAAGGGCATCCTGGCCTACACCGAGGACCCGATCGTGTCGAAGGACATCGAGGGCGACCCGCACTCCTCGATCTTCGATGCTACCGAGACCAAGGCCATCGGAAACCTTGTTAAGGTCCTCTCCTGGTACGACAACGAGTGGGGCTACTCCAACCGTCTGGTTGACCTCACCAAGCTCGTCGCCAGCAAGCTTGCCTGATCTCACCATCGTGAGCTGATGACGGCCCCGTGCCCATGCGGGCGCGGGGCCGTCATCTATACCCGGGCCGCGACGCCCGCGAAACATCGTTCACGACTACCACTTCAAGAAAGGGCTTCCACATGAAATCTGTTGAGGATCTCGGAGACTTGCGCGGTAAGCGCGTCGTCATCCGCTGCGACTTCAATGTCCCGCTCGACGGGGACAAGATCACCGACGACGGCCGTATTAAGGCTGCCCTGCCTACTTTGACCCAGCTGCATGAGGCTGGCGCTCGCACCACCGTGCTCGCGCACCTCGGTCGTCCCAAGGGTGCCGTCGATCCCAAGTATTCGCTGGCGCCAGTTGCCAAACGCCTCGGTGAGCTTATGAACCTTGACGTCAAGCTTGCTGAGGACGTCGTTGGTCCCTCCGCCACCAAAACCTCTGAGTCGCTGGCTGATGGCGAGATCGCCTTGGTCGAAAACGTCCGCTTCGAGAAGGGCGAGACCAGTAAGGACGAGGCCGAGCGCGCTGAGCTCGCTCAGAAATACGCCTCGTTTGGTGAGTTTTACGTCTCCAACGGCTTCGGTGTTGTGCACCGCAAGCAGGCTTCCGTCTACGACGTTGCCAAGCTGCTGCCGAGCGCTGCTGGCTCCCTCGTTGCCAAGGAGGTAGAGGTCCTCGAGGGCCTGACCGCCGATCCGAAGCGGCCGTTCGTCGTCGTCCTCGGTGGTGCCAAGGTCGCCGACAAGCTTGCCGTCATCGATAACCTGCTCAAGGCCGCTGACACTCTCGTTATTGGCGGCGGTATGGCGTACACCTTCCTCAAGGCCAAGGGTCTCGAGGTCGGTGACTCCCTACTTGACGAAGATTCGATTGACGCGTGCACGAAGTATCTCGAACAGGCCAAGGCTGCCGGCAAGCAGATCCTGCTTCCCGTAGACGTGCGAGTGGTCTCCGACATCGATTTTGAGGCCCGCACTGTCGGTCAGATCGACGTTGTGCCCGCTGACGAGATTCCTTCCGACAAGATGGCAGTGGACATCGGCCCGGAGACCGAGAAGGCTTACGCCAACGCGATCAAGGGTGCCAAATCAGTGTTCTGGAACGGACCAATGGGCGTTTTCGAGATCAAGGGCCTCGAGCTCG
>ERZ1464605.128-NODE-128-length-11036-cov-7.656862_pt1 | contig 11036 bp, 6 predicted proteins | sample MGYA00563997_ERZ1464605 | MGnify/ENA primary metagenome ERZ1464605 (study PRJEB39283, sample SAMN07833280) | human skin metagenome | isolation source: Scalp | host: Homo sapiens | place: India: Bengaluru | collected 2015-03-12 ...
ACGCCGAGCCGCTGCCCGGGTCCCCCGAGCCGGCGCCGAACGCCGAGATCGCCGAGCTCGCGTGGCTCACGCCGGCCGACGCCGACCGCGTCCCGCCCGCCGGCCGCATCGTCCTCGAACGCCTCGCGGACATCCTCGCGGCCTGACCGCGCGCCCGCCGGCAGGCCGCTCGGACGCGGCATGGGGACCTCGCCCCATGAGCACCCCGAGACGCGGGGGCGCCCGTCCACGTACGCTCCGGAAGCACGATCCGCCGCGACAGAGGGACGACCATGGGGTTCTACGGTGCCGACATCGGCGAGCTGCGCAGGCTCGCGCAGAGCCTGACGACGGCGTCGGAGTCGCTCGAGACGACGCGCGGCCGCCCCCCGGCCCCCCCCCGCGCGGCCCGCGGGGCCGGCCCCGACGGCGCCCAGCGGCCCGGCCGCTGGACCCCCGCGCTCGGCCCCGCGCTCGCCGCGGCCGCGGCGACGCTGCGCGACGCGGCCGACAAGGTGCGCACGAACGCCGACCAGCAGGAGAGCGCCAGCTCCGACGGCACGGGCGGGAGCGCCGGAGGTCCCGGCGGGTCGAGCGGGTCCGGATCGGGGTCCGGCGGCTCGGGCTCCGGAGGGTCGGGGTCCGGCGGCTCGGGCGAGAGCGGCGACGGCCCCGCCGGACCGACGGTCTCGGTGAAGGGGAGCCAGAGCGGCGGCTCCGACAACGGCGGCCTGGGGAGCCCCGCGACGGAGGGCACGGACTCGAAGGTCGGCTTCGGCGTCTCCCACGACCCGGGAAGCGGCGAGACGACGTACTCCGGCAGCGGGTCGCTCGCCGACTGGTTCAAGACGACCGACGGCTCCAAGGTCTCGTTCGGCGTCAACGGCGGCGCCGAGTACACGGTCGGGGAGAAGTCGGAGGACGGCTTCACCACCTACACGTCGAAGTCGGACGTCTCGATCGGCGTCGAGGGCGGCGTCTCGAAGGGCGGCACGGGCGTCAGCGGCGGGTACACGACGGGCGTCACGTCCGAGTACACCCTGAAGATGCCCGACGGCACGGACGTCGACCCCGGGTCCGTCAACCCGTTCGACCCGCGGAGCATGCCGGTCGGCTCGTCCGTGACGATGGACGGCGGGAGCTACTCCAAGACCGAGCTCGACGCCGCGTTCCGGCACATCGCGCTCGAGTCGTCCGTCAAGGACTCCGAGGGCGTGAGCAGCCTCATCGAGCGCACGGGCGACGACACGGTCCGCGTCACCGCGGGCCCGACGGAGGCGATCGCGAACCACGCGGGCCTCGGCCTCGACTTCGACGCGGTCAAGGTCATGCTCGGCAACACGACGTCGCTCGACGGCGCGTCCCTGCGCAGCGCCGAGTTCGACCTGTCGACGCCCGAGGGCCAGGCCGCCTACGACACCTACCTCGTCACCGGCGAGATCCCCGGGGACCCGTCGACCGGGATCTCCGGCACGACGACCATCGAGCGCGTCAACTACGACTCGACGTCGACCGTCGGCTTCGACACGCCCGTCGGCGGGGCCGAGTGGCAGATCGGCCAGAACACGGGGTCGCTCGTCGCGACGACCTACCCCGACGGCAGCACCGAGCAGCTCATGACCGCGACGTACGGCGAGCGGGGCGACTTCCGCCTGTCGCAGTCGTTCGACGCCTCCGGCACGGAGGACCTCTCGGCGCGCACGTACTCGTTCGACGTCACGGCCGACGACATGTCGTCGCAGTACTTCAACACGCGCGACTTCTCCGGCTTCTCGCCGTCCGGCGAGGTGTCGCCCGGCCAGCAGGTGACGATGACGCTCACCGAGTCGCAGATGAACCGCCTCGCCGACAGCGTGCGGACCGCCGTCGAGAACGACGCCCTCGGCATGCAGACGCGGGCCGTCGTCACCGACTACGACATGCAGCCGCTCTCGGACCCGTACCAGCTCGCCACGAGCCTGGCCCGGGCGGCCGACTCCGACCTGGACCTCGTCATGATGATCAGCGAGATCAACGCCGCGGGCGACGGCTCGGTCACGGACCGCTCCGCCGCCCGGTTCCCCGGCACGGTGACGCCGGGCGGCTGACGCCGCGCCGCCCGGAGGGGCGCGGCGCCGGGTCGGCTCAGCGGGGCTTCTGCGCCGAGAGGTACGCGGTCGAGACGAAGCCCGTCCGGCCCCCGGCGGTCACCTTGAGCCACCCCTTCGAGGCGGTGCCCGCGTGCGTCACCACGGAGCCGCGCCCGAGCCGTGCGACGACCTTGGACGAGGTCGACGCCGACGCCCGCAGGTTGAGGCTCGACGCGGTGACGTACGACGTCGCGGCCTTGGGCGGTGCGGGCTTCGCGGGCGCCGGCTTCGCGGGCGCCGCCGGTGCGCTCGTCGAGGTGTACTGGGCGGAGACCCAGCCGGTCCGTCCGTTCGCGGTGACCTTGAGCCAGCCGCCCGAGGTCGACGCGACCGCGAGCTTCGTGCCCTTCGCCAGGCGTGCGACCACGGCCGAGGACGTCGTCGCCGACGCCCGCAGGTTGAGCGACGCGGCCGTGACGTACCGCGTCGCCGGCTGGGGCGCCGACGGCTTCGGCGCCGGCTGGGGTGCCGGCGGCTTCGTCACCGGGGGCGTGCTGACCGGCGCGGGCTTCGTCGGCCCGATGCTCGCGGCCGGGACCCAGCCCGTCGTCCGCCCCGACGTGACCCGGCGCCACGTGCCGCTCTCGTCCCCGGGCTTGCCGACGACGGTCGCCCCGCGCGCGACCCGGGCGACGACGGCGCCGGTGCCCGCCCCGGCGCGCACGTCCACGGCGGCGTTCGTGTAGTAGGTGCACGACGTCGCGGTCGACCGGGCGGCCACGCGTGTCGCGTCGCGCCCGAGGTCGACGCCCTTGCCCTTGAGGTAGGCGAGCGGGTCGGTGTGCGACGCGCCCGACCCGTAGGTGCCGTTCCAGACCTCGAGGTGCAGGTGCGGCGAGGTGGAGATGCCGGTGGAGCCGACGTCGGCGATGCGCTGCCCGGCCTTGACCGTCTGTCCGGGCTTGACGTACTTGTCGCCGTCGATGACGTGCCCGTAGACGCTCGAGACCGTCTTCCCGCCGATGGTGTGCCGCAGGACGACCCACTGCCCGAACCCGCTGACGCTGCCCGCGCGCAGCACGGTGCCGTCGGCGATCGCGTTGATCCGCGTGCCGGAGGTCGCGCCGAGGTCCTGCCCGAGGTGCCAGGTCGACGCGCTGGCGACCGGCATGCAGCGCGGGCCGTAGTAGGAGGAGACCGAGTAGGTGCGCGCCCCCAGCGGCGCCACGACGGCGGCCGCCGCGCTCGCGCTCGGGGCGACGAGCAGCCCGCCGAGCCCCGTGGCGAGCGCCGTCGCCATCGCCACGCTCGCCACGCCCGACCAGCGCCTCGCGTTCCGAACCATCCTCTGCCCCCTGAAAAGAAATCAGACATACCCGGCGTGTCGGGTTGACACGCCTCAGGAACGGTAAGCCCAGTCCGCGGGGACCGCCAGATGGACGACCGTCCAACACTGCCCGGGGCTGGACGGCGCGGGGCGTACCGTCGTGCCATGACCGTCGGGACGGGACGCGCGGACGACGACCTCCTCGCTGCGACGCTGCCCGTGCTCGGCCTCGCGCTCGCGTCGGTCGCGGCCGTGCGCGACGCCGCGGCGCGGGCGGGCGGGTTCGACCCCGGACCGGGCCCGGACCCCGAGCGCGTCGCGGCGGCGTTCGCGAGCGACCGGCTGCTGCGGCCCGCCGCCGCGCCGGGGGCCGGGCGCGCGCCGCTGCCCGGCCGCCTCCGCCCGGCGGACGGCTGGGGCCGCACGCACGCGAACTACCCGCACCACCGCGCGCGGCTGCTCGCGCTCCTCGACCTGCCCGCCACGGTCGCGGACCACCCGTCCCGGGACGACGTCGCGACGGCGCTCGCCGCGCGGTCGGCGCAGGAGGTCGAGGACCCCGCGGCCTCGGTCGGCGCGATCGCCGTGCGCGTGCGCTCCGCGGACGAGTGGCGCGCGTCCGCGCCGGGCCGGGCCGCGGCGTCGGGCCCGCCCGTGCGGACCGCGGTGCGCGACGACGCCGCTCCCCCGCGCCCGCTCGCCGTGGGGCCCCGGCCGCTCGTCGGCCTCCGCGTCCTGGACCTGACCCGGGTCATCGCCGGGCCCGTCGCGACCCGGACGCTCGCGCTGCTCGGCGCGGACGTCCTGCGCGTCGACCCGCCGGGGCTGCCCGAGATCGAGGTCCAGCACCTCGACACGGGGCAGGGCAAGCGGTCCGCGCTGCTCGACCTCGCGACCCCCGACGGTCGGGTCCGGGCCCAGGAGCTGCTCGACGCCGCCGACGTCCTCGTGACGGGCTACCGCCCGGGCGCGGTCGAGGCGTTCGGCCTGCGCCTGCCGGGCGGCGCGGTGCACGCGCGCGTCAGCGCGTGGGGCGACGACGGCCCGTGGGCCCCGCGCCGCGGCTTCGACTCGATCGTGCAGGCGGCCAGCGGGATCGCGCTCGTGGAGGGCACCCGGGACGGGACCGTGGGCGACGCCTCGACCGCCGCGCCCGGCGCCCTGCCCGCCCAGGCGCTCGACCACGCGACGGGCTACCTCCTGGCCGCGGCCGTCGTGGACGCCCTCGCCGACCGCGCGGCCGACGGCCGCGGGCGCGACGTCGACGGCGCGCTCGCCCGCACCGCGCACGCGCTGCTCGTCGCCCCCGGGCGCGACCCCGCGCACGGGCCTCCGCGGACGCCGGGGGCGCGGTGCGTCGTCGGGCACCGGGTGCGCCTCGACGGCCGGGACGTCGAGGCGACGACGACCCGGCCCGCGCTCGACCGCCTCGCGGGCGAGCCCGTCGACGACTACCCGGCGCCGGCCCGGCCGTGGGGCGCGGACGCGCCGCGGTGGACGACCCCGCGCGGCACGTCCGGAGCCGACGGCTGAGCGGGAAGCCGGACGTCAGGCGTGGTCGAGGCGGCGCAGGATCGCGCCCTCGCGCAGCGCCCACGGGCAGATCTCGACCTCGTCCACGCCGAGCGCGCGCATCGTCTCGACCGCGACCACCCCGCCCGCGACGATCTGGAACGTGCGCTCCGGCGTGATGCCCGGCAGCGCGGTGCGGCCCTCTGCCTTGATGCGCGCGAGCCGTGGCACCCAGTCCGCGAGCTGCGCGCGACGCATCCGCCACCGGTCGTCGGGGCCGACGGCCTCCGTCTGCATGCCCGCGAGCCGCGCGAGCGAGCGGAACGTCTTGGACGTCGCGACGACGTGGTCCGGCTGCGGGAGCCGGGCGAACCGCGCGACGGCGGGCGCGAGCGTCGCGCGCACGTGCTCGCGCAGCGCCTCGACGTGCTCGGGCGCGGGCGGGTCGTCGGGCAGGAAGGCCATGGTCGTGCGGCCGGCGCCGAGCGGGAGGGACACGGCGAGGTCGGGCTCCTCGTCGACGCCCGACGCGATCTCGAGCGACCCGCCCCCGATGTCGAGGACGAGCAGCCGCCCCGCGGCCCAGCCGTGCCAGCGGCGCGCGGCGAGGAACGTCAGGCGCGACTCGTCCTCGCCGGAGAGCACGTGGACCGGCTGCCCGACGCGCTCGCCGATCGCCGCGAGCACCTCGGGCCCGTTGGTCGCCTCCCGCAGCGCCGACGTCGCCATGGGCAGCATCTCGTCGACGGCCGACTCGCGCGCGAGCGCCATCGCGTCGTCGACGGCGGCGAGCATCGCCGCGACACCCTCCGGGGACAGCGACCCGTCGGGCCGGAGGTAGCGCATGATGCGCACGACCGTGCGCGCCCCCGCGGCCTGCACGGGACGCGCCGCGTACGCGGCGTCGACGACGGCGAGGTGCACGGTGTTCGAGCCGATGTCGAGGACGCCCAGGCGCGTGGTGCTCACGCGGCGAGCCTAGCGGCGCGGCGAGGGCCGCCGTCGGGCGTGCTGCCCGACGACGGCCCTCGACCGGTGCGCGGCGCGCACCCGCGGCGACCTGCCGGTCAGTCGCAGGCCAGCGCGTCGTACGCCGCGTCGACCGTCGACGTCGTGCCGTCCGCGGCGACCACGGTGACGGTCGCCGTCCCGGCCTCGACGGACGTCGTGCGCGTCGTGAACGACTGGTAGGCGCTCCTGCCCGGCTGCACGTGCCGGACCGTCCGCTCGCCGAACGGCGTCGTGAGAGTCACGTCCACCGGCGCGTCGGCCGTGCTGGTCGCGCGGACCGCGACGAACGCCCGGCCGCCGAGGCAGCGCGCGCTCGCCTCGACCTCGACCGGCGCGGGCGGGGCGACGGCGGAGACCGACGGGATGCGGTCGGCCGCGCCGGTGCCCCACGTGAGGCCCGCGCTCGTGCCGGACAGGTCGAAGTCGAGCGTGCCGCCGTCCTGCAGCGCCGCGACGTCGAGCCACGCGGCGGTGTGCGCGACGCCGTCGACCTCCAGGCCGGCGACGTAGCTCGGGAGCTTCTCGTTCGCGCCCGCCGCGTCGATGCGCAGCGTCGCCCCGGCGTCGGTCGTGAGCGTCGCGGCCTGCACCTTCGGCGCGTTGAGCGCGAGGATCCCCGAGCCCGGCATGACGGGCTCGAACCCGAGCGACGCCATGACGTACCAGGCGGCGAGCGTGCCGAGGTCGTCGTTCCCGACGCCGCCGCCCGGGGTGTCCGGGAAGCGGTTGAGGTTCGCGGCGAGGACGTCGTTCGTCTTCCACGGCTGGCCCACGTAGCCGTAGAGCCACGCGTTCATGATCGTCGGCTCGTTGCCCGGGTTGTAGCGGATGGTCGTGTAGTACGAGCTGCCGCCCTTGGCCCACGTGCTCGGCGAGACGCCGGGGTTCGCGGCGAGCGCCGGCTGGTCGAAGTAGTAGTCGAGACGCTCGACGAAGCCGTCCTCGCCGCCCATGACCTCCTGGAGGCCCGTGACGTCCTGCGGCACCATCCACTGGTACTGCCACGGCACGCCCTCGTGGAAGCCGGAGCGCGTGACGTCCGTCAGCTCGGGCAGCGTGACGAACTCGCCCGTCGGGCGCTTCGCGTTGACCATGCCCTGGAAGCCACCCGAGAGCTCGACGTCCGGGTTCCAGAGGTTGCGCCAGTTGCGACCCTTGTCGAGGAACGCCTGGCCGCCCTCGCGACCCGTGCGCTCGGCCGCAGCGCCGAGGCTCGCGTCGGCGAGCGCGAGCTCGAGCGTCGCCGAGCCGCCGTGGCGGTACTCCTCGAACTGGCCGCCGAGGCCGCCCTCGTTCTCGGGGTAGAACGGCACGTGGCCGTGCTCGGCGTAGAACTCGGTGCTGCGCCGCCCGACGGACGCGACGTCGTCCGGCGGGGTCGTCGTGGCGTTCTCGACGAGGTAGTCCCACAGCTCGTCCGCGATGTCGTCGGGGACGGTGCCGAGCGCGAAGTTCTCCGCGAGCCACGGCGTGACGGGGTCGCCCGCCATGATGTTGGTCTCCAGTGCACCGAGGGACCAGCGCGGCAGCCAGCCGCCCTCGACGCGGTGCTGGTACATCGAGCGCACGATGTCCTGCGCGCGCTCGGGCAGCAGGAGGGCGTGCAGCGTCGCCTGCGTGCGGTACGTGTCCCAGAGCGAGAAGTTCTGGTAGTAGTCCCAGCCGTCGGCCTGGTGGACCTCGAGGTCCATGCCGCGGTACCGGCCGTCGACGTCGCTGCCGATCGTCGGGGACAGCAGCGTCTTGTAGAGCTGGGTGTAGAAGATCCGGCGCTGGTCGGGCGACGCGTCGATCGCGGCACGGCCCAGCTCCGCGTTCCACGCGTCGCGGGCCTCCTCACGCACGGTGTCGAACGCGACCTGCCCGCCCTCGTCGGTGGCCTCGGCCTCGCGGTTGGCGCGCGCGCCGTCGACGCTCACGAAGGACACGCCCACGCTCACCTCGACGTCGCGGTCGGTCGTGGTGTCGAACACCGCGACGGCGCCGTTGTTGCCGCCCGCGACCTCGCTCGTCGTGGAGCCCGCGACGTAGCGCGCATCGGTCCCCCACGTGCCGCTCGACGCGACCGGGCGGTCGAACGTCGCGCTGAAGAAGTACCGCTGCTTGTCCGGCGTGCCGCCGCAGAAGCCGCCGTTGTCGACCCAGCCCTCGAGCGTGCGGTCGTCGACCCACGTCACCGAGCTCGCGCCGGCGTCGCGCAGGGTCTGGCCCACGTTGAACGACAGGTGCGACGTCGTCGAGGCGGGGAACGTGTAGCGGTGCGCGCCGACGCGCGTGGTCGCGGTGAGCTCGGCGTGCACGTCGTTCGCGAGGGTCACCTCGTAGAACCCGGCCGACGCGCGCTCGGTGCTCTTCTGGTCCTTGATGGCGATGAAGGAGCGCGACGTGCGCGGGGTCGCGCTCGTGTCCGGCGTGACGAGCAGCTCGCCCGCCGCGGGGCAGCCCGCGCTGTTCACGTGCCGGTGGCTGAAGCCCCACACGCGCCCCGCGTTCGTGCTGTACGACGTCGAGGCGTAGGAGTTCGTGTTGTCCGGGCTGAGCTGGACCATGCCGAACGGCACGGTCGCGCCCGGGTAGGCGTTGCCCTCGCTCTCGGTGCCGACGAACGGGTTGACCTCGAGCGTGAGGTCGTCGCGAGCGGCGGCGGTGACGGTGCCCTCGTCGGCGGGGGCGGCGCCCGCGGCGGCGGGCAGCAGCGTGCCCGGCGCGACGGCGAGCGCGAGCCCTGCGGCGAGCAGGGCGAGTCGTGGTCGTCTCATGCCATGTCCTCTTCGACGTGCGACCGGGCGTCGTCGCCCGGGGCGCCCCGGGGCCGTCGGTCAGGTGCCGCCCGGGCCGCTCGTGGCGGGGCGACGGTGCTCCTGGTCGACGACGGGCGTCCGTCGGCCACCCTCTCCCGGCTATGACTGCGCTGTCAATCGCGTGCCCGAGGCAGCGGGTCCGTCGAGCGGACGGGGGTCAGCGCGCGCCGGCGGCCTCGTGGACGAGCGCCTGGGCGTCCGCGACGACCGCGCGCTCCTCGGCCTGCGCAGCCGCGACGGCCTCCGCACGGGCCGCGACGATCGCGCGGTGCAGGTCGGCGTGCACGCGGCGCCGCACGCCGCGCGCGATCTCGTCGGCCTCGTCCGGCTCGACCGGGTCGCCGTCCGCCTCGCGCAGCGCGACGACGTCGGCCACCTCGAGCGCGACGCGCCGCTCGGCGTCGGCCAGCAGGGCGACCACGGCGGTGTCCGCCGCCCGCCCGAGGCGCGTCTCCTCGAACGCCCGCGTCGCCTCGTCGACGATCGTGCGCGCCTGCGTCACGAGCTCGGACGCGATCGACGGCGAGTGCGCCGCGAGCGTCGCGAGGTCGTACAGGAGCACGCCCTCGACGTCGGCCACGCGCGGGTCGACGTCGCGGTGCAGCGCGAGGTCGAGCACGACCGTGGGGCGCGCGACGGGCTCCTCGCCCGCTCGCACCGCAGCCCGCTCGCGCGCGCGCACCACCGCGGCGGCGTCGAGCACGTGCTCGATCGCCTGCTCGCGCCGCTCGGCGCCCGGGCGCGCGGCGTCCGCCCGCCCGCGCGCGCCGCTGCACGACACCACGAGGTCCGCGTCCTCGAGTGCCGCGACGAGGTCCGTCACGGCCTCCACGCCGCGCGCGGCGGCGAACTCCTCGGCGCGGCCGGACTGCGAGTAGACCCGCACGTCGTCGCACCCGAGCGCCCGCAGCGCGGCGAGGCTCGCGCCCGCGTACGACCCGGTGCCGATGAGGACGGCGCGGACCTGCGGCCACGGCGGCAGCTCGGCGGCGGCGAGGTCGAGCCCGAGCGCGACGACGGAGCGACCGGCCCCGCCGAGCGTCGTCTGCGTGCTGACCTTCTTGGAGGTGCGCGACGCCGTCTGGAAGAGGAGCTCGAGCGTCGAGGACGTGACGCCGTCGGCGTGCGCGGTCTCCAGCGCCCGCTTCACCTGGCCGGCGATCTCGCGCTCTCCCACGACCATCGAGTCCAGGCCCGACGCGACGGCGAACAGGTGCTCGGCGACCTCGGTCCCGGCGCGCGTGCGGAACGACGCGAGCGCCTCGGCCACCTCCACGCCCGACGCCTCGGCGACCATGCGTGCGACGTGCTCGGTCGCGTGCTGCACGCCGGTGCCGTCGAGGGGGGCGTCCACGTCGAGGTACAGCTCGAACCGGTTGCACGTCGCGAGGACGACCGCACCGGTGATCACGTCGCACGCCGCGACCGCGGAGCCGCCGATCGAGTGGGCCCCGGTGGAGAGTCGTTCCAGGGCGTCGAGGTCCAGCTCGTGGTGGCTGGCCGTGAGGGAGAGAAGAGCCACAGTGCCTCCGATTTAATCATTCCCCCGGGAGAGAGGCAGAATCGGTAGCTGTGATTCCTGTCGCCCTTTCCCCGGGCCATCCCCTGACCGACGGCCGCACGGACCGTTCCCCGCTCGTGCAGGCCCTGCGCGCGGGCACGACCGGAAAGCGCCCGGAAATCACACCCGTGTGGTTCATGCGCCAGGCCGGCCGCTCGCTGCCGGAGTACCGCGCCGCGCGCGAGGGCGTGAGCATGCTCGACTCGTGCCTGCGCCCCGACCTCGCGTCCGAGATCACGCTCCAGCCGGTGCGCCGGCACCGCGTGGACGCGGGCATCTTCTTCTCGGACATCGTGGTCCCGCTGCGGCTCGCGGGCGTCGAGGTGGAGATCGCGCCGGGCGTCGGCCCCGTCATGGGCCAGGCGTACCGCACGCCCGACGACGTCGCCCGGCTCGTGGAGAGCGAGCTCACCGAGGACGCGCTCGCCCCGATCCGCGAGGCCGTCGCGCTGACGGTCGACGCGCTCGGCACGACGCCCCTCATCGGGTTCGCCGGGGCGCCGTTCACCCTCGCCGCCTACCTCGTGGAGGGCCGGCCGTCGCGCGACCACCTCGCGGCGCGCGCCCTGCTGCGCGGCGACCCGGAGACGTGGCAGCGCCTCGTCGACTGGGCGGCCGACCTCACCGGCACGTTCCTGCGGACGCAGGTCGCGGCGGGCGCGAGCGCGGCACAGCTCTTCGACTCGTGGGCCGGCTCGCTCTCGCTCGCGGACCGCTTATACACAACAGACGCTTCCGAGGAATTAAACGGTGTAGAGGTCGGTGGTCGGCGGATG
>ERZ1464605.138-NODE-138-length-10280-cov-8.431491_pt1 | contig 10280 bp, 6 predicted proteins | sample MGYA00563997_ERZ1464605 | MGnify/ENA primary metagenome ERZ1464605 (study PRJEB39283, sample SAMN07833280) | human skin metagenome | isolation source: Scalp | host: Homo sapiens | place: India: Bengaluru | collected 2015-03-12 ...
CGCCCCGGACGCCGGGCGTGAGCGCCAGCCGCAGCGCGCGGCGGCGTGCGGGGTGCGGAACAGCGTGCCGCCCTCGAGCAGCGCGCGCAGGACGGCGGCGCGCCCGGCCCGGAAGGCGTCGTCGGGCACGCGGGCGTACTCGGCGCGCACCTGGCGGGCGTAGCGGGCGTACCGGTCCGGCGCGGACCCGAGGACGGCGAGGTCGGCGTCCGAGACGAGCGCTCCGGGCCCGTCGCCCGGCGCCGGGGCGTGGTCGGTCGTCACGAGCACGAGCCGCACGACCTCCTCGACCTCGTGGGCGCCGAGGTGGCCCGCCAGCCGGGCGTCTGCGAGCTCGGCCGACCGCTCCTCGTCGCGGCCCGCCTCGCCGTCGTGCACGGCGTCGTGGAACCACAGCGCGAGCTGCGTCACCGCCGGCATCACGCCCGTGACCGACGCCGCGCCGCTCGGTGCGCCGCCCAACAGCGCGCCGCTCGGCGCGCCGCCCGACACCGCGCCGCCCGACACCGCGCCGCCGGACGTTCCGCCCGACGCCGTGCTGCCCGACGCGGCGGCGGTACCTGCGCGGGCGGGTGGCCCGGCGGCGTCGGGCACGCCGGGCGGGCGTCCTTCGAGGAGCGCGAGCGAGTCGAGCGCGTGCACGAGGTGCTCGGGCCCGTGGTAGACGCGGTGCGGCTCGTGCCAGCGCTCGACGAGCTCGACGCCGACGTCGCGCGCGCCCGGGAGGAGCGCGTCCCAGCGCGCGAGGAGCGTGTCGGCCTTCGCGGCGCGCCGCGCCCGGCCGGGCACGCGGAGGCCGGAGGCGCCGAGGCGCCGGGCGAGCTCGCGCCCCCCGACGGGCACCGCGCCCGCGGCGACCGCCATGTCGTACCGCTCGGCGGCGACGTCGTAGTGGTCGAGGTCGAAGGCCCGCGGGCTCACGCCGATCGACGCCGCGAACGCGTGCAGCTCCGCGAGCGACGCGTCGGACACGAGATGGCTGAACAGCGTCCCGTGCGCGGGCCACGTGGGCGGGTCGATGAGAACGGTCACCGCCCGAGCATGCCACCGACCGGCGAGCCGACGCGCGGGCGTCGGCTCACCGGCCGGGGAGCGGCCTGAGCCGCGCAGGTGTCACCCGGACGAGTCCGGGCGTGCGGGGATCAGCCGGCGCGCGAGGCCGCCTCGACGACCTCGACCGACTGGCGCGCGATGGCGAGCTCCTCCATCGTCGGGACCACCATGACGAGCGTGCTCGTCCAGTCCGGCGAGATGACGCGCGGCTCGCCGGAGTCGACGGCGTTGCGGTCCGGGTCGACGGCGAGGCCGAGCGGCTCGAGCCGCTCGGCGACGGCGGCGCGCACCGCGGCGTCGTGCTCTCCGACGCCCGCGGTGAAGGCGACGACGTCCACGCGGCCGAGCACGGCGGCGTACGCGCCGACGTACTTGCGCAGCCGGTGGATGTACACGTCGAACGCGAGTCGGGCACCCTCGTGGCCGGCCTCCATGAGCCGGTGCAGCTCGCGGAAGTCGTTCACGCCGGACAGGCCCTTGACGCCCGAGCGCTTGTTGAACAGGTCGTCGATCTCGTCGATGCTCATGCCCGCGTTGCGCGCGAGGTGGAACACGACGGCGGGGTCGATGTCGCCCGTGCGCGTGCCCATGACGAGGCCCTCGAGCGGGGTCAGGCCCATCGAGGTCTCGACCGGCACGCCGCCCTTGACGGCCGACGCCGAGGCGCCGTTGCCGAGGTGCAGGACGATCGTGTTGAGACCCTCGATCCGGCGCCCGAGGACGCGCGCGACCTTCCCGGACACGTACTGGTGGCTCGTGCCGTGGGCGCCGTAGCGCCGGATCGCGTACTTCTCGGCGACCTCGGCGTCCAGGGCGTACGTCGCGACGTGCTGCGGCAGCCGCTGGAAGAACGCGGTGTCGAACACCGCGACGTGCGGCACGTCGCCGAGCAGCGACCGCGCGACCTCGATGCCCTTGACGTTCGCCGGGTTGTGCAGCGGCGCGAGCGGGGACAGCGAGCGGATCCGCTCGAGCACGCCGTCGTCGACGAGGACCGGGTCGGCGAACAGCGAGCCGCCCTGCACGACGCGGTGCCCCACCGCGTACACGTCGGCGTCCGAGAGCGTCGGGCCGACCTCGTCGAACATGCTCAGCGCGATGCGCAGCGCGTGCCCGTGGTCCGCGACGGGCTCCTCGCGCGTCGTCGTGTTCCCGGCGAACCGGTGCTTGATGATCCCGGACTCCTCGCCGATGCGCTCGATCGTGCCCGCGGCGATCGCCTCGCCGCCGACGGGGTTGACGAGCTGGTACTTGAGCGAGGACGACCCCGAGTTCATGACGAGCACGGACCCGTGCGCGCCGTACGCGCTGTAGGGGTTGGGGCGCTCGCCCTCGGGCAGGATCGTCATGACGTGGCTCCCTGGGAGTCAGAGGTGGGGTCGACGGCGTCGGCCGGGGCCTGCGCCTGGATCGCGGTGATCGCGACGGTGTTGACGATGTCCTGCACGAGCGCGCCGCGCGAGAGGTCGTTCACCGGCTTGTTGAGGCCCTGGAGGACCGGGCCCACCGCGACGGCGCCCGCCGAGCGCTGGACCGCCTTGTAGGTGTTGTTGCCCGTGTTGAGGTCCGGGAAGATGAACACGGTCGCGCGCCCCGCGACGTCCGAGCCCGGCATCTTCGACGCCGCGACGGACGCGTCCACGGCCGCGTCGTACTGGATCGGGCCCTCGACGAACAGGTCGGGGCGCCGCTCGCGCACGAGCGCCGTGCCCCGGCGCACCTTGTCCACGTCGGCACCCGAGCCGGACTCGCCGGTCGAGTACGACAGCATCGCGACCCGCTGGTCGACGCCGAACTGCTGCGCCGTCGCCGCCGAGGAGATCGCGATGTCCGCGAGCTGCTCGGCCGTCGGGTCGGGGATGACCGCGCAGTCGCCGTAGACGAGCACACGGTCCTGCAGGCACATGAGGAACACGGACGAGACGACGGACACGCCCGGCTGGGTCTTGATGATCTCGAACGACGGCTTGATGGTGTGCGCCGTCGTGTGCTTCGCGCCCGACACCATGCCGTCCGCGAGCCCGAGGTGGACCATCATCGTGCCGAAGTAGGACACGTCCTGGACGCGCTCGCGCGCCTCCTCGAGCGTCATGCCCTTGTGCGCGCGCAGCCGCTGGTACTCCGCGGCGAACCGCTCCACGAGCTCGGGGTCGTGCGGGCTGACGACGTGCGCAGCGTCGATGTCGAGGCCGAGCTCCGCCGCGCGGGCGCGGACCTTCTGCTCCTCGCCGAGGATCGTCAGCTCCGCGACCTGGCGGCCGAGCAGCGTGGACGCGGCGCGCAGGATGCGGTCGTCGTCGCCCTCGGGCAGCACGACGTGCTTGCGGTCCGCGCGGGCGCGCGACAGCAGCTCGTACTCGAACATCAGCGGCGTGACGACCTCGGGCCGGGGCACGTCGAGCCCCGCGAGGAGCGCCGCGCCGTCGACGCTCTGCTCGAACAGCGCGAGCGCCGTGTCGACCTTGCGCTGCGACTCCTTGGTCACGCGGCCCCGGGCGCTCGCGGCGGCGCTCGCCGAGCGGAACGTCCCGAGGTCGGTGCGGATGATCGGCAGGCTCGGGTCGAGGTCCGCGACGAGGCGCGCCGTCGACTCGGGCGGGAAGAACCCGCCGTTGAGGATGACGCCCGCGAGCGACGGGAAGCCCGACGCCGAGTGGGCGGCGAGCAGCCCGATGAGGATGTCCACCCGGTCGCCGGGCGTGATGACGACGGCGCCGTCGGTGAGCCGGTCGAGCAGGTGCTCGAACGACATCGCACCGACGAGCAGGTCGGTCGCCTCGCGCGCGAGGAGCTCCTCCTCGCCGAACGCGAGCGTCCCGCCCACGGCCTCCATGAGGATCCGCACGGTCGGCGCGTCGAGGAACGGGTCCTCGGGCACCGCCCAGCCCGGCAGCCGCGTGCCCGGGGCGGGCTGCGCCGTCGGGCCCGACGACGTCCCGCCCGAGAGCGGCTCGCCGTCCGGGCCCAGCGACCCGAGCAGCGCGCGCACCGCGTCGAGGTCGTCCGGCTGCACGCGGTTCGCGACGACGCCGATGGGCTGCGCGTGCTGCGAGCGCAGCTCGGCGACGCTCACCTCGATGAGGTTGCCCACGGCGTCGGGCGTGCGGCCCTTGCCGGAGACGACGAGGAGGACCGGTGCGCCGAGGTTCGCCGCGACGCGCGCGTTGAACGACAGCTCGGTCGGCCCGGCGACGTCGGTGTAGTCCGTGCCCACGACGACCACGAAGTCGCACTGGCTCGCGACCTCGTGGTACCGGGCCACGATCCGCGAGAGCGCGGCCTCCTGGTCGGCGTGGACGTCCTCGTACGTGACGCCGATCGCCTGCTCGGCGGTGACGTCCACGCCGTCGTGCGCGAGCAGGAGCTCGAGCACGTAGTCCTGCACGTCCGGGCCGGCGGCCCGGGTGACCGGCCGGAAGACCCCGACCCGCTGGACCTTGCGGACCAGCAGGTCGAGGACCCCCAGCGCGATCGTGGACTTGCCCGTCTCGCCCTCGGGCGAGGTGATGTAGATGCTGCGAGCGGTGTCGCTCACTCGTTGTCTCCTCCGGTGTCCTGCACGGCGGCGCTCGCGCCGTTGTACTGCGGGCCACCCTCCTCGGTCGCCGTCTCACCGACGTCCGGCCACACCCAGTCGCGCACCTCGGGGATGTCCTCCCCGTGCTCGCGGGTGTACTGGCGGGCCGCCAGCCGCGCGTCGACCATCTCCTGGCGCAGGCCCGCGTAGGTCGAGCGCAGGGACGGCACACGGTCGATGACGTCGATCACCAGGTGGTAGCGGTCGATGTCGTTGAGCATGGCCATGTCGAACGGGGTGGTGGTGGTGCCCTCCTCCTTGTAGCCGCGCACGTGGATGTTCGCGTGGTTCGTGCGGCGGTACGTGAGGCGGTGGATGAGCCACGGGTAGCCGTGGTAGTTGAAGATGACCGGCCGGTCCGTCGTGAAGAGCGTGTCGAAGTCCTTGTCCGACAGGCCGTGGGGGTGCTCCTTCTCGTCCTGGAGCCGCATGAGGTCCACGACGTTGACGACCCGGACCTTGAGCTCGGGGATGCGCCGGCGCAGGATGTCCGCCGCGGCGAGCACCTCGAGCGTGGGCACGTCGCCCGCGGCGCCGAGCACGACGTCCGGGTCCTCGCCCTCGACCTCGGTGCCGGCCCAGTCCCAGATGCCGAGGCCGCGCGAGCAGTGCGCGATCGCCTGGTCCATCGACAGGAACTGCGGCGCGGGCTGCTTGCCCGCCACGACGACGTTCACGTACTGGCGCGAGCGCAGGCAGTGGTCGTACGTCGAGAGCAGCGTGTTCGCGTCCGGCGGCAGGTAGACGCGGACGATCTCGGCCTTCTTGTTCACGACGTGGTCGATGAAGCCCGGGTCCTGGTGGCTGAAGCCGTTGTGGTCCTGGCGCCACACGTGGCTCGACAGCAGGTAGTTGAGGCTCGCGACCGGGCGCCGCCACGGGATGTGGTTCGTGACCTTGAGCCACTTCGCGTGCTGGTTGAACATCGAGTCGACGATGTGGATGAAGGCCTCGTAGCTCGTGAACAGGCCGTGCCGCCCGGTGAGCAGGTAGCCCTCCAGCCAGCCCTGGCACTGGTGCTCCGACAGCATCTCCATGACGCGGCCGGCGCGCGCGAGGTGCTCGTCGACGTCGGGCCCGAAGAAGTCGGCGTTCCACTGCTTGTCCGTGACCTCGTACACGGCCTGCAGGCGGTTCGACGCCGTCTCGTCGGGGCCGAAGATCCGGAAGTTGTCCGGGTTCTTCCGCACGACGTCGGTGAGCCACTGCCCGAGGACGCGCGTCGACTCGGCGATGCTGCTGCCCGGCCCGGTGACGTCCACGGCGTAGTCGCGGAAGTCCGGCAGGCGCAGGTCCTTGAGCAGGAGGCCGCCGTTCGCGTGCGGGTTGTCGCTCATGCGGAGCATGCCCTCGGGGGCGAGCGCCGCGACGTCGTCGACCAGGCGGCCGTCCTCGTCGAACAGCTCGTCGGCCCGGTAGGACTCGAGCCAGCCGCGCAGTACCTCGAGGTGCTCCGGGGTGTCCCGGGCGCTCGCGAGCGGCACCTGGTGCGCGCGCCACGAGTCCTCGGTCTTCTTGCCGTCGATGACCGGCGGGCACGTCCAGCCCTTCGGCGTGCGGAACACGATCATCGGCCACGCGGGACGCTCGTCGTTCCCCGCCGCGGCGTCGGCCTTGATCTGCGCGATGTGGTTGAGCACCTCGTCGAGGAGCTGTGCGAAGCGGCGGTGCACCTCGAAGTGGTCCTCGCCGTCGAACCCGCCCGTGAAGAAGTACGGCGTGTGGCCGTAGCCGATCATGAGGTCGCGCAGCTCGTCGTCGCTGATGCGCGCGAGCACCGTCGGGTTGGCGATCTTGTAGCCGTTGAGGTGCAGGATCGGCAGGACGACGCCGTCGTTGCGAGCGTTGACGAACTTGTTCGAGTGCCAGCTCGTCGCGAGCGGGCCCGTCTCCGCCTCGCCGTCGCCGACGACCGCGGCGACGAGCAGGTCGGGGTTGTCGAACGCCGCGCCGTACGCGTGGGAGAGCGCGTAGCCCAGCTCACCGCCCTCGTGGATCGACCCGGGCGTCTCCGGCGCGACGTGGCTCGGGATGCCGCCCGGGAAGGAGAACTGGCGGAACAGCCGGCGCAGGCCCTCGGTGTCCTGGGTGACGTCCGAGTAGGTCTCGGAGTACGTGCCCTCGAGGTACGCGTTCGCCACGAGGCCGGGGCCGCCGTGGCCGGGGCCGGCGACGTAGATCGTCGACTGGCGGCGCTGCGCGATCGCGCGGTTGAGGTGCGCGTAGAGGAAGTTGAGGCCCGGCGTGGTGCCCCAGTGGCCCAGGAGGCGCGGCTTGACGTCCTCGCGGTCCAGCGGCGTGCGCAGCAGCGGGTTGTCGAGGAGGTAGATCTGGCCGACCGAGAGGTAGTTCGCCGCGCGCCACCAGGCGTCGACCCGACGCAGGGTGTCGTCGTCGAGCGGTGCGATCTCGGTGGGCTGCCAGGCGGTGGACTCGGTGACGGTGGTCGTGCTCATCTCACGCTCCTGCGGGGGAAGGGTCCGTGAACGACTACGGCTTCATACAACCCCATCGACCGGGGGCCTGCACTATTCCTCCTGGCGCCGGGCGGTGTGACCTGCGCCCACGACGGCACAAAAGGTCCAAGGTCCCGTGCCCGCGAACCACGGCCGAGGACGTTGTCCCCGACGCCGGGGGCCGCGGGGCGGCGTGTGACGTGCGCCCGGGAGTCGGGCCGGATGCGGGCACCCGCCCGCGCCCCGGATACCGTGGGGTCGTGCCCGAGCCCACCGCGCCCCGCTCGTTCTGGGCGGTCGCCCGCCAGCCCCGGGTCGTCGGGCTGCTCGTGCTCCTCCTCGTCGCCGCGGCGGTGTGCGCGCGGCTCGGCGTCTGGCAGCTCGACCGCGCCCAGCAGCGCGCCGAGCTCGCGGCGCAGCACGAGGCCGCCGAGCTCGAGGCCGCCGGACCCGAGGGCGTCGGCGTGCTGCTCCCGCCGCAGTCCACGTTCCCCGGCGAGCTCGTCGGGCGGCAGGCCTGGGTCGAGGGCGAGTACGACGCGGAGGGGCAGCTCCTCGTCGAGGGTCGCGCGCTCGCCGGCCGCGGCGGGGGCCGCGTGCGCGCCCCGCGCGCCGCCGGCCTCGCGGGCGCGGAGATCTGTATCAGAGACAGCGGTTACCTCGTGCTCACCCCGCTCCACGTGACCGACGACGGCACCCAGGGGGCGTCGTGGGCCGACCTCTCGGGCGCCCCGGTCCTTCCCGTCGTGCGGGGCTGGGTCGAGTCGCCCGAGGAGAGCGCCGCGCTCGACCCGCCGGACGACGTCGTGCGCCTCACCGGCTACCTCCAGGCGTCCGAGGCCGCCGGGCAGGGCGGCTCCGCCCCCGGCCGCACCGACGCGATCTCCACGGGCGAGCTGGTCAACGCGTGGGGCGGTCCCATGTACTCGGGCTACCTCGTGCTGCTGTCCTCGGACCCGGCGCAGCCGTCCGCGGCCGACGGCGGCCCGGCCCAGCTCCCGCGCCCGACGATCGAGGGCGGCACGGGGCTCAACCTCCAGAACCTGTTCTACGCGCTCCAGTGGTGGGTGTTCGGCGGGTTCGCCGTGCTGCTGTGGGTCCGGCTCGTGCGTGACGAGGCGGCGGGCGGCAAGCGCCGCGCGCGCGGGGAGGACGCCGGGATCGCCGGCCTCCCCGGCCCGGCCGACGCCGACGCGACGGGCCCGCGAACGACCCCCTGAGAGCGGGCCGGGAGCGCACGCGCCGCGTCCCGGGCCGGGAGCGGACGGACCGCCGTCTCACCACGTGACACAGCGCTTGCCGGACATATGTACGGACCTCAGTCTTATCCCGCCCGGACAGAGCGTCCGGGCGGTCCGCCGGTCGACGTCGCCCGGCGGTCGGAGAGACACGGGGGTACTCCATGAAGAAGCGTCTTGCACCGTTCGCGGTGGCAGCGGTCACGATCGGTCTGGTCCTCGCGCCGGCGGCGAGCGCGAGCGCGGCGAGCAGGACCACGCCCTACAACTGCGGCACCCGCGACGCGAAGATCACGGCGAGCGCGCCGACGAACGTGTCGCTCCGGGTCAACGGGACGACCAACAGCGCGCGCAACAGCGCGGGCGCGGCGGTGACGATGTACGACTACGACGGCCAGGGCACCGCCTACGCGACGTCGACCGACGCGTCGGTGGCGATCCACGTCTCGTGCTTCTGACGCGCTCGTCCCATCGGGTCGTCTGACTCCGTCAGGCCACCCGAGGCCGCGTCACCCGGTGCCCGGTTGTCGTCCGCGACGGCCGGGCACCGGCGCGTCCGGGCCCGCGACCGGCTGCGCGTCCCGGCCGCCCGCGGTCAGCCGTCGAGGTCGAGGTCCTTGAACCACGACTCGGTGACGTAGTCCGTCTCCCAGCCGAGCGAGCGGTAGAGCTGGTCGGCCTTGGTGGGGGAGTCGGCGTCGACCTCGAGCGCCACGCGGTCGCGACCGTCCCGGGCGGCGTCCGCGATCACCGTCGCGAGCAGCGACTTCGCCACCCCGCGGCCGCGGGCGGCGCGCGTCACGCCGATGTACTCGACGTAGGTGCCCGGCGCGCCGCTCTCGCCCGCGGCGATCGACGAGCACACGACCGTGCCCGCGGGGACCCGGTGGCCGTCGTCGGTGTCCACGTACGCGAGCCACCAGTGGTCCCAGCTGTGGCCCGGGTCCTCGCGGAGCCGCTGCACGAACTCCGAGAAGCTCTCCCGGTAGGAGTTGAAGTGGTCCTGGAAGGACGTCTCCAGCATCTGGTGCACGACCTGGAGGTCGGCCGCGACGGGCATCCCGTTCTCGTGCCGCTCGACCGGGCGGACCGTGACCCCGGCGCGCGGGGCGAGCGCGGCCTCGTCGGGGACGACGGGGCGCGTCATGTGCAGCCAGCTGCGCCGCCGCGCGTACCCGGCCCGGGTCAGCCACTGCGCCTGGCGCGTGTCGTCGGCGAACGGGCTCTCGTCGAGGCGCGTCGCCGTCACGCCGCGCAGGCGAGCCATCGCGACCGCCGTGCGCTCCGCCCAGCGGTAGAACGCGTCCGCGATCGCGTCGACCTCGGCCACGTCGCGGTCGAAGTAGGCCCCGGCGGTGGCCCGCCCGGCGGCACGGTCGTGCACGGTCACCCAGGCGCGCGGGACGTCGTCGGGCCCGACGGCGACCAGCTGGCGCCGCGTCCAGGAGGCCAGCCCCGCGACCTCGGACTCGATCCCGGCGGGGTCGACGTGCGTCGAGCCCGTCCCCTGGAGCTCGTCCAGGCGTCGCAGCCGGACGAGCGCGTCGATGTCGGCGTAGCCGGGGACCCGGGCCCGCCAGGGGCTCGGGAGGGTCGGGAGGTCGTGCGGGGTGGCGCTCGTGGTTCCAGGCATCGGCACCATCTTGGCACCGACCGGCGCTACTCCTGCTGCCAGGAGTGCCACAGCCGCGCGTAGTCGCCGCCCGCGGCGACGAGCTCGTCGTGCGGGCCGATCTCGCTGATGCGGCCGCCGTCGACCACGGCGACGCGGTCGGCGTCGTGCGCGGTGTGCAGGCGGTGCGCGATCGCGACGACCGTCCGACCGGCCAGCACGGCGTCGAGCGAGCGCTCGAGGTGGCGGGCCGCCCGGGGGTCGAGGCGCGACGTCGCCTCGTCGCGCCCGGGCGTGGGCGGGTCGCGCCGCACGCGGCGCGCGGGCGCGAGCGGCGGCGCCGG
>ERZ1464605.143-NODE-143-length-10196-cov-10.023666_pt1 | contig 10196 bp, 9 predicted proteins | sample MGYA00563997_ERZ1464605 | MGnify/ENA primary metagenome ERZ1464605 (study PRJEB39283, sample SAMN07833280) | human skin metagenome | isolation source: Scalp | host: Homo sapiens | place: India: Bengaluru | collected 2015-03-12 ...
GTCCCGGGCGTTCTTCCCCGGCCCCACCCACGGGTGGCCGTACAACGCCGTCGGGATGCACAGCGCCGAGCACTCACCGATCGGCCGGCCCAGCAGCCCGACGAGCGCCCCCTCGATGGTCGGGTTCGTGACTCCCCCTGACGTGAGCAACAGTTTCATCGCGTCCTCCCCGGCTCCGACGGTCTGCACGGTAGACCGCGGCGCGGAGGGGAACTCATCGCTGCACCGCCGCACGGCCCGAGAGCCTTCAGGCGACGGGCCGTCATCCGTCACCGCGGGTGCTCGTCGCCTCGCTACAGTGCGGTCACCGGCGGCGGTCGTCGGTCGGACAGCCGACGACGAGGAGAGTGCCGTGCGACCGGTATCAGACCAACACCCCCGACTGGCCCGGATGGACGCGTGGACCTGGAAGTTCCGACTGTGGGCCCCTCCGCTGATGTGTCCGCCGTTCCTGGTGTCGGCGGTCCTCGTCCCGGTCCCGCCGGGAACGACGGCCTTCGTGTTGGCGGCTTTCACGCCTAGCACCATCGTCCTGATGTGGGAGCAGGCGCGGACCCGCCGATGGCATCCGCCGGCGGACGAGAAGACGCCCCGACGGATAGCGGTTGGCGTCGTCGCGGTGGCGGCGGCAGTCGTGGCGGCCTACTACGCCATGCAGATGTGGGGCGGCGTGGGCTGCGTCCTGGGAGCGATCGCCTGGTACGGCGCGACGTGGGCCGCCGCACGGCACATCGCTGCGCAGCTGCGCGCTGTGCAGGAGCGACGGGCAGCAGCGGCACAGCCGGCGACCGTGAAGTGACGAGCATTGGAGCGCTGGCGCGTCCCGGCCAGGCCCAGGGCGCTCCGAGAGGGCGACAGATATCTCCGCATGACGAAGGGCCCCACAGCCGCAGAATTCTGCGGCTCTGGGGCCCTTCGGGTGGCGGTAGCGGTGGGCTTGGATGGTCGCCTTCGACCTCGTAGGTCGAACCCGGAAGAAAACGCGGCTGACCTGCAGCGATACTCAGGAGCAGTCTGGACTGGACTGCGTCTTGGGGCACGGGATCTGTCGCCAAAACGGAGGGAAAGAGGTGAGGCATCCGGCTACAGCCGGAGGGAAGCAGAGCCGGTCGCCCCTGCGGAGCGGCGCCCCGGCTTCGGGGCGAAGCCCGGGGGCGCCACCAAATACCCATGGCCCGACCTGCGCATATACCGGAGATCGGGCCACGTCGCCCTCGCGATGCGCCACCAGATGTACATGGGGGCGAGCGTGATCCAGAAGGGTCGCGCAAGAGACATGGCGGTGCGCGTCGCCCACGGTCCGGTGGCCCCGATCTTCCGGCATCCGGCTCCGGAGCAAGGTGGGGCGCCACCAAATGAACATGGCTTGACCTGCGGAGACGCATCGCGGAACCCCTCAGGCACACGGGGTGCCACCAAATACCCATGGCTTCCGGAGCTCGAAGGCTCCGACGCGCGGGCGGTTGGTAGGCGGCAGCGGCACGCACGGGGCTACGGGTGCCGCCCGCCGTGACCGTCCGCAGGTTACGGAGCGCAACCCCGGTACCGCTCCCCAGCGACGACGACGCGGCGGTCGGGCAGCGCGGTCGAGCGGTGGGGTGCGCGTAGCGAGCGCAGCGAGCGGAGCGCGGGGCCCCACCGGGAGGCCGCGCAACTGGCCGTCGCGACGTCGTCGCCTTCGGCGCGATGACGGGGGCGCCACCAAATACCCATGGACGACGCGCGGCAAGCCGCCGCGCGTCGTCTCGCTGTCCGTGGACGACGCCGAGCGGGCGCCGGGCTCGGGGCGCGCGCTCCTTGAGCCAGTAAGGAAAGTTCTCACGAGATGGGCATGGGTGCTACGGCACGGTGCCACCATCGTCGCCGGGAGCACGAAAGTTGCGCCATACGTCTGCCGGTACTGGCGGCTCAGGCACACCGAACCTCTTCCTTACGACCGGATCATCCCGCTTCGGCTCGTACTTGCCAAGGTTTTTCATCACCATAGTACGCGCCGCGAACTGCAACAGACCTATTTCATTATTCTTCCGATAGGCAGCACAGATATTCTGGTATTCAAGACTGGCCACCAGCGCGAAGAAGATGAAGACCATAGTCTCCAGTTTGCCGTCGCCGGGCTCGCGCTTTGGAGCGCGGTACTGGTGCTCGGCATGGTCTGTCAACTGTTCGCCAATGGCTAGGAGTTCCTCGTTTTCGATTTCAGCATCGACGCGATGAGCGAGGCGATTGCGGAGCCGATTGAGCGAGCGGAGCGCCGATACATCGGCGTCCCGAAACGCACCGAGCGCGTGACAAAGAGCAACCTTGTTGGCGAACGTTAGGCGGTCAGTAGGCAGCGCCGACGGGTTGGCGAGGTGAACACTCAGGGCGTTATTCACGCACAACTCTAGCCAAAGATGCCCCTTGAGAAAGCACTCAAGGGAAGACTTGGTACCCATGTGTTCGCGAAACAATAGGTAGTCGAGCGGCACGGTATCCCCTTTGGCCCTACGGGTTAATCGTCAATATCGCAGAAGTGCGGCGAGCAGGTTTGGTCCAATTGGCCCCAGCGGGCGACGATGTCGTAAGCCTATGCTCACTCGTTGACTGGGACTCCCTCGTACGAGCGTCGAACCTCGTACACCGCGATATCCTTGAGCGCGAGTGTGAAGACGGGTGCGCGACCCAGAGGGTGCTGGGAATCGGCGTCGGCAACGTCTTGGGCGCCGAAGAACAAAACGTACGTAGCATGCCCGCTCTGAGCGCTCGGCAACTTGATCCCGTCGACACGCTCTTTCAGGGCCCAACGCAAGTACTCAGTCACCACCTGTGTCGGCACGTACTCACGATGCTCGCGGCCATCTGGGATGATCGGCCTAGTGATCTCCTTGACAAAGTAATGCAAGTACTGCGAGTTCTGGTAAGACTCAAAACCGGGCTCGTCAAAGTAGTGCAGAGGAACCGGCTCGCGCGTGAGGTCGATGATCCGTAGCTCACGGGTGCTGCGGAAAGCGCCGATCCGCGCATACGGCTTCGGACCGTGTCCGGCGATCTCCTTAACGGCAGTCTGAGCGTCACCGGAGACGTAGAACATTACGATGCCAGGTGGACTCATCCGGTTGGGCGTCGCCGCATCCTTCTGCGGCGGAGGGCCGAGCCACTCCGCGGTTGGCTTACCGAGGTGTGGTGAGTCGATGAGGCGGCCCCGGTAGTAAGCGCTTCCCGCCGGCTCCGTGATCAGCAGGTCCATCTCGGTGATTGTGTTTGCGAGGGCGGTGAGGAGGCTCGCGATTGCTCGGCTTGGACGCTGCCTCCAGGTATTTGAGTCGAGAGGGAAGGTGTTGAAGGCTGTATCGTCATCATGGTCGTCGTCGAGGAGCATGAACCGGGACTCATGCATGACGGTCCTGCTGAACTCGTCCCACAGGTGCTCCGCCGACTCGACCGCGCGGTCCTCAGGGACCCAGGCCTCGTCGTCGACCGAGTTGACTATCCGGTCCAGGATCCGGCCCTCGTGATCAGCGTCGAAGGCAAGCTCGCAGACGTCGGTCACGGCCTGGGTGCTGTCGTAGGTCGGCAGCGCGTACCAGCCCTCCTCGCTGTCCCAGGGAACGCCGTCGACTGCTCGAGCGAAGTGCCGCTTAACCGCGCTTAGGACCCGTTCAGTGAGCTCGTCCAGCGGCACAGCGAACGGATCGCCTTGCCCGGCGACGCCAGTGCGCCCGCACGCGAAGCACTCGTACTCCCGTACCTGCTCGGCGACTGCGTCGCGCAGGAACTCGTCGGTGATATGTGCCAGGCATACCGCCACATCGGTAGGGCTGTAGTCCAGGTCCAGCAAGTAGTCCGCGTACCCCACGCTGCCCCTCTCGTCGTCTGCCAGATTAATGTGCCACACCGGGCACTTGAGTGACACCCCTTGACCAAGGCTTATCGTGCGTTCCCATAGCGTCACGACAGAGAAGGGCGAGTCAGATCAAGACCGACGCCGGGAACGCTCGCCACGAGCCATCGGCCAGACGCGATCGAAGCCGATCCCGTCTAGGGTCCCGAGCCGGATGTTGTCAGGCAGGTCCCGCGGCACGACAGTTCGGTCCGCAAGGAACGGTGCTCCATCTCGCATACCAGGTGTGTGCTGCGGAGCATCTTCCGCACATCACCATGGATGAGACTCTCGGCGCGGGTGCGCGTGGTGTGATGCGGCGAACGGCGACAGCGGCGCGACGCGGGGACAAAGCGCCGCTGCCGCCGTCGCCCTCCGGCCCTTAATTCGGAGGATCCGCCCGAGGATCGGTGCTAAGTGCTCCTGGCGGGAAGGCAACCCGGCTGGGTTGCTCCCACGCCAAAGACTCGCCAGCCAAGACCCGGGAGAAAGCAAAGCGTGAGCACCTTAATTGGCAACACACGGAACTCGCCCGGACGCTCTTCGGCTCGGCGAGCGTCGTCGTCGTGAACCAATCGCACCCATGCAATGAATGGCGCCGGATACCAAGGGTGGGCTGCCGGACCGTAGTCAGTCAGCTCAGTGCGTAGCGCCTGACGCTCGGCATCCTCAAAGCGACCCCAGCCAGGTGCGTTCGGCGCAAGAGTCGCCTTGAGGAGCTTGACATCTGCGTCCACACCGTCCCGCAGGCACACTGGTGGCTGCATCAGGTCACCTACTACGCCGAGCTCCTTGAGAAGGTGCGAGTGACCCCGTTGCACCGGCTGTTCGGTTACGTCTGAAAACGTTCTTCTGCCCCGATTCGCGGGGACCAGCTTCCGCCCTATGCCAAGTCTTAGGCCGGCTGTCCGGTTGAGCCGCGGTCCGGAACCTTCGCGAGTATGGTCTTGAGCAAGTCGCCGTAACTGCCGTCGAGAGTCTGATCGCCATCGGCGCTAGTTTCACTCTGTAGAACGAAGATCGCGCGAGCTGACTCGCTCCTGATCGCGTTCTGGTCGCGCTCGGGCAGGTTGGCGATGAACGGCTCGAGCGCTGTCAAGACAAGCTGCACCTGCTTCGCTTGTCGCTCGTGGCGACGGTGCTGCGAAGATTCGCGCGCTGCGTAAGCGCCGACACCGGCGACGGCCGCGGTTACGCCCAGCCGGGCCACGGAGGACTGCCAGAGCTCCGCACCATCGGTAAACCATGGCAAAGAACTGACAATGAACCAGACGCCTGCAATCACGAAGACAGTCGCAGCGACCCGTCTCCAAGTGTTGGCCGCGTGGCCCTGATCGTTCGCATAGCTGCCAAAATCCGTGGCGGTTGAGTTCACCCCAACGGCTTCAAGCACCTTTCGTGACTTGGCCTCGTAGTCATCCATCCGAGCACGGTGGGAGTCCGCTTCGCCCCGAGCGCTCTCAAGGGCGGCGTCCCAGGCATCGGTTCGTGCCTTGATCGCATCCTCGTGCTCATCCGTCCACTGGCGTACTGCCTCATCGCCCGTGGACGTAAACGTAGCGATTGCCTCCGTGATCCGCTGCCGTTCGAGCGAGACTGACGAGTCCAGCTCGGATTGCCGAGCCTCCAATGCCTCCAGGGTCGTGGCGAGGCTGCCAGCTCGTGCGTCCACACGGTCCACGGCTGCGAGGACATGATCGCGGAAGCTGTCGGCCGCGGCACTGATACCGCTCATGTATCGCTGGAGTTTTAGAGGCGGCCATTGTCCAAGCGCTGTGATGACCTCGTCGACGTACGGGACGAGTTGTTGCCAGGTGTACTGGCCCGCCGCCACCGCGTCGAGCTGCGAAGCGAAGTTGGTCGCCGCGTTCTGGGTCGCCGCCAGCATGGCAGGACTGATCTCACGACCGTCGGTGTCGTTGCGCCGCCGCTCTAGAAGCTCCAGCACCATGCCGGCGTAATCGAGCGCGTCGCGTTCGGCTTGCGCATCTGGAAGCCCGGTGTCGTTCATCGTCGCGCGTGCCCGCTCTACCACTGTCCACAGGTCATGGTCGTCGAAGCGGGACTTCCACAACGCCATCGTCGCCTCCCAAACGAACCGGCCGCTCGAACTGATCGCGCATACGAGGATGTCGGACATCAGCCGTGGGCGCGCGCCCGTCGCCGGGTGAAATTGGATGATCTGGCTCAGATTGCCCGATGCACGTGCTTCACCGAGACGACGCATGCCGCACCGCCGGTTGACGGCAAGATAGTTCTTGTGTGGCAGAACGAACTGGCTCCGAAAGTGGCGGCTGAGTACCTCTCCGGACTCGGACGTCGGTGGAGCCATGTCGTTGCCGTGGGTCGGCTCGCCGACCACCTAGCTGCGGCAGGGATGATCTCGGACGCCGTCGCCGCCGCGGCGTGGCTCCACGATCTGGGCTACGCCGAGGAGCTGATCGCAACGGGCTTTCACCCACTTGACGGGGCCGCGTTCCTGGAAGAAGAGGGCGCGCCAGCCGAAGTAGTTGGACTCGTTGCGCACCACACCGGAGCCGACACGGAGGCTGAAGAGCGCGGCCTCGAGCGGTTGCTCGACGACATGCCAGCGGGTGATCCCGTCGAGCTCGACATCGTGACGTTGCTGGACCTCGTGACGGCACCGGACGGATCGGTGACCGATCCGGAGACGCGAATCGACGAAATCCTGAGCAGGTACCCCGCATCGAGCCCTGTTCATCGCGCGGTGGCGCGCTCCCGGGGCGAACTGCTGGCATCCGCCGAGCGGGCACGACGCGAACTTGGACTATCCGATGAATGGCCGGCCGGTGTCCTGGAGAGCGTGGTCGAGCCGTAGGCGCATCGATGGGTGGAGGTTCAGCGCCTCGATCTGCGCTCTGGTGAGCCACTCGACGACGTCGCTCTCTGAGCTGGTGCGCTTGTCCCCACCGACGAGGCGCGCACGGAACGCGATCGAGAACTGCTGGCGAACCTCACCGTCGTCGTAGGCCATGACGTGGTGCGGGTTCGTATATGTGCCCGTGATGGTCTCAACCTCGACGTCGTAGCCGGTCTCCTCCTTGACCTCACGGACGACGGTGTCGCCGATGCTCTCGCCCGGCTCGTGACCACCACCGGGCAGGGCCCAGCGATCGTTGTCGGTCTTGTGGATCATGAGCACGCGGCCGTCATCGTCCTGGACGATCGCTACCACCGACGGCACCACAGAGTTGATCGCCGGGGCGTCGGCGACGAGGCGGTCGGCGAATCTTGCCCCAGCGGCCAGGCTCGAGCGGGGGCACGCCGCGTTCGCCGGCCAGGATTCGCGACCAGCTCCGGCTGGCGCAGGCCGGCATCGGGACCACGGTGACCCCGCACGACTTCCGGCGGACGGTCGCGACGCAGGTCGCCAACTCCACGACGGTCGCGAACGCCACCGCGCTGCTCGGGCACGCCGACGAGGCCACCACGACCCGGCACTACGTGAGGCGCACGCACGTGGCTCCGGACCTGCGCGTCGTCATCGACCAGCTCGTCGCTCAGGTGTCGGAGAAGGACGTCCAGGAGGGCAAAGAGCAGTGAAAACGCAGTCCCGGGAACGACGAAGGGCCCCAGACCCGCAGGTTTCTGCGGTTGGGACCCTTCGCGTGGCGGTAGCGGTGGGATTTGAACCCACGGTGGACTTTCACCCACACACGCTTTCGAGGCGTGCTCCTTAGGCCGCTCGGACACGCTACCTCGCCGGGATACCCGGCCCAGGAAGGATACCTGGTCACACCCCCGGACACCGAATCGGCCGGTCAGCCGGTCCTGCGCCGGGTCACTCACGCCCCGCTCGACGCCCGCGCGAGCCGGACCACCCGGCCCGCCCCACGCCGTCGGGCGACACCCGCCGCCGGACCGCGCCGCCGTCGGGCACCCGCCGCCGGGGCACAGGCGTCACTTCCCGGCGAGCGCCTCGGCGAACAGCGGGGTGACGTTGTCGATCGCGTAGATCACGGCCGTGGGCGTTCCGAGCGAGAAGGCGTTGGAGAGGTCCTTGTCGTCGAACACGACGTAGCGGCCGTCGGCGACGGACGGCACGGTCTGGAAGATCGGGAGCGCCTCGACGTCGGCGGCGGTGAAGCCGATGGGCTGGATGACGGTGAGGTCGGCGTCGAGCAGGTCGACGTTCTCGGTGCCGAGGGTCGCGGAGAACTCCTCGCCGGCGGCCTCGTCGATCTCGGGCTTGGTGTCGAACCCGAGGCCCTGCATGAACTCCCCGCGGCTGGAGGTCGAGACGTAGGCGCCGAAGCCCTCGGCCCAGTAGGACCCGATGACGGCGGTCTTGCCCGCGAACTCGGGGTGCTCGTCGCGCGCGGCGGCGAACGCGTCGTCGACCTCGGCGAGCAGCTCGTCGCCGGCCTCGCTACGCCCGAGGGCGGCGGCGATCATGCCGACCTGGTCCTCCATGGGCGTGAGGTAGGCCTCGCCACCCTTGGGGATGGCGACGGTCGGGGCGATCTCGGAGAGCCGCTGGTACCGCTCGGGGTCGCCGGACGACTTCACGTCGAGGATGACGTCGGGGTCGAGCACGGCGATCTGCTCGTACGACGGCTCGAGGGTGCCGATGATCTCGGGCGACTCGTCGTACGCGTCGGCGAGCCACGGGCCGACGCCGTCGCCGCCGAACGCGAGCCAGTCGCTCGCGCCGACGGGCTGGACGCCGAGCGCGAGGGCGGTCTCGGCGTCGCCCCACCCGAGCGCGACGACGCGCTCCGGCTCCTCGGGGATCTCGACGTCGCCGAACGCCGTGGGGAGGGTCACCGGCGAGGGGGCTGCGGCGCCGTCGGCGGTCGCGCCGCCGGCCGGCGTGGGGGCGCCGGAGCCGTCGCCGGCGGGGCACGCGGCGAGCGCGAGGACGGCGAGTGCGGAGACGGCCGCGAGCGCGCGGCGGGGACGGGTGGTGCTGGTGCGGTGCATGGGACTCCTCAGTCCTCGAAGATCTGGCCGACGGGCTCGCGCTTCTCCGCCTGGAAGCGGTCCTCCGCGCGGCCGTAGGCCCAGTAGCCGGAGAGCGACAGGTCGGAGCGCGGCACGCCGCGCTCGGTGAAGACTCGGCGCAGGGCCTTCACGGCCCCGCGCTCGCCGTGCGCGAAGACGTGGACGCGGCCCTCGCGCCACGGGAGGTCGGCGACGGCGTCGAGGTCACCTGGGTGCTGCGCGGCGGCGATCGCGGGGAGCGCGGAGTCGTCGCCGGCGAGCAGGTGCCAGTCGGCGGCCGGATCGGGCAGGTACCCGCCGCCGGGGCCGGAGAGGACGAGGCGGTCGCCGGGCTTCGCGCGCGCGGCCCACGGCCCCGCGAGGCCCTCGTCGCCGTGCACGACGAAGTCGATCGCGAGCCGCTGCGCCGCCTCGTCGACCCAGCGCACGGTGTACGTGCGGGTGACGGGCACGTCCTCGGGCGCGAGCGTGTCGCGCAGCGCCGCGACGTCGTAGGGCGGTTCGAGGCCGAGCTCGGGCTTGGCGAAGTAGATCTTGACGTACTTGTCGGTGTGCTCGTTCGTCGTGAACGCGGCGAACCCGTCGCCCCCGGCGACGACGCGCACGAGGTGCGGGGAGAGCCACGCGGTCTCGAGGACCTCGAGGACCGTCTGGGGGCGGTCGCGCCGCGGGGCGGGCGCGGTGGTGGTCGACATGACAACCTCTCGTCGGTTACTTAGGTGAGGCTAACATCACCGCCTGGGCGCGGGGTCGTGACGCCGGTCACCGCCCTGCGGAGCAGCGCGAGTCGCGCGGTCGTGGCGCCCGAGGGAACTCATACACGCACCCTGTGCCCTCCACAGCGACCGCACAGGCTCGCCCGGCGGAATGGGGGCGTCCTCGACCACGGCGCCCAGCGCCCCGGCACCCGGAGGCCTCGTGTCCCAGCCCGTCCTGTACCTCGTCGACCTCGTCGCGGTCACCGTCCTCGCGTTCGGCCTCTACTTCCCCCGGCACCGGCGCCGCGACCTCGTCGTCGCGTACCTCGGCGTCAACGTGGGGGTGCTCGCGGTCGCGGCGACGCTCGCGACGAGCAGCGTCGGCGCCGGGCTGGGGCTCGGGCTCTTCGGCGTCCTGTCGATCATCCGCCTCCGCTCGACCGAGCTCTCGCAGACCGAGGTCGCCTACTACTTCGCGGCCCTCGCGCTGGGCCTCCTCGGCGGCCTCGGCGCGGCCACCGGCTGGTTGTCCCTCGCCGGCATGGCGCTCGTCGTCGGGGTGATCGCCGTCGTCGACCACCCGCGCGTCCTGCGCCGCGCGCAGAGCCAGACCGTCGTCGTCGACCGCGCCCTCGCCGACCCCGCCGAGCTCACGCGCTACCTGGAGGAAC
>ERZ1464605.154-NODE-154-length-9779-cov-10.307795_pt1 | contig 9779 bp, 9 predicted proteins | sample MGYA00563997_ERZ1464605 | MGnify/ENA primary metagenome ERZ1464605 (study PRJEB39283, sample SAMN07833280) | human skin metagenome | isolation source: Scalp | host: Homo sapiens | place: India: Bengaluru | collected 2015-03-12 ...
CCGGGCGGCTCCGCGCCGCGCCCCCCGCCGCGCCGGCCCCCCCGCCCCCCCCCCCGGCGTTCGCCGGGCGGCTCGTCCCGGCCGAGCCGCTCGGGGCGGCCGCGGGCGCGAACCTGACGACGACGCCGCTCTGGTCGGCGGAGGTCCGGGCCGTGCGTGCGGCCCTCCTCGACGGCCTCGACGCGGCGGCCCTGCTCGCCGGGCGGGAGGAGCAGCGGCTGCGCGGGCTCGCCGGGCGGCTGCACCAGGCGGTCCGGGTGTACGACGACGCGGACGCCGCGGCCGCCGCCGGGTGGTCCGACACCGCGCTGGTCGTGGCGGGACGGCCCTACGGGCTGGTGGGGGCGGGCGCCGCCGGGCTCGGGATGATCGTCGCGCAGGGCCTCGCCGGGCTCGCGCAGTCGCTGCTGCACGGAGGGCCCGCTCTCGGTCGGCTCGTCACGACGGGCGAGGCGCTGCACCCCGCGACCGTCCGCGCGCTGGGCCGCACGATCGGCATGCTCGACCCGGACCGCCCCTGGTACGCCGTGCCGACGGTCGGGAACGCGGCGGCGGTGCTGCGGGCGTCCGTCCAGCCGCTGCGCGACCGGTTCCTGCCCGACCCGGAGGTGCGGCGGGTCGACGCGGCGCCCTACGACCTCCCGACCCCCACGGACACGCGGTCCGCCCTCGGCGCCGTGGCGGCGCTCGGGAGCACGGACTCGGTGCTGAGCGTCCAGCGCATCGTCAAGGACGGCGGGACGCCGACGTGGGTCGTCGCGATCCCGGGCACCCAGCCCGGCAACCTCCGGACGGTGTGGAACATGACGTCCAACTACGACCTCATGTCCGACGACGAGTCCCAGCGCGCGCGGGCGGACAGCGTGCGGGCGGTGCTCGACGCGATGGGCCAGTCGGGGATCGCGCCTGGGGACGACGTCGTGCTCGTCGGGCACAGCCAGGGCGGCATGGTCGCGGCCACGATCGCGGCGGCGACGGTCGGGACCTACCAGGTGCGCCACGTCGTGACGGCCGGGTCACCGGTCGGGGGGCACGGCCTCCCGCCCGGCGTGCGCGCCACGCACCTCGAGACCAGCGGGGAGGGGGTCTCCGGCCTCGACGGGAAGCCGAACCCGGCGACGCCCGAGCGCGTGACGGTGACGGGTACCGTCTTCGCGCCCGGCGGCGGGCCGCCGCTCGACGTGCCGCACTCCGTCGGCTACCACCAGGACGTGCTCGACGCCGCGGTCGAGGTGGGCGACCGCGGCCTCGAGGAGCACCTCGCCGACGTGGAGCACTGGCTCGACGGCGAGGCGGAGGACCCGCTCGTCTACGAGGCGCGTCTCGTCCCGGACCCCGAGACGACGTTCTGCGTCGGTGAGCTCGCGGTGCCGAGGCCGCCGTGGCCCCCGTGGCCGGCTCCGGACGGCGTCGTGACGGCGCCGGGCCCGTCCCTCGGCACGCCGGGTCCGTCCGGGACGACCGGTGGCTCCGGCACGCTCGGCGGCACGGGCACGCTCGGGGGCGCCGGGACGGGTGGTGGCGAGGACGATGCGCGGTGACGGCCCGGTGCCGTCCCCCGGCGGGCCGGTCGGGAGGGCGGGCAGCGGCGCGCGCGGTGGAGCGCTCGGGTCAGCGGTCCTGGGCCTTCGGCACGACGGCCGAGACGAGGAAGTTGATCACGGCGATGATGAGGGCCGCGAGCAGCGCCCACCAGAACCCGCCGATGATGCGGATGCCCCAGTCCGTCTGCTCGGTGATCCACGCGGTGAGCATGAGCATGAGCGCGTTGACCACGAGCGAGAACAGCCCCAGCGTGAGGATGTAGAGCGGGATCGAGAGGACCTGCACGATCGGCTTGATCACCGCGTTCACCAGCGAGTAGAGCAGCGCCACGACGAGGACGATCACGACCTTCCCGCCGGCCGTGTCGGAGCCGACGATCTGGAAGTGCTCGTCCATGAACAGGCTCGTGAGCCAGATCGCGAGACCGGTGATGAGGACGCGGACGACGAAGCTCATACCCGGCATCCTGCCATCCGGGCGGTGGTGCGGCACGGGCGCCGCGCGTGGCGCGCCGTCGTCCGCCACGGACCGCGGTGCACGAGTGGCATGATCGAGGACCGTGGCCCACGAACCCCGCGTCCCCCTGCGTCCTGCCGTCGCCGCCCTGCCGGCCTACGTCCCGGGGGCGCGCGTCGCCCCGGGTGCGGCGGCGTTCAAGCTCTCCTCGAACGAGAACCCGTACCCGCCGCTGCCCTCGGTCGTGGCGGCGATCGCCGACGCCGCGGCGGACGCGAACCGCTACCCGGACATGTACGCGACCGAGCTCACCGAGGCGCTCGCGGCGGACCTCGGGGTCGGGGCCGACGAGGTCGTGGTGGGCAACGGGTCGGTCGCGGTCCTCGCGCACGTGCTCCAGGCGGTCGTCGAGCCGGGCGACGAGGTCGTCTACCCGTGGCGCTCGTTCGAGGCGTACCCGATCGCGGTCGCCGTCGCGGGCGGCACGTCGGTGCGGGTCCCGCTCCGGACGGGGGAGCACCGCGGGCGCCTCGACCTGCCCGCGATGGCCGCGGCGGTCACCGAGCGCACGCGCGTCGTCATGGTGTGCACGCCCAACAACCCGACCGGTCCGGCGGTGCACCGCGACGAGCTCGAGACGTTCCTCGCGGCGGTGCCGTCGGACGTGCTCGTGGTGCTCGACGAGGCGTACCTCGAGTTCGTGCGCGACCCGGAGGCCCCCGACGGTCTCGCGGTGTACGCGCAGCACCCGAACGTCGTGCTGCTGCGCACGTTCTCCAAGGCGTACGGGCTCGCGGGCCTGCGCGTCGGGTACGCCGTCGCGCGTCCGCGCCTCGCGGCGGGCATCCGTGCCGTCTCCACGCCGTTCGGGGTCTCGCACGTGGCGCAGCGGGCCGCGATCGCGTCGCTCGGGGCGCGAGGCGAGCTCCTGCAGCGGGTCGAGCACCTCGTGGCGGACCGCACCCGCCTCGTCGAGGGTCTGCGCGACCAGGGCTGGTCCCTGCCGGAGTCGCAGGCGAACTTCGTGTGGTTCGACCTGGGGGAGCGCACGGCCCAGCGCGCCGAGGAGGCGCGTGCTGCCGGCGCGATCGTGCGCCCGTTCGCGGGCGAGGGCCTGCGCGTGAGCGTGGGCGAGCCCGAGGCGACCGACCTCTTCCTGCGCGTCAGCGCGACCTGGCTGTAGCCCTTCCTCGACGGCCCCTCTGCGTTCCGGCAACGGAACTTCCCCAGATCGACCGAACCCCTGGTGCTCGCGTCTCCGGATTGCTACTTTTACGTAGCAATCACTTCCGAAGGGGGAGATATGAGGTTTGGTCGAGTACTGACGACGGCGATGGTCGCCGGGGTCCTGGCCTTCACACCGGCGGCGGCGTTCGCCGGCTCGCAGCTCGTGGGCGGCGGGATCTGGAACTACGGGACCAGTGCGGGCGCGATCTACTCGCACTACCTGCACAACACCCAGTGCCACGGCGCGTCCGTGCACAACGGGAAGCTCTACCGGGTGACCAACATCAAGCCCGGGGTCTGGGCGAAGGTGCACGCCAAGGACTGGCCCATGCGCGTGGACCACGCCTACTGGCACAAGTGCGCGTAGCACGGACGCAGGGCAGGGGCGGCGCCGTGCCGCCCCTGCCCGGTCCGGCGCGGAGCCTCCATGCCGAACAGAAGCCTCAGCCTGGCCTACGCCCTCGCGGTGGTCGTCAGCCTCTTCCTCGCCTTCTTCACGGTGCAGGCGTACAGCGAGTTCGCGGTCCGCGGGTTCGACGCCCAGCTCCGCGTCGACTCCCTCGGCACGACCGCGTCGAGCGCCGAGGCGTACGGCACGATCGCGACCTTCGCGACCTCCCGCGACTGCACCGTCGCCAAGGTGACCTTCGACCTCACCGACGTCTCGACGCGGCACCTCTCCGTCCTCGGTGACGGCTCGGCCGACCCGGGCGGGCGGTGGCTCGACCACGGCGTGGCCGACTTCAGCCGCGGCGTCACCACGCAGGTGCACCCCGGCGCCGAGCTCGGGGCCACGAGCCCGGTGGGCTCCTACGGGCTCTCGTGCGGCACGGCGGAGGCCGAGGCGCTGGCCGCCGCGCTGCGGGAGGCCGGGGTGACGGCGTCGGCCGACTCCTACCCGACGATCCTCTCGTGGCACCGCTACCTCGCGGGCACGCCGATCCCGGCGGGCTACGCCATCGCGGCGGTCGCCGTCGTGCTCCTCGCGGGGTGCGGCGCGCTCCTCAACGCCCGGGCGTACGCGGTCCAGCGCCTCCAGGGCGCGCCGTTCTCCAGCATCCTGCGGCGCGACCTCGCCCCGATCGGCCGACGCCTCGCCCTCCACCTGGGTGGTGCTGCCGTCGTGTGCGCGATCGTGCTCGGCGCCTACAACGGGTTCGCGCAGGCGACGACGTTCCTCGGCCTGGCCGGCGCCGTCCTCGCCGGGCTGCTGCTCGTCACCGTGACCGCCCACGCCGTCTCGACGGCCGCCGCGCAGCGCATCCCGCTCGCGGCCGCGATCAAGGGCGAGTCCGTGGGGGCCTGGGTCGTCCCCGCCGCGTTCGGCGTGCGGTTCTGCGCCCTCGTCATCCTCGTCGCGTCGATCTTCTCCGCCGTGCACGCGGGCCAGCTCATCGCGGGTCAGCAGGCCGCCCGCTCCGCCTGGCAGAGCGCGGGCGGCGCGACCTCCGTGGGCGTCGGCGGCGACGACCAGGCCCGCGCGGGCGAGTTCGCGCAGCGCCTCGGCGAGGTCGTCGTGCGGGCGCTCGACGACCGCGAGGCGGTGCTCGCCGCGCGGCAGCCCGTCTCGGCGTTCGGCACGGTGACGGTCGCGCCCGAGGACCAGCCGGTCCTCCTCGTCAGCCCGTCGTACCTGGAGGAGCAGGACGTCCGCGACGCGACCGGGTCGCGGCTCGTCCCGGCGCCGGGGTCGTGCCTCACGATCCACCTGCCCACCACGCTGCGGGCGGACCAGCAGGACGACGTCGTGGCCGCCGTCGGCTCGTGGGCGGACTACTTCGGTGCGACGTGCGCCGTCGAGCGCGGTGCGCCGCTCGCCGAGGGCAGCACGCTGTTCGACTACGGCAACGCCGCGGACCCGAGCGCGTCACCGCTCGTGGACGAGCCGGTCGTGCTCGTCGTGGACCCGGCCTCGGAGGTCGTGAGCGCCGACGGGTACGGCGCGTACACCTCGACGGGGGACGTCGTCTTCCTCGACCCGGCGTACGTGCTGGAGGAGAGCCGCGCGGCGGGCATCCGCGACTACGTCCTCTCGGTCACGCCGATCGCCGACGCCGCGGCCGAGGAGTACCAGAAGCTCGTCCGGAGCTTCCGGCTCGGGCTCGCGAACATCGCGGCGGCGGCCGGCGTCGTGCTCCTCACCGCGGTCGTGGTGTCGAGCGCGTACACGCGGCGGTACGCGCAGAGCGTGTTCGTCCGCTACATCGCGGGGTGGTCGTTCGCCGCGCGGTACCGCGCGGCGTTCCTCGCCGAGGCCGCCTCGGCGGTGCTGCTCGTCGCGTACGTGGCGGCGAACCCGCCGCGCACGCCGCCGGCCCTCGGCGCCGTCGTCGCGGCCGCCGCACCGCGGCTGCTCGGGGGAGCGGAGCCGCTCGTCGCGGTGGCGGTGTGCCTCGTGTCGTCCGCCCTGCTGGTGACCGCGCTCGCGGTGGCCCAGCGCAGGCTCCTGCGGACGCGATCCAGTGACAGCTGAACGAAGGGGGATGGCGATGATCGAGGTCGTGGGTGCGGCCAAGTTCTACGGGGCGCGGACGGTCTGGACGGGCCTCACGCTGAGCGTGGAGGCGGGCTCGATGGCGGGCCTCGTGGGGTCGAGCGGCTCGGGGAAGACGACGCTGCTCAACTGCGTGGGCCTGCTCGACCGGCTGGACGCGGGGACGCTGTTCGTGGACGGGCGCGACGTCACCGCGCTGAGCCCGCACGGGCGACGCCTGTTCCGACGGGACGAGCTCGGGTACCTGTTCCAGAACTACGCGCTCATCGACAACGCGACGGTGGCGGCGAACCTCGACGTCGCGTTCGTGAGCCGGGGCGTCCGGCGGGCGGACCGCGCGCGCCGGCGCGAGGAGGTGCTCGAGCGCGTGGGGCTCGGCGGCTACGAGCGCGCGGCGGTCTACGAGCTGTCGGGCGGCGAGCAGCAGCGCGTCGCCGTGGCGCGGCTGCTCCTCAAGCGGCCGCGCGTCGTGCTCGCCGACGAGCCCACGGGGGCGCTCGACGAGGGGAACGCCGACGCGATCGTCGGGCTCCTGCGCGAGCTCGCGGACGAGGGGCGTGCCGTGGTCGTCGCGACGCACAACCCTCGCGTCGAGCAGGCCTGCGACACCGTCCTCGAGCTCGGCGCCACGACCCAGCACGTGGCCCGCGCGCTCGTCGGAGCGGACGACGACGGCGCGGCGTAGCGGCCGGCGACGGCGGCGCGGTTGCCGGGTCCTGGTCACGCGAGAAGACTCGCGGCATGGACAACCAGGAGTGGGAGCAGTTCGTCGAGGACAACGGCTGGCTCTTCGGGGGCGCGGCCCTGGTCCTCTACGTCGCGGTCGCGGTGATCTTCTTCATCGCCTACGTCCGGATCATCCAGAAGGCCGGCTACTCCGGCTGGTGGGTGCTCGTGGGCCTCGTGCCGATCCTCAACGTCGTCATGTTCCTCGTGTTCGCGTTCTCGCGCTGGCCGGTCCTGCGCGAGCGCGACGCGCTGCGCTCGGGCGGCGTCTACCCGCGGTAGGGGCAGCCCTCCCGGGGCCGGGGGTGCGCCGGTGGGGATTGGAGGTTCTCTACAGCCGGTCGTGACGGACGTTGGGCGACACGTCGGAGGCGCTACCTACGGGGTCGTAGCCTACGCTTGCGTAGGCTACGGAGACGTAGGTTCCGACGGCGCCCCGCACCGGGCGCCTCCTGCCCCCGAGCGGGCCGGCCGCCGGCCGGGCCGCACCGAAGGAGAGTCGCGTGACCGAGAACGACGCGAGAACCGGCGTGCGGGACGCTGCGAGCACGCACCCCGACCTCCCCGACGTCGCGGGCGGTCCCGACGACGCACCCCTGCTCCAGCTCGTGACGCCCGCCGGCGCCCGCGTCACGACCCCGGAGACCGACGGCTACCGCGAGCGCGTCGCCCACCTCGACGCCGCGGCGCTGCGCGGTCTCTACCGCGACATGGTGCTCACGCGCCGCTTCGACGACGAGGCGACGTCGCTCCAGCGCCAGGGCGAGCTCGGCCTGTTCGCGCAGGCGAAGGGCCAGGAGGCCGCGCAGATCGGCTCCGGCCGCGCGCTCGCCCCCCAGGACTACGTCTTCCCGTCGTACCGCGAGCACGGCGTCTCGCACGTGCGCGGCATCGACCCGACGGCGCGCCTGCGCCTCTTCCGCGGCGTGGACCACGGCGGGTGGGACCCGACGGCGCACAACGTCCACCTGTACACGCTCGTCATCGGGTCGCACGCGCTGCACGCGACGGGGTACGCCATGGGGGTCCAGCGCGACGGCCTCGTCGGGTCGGGCGACCCGGAGCGCGACGCGGCCGTCGTCACGTACTTCGGCGACGGCGCGACGTCGCAGGGCGACGTCAACGAGGCGCTCGTCTTCGCGGCCGTGAACAACGCGCCGGTCGTGTTCTTCTGCCAGAACAACCAGTGGGCGATCTCGGAGCCGACGACCCGGCAGACCCGCGTGCCGCTCTACCGCCGCGGCGGGGGGTTCGGCATCCCCAGCGTGCGGGTCGACGGCAACGACGTGCTCGCGTGCTACGCCGTGACCGCGGAGGCGCTCGAGCGTGCCCGCTCCGGCGGCGGCCCGACGTTCGTCGAGGCGTTCACCTACCGCATGGGCGCGCACACGACGTCCGACGACCCGACGAAGTACCGGTCGCGTGCCCAGGAGGACTACTGGCGCCGTCGGGACCCGATCGACCGGCTGGAGAACCTGCTCCGCGCCGAGGACGCGTGGGACGACGCGTTCGCCGCCGACCTGGCCGCCGAGGCCGACGCGCTGGGCGAGCGGCTGCGCGAGGAGGTCCGTGCGCTCGCCGCACCGGACCCGTCGAGCATGTTCGACCACGTCTACGCGACCCCGAACGCCGTGGTCGAGCGCGAGAAGGCGTGGTTCGCCGACTACCAGCAGTCCTTCGAGGAGCCGACCGCGGAGGTGGCGCGATGAGCGACAGCAAGACCCTGACCCTGGCCCGCGCCATCAACGAGGGGCTGCGCCGGTCGCTGGAGAACGACCCCAAGGTCCTGCTCATGGGTGAGGACATCGGCGCGCTCGGCGGCGTCTTCCGGGTGACGGACGGCCTGCAGAAGGACTTCGGCGAGGACCGCGTCGTCGACACGCCGCTCGCGGAGTCCGGCATCCTCGGCACGGCGATCGGTCTCGCGCTGCGCGGCTACCGGCCGGTGTGCGAGATCCAGTTCGACGGGTTCATCTTCCCCGCGTACGACCAGATCACGACGCAGCTCGCGAAGATGGGCTACCGCTCGGGCGGGAAGCTCCAGGTGCCCGTCGTGATCCGCGTGCCGTACGGCGGCGGGATCGGTGCGGTCGAGCACCACAGCGAGAGCCCCGAGGCGCTGTTCGCGCACACGGCCGGCCTGCGCGTCGTGTCGCCGTCCACGCCGCAGGACGCGTACACGATGATCCAGGAGGCCGTCGCCTCGCCGGACCCGGTGCTCTTCTTCGAGCCCAAGGGCCGCTACTGGGAGAAGGGGCCGGTCGACGTCGCGGGTCGCGGCGAGGGCGCGACCGTGCTCGACCGGGCGCGCGTCGTCCGCCCCGGCACGGACCTCACGCTCGTCGCCTACGGTCCGACCGTCGCGACCGCGCTCCGCGTCGCCGCGGCGGCCGAGCAGGAGGGCCGCAGCATCGAGGTCGTGGACCTGCGCAGCATCTCGCCGCTCGACACCGCGACGGTCGTCGAGTCCGTCCGCCGGACGGGACGCTGCGTCGTCGTGCACGAGGCACCGACCTACCTCGGCTCGGGCGCCGAGGTCGCGGCCCGCGTGACCGAGGAGTGCTTCTACTCGCTCGAGGCGCCCGTGCTGCGCGTCGGCGGGTTCCACACGCCGTACCCCGTCGCGAAGATCGAGCACGACTACCTGCCGAGCCTCGACCGCGTGCTCGACGCCGTCGACCGCGCGTTCGCGTTCTGACGCGCGTCCGCCGCGACCTCGACAGCGCCGACCGGGACCACCAGGAGGACCACGCAGTGCCCACCTTCGAGAAGTTCAACCTCCCCGACGCGGGCGAGGGCCTCACCGAGGCCGAGATCGTGCACTGGCACGTCGCCGTCGGCGACGCCGTCACGGTCAACCAGACGATCGTCGAGATCGAGACGGCGAAGTCGCTCGTCGAGCTGCCGTCGCCGTACACGGGCGTCGTCACGGAGATCCTCACGCCCGAGGGCACGACGGTCGAGGTCGGCGTGCCGATCATCGTCGTGGACACGGACCCGGGCGGCACCGCCCCGGCGCCGACCGCACCGGCCGGCGTCGTGCCCGACGGCGCGGACGCGCCCGCAGCGACCGCGTCGCCGCAGACGGGCACCGGGGACGCGACGCCCGCCGCGAGCGAGGGTTCCGGCTCGGTGCTCGTCGGGTACGGCACCGTCGAGCCGGGCACGGCCCGACGGCGGCGCCGCGCGGCCGAGCCGGCCGCCGCAGCGCCCGCGGCCGAGCCCACAGCCGCCGCACCCGCGACCGACAGCCCCGGCCCGGCGCCCCCGGACCGGCCGGCCCCGGCGGCGAGCACCGCGCCGGCTGTCTATTAGTCACATCTCCGAGCCC
>ERZ1464605.159-NODE-159-length-9742-cov-8.232167_pt1 | contig 9742 bp, 7 predicted proteins | sample MGYA00563997_ERZ1464605 | MGnify/ENA primary metagenome ERZ1464605 (study PRJEB39283, sample SAMN07833280) | human skin metagenome | isolation source: Scalp | host: Homo sapiens | place: India: Bengaluru | collected 2015-03-12 ...
CGGTGGACGGTGCCGTCATGCCCATCACGACGGCCGAGCCCACGGTGCGCGGGGTCCTCGCGACCGCGGGCATCGTGCTGGCGGAGGGCGACGGCACCTCCGCGCCGCTCGACGCCGCGGCGGTGGACGGGATGCTCGTGCTCGTGAGCCGCGCGGCGGCCACGGCGGACACGGTCACGGAGGTCCTGCCGTTCGAGACGGAGGAGCGCGAGGACCCGACGCTCCCGCAGGGCCACCGCGTCGTCGTGCAGTCCGGTCGCGTCGGCGAGGCGGTCACGACCTACTCGGTGCAGACGCTCGGCGGGGCCGAGGTGTCGCGCACGGTCCTCACGCGCACGGTCACGACGGAGCCGCGGAACGAGGTCATCAAGGTCGGGACGATGGACGTCTCGGTCTCGGTGGACCCGGGCTCGGCGCGCGCCGTGGGCCGCTCCCTCGCCGCGCAGCGCGGCTGGGGCGACGACCAGTTCGTGTGCCTCGACAAGCTCTGGACCAAGGAGAGCAACTGGCGCGTCGACGCGGACAACCCGAGCTCGAGCGCGTACGGGATCCCGCAGGCGCTCCCCGGCTCCAAGATGGCGAGCGCGGGCTCCGACTGGCGCACCAACCCGGCGACGCAGATCACGTGGGGCCTCGGGTACATCGAGGGCCGCTACGGCACGCCGTGCTCCGCCTGGTCCCACTCCGTCGCCAAGGGCTGGTACTGACCGCTCCCCGCTGTCGACCCGCTACCGCCCGAGCATCTCGAGGTAGTGCGGGTTCTGCATGATCCCGAGGACGTTGCCGAACGGGTCCACGACCGAGGCGGTCACGAAGCCCTCGCCCTGCCCGCGCTCGACGACGCCCTCGTACTCCGTCGCGCCCAGTGCGAGGAGGCGGGCGAACGCGTCCCGCACGTCGTCGACGTGCCAGTTCACGATCGCGCCGCCCGGCGTGCCCGGCTGAGGACGCGGCGACCACGACCGGGCGATGATGCCCAGCTCGTCCTGCCGGTCGCCGACGCGGAACTCCACGTACCCGCCCGGCACCACGTAGTAGGGCTCGGTCCCGAGCACCTGCGCGTACCACGCGGACGCGGCCTCGAGGTCGTCGGCCCACAGGTTCAGCGTCGCCATCCCACGCAGCATCGTCGTCTCCTCCGTCGTCGGGCGGTGCCCGGTCCCGTCGTCCCGTCGCCCCCGGCGGGGCCGACACGTCGACCGTAGGCCCCGCTGCGGAACGTGCGGTTCCGCATCGTGCGGCACGATGGGGACGTGCTCGACACCTCGGTCCGGCTCCTGCGCCTCCTGGCGCTCCTGCCGGTGCGCGCGTCCTGGTCCGGGCCCGAGCTCGCCGACCGCCTGGGCGTGACGACCCGCACGGTGCGCAACGACGTCGAGCGCCTGCGCCTGCTCGGCTACGAGGTGCGGTCGTCCCCGGGAGCCGCGGGCGGTTACCGGCTGGGCTCGGGGGCTGCGCTGCCGCCGTTGCTGCTGGACGACGAGGAGGCGACCGTCGTGGCGGTCGCGCTGCGCGCGGCGGCCACCGGGTCGATCGCGGGGGTCGAGGAGGTCGCGGCGCGCGCGCTCGTCAAGCTCGACACGGTCCTGCCCGCCCGCCTGCGCGTCCGGGCGGACGCCCTGCGCGCCGCCGTCGCGAGCGCGCCCGACGGCGGGCCCACCGCCGTCGGGGCGCAGGTGCTGGCCGACGTCGCGGCGGCGGTCGCCGCGCGCACGGGGCTGCGCCTCGACTACCGCGCGCACGACGGCACGACGACGTCCCGCGCCGTCGAGCCCCACCGCCTCGTCCACGTGGGGCGCCGCTGGTACCTGCTCGCGTTCGACCTCGACCGGGACGACTGGCGCACCTTCCGCGTGGACCGGCTGACGCTGCGCACGCCCGGCGGCCCGCGGTTCGTCCCGCGCCCCGTGCCGGGCGGCGACGCCGTCGCGCACGTCGTGCGGGGCGTCGGCTCCGCCGCGTGGGCGCGGCCCGTGCGGGTGCGGCTGCACGCCCCGGCGGGCGTCGTGGCGGAGCGGCTCTCCCCGGTCGCGGGCGCCCTCGCCGACGACGGCCCCGACGCGTGCGTGCTCGAGACCGGGGGCACGTCGCTCGCCCAGGTCGCGGGGTTCCTGCTGAGCCTGGACGTGGACGTCACCGTGCTGGACCCGCCCGAGCTCGCGACGGTCCTGGCGCGGCTCGGGGCGCGCGGCGCGCGCGCCGGGCGCGCGCACGGGCACGAGCACGGGGAGGGGGAGGGCGCGTGAGGCGGCGTGCGGGACTCGTGGAGAGCGCACGACATTCACGCCGAAATCCGGACAGAACTCGCCAGCGTATCCCCCCAGGGGTTGGACTTCGATAACAGATCGGTTACGGTCGATCGTCGCTCGCGCGTGAACGGCGTGCTCCGACGGTCCACCCGGACCGGCGGGACGTGCCCGGACCGACGCGAGCGGTGCGCCGTCGACGGGCCCTGGGGAAGGGGTGCCGAGGGTGGCGCCGGCAGCCGGATCGGCCGCTCGAGACCCGTGGTCGCACGTGTGCGCCCGCCGCGGAGGACGTCAGTCCGCCGTGGGCCACGGGTGGTGCCACGCGCCGTCGAGCCTCCGTGCCCGGGACGCACGACGACTGGACCCGAGTGAAGAACCCCTTCCACCGGACCGCTGACGCGGCCGGCGCCCCCGAGGGCGCCGACATCACCCCCGACACCACCGAGACCCTCGCGGAGAGCCCCCAGAGCCCCGCGACCACCACCGCGCACCGTCGCCGCCGCTGGCCGCTCGTCGCCGGCGCGACCACCGTCGTGCTCCTCGCGACCGGTGCCGTCGCCTACGGCCAGGCGCGCAAGACCGTCGAGCTCGACGTCGACGGCCAGATCACCACCGTCACGACCTTCGCCGGCTCGGTCGAGGGCCTGCTCGCCGAGCAGGACGTCGCCGTGGGCGACCGCGACCTCGTCGTCCCGGACGTCGACTCCGCCCTGCGCGGCGGCGGCGACGTCGTCGTGCGCTACGGGCGCGAGGTGCCCGTGCAGGTCGACGGCTCCCAGTCCTCCGTGTGGCTCACGTCGCTCGACGCGGACGAGGCGCTCACGACCCTCGCCTCGCGCGGCAGCGACGTGCGTCTCGTGGCGTCGCGCTCCGGCGAGCGCGCCTCCCTCCCGATCCGCCTCGACGCGGACGGCCCCGTGAACGTCGTCGTCGACGGCGAGACCAAGGTCGCCCCCGACGGCAGCATCGGCATCGACGCGATCCTCGACCAGCAGGGCGTCCAGCTCGGCGAGCTCGACCGCGTCCACGTCGAGAAGACCGAGCAGGTCGAGGCGGCCCAGGCCGCCGCGGCCCCGGCCGAGGAGGCGGCCGCCGCCGACGCGGCCGCCACCGAGGAGCCGGCCGCCGTCGCGACGTCCGAGGACACCGAGGCCGCGGCGGACGCCGCGCCCGTCTCGCGCGTCGTGCAGCGCGTCAAGGTCGAGGAGGTGGCCACCGACGCGGCCGTCCCGTTCGAGACGGTCACCGAGGAGGACGCCGACCGCTTCAAGGACCTCGACCCGGTCGTCAAGCAGGAGGGCGCCGAGGGCGTCCACACGACCGTGCACCGCGTCACGACGGTCGACGGCGTGGAGGAGTCCCGCGAGCTCGTCTCCGAGGGCGTCACGACGCCGCCGGTGAACAAGATCCTCGTGCAGGGCACCAAGGAGCGCCCCAAGCCGGAGCCCAAGCCGGCGGCGCCGCAGCGCTCGTCGTCCTCGTCGTCGGGCGGCTCCTCGTCGGGCGGTTCCTCCGCCCCGGCGCCCGCCCCGGCCGCCGACCTCGGGTCGGCCCCGGCAGGGGTCTGGTCCGCGCTCGCGCAGTGCGAGTCCGGCGGCAACCCCGCGACGAACACCGGTAACGGCTACTACGGCCTCTACCAGTTCTCGCTCCCCACGTGGCGGGCGATGGGCGGCTCCGGCCTCCCGTCGGAGGCCTCGGCGGCCGAGCAGACGCAGCGTGCCCAGGCGCTCCAGGCCCGTTCGGGCTGGGGCCAGTGGCCCGCGTGCGCGCGCAAGCTCGGGCTCCTCTGAGCCTGCACGGCACGCACCCGGCCGCCTGAGGGCGGACCGGTGGACGACGACGAAGGGCGGGGCGCACGGCGTCCCGCCCTTCGTCGTCCCCGGCGAGGGGCGGTCGGCGCCGGGTCGGTAGGCTTGCGTCCCATGAGCGATACCCGAGGCGCCCTGCTGGGTCCGGCCGAGATCCGTGACCTGGCAGGGCGTCTCGGCGTCCGCCCCACCAAGACCCTCGGCCAGAACTTCGTGCACGACGGCGGCACCGTCCGCAAGATCGTGCGCGCGGCGGACGTCCGCCCGGGCGAGCGCGTCGTCGAGGTCGGGCCCGGGCTCGGCTCGCTGACCCTCGGGCTGCTCGAGGCGGGCGCGAGCGTCGTCGCGGTCGAGATCGACCCCGTCCTCGCGCGGCAGCTCCCGGACACGGTCGCGACGCACGTGCCCGACGTCGGCGACCGGCTCGAGGTCGTGGGCGCCGACGCGCTCGAGGTCACGTCGCTGCCCGGCGAGCCGCCCACCGCGCTCGTCGCGAACCTCCCGTACAACGTCGCGGTGCCCGTGCTGCTCACGTTCCTCGAGCGCTTCGACTCGCTCGAGCGCGTGCTCGTCATGGTGCAGGCGGAGGTCGCGGACCGGCTCGCCGCGCCCCCCGGGTCGCGCACGTACGGCGTGCCGTCGGTCAAGGCCGCCTGGTACGCCGACGCGCGGCGCGCGGGCACGATCGGGCGCTCCGTGTTCTGGCCCGTCCCCAACGTCGACTCGGCCCTCGTCGCGCTCGACCGCCGCGAGCCGCCCGCCACCGCCGCGACCCGCGAGCAGGTCTTCGCCGTCGTGGACGCCGCGTTCGCGCAGCGCCGCAAGATGCTGCGCTCGGCGCTGTCCGGCCTCGCCGGCTCGGCGAGCGTCGCGGCCGAGGTGCTGGAGGCCGCGGACGTCGACCCGCAGGCGCGCGGCGAGGTGCTCGACGTCGCGGCCTTCGCGCGCGTCGCCGAGCAGCTCGTCCGTCGCGTCGGACTCGCCGACCGTCCGGCGCGCGGCGCCGCCCCCGCCGCGGGGCGGCCCACCGGCCGACCTGGCACAGTGGACGCGTGACACCCCCGCGCCCGCCGAGCATCTCCCTCGCGCCGCCCCCGTCCGTCCGCGTGCGCGCGCCCGGCAAGGTCAACCTCTCGCTGCGCGTCGGGGCGGTGCAGGACGACGGCTACCACCCGCTCGTGACGATCTTCCAGGCCGTCGGGCTCAGCGAGGACGTCGTCGCGCACCAGGTGCCGCCCGGCTCCGGGGTCTCGCTCAGCGTCTCGGGCCTCCAGGCGGACGCCGTGCCGACCGACGAGACGAACCTCGCGTGGCGCGCCGCCGTCGCGCTCGCGGAGCACGTGGGGCTCGACCCGGACGTGCGGCTGGAGATCCACAAGGAGGTCCCCGTCGCGGGCGGCATGGCCGGCGGGTCGGCCGACGCCGCCGCCGCGCTCGTCGCGTGCGACGCGCTGTGGGACGCGGGCGTGCCCCGCGCCGAGCTCGTCGCCCTCGCCGCGGGGCTCGGGGCCGACGTCGCGTTCGGGCTCGTCGGGCACACCGCCGTCGGGACGGGGCGCGGCGACGTGCTCACCCCCGCGATGACGCGCGGGGAGTTCCACTGGGTGTTCGCGGTCCAGGCCGAGGGCCTGTCGACCGCGCAGGTCTACCGCACCTTCGACGAGACCGTGGGCGGCCCCGCCGAGCTGGACCTCGCGGAGGACACCGCGCTCATGCAGGCCCTGCGCGCGGGCGACGCCGTCGGGCTCGGGCAGGTGCTGCGCAACGACCTCCAGGGCCCGGCGCTCGCGCTGCGGCCCGAGCTCCAGCGGACGATCGACGTCGCGACGGAGGCCGGCGCGCTGGGTGCGATCGTGTCCGGCTCCGGCCCGACCGTCGCCGCGCTGGCCCGCAGCCGCCAGCACGCGCTCGCGATCGCGGCCTCGTGGACCGCGAACGACGCGTGCGACACCGTGTGGTGCACCACGGCCCCCGCGGCGGGCGCGCGCGTCGTCGCGCACTGACCACCCGGCCGGCAGCGGGCGCGCCCCCGCGGGTCGTGCGCGTAGGCTCGCCGTCATGGTGGGGGAACGGCTCGGACTGCTCAGCCTGCGGCTCGACGCCGCGTACTGCCTCGTGCTCGGCGTCGTGGTCGCCGCCCTCGCGCCGTCGTGGGCACCCGCGCTGCGGGTGCCGGTACCGGTCCTCGCGGGGCTCGGGGTGGCGGTCGTGGTGTGGGCGGGTGCCGTCGTCTGGATGACCGCGCGGCTGCCGCTGCGCGCCGCCCTGCGCACGGTCATGGTCGCGAACGTCGTGGCCGCCGCTGCCGTCGCCGCGTTCTCGGCGACGACGGCGGGCGTCCTCGTGCTGCTCGCGGTCCTCGCGGTCGCGGCGGACGTCGGGCTGTTCGCGGGCTCCCAGGCGGTCGCGCTGCGCCGGTTGCGCGCCGCGCCGGGCGGCGCGACCTCGCGGCCGCGCGGCCCGGCGGTCTAGCGGTCTCGCAGCCAGGCGGTCTAGCGGTCGAGCAGCCAGGCGGTCTAGCGGTCGCGCAGCCAGGCGAGCTGACGGGCGAAGCGGTAGCCCTGGCCGCCCTCGTGCTCGTTGTAGCGGTAGACGTCGATCGCGCGCTCGGCGTCGGGCGCCGCCCCGGCGGCCGCGCCCCAGCCGTTGTACGCCGCGTAGACGGTGGACGGCGGGCAGACCTGGTCCATGAGCGCGACGGAGAACAGCGCCGGCGCGGTGGCGCGGCGGCCGAGCACCGCCCCGTCGAGGTAGGACAGCGTGCGGAACACGGTCTCCTCCGCGTCGCGGTGGACGGCGAGGTAGCGCGTCAGCTCGCGGTACGGGTCGCGGTCCGTGATCTCGACGGCGCGGCGGTAGTGGCACAGGAACGGGACGTCGGGGAGGGCCGCGACGAGCCCGTCGGCGAGGCCCGCGACGGCGATGGCGATGCCGCCGCCCTGGCTCACGCCGTGCACGGCGACGCGCTCGGGGTCGATGCCGCGCACCGAGCGCACGGCGTCGACCGCGCGCACGCCGTCGGTGAAGACGCGGCGGTAGTAGTGGTCGTGCGGGTCCTCGATGCCGCGCGTGAGGACGCCCGGGACGGCGGGCCCCGACCCGGCAGGGTCGGGCGTGCCGCCGCCGCTGCCCCACTGGCTGCCCTGCCCGCGCGTGTCGACGACGAGGTGCGCGTACCCGGCGTTCGCCCACGCGAGGTGCTCGTGGGGCAGCCCGCGACCGCCGCCGTACCCGAGGAACTCGACGACCGCGGGCAGCGGGGCGCCGTCGCCGGCCGCGGCGGCGCGGGCGGCCTCGGCGGGCCGCACGAGCCACGCCTTGACGGGTTGGCCGGCGAACCCGGGGAACGTCACGTCGTCGACGACGACGAGGTCGAGGCCGGTCTCCACGCGCTCGAGCCGCACCGACCGAGCCAGGTCCCCGCCCGCCTCGCGCGACTCCGCGAGGGTCCGCGCCCAGAAGGCGTCGAGGTCGGCGGGCTCGTCGAGCGCGGGGGCGTAGGTCTCGAGCTCGGGGAGGGGCAGGTCGAAGAGCGGCACGGGGCGATCCTCCGGTCAATACGTCTGATGTCCGACGTTCAGGTGCGGTCGGGACGACTCTAGCGTCGCGGCCCGGCGCACCGTGAGCACGCTAATGATGCGCATCATCCCTTTGACCTTCACCGTGCTCGTCCGGCGACACTGCCACCAGCCCACGTCTCGACGTGGCGCCCGGCGGCGACGACGCCGCCGGCGAGGAACCGACGGAGGTCCCCCTGTGAGAACCCGAGCAGCAGCACCACGCCGCAGACCGCGCGCCGTGGCGACGGCGGTCGCCACCCTGACGGCGGTCCTCGCCGCCGGGGCGGTCGTCCCCGCGACGGCCCTCGCCGCGGGACCGCCGCCCGCGGCCACGGCCGCCACCACGACCGGGGCGACGACCGGAGCGACGACCGACGGCCCGTCCGCGTCCGACCTGCCCGTGTTCGAGTACCGCGGCGTGGTCACCGACAAGGAGTCGATGCTGTACAACCCGACGGACGAGTTCATCTTCCCGAGCGTCTTCCACGCGGGCGCGCACCTCGACGACCCGCTGGGGGAGTGGTACCTCTACTACGCCCCGCACGACTCCCCGGGCGGCATCTCGGTCATGTACGCCGACTCGCTCGAGGGCCCGTGGACGGAGTACACGCACAACCCGATCGTCGCGGACGAGTGGCTGCCGTTCTACGAGCGCGTCTCGCACGTCTCGTCGCCCGACGTCCTGTGGGACGACGCGACGGACCAGGTGCTCCTGTACTTCCACGGCGAGAACTCCACGACGCGCTGGGCGACGTCGCCCGACGGGCTCGCGTTCGACGACTCCGGGGTCGCCGTGACGAACGCCGACAGCGGCGCGGGCACCACGGAGACGTCGTACGCGCGCGTCGTCGAGCACCCGGACCCGTCGTCCGGCTACCGGTTCGCCATGACGTACATGCAGAACCGGACCGACAACATCCGGCGGATCAAGCTGGCCGAGTCGGTCGACGGCAAGACCTGGGTCGTGCGGCCGGACCCGCTCGTCGTGCCCGACGCCGCCACCGGCACCAACGTGTCCGGCGGCAACCTGTGGGAGTGGGAGGGTCAGCTGTACGTGATCTACCACGGCTCCACGGGCATCACGTTCGCCCGCACGCTCGACCCGACGATGACGCAGGTCGGCCCGCGGTGGGAGCTGCACCGCGCGAGCGGCGTGGGCGACGACACGGGCCGGGTCGCAGCCCCGGAGATCGTCACCGACGGCGACGAGACGTACCTCTTCTACGAGTCCGGCGACCGCCTGGGCGCGACGATCGCGTGGGCGCAGCGCGACCCCGACGCCGTGCGGCCCCCCGAGCCGGGCCAGGACCCCGACCCGCTGCGCGAGCGGTGCAGCGGCGCGGCGTCCGACGAGTTCGACGGCACGACGCTCGACCCGGCGCGCTGGACCGTGGTCCGGCCGGGGACGGCCCGGCACGAGCTCGTGGACGGCGCGCTGCGCGTCCCGGCGTACCCGACCGGCGTCGCGGGCGCCGCGCTGCCGCTCCAGGCCGTGCCCGCCGGGCCGTGGGAGGTCACGACGGCCGTCTCCGTGTCCCCGACGGAGCGGTTCCAGCAGGGCGGTCTCCTGCTGTACCGCGACGACGCGAACTACGCGAAGCTCGACCTGGTGCACGGGTCGCTCGGCCCGCGGGTCGAGTTCATCTGGCGCCAGAACGGTACGGACCGCAACACCGGCTTCGACTCGGTCGTCCCGCCTGCGGGCCTCGGCGACACCTTCTGGCTGCGCCTGACGAGCGACGGGACCGCCGTGCAGGCGTCGGTGTCGGTCGACGGCGTCGAGTTCGCGCCGTGGGGCCGCACGGTCGACGTGGCGGCGCTCCGGGCGACCGGCGTCGGTCCGTTCGCGATGCGCGGCTCGGCGACGCCGCCGGAGATCGTCGCGTCCTTCGACTGGTTCCGCTGGACGCCGACCGCCCAGGAGGCGGCGGCGTGCGACGACGACGAGCCCGCCGTCGAGGTCGAGGCCGTCACGCGGTGCCTCGCGGGCCGCGCGTACGTGGCCGTGACGGCGCGCCCGGTGGGCGACGACGCGGTGGCGGTCCGGCTCGCGACGCCGTTCGGCGAGCGCACCGTGGCCGACGTCGCGCCGGGGCGCAGCGCGTACCAGTCGTTCGCGACG
>ERZ1464605.168-NODE-168-length-9528-cov-80.767444_pt1 | contig 9528 bp, 9 predicted proteins | sample MGYA00563997_ERZ1464605 | MGnify/ENA primary metagenome ERZ1464605 (study PRJEB39283, sample SAMN07833280) | human skin metagenome | isolation source: Scalp | host: Homo sapiens | place: India: Bengaluru | collected 2015-03-12 ...
TCTACGCGATCTGCATCATCCCGTTCACCGTGACGATCCTGGCTATCTGGCTCGGCCAGATCCTCGGACCCGCTAAAGCCAGCAGCCGACGACGCATCGGTGCGATTGTCGTCGGGACGGTTATGGCTCTGGTCGCCGCCGACTTTGCCTTCATCTATCCGATCCTCACCGACGGTCTCATGACCCGAAAGGCATGGCTAGCAAGAATGTGGTTCCACTCCTGGATCTAAGCTCCGTCGGAGGCCTGGGCGGACATGCCCGCCCGACCGATACGCTGAGACTCCGGAAGGGAGCCAACCCCGGAAGGACGCGCATGATCTGGAAACTGCACAATCGCGGTGTACTAGAACCGGGTGAGGTGGTGGCTCCCGACGAGAGACTCGGGTGGGGCCGCACCATCGGGCTAGGAGCCCAGCACGTGGTAGCCATGTTTGGGGCGACTTTCGTCTTCCCCGTTCTCATGGGTCTCAACCCGCAGTTGGCGGTCATGATGTCGGGTGTGGCAACCCTGGTGTTCATCTTCGTCACTCAGCATGAAGTGCCGTCTTATCTCGGCTCGTCGGCCGCGTTTCCTGGAGTAGCGACCGCGATCTACGCCTCGGGCGGTAAACCCAATGACGTCTCAGGCGCCCTACTGTGTGTCGGCCTGACCCTACTTATTTGCGGCATCATCATCCAGGCCGCCGGATCTCGGGTAGTCCATAAGGTTTTGCCACCGACGGTGACCGGCGCGGTCGTTATGCTCATCGGGTTCAACCTCGCCCCGGTCGTCGCCAAAACGTACTGGCCTACCGATCAGTGGACGGCGCTAATCGTCATGTTGCTCGTCATTGCGCTGTCGGTAGGACCGCGTGGCTTCGTGTCCCGGATCGCTATCTTTCTGGCTCTGGTTATCGGCTATCTGCTGTCGTGGATCGAAGATCTCGTATTTGGCCCACTGCACCACTCCGATGGCAGCGCTGCCCCGCGGGTGGACTGGTCGGCGGTCCACAGCTCCGCGTGGATCGGCCTGCCTCCGGCGACGAACCTGGACAACTGGCAATACCTGCCTCAGGTTCACAACGGATCTCACTACGCATCAACCAATGTCGTCGGATTTCACTTGCCGGCCTTCCACGTAGCCTTCATCTTGCTAGCTTTGCCGGTGGTCATCGCCCTCATCGCTGAGAACACCGGCCATGTCAAAGCGGTCGCTGAAATGACCGGTAAGAACCTTGACCACCAGGTCGGACGGGCGGTGGCTGCCGATGGTGCGACTTCAATGCTGGCGACCTTCCTGGGTGCCGGCCCGACGACCACCTACTCGGAGAACATCGGCGTCATGGCCGCCACGAGGGTGTACTCGACGGCTGCCTATGTGGTAGCCGCAGTCGTGGCGATCCTGTTCGGTTTCTCCCCTAAGTTTGGCGCCGTTATCTCGGCGACCCCCGGCGGAGTCCTGGGTGGCATCACCGTGGTCCTCTACGGGATGATCGGTCTGCTCGGGGCGAAGATTTGGAAGGAGAATGAGGTCGATTTCGGCAACCCGGTGAACCTCGTCCCGGTGGCCGCTGGGATCATCATCGGTGTCGGCGATGTGTCACTGAAGTTCAGCAAGTCCTTCACTTTGGGTGGCATCGCTCTAGGCACCATCGTCACCGTCGGTGTCTATCATCTAGCTAAGTGGCTGGCCCCACATGAACTATCTGACGCGGCAGGTGGCACCAACATCATCCTTGACGCCCCGGGAATGTATGTCGATGATGACACCCCCAGTAATCGCGATCACGACGGGGGCGACCAACGCCGTACGCAGTAGGCTTGCCGCGCAAATGTTCGGAGGAGGCGATCAATGTCAGGAACATTCCAGCCCAGAAACACTGCGTCAACGAGCGCGAGAACCCATGGCGGAACTTCACCAGTGGCGACCGGACCGATCGCCGACACCAAACCAGGCGTCATCGACATTAAGTGGTTCGAGCAGGGAGTCCCAGCTCATCCGGAGCATCGACCTGACATCGAAACCACTCTGTCATGGTTGGACGGCCATCCGGAACGTCTAGGAATCATCGTCGAACAGAGCCCCAACCGCACCCAGATCAAGCGGTTAGTTGATCTCATGAACCTCGACCCGCTGCTGGCTGAAGACCTCGCCGAAGGCCATCAACGACCCAAACTGGAGCGCCATGGCGAGGCCCTGTTCCTGGTGCTGCATCCGCCGTTCTACATCGATTCGATCGAGGACGTCGCCTTTGTTGAGGCCGAAGTCATTAAGCAGCGCAATTGCGTCGTCGTCATCATGCAGCGCATACCCGACGAGTTGTCGAGCCTAAGGTGGACCCCTCGTCTGCCGAAAGATGAGGAGCTACTGCGTCACGGCCCTGAATCGGTGCTATACACGATCCTTGACGGCGTGGTCGATCAGACGTTCCCCGTCATCAGCGGCATCCAGTTCGATATCGAGCAGATCGAGAGGCAAGTGTTCAGCGGGGACTCGGCAGCCCCGGAACGCATCTACCGCCTGTCCCGGGAAGCCATCGACCTACAACACGCCACCAACCCACTCATCCCGGTCATCGCCGCGCTTAGGGCTGGATCGGCCAAACACCAAGTTCCCCCAGAACTGCAGGCCTACCTGGCCGACGTCGCCGACCACTTAGCTCGGATTTCCTCACAAATCACTGACATTCGAGAGCTACTCACCCAGATCCTCACCGTCAACGCAACCCTTGTCGACCAACGCTCCAACGAAGATCTCAAGATCATTTCGGGATGGGCAGCCATCCTCGTCGTCCCCACCCTTATAGGGTCGATCTATGGCATGAACTTCGACAATATGCCAGAGCTACACTGGAAGTTCGGCTACCTCTACTGCATACTCTCTATGGTGGCCAGCAGCGGAATTCTCTACTTCATATTCCGCAAAAACAATTGGTTATAACACGCTCCGATACCGGTTCACGGTATCGTCCTGTTCTCGGGAGAATGGCATACCCTGACACGGAATACGCTAAGACCACCCGGTCATCAGGACGTGTCGCGTTTTCTTCACCGGCCTCGGCAAAACACAAGCAGCAACGCTGGACGTCAGAGTCACCAGCCCAGCCTCTACGACAACGACCTATGATGGGAAAGGTTTCCGCGGGAGCCGCACGAAACAGGATGCGGCTGAGAGGGCATATTCGCCGACCGCTTTCACCTGATGCGGGTCATGCCGCCGGAGGGAGGACATGCTGTGGGCACTGCTGCCACACGACGAGAGTTCGCTGGATCCACTGTCGTGGGTCACGTCGATACGAAGAGCCACAATCACGCCGCCGAGACTTCGACTATTCCACCGTCGGAGCGTGGTCGTCCCTCCTCGGTAGTCATCGCCGGAGCCGGAATTATCGGTCTGACGACGGCCTGGCGACTGCGTCGTCGCGGGATAGAGGTCACCGTCTTGGACGACGCCCCAGTCTCCGGGGCCAGTTTCGCTGCTGCCAGGATGCTCGCCCCGGTCTCCGAGGTCGTCTGGGATCAGCCGACCCTCTACCCCCTCATGGTGGAATCGGGCCGGATCTATCGCGACTTCGCTGCCGCCATAGCCCACGACGTTGGCCACGACATCGGGTATCTGGAAAGCTCCACCTTCGTCTGCGCTGGAGATTCCGCCGACCGCCAGACCCTCAATGAACTGCTCGAACTGCAGCACCGGATGGGCATGACAGTCAACCGAATCAGTGTGTCCCAGGCACGGGCGGAACCCGCGCTGGGCCCAGGATGCGTCGGGGTCGTCGACATCCCCGGCGACCATCAAGTTGATCCCCGACGGCTGTGCGGCGCCATTCTCGAATTCCTTGGCGACCGAGTCGTACCCACCCGAGCCAGTGAGGTTCTCTTCAATGAGGATCATCGCGCGATCGGCCTGCGTGGTGCCAACGGCAAAAGCTACCGTGCCGATCACGTCGTACTCGCCGCTGGGGTGGACACCGGTGCGATCACCGGCATTCCGCAGGCCCTCACTGATCTACTGCGCCCGGTACGAGGTGAGGTGTTGCGACTCCGCGTCCCCGAAGCCCTGCGGCCATTGGTAACAAGAACCATCCGCGGCGTCGTTCAGGGCAATGCCGTCTACATCGTCCCGCGCGCCGACGGCACCATCGTCCTAGGCGCGACAACCCGAGAAGACGACATGGTCGGAGTGCGTGCGGAGGGTGTTCACCAGTTGCTGCGCGACGCCCACCGTTTGGTACCCGGAATCCTCGACTGCGAAATCTACGAGATGACTGCCAAGGCCCGTCCCGGTTCCCCCGACGACGTACCCATGGTTGGACGGGTAGGCGATGGGCTCACTGTCTCAATGGGGTACTTCCGGCACGGCATTCTCCTGGCTGCGATCGGCTCGAGGATTGGCGCAGATATCGTCTGCGGCACCGAAAAGGACAACAATCCGGCATTGCTAGCGGCCGTCAATCCATTCCGATTCGGCAACCGGTAAATAGCCATGATGACAGCGAACAATGGTGAGACGACTGGCCACTACCCCACGACGACGGTCAACGGGGAGCCGTACGATCCCAGCGGTAATGAGACGATTCTCGACCTCGTTAGTGCCCGTATCGGCAAGACGTTGAGAGCCGACGGGAGAACCGTCGATGGCTCGCCCCTGGGGATTGCGGTGGCCATAAATGGGGCCGTGATACGTCGCGCACAGTGGGCGGCAACCCCGGTGCGAGGAGTCATCGACGTCGTGACGGCGGTACAAGGCGGATGATGACGGAAGAAACAGACGTGGCGAACGTGAAGGAGACGATAGTGAGCTGTGACGGAAAGGCGGCGACGTCTTCCGACGAACCGCTGCGCATAGGTGGTCTCAAGCTCACATCACGACTCATCATGGGCACCGGTGGTAGCACGAGCATGGACACCCTCGAGCGAGCACTGGTTGCCTCGGGGACTCAACTTACGACCGTGGCTATGCGTCGATTCGCCGCCGGGCCTCGTCAATCGGTGTTCGAGATCCTGCAACGGCACCGGATCACCGCCCTACCGAACACGGCCGGCTGCTACACGGCACGAGACGCTATTCTCACCGCGAATCTGGCCAGGGAAGCCCTGGATACCAACCTCGTCAAACTCGAGGTCATCGCTGATGAGGACACCCTGCTGCCCGACCCCGTTGAGCTCGTGAACGCCGCCGAACAACTCGTGGCCAATGATTTCGTCGTGTTGGCCTATACCAATGACGATCCAGCAATAGCTAAGCGTCTGGAAGATCTCGGTTGCGCTGCGGTGATGCCGGCCGGAGCCCCGATCGGTACCGGGCTAGGAATCCTTAACCCGCACAATATCGAGTTGATTGTCGACCGGGCGAACGTCCCCGTCATCCTGGACGCCGGGATCGGCACGGCCTCGGAGGCCACCTTGGCCATGGAACTGGGGTGCGACGCGGTACTCCTGGCGTCCGCCGTGACCCGCGCTCACAATCCGGTGGGCATGGCCCAGGCGATGAAGATGGCTGTGGCGGCTGGACGGGTGGCTCGTACATCGGGACGCATCCCACGTCGGCGTCTAGCGCAGGCCAGCTCGCCGTTCGACGGGATCATCACTGAGCGAGTCCGTGGTCCGAGGGAGAACGACAGCCTGTGAGCGCTCCAAACCCGATGGACGACGCGGTATCTCGTGCTATCAACGGCCACGATGCCGTAGAAGACCTGGGCCCGACGGCGTCGCTAATCAACCGTGACCTGATCCGATACGCCCGCCACATCGTCTTGCCTGGATTCGGTCAGGAGGCTCAACGCCGACTACGAGATAGTCGGGTACTTGTCGTCGGGGCTGGGGGCCTCGGCTCCCCGGTACTGCTATACCTGTCCGCCGCCGGGGTTGGCCACCTCACGATCCTTGATGACGACGTCGTTGACGAGTCCAACTTGCAGCGGCAAGTGATCCACCGTCAGGCCGACGTGGGACGGCCCAAGGCCCTCAGCGCCAAAGATGCGGTGCAGCGACTCAATCCGTATCTGGTGGCGGAAGCCATCGTCGCCCGGCTGGGAACTGACAATGCGCTCAACCTAGTCAAGGATCATGACCTCATCCTCGACTGCACGGACAACTTCACCACCCGTTACCTAGCCTCCGATGCTGCCGAGATCACCGGAACCCCGCTGGTCTGGGGAACGATTCTGCAGTACCAAGGTCAGCTATCAGTTTTCTGGCCCGATCGCGGGCCCATGCTACGCGATTTGTTCCCCGAGGTTCCCGCCGCTGATTCCGTGCCGTCGGCCGTTGTTGGAGGCACATTCGGCCCGGTCGTCGGTCAAGTGGGATCGATGATGACCACCGAGGCCGTGAAGGTGCTTACTGGGATCGGTACGCCGGCCGTGGGAAAACTCGTCGTCGTCGACGCTCTCGGCGTCGGTACCCGCACCCTCAGCTTCGCCGCAGACCCGGACCGTGCTTCAGTGACGCAGCTGCCCGAAGCTGAGTGAAGGTGGAGGAATTCTCGGGTGATGTCGCTGATTGATTTTTTGAATCCGGGGGCGTCGCCTCGGAGATGTTTGAGGCGTCTGTTGGTGACCTCAGTGGGGCCGTTAGGAAGTGGCTGTCGTACCTATTGAGGTCGTTTCAGCTTCATCAAGATGGCCAGGATGCTGCTAGCGAGCAGGGTGATCTTGTTACAGGATTCTGTTTGTCTGCTGGCCATCGTGAGCAGCGGTCGGCAGCGACGATCTATTAATACACCGCCCACGTCATGTCGACCTTGGCATGCGCATCATGGGAGAGGACTCTCCACAGGGTTTGGGACTACCGGTCGGTGAGGGGCCTCAGTGCCAGTGCACAGTGTTCCGTAAACTGCAATAAGCATAGGCTGAAGATCGCTACGACTTTTCACACGATACGGTAAGTTGTGAATGACGTATCGTATATCGGGAGGTCTCAACGTGGAATCCTATTCGACGAATATACCTGGGCTAAGGACCAAGGCAAGTCGCCGTGAATTCATGAAATGGTCCACCGTGGTCGGCGGGACAGAGCGCCTTCGCCCAACTCATGAACACATGGGGAGGTTACCTCGACCATTATGGTAACTACTCAACCACCGAGATAACTCAGGCCTACCCGTATTTCTACGAATCATGGGTCGGAGGTAACTCATTTGATGACGCAAAAACTCCAAACTCCAGGTCATGTTTGGCAACAACCCTGCGAAAACACGCATGTCAGGCGGCGGCCAAGTGTTCGTTTCCCAGCAGACACGCAAGGCCTCGGGTGTACGCACGATAGTTATCGAATCGGCATATGAACGCCAATCAACTAAGGCCACTGCACACATGATTACAAGCAGCTCCGCTTGCCCATGAAAGTTTAGTCCCGTGTCTGGCCCCACTGCTCGGCGACCTGCATCAATTTCTTCACCAACTGCAGGGTATCGCCACCCTGTGCCGTGGCAATACCGACCAGGAATGCCGTCAGCGGAGCTCCCGGACGGGACGGTCCGTGCGAGATAACTGAGACCATGTCAAGCAAAGGCTGCTCAACATCGGTCAGAACGGATGGATCGACGTCCACCTCTCTTGCGGCGATCTCCAACCAATCACGCATCCGGGCCATCTTCTCAGGGCTGTCGTCATGATGCGACATGGCTACCTCCTCGCTTCTCAGGGTTGTCATAGGCTGCTGACCACCTGTTGGTCGTCACAACACCCACGTTTAAAACACCCTACGACCCAGCGGACCGAAGGGACGCCTGCACGTGCGGTTCGCCGCACTCAGTAAATGCAGTGTGCGCTAATTCGCTAGTCATGAACGTCAGTGACCTCCTCCGGCAAGCTGCCTGAAGATGTGTTCGAGCATCGGCCCAATCACAGTGAGGGTGTCGCGCACTCCGCCAGTGGAGCCGGGCGCATTGACGATGAGAGCCGCTTGGTCACCCCGTGAGGTCACACCTACCAGACCACGCGATAGTCCTGCCAGAGCGGAGCTACGCGCACCGAGGGCTCGGACCTGCTCGGCCAGCCCGTCTAGACGGGCCACCAACAACGGCTCGGTGGCTTCCGGGGTAAGGTCACGCGGCGAGATCCCCGTTCCACCGGTAGTGACGACAAGCCGACATCCATTCTCTAGTGCATCCCTCAAAGCACTACCCACCGAGTCGATCCCGTCAGGTACGACAGTCACCGGATCGACCTTGAGCCAGCTGTATCCCAGCTCAGCAAGCAATGACGCAGCCAAGGGCCCAGAGCGGTCCAGCGCCGCGCCAGCGGCACAACGATCTGAGACAGTGATGATGCGTGCCCTGATCTCATCCACACAATCGATCTTATCGAGATCCGATCAGCGCTCCCGCCGACCCGTACTCGGCATAAGCCACTAAGAGTGCGCCTCTAGAGGGGCAGGAGTCCGCCCTCTCGCAAGACTTACGGAAAACCGAGCGATGCGGGACCACACATGCTCCACAACGCGCTTTTTAAAGCAGCGCCCCGACTAACTCTGTGCTCCTGCGACACGGAGTGTCTCGCTGTCATAGTAATGACCACGGTAACTGCGTGGAGAGGATGTCTCATCATGGGCGCAGGGTTTCCGAAAAACACGTACGCTTCGGAGAATCAATCGCCGATGTGACGCAACCACCACTCCACATCGCCCGGAGTGTCAAGATCACGACAAGCCTCTGGCTCCACTGGAAGGTCGAGCAAGCATAAGCCACCGAGCACGCTGTGTACCGAGCGGTTCACGACCGTGTCAGCAGCGGCAATCGAGGCTTCTAAGGGTACTCGCCGATACAACCCTTGCAGGAGCTGACGATGAGGCTTCGGTACTCCCCCAAATGTGACGGCCCCAGCGAAATGGTTCAACGGATCATCCTCTAGCGCTTCGCGCAACTGACGAATTGACCTGCCAATCCCCGGAGAGTCCACCGCGCAAACGAGCACCAAATCATCCGGTTGAGCGGGAGGCAAAGCCTGCAGCCCGGCTCTGATTCCAGCCAACGGCCCAGACCCAGGCGGGTCCTCCATTGTACGTATCACTGACCATGGCACCTCCACTGATTCGCGAGCAACGACCACGTTGCTACCTTCCAGCCCTTCACGGGCGCCATCCACCGCGTCCAACACGACATCAAGTAGACGACGTGTCCCCACACGCAGATTCGCCTTCGCCACCCCACCCAATCGATGAGCACATCCACCAGCGAGGATGACGGCGTCCAAACGACGATTGGTCATGTCATGATCATGCCGCATACCGATCCATAACAAGCCACCCGCCACAGACTTCACCAAGGTTTCCGACCAATATGACCATCCAACACACCTTAGCGTGCCGACGATACGCCCCGCCAGAAATAGCAAACCACGCGATGCCGCCACGCCGGCGTTAGGGCACAAGGCAAGGCAGCCTTCACGCTGATGATTTTTTCTGATAATATCCGTGTTAATTACACGATCCCACGCGGAGACTATTGTGAGCACAAGCCCTTCCCACCATCTCATCGAGAACTGGGATCTCGAGGAAAACTGGGATTCCGGTATCGCATGGCGAACTTTGACCATTTCGACGTTC
>ERZ1464605.176-NODE-176-length-9306-cov-95.407091_pt1 | contig 9306 bp, 7 predicted proteins | sample MGYA00563997_ERZ1464605 | MGnify/ENA primary metagenome ERZ1464605 (study PRJEB39283, sample SAMN07833280) | human skin metagenome | isolation source: Scalp | host: Homo sapiens | place: India: Bengaluru | collected 2015-03-12 ...
CCGGTACCCCATTCCGGCATCAGTGATGAGATACCGCGGCCTACTCGGCTCGGGCTCCAGCTTCTTGCGCAACTGGGAAATGTAGAGCCTCAGGTAGCCGGTGTCGGTGACGTGCTCGGAGCCCCAGACCTGACTCAGCATGGTCTGACGAGTCACCAGCCGACCCTCATTACGGATGAGCAGCTCCAGCACCCGCCACTCGGTCGGCGTCAGCCTGACATTGACCCCGTCACGGGTCACGGTGTGCGCAGCCAGATCCACCCACACCGACCCGAAAGCGACGATTGGTTCCTCATCTACCTCGTCCTGGCCAATACGCCTTGTCAACACGCGGATACGGGCAAGCAACTCATCCATCGAGAATGGTTTGGTGACGTAGTCGTCAGCCCCAGCGTCAAGGGCTTCCACCTTCTCGGCCGACCCGGATCGTCCCGAGATCACCAGGATCGGCGCCGACGACCAGCCGCGCACCGCCTCAATGACTTGTACTCCGTCCAGACGCGGCATCCCCAGATCCAGCAAAATGATGTCCGGTTTGTGATCGATGGCCATCTCCAAGGCGTGCTGCCCATCACGCGCCAACAAGACCTCGTATCCCCTGGCGCCCAAAGTGATCCGCAAGGCTCGCAAAAATTGCGGGTCGTCATCAGCGATAAGAATTCTCATTGAACACTTGCCTCCTCAACCCCTACCCGGGGCAAGCTGATCACCATCGTCAGTCCCCCGCCGGGAGTGTCCTCCAAGGCCAGGGTGCCGTCCATTCCCTCGACGAACCCCTTCGACAGCGCCAGGCCAAGCCCCAGCCCGACGCTGGAATCCGTATCACCCAGCCGCTGGAAAGGCACCATGACATCATCGCGACGGTCCTCCGGAATCCCCGGACCGTGATCGATGACTCGAATCTCCACCTGGTTGGCGAAGCTACTCTCCGCCAACCGCACCCGGCTGCCCGCCGGCTCGTAACGCAGCGCATTCGACAACAGGTTGACGACAACTCGCTGCAGCAAGGCTGGGTCGGCGACCATCTCGGGAACGTCAGAACCCAGGTCGATCTCGACGTCGGCCGGCCCCAGGGACAACTCGTCCAACGCCGGCATGATGACCTCAGCCGGGTCTACCGGCATCACCGAGACCCCCAGCACCCCCGACTGCAACCGGGAGACGTCGAGAAGGTCGGTGACCAAATTCGCCAACTGCGACAACGCTTCATCAGCGGTTTCCAACAAATCGGCACGATCCTGGTCAGAAAGCTTCGACCACTCGCTGCGCAGCCCAGACACAGCGGCGGTGGCAGCCGCCAGGGGGCGGCGCAGGTCGTGACCGACCGCTGACAACAACGCCGTGCGCACCCGGTCGGTGGCCGCTAACGGCTCCACCGCCTTCGCCGTCTCCTCCAGCTGACGCTGCTCCAAGGCTGTCCCCAACTGGGCGGCGATGACCGACATCAGCCGACGCTCCGAGGCGTCCGGCTCCGGGCCGTGGAATTCCACCACGGTATGGTCGTCGATGCGATGCTCCGTGACTTGATCACTCGTTGTACCCCAATTTGCCACAACCTTTCCGTCGGTCATCAATCGCGCCCCAGATAGCCCGAAAGCCTCAGTCGCCCTGGATAACAACGACTCAACGGCGTCTTCGCCGCGCAGCACCAAACCGGCCACCGACTGCAACAGTCCCGACTCAGCGGCGGTGCGTCGAGCCACCCGGGTCTTACGGGCAGCGCGATCGACAACAACACTCACCAGGGCCGCGGTGAGCAGGTACAGCAACAGTGCCACCAGGTGTAACGGTTCGTTGACGGTGACGGTGTAGAAAGGTTTAGTGAAAAAGTAGTCCAGCGCAAAACCCGAGGCCAGAGCCGCAATGAGCGACGGAAATGCCCCACCTACCAAGGCCACCACGACGGCCAGCAACTCGTAAGCCAGCACATCGGTCGTCAGCGCCTCCGGGCTACGCGACGACACCAACAGCCACGTCAAGAGTGGCCCGAACACCGCCAGCACAGCGAAACCAGCGATCCGACGCCGCGTCGACAACGCCCCACCCATCCGCGGCAAACGCAGCGCCTTCGCCTGGGCGTCATGACTGACGATATGAACGTCGATAGCACCGGAGGCCCGGATGATGTCAGCCTCGACGTCGTGTCCGGTCAACAGCCGCGAGAGTTTGCCACGCCGACTAGCCCCGATGACGAGCTGGGTGGCGTTGACCGACTTCGCGAACTCGATGAGAGTCTCGGGGATGTCATCGCCAACGAGCTGGTGGAAGGACCCTCCTAGCTTGTCCACCAACCCTCGTTGCCGGGCTAGTTCCCCCGGATGCGGGGAGCGCAGCCCGTCCTCGGTGGTGACGTGCACCGCCAGCAACTCTCCGCCACCGGCTCGAACCGCGATCCGGGCACCGCGTCGCAACAGGGTTTCGCCCTCCCGACCCCCTGTCAGGGCGACGACTACCCGTTCACGGGCTTCCCAACGGGAGTCGATACCGTGCTCGCTACGGTAGTCGGCCAGCGCGTGATCGACCTCGTCGGCCACCCACAACAAGGCCAACTCACGCAGGGCGGTGAGATTGCCGAGCCGGAAGTAGTTTGACAAGGCCGCGTCGATCCGCTCGGCCGGATACACCTTGCCGCTCGACAACCGGTCGCGCAGGGCCTGCGGGGCGAGGTCGACGACCTCCACCTGGCTGGCCCTGCGCAGCACGGTGTCTGGGACAGTCTCGCGCTGTGGTACCCCAGTGATTTGCTCAACGACGTCGTTGAGGGACTCGATGTGCTGGATGTTGACCGTCGAGATGACGTCGATCCCGGCCTCCAGAAGCTCCTCAACGTCCTGCCAACGCTTCTCATTACGGGACCCGGGGGCGTTGGTGTGGGCAAGTTCGTCGACGAGGGCGACGTCAGGGTGCCGGGCCAGCACCTCGTCAAGATCCATCTCCGGTAGTTCGATGCCACGGCGCTCGACGTAGTGCCGCGGGACGACCTCCAATCCCTCGGTCATCGCCGCAGTAGCTGCCCGGCCGTGAGTCTCAACAACGGCGATAACGACATCAGACCCCCCGGCGCGCAGGTGCTTGCCCTCGTCAAGCATGGCGTAGGTCTTGCCGACGCCCGGTGCCGCGCCCAGCAGCACCCGCAACCTTCCCCGAACAGCCACCGCGTCCTCCTAGGCCATGATTACCCGACCGTCAGCACCGTCAGTGCTGGCGATCCAGTTCGGCATTGAGCGTCACGACGTTGACCTTAGTCTCACCGAGGAACCCGAGTTGGCGTCCCGTGGTGTTATCGTCAACGATCCGCCGTACGACGGCCTTGTCGAGATGACGAGCCTTCGCCACCCGAGCGATCTGGATATTGGCGTATTCGGGGCTGATATGTGGGTCCAGACCCGACGACGACGCCGTCACAGCATCAGCGGGTACCCGGTCAGCATCGACGTAGTTGAAGGCCGCCACCTGGCTGCGACGCTCCTTGATGGCCTTCGCCAGGTCCGGGTTTTCCGGGCCCATGTTGGAACCGCCCGAGGACCCGGCATCGTAACCGTCGTCACCGGCAGCCGAGGGACGCGGCTGGAAGTACTTCGGCAACGGCCTTCCACCCTTGTCGGTGAAGGACTGGCCGATGAGGGTCGAGCCGACCACCTTGCCGTTGACCTCCAACTGCGAGCCGTTGGCTTGATGATGGAGCATCAACTGGCCCAGCCCAGTCATAAGGCCGGTGTACACGACGCCGACGATAACAGTAAACAGCAGCATCGAGCGCAACCCGACGAGGACGGTGCGAGTCCTAGAGGAGATGATCATGATGAACTCCGATCAGAAGCCGGGAATGAGACGGATAATCAGGTCGATAAGCCAGATGCCGATGAACGGCGCAACAACACCGCCCAACCCGTAGATGCGCAGGTTCCGTGCGAGGATTTTCGACGCCCCGGCGGGCTTGTATGCCACGCCTTTGAGGGCCAGCGGAACCAAAATAACGATGATGATGGCGTTAAAGATGATCGCCGAGAGCACCGCCGACGCTGGGGAATGCAAACCCATAATATTGAGGGCCGACAGACCCGGGTAGGTCGCCATGAAGATCGCTGGGATGATCGCGAAATACTTGGCAATATCGTTGGCGATCGAGAAGGTCGTCAGGGCACCGCGCGTGATGAGTAGTTGCTTGCCGATTCCGACAATGCTGATGAGCTTCGTCGGGTCGGAGTCAAGGTCCACCATGTTGCCGGCCTCCTTAGCAGCCGAGGTGCCGGTGTTCATCGCGACGCCGACGTCCGCCTGAGCCAGAGCCGGGGCATCGTTGGTGCCGTCACCGGTCATCGCGACCATCCGGCCGCCCTCCTGCTCCTTGCGGATGTAGGCGAGCTTGTCCTCCGGGGTGGCCTCGGCGAGGAAATCGTCCACGCCAGCCTCCTTGGCAATGGCGGCTGCGGTCAGCGGGTTGTCTCCGGTCACCATGACGGTGCGGATACCCATTCGACGCAGCTCAGCAAACCGGTCGGTTAGACCCTCCTTGACGATGTCCTTGAGGTGAACGACGCCGAGCACCTTGCCCGAGTGGTCGGGGGTGCGTACCGCCACGACGAGCGGGGTACCACCGGACTGGGACACCGAGTCGACCCGGCGATCCATGTGCGCCAGCGTGTCGATGTCCATATTGATGTGGGACTCCGTCAGCCAGGCGCGCACAGCAGATCCGGCACCCTTACGGATTTCGGTACCGTCGGGAAGGTCGATGCCCGACATTCTGGTCTGAGCAGTAAAGGGGACGACCTTCCCCTGTTCGCCGCAGGCATCGGGGACAAAGCCCTGCTCGCGGGCCAGGTCGACGATGGAGGTGCCCTCGGGAGTCAGGTCGGCCAGCGAAGACCGGGCGGCCGCGTCGCGAATCTCTTCGTCGCTCACACCCGGCATCGGTATGAACTCGCTGGCACGACGGTTTCCGTAGGTGATGGTGCCAGTCTTGTCGAGCAGAAGAGTCGTAACGTCGCCGGCGGCCTCCACCGCGCGTCCGGACATTGCCAACACGTTGTGCTGCACCAGACGGTCCATACCCGCGATGCCGATGGCCGACAGCAGAGCACCGATCGTCGTCGGGACGAGGCAGACCAGCAGCGCCACCAATACCGTGACGCTCACCGGCCTGGCGGCCAGGGACGCAATCGGGTTGAGAGTCAGGGTGACGAGGACAAAGACAATCGAGAGGCTCGCCAGCAAGATATTGAGGGCAATCTCGTTGGGGGTCTTCTGACGTCCGGACCCCTCAACCAGGGCGATCATGCGGTCGACGAAACTTTGCCCGGGCTTCGAGGTGATTTTGACGACGATACGGTCCGAAAGCACTGTCGTACCACCGGTGACGGCAGAACGGTCGCCGCCGGACTCCCGTACCACGGGGGCTGACTCGCCGGTGATGGCCGATTCGTCGACCGAAGCGATGCCCCAGACGATGTCGCCGTCACCAGGGATCGTCTGGCCCGCCGCCACGACGACGACGTCGCCATACCTGAGCTCCGAGGAGACGACCTCGGTTGTCGTGGTGTGCTCGGCGGACGGATCGTTCCGCTCGTCCCACCCGTCGACGCGAATCGCGCTGGTGGCGGTGCGGGTCTTGCGCAATGTCTCGGCCTGGGCCTTGCCGCGTCCCTCGGCGATCGACTCGGCAAGGTTGGCGAAGATGACGGTCAGCCACAGCCACACCGCAATGGCCGTGGAAAAACCGACGGAAACACCGCCGTCGGTGACACCAGTGAGCAGTTCCAGGCCAGCGATGATGGTTGTCAGGACTGCGCCAATCCACACCAAAAACATAACCGGGTTGCGCCACTGAAAACGCGGATCAAGCTTACGAAGGGCTCCGGGCAGGGCCTGACGCGCCTGAGTCCCGGTGAGACCGCGGGAACGCGAATTCGAAGGGATGACGGTCATGATCAGATCAGTCCTTCGGCCAGCGGTCCGAGCGTGAGGACCGGAAAGAAGACAAGCGCTGTAACGAGGATCGCGGTGAACACGATCAGGGTCGTGAACAACGCATTGTGCGTGGGAAGGGTGCCGGCGGTGACGGGCACTGGTTCACGTTCGACCAAGGCACCCGACAGGGCAAGGATGAGGATGATCGGTACGAAGCGCCCGAGGAGCATGGCCGCACCGAGGGCAGCACACAGCCAGTTCGTCGAGGCGTCCAAACCAGCGAAGGCCGAACCATTGTTGTTGGCGGCTGAGGTGAAGGCGTATACCAGCTCGGACAGCCCGTGCTCGCCCGGGTTGGAGATCGAGGTATTGACACTACTGCGTAGGCCCGGGACAGCCAGGCTCAAGGCCACGCCGCATAGCACCAGGGACGGCATGACGAGGATGTACAAGGCCGACAGTTTCATCTCGCGCGAGCCGATCTTCTTGCCAAGGTATTCCGGCGTACGACCGACCAGCAAGCCGGCGATGAAGACCGCGATGACGGCGATAACGAGCATGCCATAAAGACCGCTCCCCACACCGCCAGGGCTAATCTCGCCGAGCATCATGTTGAGCAGGGTGAACATCCCTCCGATGGCGGTGAAGGAGTCGTGCATCGAGTCGACTGCGCCGGTGGAGGTCATCGTCGTCGAGTTAGCGAAGAGGACCGACTGAGCCAATCCGAAGCGCTGCTCCTTGCCCTCCATCGGGGCTCCCGCGAGGCGTGCGGCAGTACCGTGGCCAGAAAATTCGGCAGCGGCCATGGCACATAGGTTGACGGTGAACAGGACGACCATCGCAGCGAGTATCGCCCTGCCCTGCCGCACATCTTCCACCATCTTCCCGAAGGTGCGAGGCAGCGAGAACGGGATGAGCAGGATGAGGAAGATCTCGAGCATGTTCGTCCACGGTTGCGGATTCTCGAAAGGATGAGACGAGTTACCGTTAAAGAAACCACCACCGTTAGTGCCAAGCTCCTTGATGGCCTCCTGAGAAGCGACGGGGCCGCCCGGGACGACCTGGTTTCCGCCAGCTACACCGGTCACGTGCAGGAACCCGGTGAAATTCTGGATCGCGCCACCAGCGATGAGCAGGAAAGCCGCTACGGCGGCAATCGGCATGAGGATGCGCAACGTGCAGCGGGTGAGATCCACCCAGAAGTTGCCGATGGTGTGCTCACCGTGGCCAACGAATCCGCGAATCAGCGCAACAGCAATCGCGATGCCGGTAGCGGCGGAGACGAAATTCTGCACGCACAGGCCAGCGAGCTGGACGAAGTGCCCGAGGGTCGCCTCCGGTGAGTAGGCCTGCCAATTGGTGTTCGTGACGAAAGAGATCGCGGTGTTGAAGGAGACCGCCGGATTTACTGATCCCTTCCCCAGGGACCATGGCAGCCACGGCTGGAGACGTTGCAGAGCGTAGAGGAGGACGACTCCGCAGAAACTGAAAGCCAGTACTGCGCGAGCATAAGACTTCCACGTCTGACCGGCACGGGGATTGACCCCCATGACGCGGTAGCACCAGGTCTCGACCCTCGTGTCCTTGTCAGAGGTGAACACACGGGCCATGTAGGTACCCAGGTGATGTTGGGCGATACCGAGCGCGATGGCGAGCAGAGTCAGACCCGCCAGGAAACAGATCCACATCATTAGAAACGCTCCGGGCGGATAAGGGCAATCACGAGATACACAACGGCGGCGATACCGAGGATGGCAGCCACCAGATTAAGGATGGTCATAGCGCATCGACCCCCTTCACGCACAGGGCGAGCAGGATGAACAAGGCGATGACACCGAGCAGCCAGATGACGTCGAGCATGACAGGCTCCTTGACGACGACCCGGGGTTTCCGGGGTGCCGGTTGTGGCACCACCACCCATCGAAACCGCGTGACCCGGCCGTTGTCGCGCTTCCCTACGGATCCCATATGGGGGTGTGCGGGATCCTGACGTTTTCCTAACACTCCCAGTTCGAAACGGTTCTGGGAGCACTAGTCACCCCGGCGACCCCCATCACACAGGTTCCACGTACCACCACCCCTCCTTGGCCTCATCATCATTACGACCCTCCTCGCCACATCACCCTCTTCCCGCCATGGACCCGTCACCACGGTGCCCCTTCACCTCCTCCACCCTGAGTGTGGTGATTGGGGTGGTGGCTGCCCGTGGTGCCATCTCACGTGGCTGGGATGCGAGTAGGTGACGACTTATCCACAGCCAGTACGGCTGATCTGGGCCGGGTTGTCCACAGGTTCAAAAAACGTGGTGCATCCGCGGGCCTGTGTCGATAACTGTGGACATGAGGGAAAACTTTGAACTAGAGCTGCGCAGCAACGGCGGGGTGGCGCGCATTGTCCGTGACAGCCCATTGCGAGGCCAGGCTGACCGGTCCGTCGCCCGGGGCGATACGGTACGCATCCTGCCGGGAGTGGTGGCCGCCACCGGCGCTGCCCGCCACGTCACTACGGTAATCCAAGCACTGAAGTTGTGGCACCGCGACGCGACGCTGGTCGGCATGGCCGCCTTGGTGTTGCTCGGATTGAAGAATCCGGTCACTCAGCGCCGCTGGGACTACACCGGCATCCAAGCCATCGAGGCGTTCTCGCCCACTCGCCGTCTGAGGCGACCCCGTATCTGGGTGCATCGCTGGCACGTGCCCCACCATTTCACCATCGAAGAAGAAGGAATACGAGTCGCGATCCCAGAGGTATCGGTGATCATCCTGGCAATCCAGGGACAGTGGGACTGGGTGTGCCAGGCTCTGCGCCAACACCTAGTGACCCCGGCCTCATGCCGGACGGCCCGTAAAGCCCTCACCGGCCGGTACTCGAAGGCCGAAGTCGACCGTGCGCTAGCCGACATCGACCTAAACCCTTGGTCGATCCCGGAGCTGGAATTAGCACGAATCCTCCGGGCAACCGGGATCACTGGTCACAAGCCGAACCACCAAGTGTGGGTTGGTGAGGGGAATTATCGCTATGTCCTGGATCAAGCGTTCCAGGCTGAGAGGCTGGGCGTGGAAATGGAAGGCCGCTCGGTCCACGGCACCCCGGAAGGGTACGAGGCGATGATGGTGCGTTCGGCCCATCTGGAGCAGGCTGGGTGGAGGATCCTGCACACCACCCCGACGATGCTGCGGCGCGATCCGAAGTTCGTGCTGGACTGGATTATCAATCACTTGCACAAACGCCACCGCCCCAAGACCACGCTCACCAACCAGGTCCTGCGCCAGATCATGAATGGCGCCGTACCGGCGTAAACCTTGCTGACTTCTCTAGCTAGACGGCAGGTGATTGTGTCCGGTTGTGGAAATCAGGGTTACGAACCCACGGTCTGCAACCCCACCAGGCATCCCC
>ERZ1464605.183-NODE-183-length-9173-cov-99.570630_pt1 | contig 9173 bp, 8 predicted proteins | sample MGYA00563997_ERZ1464605 | MGnify/ENA primary metagenome ERZ1464605 (study PRJEB39283, sample SAMN07833280) | human skin metagenome | isolation source: Scalp | host: Homo sapiens | place: India: Bengaluru | collected 2015-03-12 ...
GTTCCTTCAAATTCGACTTCGAGGTTGTCGAGAACCTTACGGATGACGCGGATCACCTGGTTGGGATCTTCCAGGGCGTGCACGTTGATGTCAGTAAACGAGGTCGTCCAGCCTTGAGTGACATTGCCCACCTTGGTGATCTCACCGTTGCGTAGATACCAGGCTGCGCCATTCCAATCCCGGATCCGCGTCACACGTAGGCCGACATCTTCAACGAGCCCCTCCACTTCATTGATTTTCACCGCGTCACCGACGCCGTACTGGTCCTCGAAGATGATGAAAAGTCCCGCCAGGACGTCTTTGACGAGCGTCTGTGCACCAAAGGCTAGCGCCACGCCAACAATTCCGGCGGAGGTGAGGATGGGGGTGATCTTGAAGCCAATGGTGCTGAATCCCGAAAGTAGGGCGACGATGATGATGATCGTCACACCGACATTCGAAAGAAGTCCGCCAACAGTTGCGGTGCGCTGTTTTTGTCGATCGATGCTCGCGCCGGTCGCCTCTGCGAGGATGCGACGTGTGCGGCCTGGCATCGTCGCTTCGCGTTTCTCGGAACGCGACACCATGAGATGAATCGTCCAATCAACGCCCTTGCGGAGCAGCCAACGGGCGATGATCGCTACAGCGATGGTGATGGCGATGTGGATGAGTGTGTCCCATGTCCACACGTCGGATTTCAGCGGAGGCATGGTCTCCCTTCGCGGTCGGGTTCAGGCGGTGGATGTGCTCTCAGTAACACTTCCACCTTCCCACGTCGGGCAAGAAAACCCCCGCCCCGGACACGCCCGAGCCATCAACGTGACAGGATCGATGTATGAGCGACGAAAACGTCTCCCCAGCAGCACGCCTTCCTGACGGTGATGAGCTAACGGCTGAGCGACCGCTGGACCCACAAGACCTGCCTGAGCATCTGGCCGAGCCAACGCAGATGCCTTCAACCGGCCCTCAGGTTGCTCAGGCCGTAGTCGAGGCGGTCGGTGGTACACCCCGTGCGGATGGCATGGTAGACGCCGCCGAAGAGGTGCGCATCGATGTTCTGGCTTTTGCTGATGCGCCCGCGCCGGGTTGGTCGACCTGGTCGACGGTGAGTCTGCACGCTGAACCCAATGCCGTCGCCCTCGTTGACGGCACCAGCAGCGATATTCGCGCGGAGCTTATGGTGGTGGGCGCTCCCGGTTCTGACGTCATGGGCAAGGTCCTGGGATCATGCGCCTTCGCGGTGCTCCGTGATCACTGGTCGATGGCTCCCGGGATCGTCTTCGGCGATGTTGTGTCGATGTACGCGCCGAATTCCGCTACCCCGCATCTCATGTGGTGCCATCCCTTCACCACCCCCCAGCTAGACCAGGTGGACATTGGCGACATGAAGGTCCACTGGTTACTTGGCGTACCGATCACCGAGGCCGAGCGTCAGTGGCTGGAGGCCAACGGGTTCGACGCTTTTGTCGAACTTCTTGATGCCAAGGCCGTTAACTACACCGACCTGCAACGCCCGTCGGTGGTCTGACGGACCGGTCAGGCCGACTCTCGCCAAACTACTTCGTTGGGTAGTAGGAGGTGGGGCTGGGGGAGCTCCTGGCCGCGAATCTGCGCGATAGCCATGTCGGCTAAGGCAATTCCCGTTGCCCTGGCATCGCTGCGCACCGTCGACAGCGGAGGATCGTTGAGAGCCGCGATTGGTGCATCGTCGAACCCGACGACGCCGACGTCCTGTGGGACCCGCCGACCGACCTCGTTGAGGGCTCGGGTTGCTCCCGCCGCCAGCAGATCTGAGGCCGCGACAACACCGTCGAGGTCCGGGTGAAGCTCAAGGAGTTCCCTCATTGCCCGCTTGCCGGCGGTGAGGGTCCATTCATTGACTGTGGTGTGCCCTAAGGCGGCATTTTTCGCACCTTGGTGGAACCCATCGAGACGTAGCTGGGTGACTGGGGCCCACGATGGCCCTCCGATAGCGACTAATTTTGACCGACCAGTGGCTACGAGTCGCGCGGTGATAGCCCGGGAACCTCCGATGTTGTCGGTGTCAGCTGAAGGGATGTCAAAGCCCGGAAACGGCGTGGATGCGGTTACGAGGGGAGTATTTGTGGCCATAAGACGCGCGATCAGCGGGTCGTCGTTGCTCATCGCTACCAAAATTGCCGCGTCGAAAGATCCCCCGGCAATCAATGACCCGACCCGCTCAGCGGATCGGGAAGAATCGACGAGGGCTAGCAGCATCTGGTACCCGTGCTCAGAGAGGCGAAGATTCGCTCCCGATGCCATCGGCGACAGAGTTGGCTCACTGTAGAAAACGTCGGCTTTTTCGCGGGCTACGAGGACCACAGTGTCGGTGGACTGGACTCGTAGCGACCGTGCTGCTCGGTTGGGTACATAACCGGTGGTAATGATCGCGTCGGCGACAGCTCGTGCGGTTGCGGGGGCAACGTTGGTGTGGCCGTTGAGGACCCGCGACACTGTGGCATGGGAGACACCGGCGACCCGAGCTACCTCGTGCATAGTGGGTCGGCCTGTTTCCGCACTCATCGACAATCCTCCTCATTATTCCGGTCCAGCATCGGTGACGCTCGATTGTGCGACCCCACTTGTCGGAGGTGGGTCACGAGTCGTAATGTACACGTGTACACAGCGATGTGGTGGATTCTAGGGCGGTATCCAATACACGCCGGTCGGCAGGCTACGGGTCCACTCGTGGCCCATTTACTCAAGGAAGAGGGTTGACATGATCACACGCCGTACTCGTCGGATGGCCTCTGTTGCTGCGATCGTCGCCGGAACACTCGTGCTCGGCGCCTGTGGCAGTTCCTCGGGGGGATCCGGGTCGCCCGGTAAGGCTGCGTCGCAGTCCGCGGCAGCTTCCGGCCCGGTCACCATCAAGTACCTGCACCGTTTGCCCGACGGGGAGGGGATGACGAAGGTCGCTGACATCGTCAAAAAGTGGAACTCGGAGCATCCTGACATCAAGGTTGAAGCCACGAAATTCCCGGGCAAGGCCAATGAGCTCATGCCCAAGCTGGAGGCTGACGTGAAGGCTGGGACTGCCCCCTGTCTGGTCCAGTCGGGATATTCCGAGGTCCCAGACATGTACGTCAAGGGCTTGGTGCAGGACGTCACCAACGAGGCTGAGAAATATAAAGGCCATTTCTCGGGTGCCTACGGGCAGATGTCTGTTGGCGGCAAGGTCGTTGGTCTGCCCCAAGACACTGGCCCACTGGTGTACGTCTACAACGAGGCCGAGTTCAAGAAGCTTGGCATTGGGGTTCCGAAGACCTCTTCTGAGTTGCTTTCCTCCGCCAAGAAGGCTGCCGCCAAGGGCAAGTACATCCTCGGATTTGAGCCCGATGAAGCCCAGAATTGGCTATCCGCTCAGGCTGCTGCTGCGGGCGCCGTGTGGTACTCCGCCGAAGGCGATAAGTGGAAGGTCGATACCAACGGTGACAAGAGCAAAGTTGTTGCCGATTTCTGGCAGAAAGCCCTCGACGACAAGAGCGCTGTCACTGACGCCCGTTGGAGCGACGCGTACACGAAAGACCTTGTCAGCGGGAAACTCATCGGCAATATCGTTGCCGCTTGGGAGACTGGCTTCATGCTGGACGCCCTCGATAAGACCAGCTACAACGGTCAGTGGCGCGTCGTCCAGCTGCCATCTTTCGGCGGATCAGACATGACTGGACCTGACGGCGGCTCCGGTGTCGCCGTCGTCAAGGGCTGCAAGTACCCCGCTCAGGCGATGCAGTTCAACGACTGGTTCAACACTCAAGTCAACGACCTCGCTACCCAAGGTTTGGTCCCCGCCGCTAAGGGGCAGGTGACTACTCCTGAGAAGATGAAGAAGCAGTTTGGTGGCCAAGACGTCATGGCCGAGCTTGCTAAGGCAAATGAGAGGCTCGCCCCGAAGTTCGGGTATATCCCTGGCTTCACTGTCGTGGGCACGAAGATGAACGAGAAAGGTGCTGGTGCTGCTGCCGGCAAGGCCAAGGTCGGTGACATCTTCCAGACTGCGCAAGATACCTCGGTCCAGGCGCTTAAGGATGCTGGACTCCCCGTGAACGGGTGATTTTTACGCAAGGTGTTCGGCTTCGGGTTGGGCGAGGGTAGCGGCGTGCGCAGTCCGGACCGATCATTTTTGCCGGTTTGGGGCCTCCTATGGTCCAGGAGGCCCCAAACCCCACCTCGACTGACAGTTTTGATCTGTCATTGACGCAGTCCGCGGCGATCGCCATGGTCGCCGAACGGTGCGGGAAGATCCGCACCGTGACAATTCTTCACAGGAGACGGCATGTCCTCATCCACGATGGCTAGTCGCAAGGCCAGACACGAGGCGTTAACTGGCTGGTTATTCGCACTGCCATTCACCATCGTCTTCATCATCGTGTTCGTTGCTCCCATCATTGAGAGCATCCGGGCTGGTTTCCACAAGCAGGTTGCCGAGGAAGGCGGCCTTTATGGCGGAGGCCGGACAGTGGAGAAATTTGTCGGTCTAGAGAACTTCCAGGACGTATGCACGAATCCAGCCTTCTGGCACGGCATCGGTCGCGTCATGCTATTCGGTGTCTTCCAAATCCCGATCATGATCCTTGCTGCGCTGTTCCTCGCTCTAGTTATCGACTCGTACTTGGTGCGCCATCTCGGGTTCTGGCGCCTTTCGTACTTCTTGCCCTACGCGATCCCAGGGCTTGTGGCCGCGATTATGTGGGCCTACCTCTACGTGCCCGAGATTTCCCCTTTCGCGGGACATTTGAACTTCAGTCTCTTAAGTTCTCACGTCATCCTCGCATCAATGGCCAATATGACGACGTGGACCTTTACCGGCTACAACATGTTGATCTTCTTAGCCGCCCTACAGGCGATTCCATCGGATCTCTACGAGGCCGCACGTATCGACGGCGCCTCCGGCTGGGAGATCATGACGAAAATTAAGATCCCAATGGTTCGAGGCGCGGCTATGTTGGCAGTCCTGCTGTCCATCATCGGTACTGTGCAATTGTTCAACGAGCCGACCGTTTTGGCCACCGTCGCGACTTGGATGCCGCGTGATTACACGCCCATGATGATGGCTTACAACACTATGAACGGAAATATTAGCCCGAGCGGGGCCGGTCCGGCCTCGGCGGTGTCCATCATGATGGCTTTGGTCGCCGGGGTGCTCGCAATGATCTACGCCCTGGTCCAGAGGAAGGCGGACTGACATGGCACACGGCAAGACCGCCGTCACCAAGGATGGCATCCCTTACCGCCCCTCATTGGATGGTCTCCCGCCTCGATCGATTGCCCCCTCCAAGGCGGCCCGGACAATCACATGGGTGATCTTGGCCGTTGTAGCTTGCTACTTTTTGCTGCCTATCATCTGGCTGGTCATCGCGTCTACCAAGAACAACACCGATCTGGTGAGCACTTCTGGGTTCGCCTTCGGCGAGTTCAACTGGGCCGCCAACTGGCACTCTCTCATGGCCTGGACTAAGGGGATGTTTCCGAGATGAGTGCTCAACTCATTGCTGTACTCAACGGTGTCAGGAGTCGTTGGGACGCTTATTTCTGTCTCCTGTGGATATGCGATATCTAAATTCCGGTTCCCGGGGCGCCGAGTGCTGCTCGTCGTCATCATGGTTGGTCTGCTCATGCCGGTGGCGTTGCTTACCGTTCCGTTGTACTTGCTGTTTATCAAGATGCACCTGGTCAACACCATGTGGGCAATGATCATCCCATCGATGGTCAGCCCGTTTGGGGTGTTCCTCGGCAATGTCTACGCCGATTCGTCGGTGCCAACGGAGCTCCTCGAAGCCGCCCGTATTGACGGGGCGGGAGAGCTCCGGATCTTCTCCACTATGGTGCTGCGTCTGCTGGCTCCGGCCATGGTGACGATCTTTCTGTTCATTTTCGTTGCGACGTGGAACAACTTCTTGCTACCGCTGATGATGATCACTGATGAGAATTTGCAGCCGGTGACTCAGGGACTGTACGGCATGATGGCCTATTTCGCTCCGGACAAGGGCGCTGTGATGCTCGCTTCCGTCATCGGAGTGGTCCCGTTGGTGATTTTGTTCCTCGTCCTCCAGCGTTACTGGCAGTCCGGACTTGCTGCTGGAGCTGTCAAGGGGTGATGCCCCACACATCAGGTGTGCATGGACTCACGCTACGTAGGTCCTTGTCGGGGCGGGTTTCCCCATTTTCGGTGGTCGCGCTCGGTGTGCAATTCCGACGGAACATCGTGCCCTCGAAACGGTCCGTGTCCCGGGTTTTCCTCCTCTCTGTGCACAAAAACGTCGGGCCGGTCACTGTCGATGCAGTGACCGGCCCGACGTGTCGTCGTGGCGATGAAAATCATTCAGCGGCGCTGGGGTGAGTCATGTCGGCGGGGACGACCCACTTATCGAAGTCCTCCTCGCTCATGCCACCGACCGTCAGAGCGGACTCCCGCAGGCTGATGCCCTTACGGTGGGCGTTCTTAGCGATCTTCGAAGCCAGGTCGTAACCGATGTGACGGTTGAGAGCCGTGACCTGCATGAGGTTCTTGTCGAGGTTCTCCTTGATTTTGTCGGGGTTCGGCTTGATGCCGTAGGCGCAATGCTTGTCGAAGCTGATGCACGAATCGGCGATAAGGCGGATCGACTCCAGGCAGGCATGGGCCATGACGGGCTTGAACACGTTGAGCTGGAAGTTGCCTTGAGAACCGGCAAAGCCGACTGTCGCGTCGTTACCGAACACGCGGGTGGCGACCATCGTCATGGCCTCGCACTGGGTCGGATTGACTTTGCCAGGCATGATCGAAGAGCCGGGCTCGTTTTCGGGGATCAGGAGTTCGCCGATACCGTTGCGGGGGCCAGACGCGTACCAGCGGACGTCATTGGCAATCTTCATGAGGGCGTCGGCGAGGACACGCAGCGACCCCGAAACTTGTACTAGGGCGTCGTGGGCGCTCAGCGCGGCGAAAAGGTTGTCGGCCTGCTTGAACTCAATGCCAGTCTCCTCGGTCGCGTGCTTAGCGACGGTCGGGCCGAAATCAGGGTGGGCGTTGAGGCCGGTGCCGACGGCGGTGCCGCCGATGGCTAGTTCACGGGCGCGTGAATCGGCGTAGCGGATGCCGTCGAGGGCGAAATCGATTTGGGCGACCCAGCCACTAATGACCTGGCCGAGGCGGATCGGCGTTGCGTCCTGCAGATGGGTGCGGCCGACCATCACGACGTCGTCGTACTTTTTGGCCTTCTCGTCGAGAGTGTCGCGAAGCTGCTGGACGGCGGGGTAGAGGCGCTTATTGAGGGCACACACAACGGCGATGTGCATGGCCGTCGGGAAGGTATCGTTGGAAGATTGGCCACGGTTGACGTGGTCGTTGGGGTGGACGGGCTTCTTCGACCCGCGTTCGCCACCGGCCAACTCAATCGCACGGTTGCTGATGACCTCGTTGGTGTTCATGTTGGACTGGGTGCCCGAACCGGTCTGGAAGACCACCAGCGGGAACTCGTCATCGAGTTTTCCGGCGATGACCTCGTCGGCGGCCTGGACGATGAGGTCGGCAACGTCGCCCGGCAACTCACCCAGTTCCTTGTTGGCTAGTGCCGCGGATTTCTTGAGAGTTCCGAGAGCACGGATCATGTCTCGGCCCCAAACGAAGGTGTCACGGCCGATCTCGAAGTTGTGGAGGGAACGCTGTGTCTGGGCTCCCCAGTAATGCTCGGCGGGTACTTCGACCTCGCCCATGCTGTCTTTCTCAATGCGCATCTCTGCCATGTCGCAAGCCTACTTTGCACGGGGACGTCACAGGTGGCGGGGTGGTGGGATTTTTGGTCAGGGAAGTCGCGGACACATAGGGGAGGGTGTGGTCAGGGATTCGGTCTATGAGGCTGTGAGCTTGGGCTTGCGAGATGCGGGCGGCGCCTCAAGGAACCTGTGGACAACTCCAATAGTTTCCGCGGTAGTTATCCACAGATGTCGAATTGGGTGACGAAAATCCCGGCTTCAAACGACAACTGAAGATATGGAGTTAGTTGACATTCTTGAGGCCAACGGTGGTGTGGCCAAAATCAGTTCAGTGGGACGAGTCGCTCGGCAGGCGCGGCGGGCAGCACGGGAAGGCTACGTTATTAGACCTCTGCCCAGAATCGTCATGACTGCTATGGCCGCTAGGCACCCAGAGGCGTGGATGCGGGCTGTCAGGTTGTGGCGCCCGAGCACGGTCTTCACTGGTAGAGCTGCTTTGTACCTGGCGGGGATGAGAGACCTCAAGGTGACCGAGATCGACGTCATCGTCCCACATTCGATGCCTCGGTGCTCGCGTCGGCCATGGTTAAGGTTCCATCGCGCTGGGAGCGAGCCCGTCATTGAGGACCGGTACGGTGTGCGTACCACCTGTGCCTACACGTGCTTTTGGTTGGCGTTGCGTGGGGACTGGGAGGCCGCCACGGAATGCCTTCGGAAAGGCTACGTGGCTACCGAAGATCTTCGCGGAGTTCGCCCTAAGGTGGCAAGGAAGGCTCCATCCAGCGTTGTCAGAAGAGTGTTGCGGCAGTTGTTAGACCGTCCATGGTCTGTCGCTGAACGGGAGATTCATGCGTTGTTCCGCCGTTACCGGGTCAGTGGATGGAAGGCAAACGAGAGGTTGTGGATTGACGGGAACGTCGTCTTCCCAGACCTCTGGTTTAAGAAGGAGAACGTGGTCGTCGAGATCGATAGCTACGCCTTTCACGGGAGACCGGCAGATTACGAGGCGACGGCCAGGCGTCACGCGCTGTTGGTTGGAGCTGGATTGCGCGTCATTCGGATCACGCCAAATATGATTCGGGATAATCCGGAGCTGGTACTCGACACCGTCAGGTCAGCGCTCTGGGGCCGCCATAGGGGTGTGGTTGCAGCGGCACGAAGCGGCAAGTCGGGTCTGTGACCAGGTGCATGCCGCTTGTGTTGGGGTCCGTCTTCTTGTCGGATCCGGTCGTTGCACGATTGCGAAAAGTGTCAGCACACTGGGGGTTGGGGCTGGATCATGCCCGGTCCGCTGGAGGCCAGACATATTTTGCTGTTCTTCGCGACGGGACCGCGAATGAGCGGGTTCTCCGATTACCGCTGTGCTAATTCAGTCATTGCTGCGCGAAGAGGGAAGACGTGGATAGGCACGAACCGTTGTATTCGGGGACCTCGTGCAGGCTTGTCGTAGCTGATTCACGGGTCATGGAAATAGCTGC
>ERZ1464605.187-NODE-187-length-9049-cov-8.115299_pt1 | contig 9049 bp, 6 predicted proteins | sample MGYA00563997_ERZ1464605 | MGnify/ENA primary metagenome ERZ1464605 (study PRJEB39283, sample SAMN07833280) | human skin metagenome | isolation source: Scalp | host: Homo sapiens | place: India: Bengaluru | collected 2015-03-12 ...
GCCCACCACCAGGCGCCCGCCGCGACGACGACCGCCGCCACGCCCGCGCCCGCAGCGCGCGCTCGTCCCGTCCGCATCGACTCCCCCTGCCCGCCGGGACCCCCGCCCGGCCGCGCGGCCACGCTAGCGGAGCCACGCGGCGTCGGGCACCCCCTCCACAGGCCGCTCCCCGAGACGGGCGTTCCCCACGTCGGACGCGTGGCGTACGATCCGAGCCAACCATCCGGAGCGGCCGAGTGACGTGGCACGTCGACGCCGCAGCAACCCCCCGGACCGCCTCGGCGGCCGGGCGCAGGGTGCTACTGCCACGATCGATGGAGGAGGACTCTCATGAGCGACCAGTCCCAGCAGGCGTCGGCACCCTGGCCGGCACCCCCCGAGGCGCGTCCCGCCGTCGGCTACGCCGGCGACCTCACCCCGCAGCAGGCATGGGACCTGCTCGCGCACGACGAGCGCGCCGTGCTCGTGGACGTCCGCACCGAGGGCGAGTGGCGCACCATCGGCGTGCCCGACGCCACTCAGCTCGGCCGCGACGTCCTGTTCGACGAGTGGGTGACCCCGGCGGGGCCCAACCCGCGGTTCCTCGACCGGCTCGTCGAAGCAGGCCTGACCCCCGGCGACGAGCGCCCCGTCGTGTTCCTGTGCCGCTCGGGCCAGCGGTCGATCGGCGCGGCGCGCGCGGCCACGGCCGCCGGGCTCGGGCCGTCGTACAACGTGCTCGAGGGCTTCGAGGGCGCCCAGGGGTTCTCGGGCCTGCGGGACGTCGAGGGCTGGAAGGTCCGCGGGCTGCCCACCACGACGTTCGACGAGGCCGCCCGATGAGCGCGGTCGTGCCCGGCGGCTCCGGCCGCAAGCCCCTGCCCGCGAGCGCCCGTCCCGCGACGCTCGCCGTGCGCGGCGGCCACGCGCGCACCGAGTTCCAGGAGACGTCCGAGGCGCTGTTCCTCACGCAGGGCTACACGTACGACCGTGCGGCGGACGCCGAGGCGGCGTTCAAGGGAGAGCTCGACCGGTTCGTCTACTCACGCTACGGCAACCCGACCGTGCACACGTTCGAGGAGCGCCTGCGCCTCCTGGAGGGTGCGGAGGCGTGCTACGCGACGGCGTCCGGCATGTCCGCCGTGTTCACGGCGCTCGCCGCGCTGGTGCGGTCCGGGTCGCGCATCGTCGCGGCGCGCGCGCTGTTCGGGTCGAGCCTCGTCATCTTCGACGAGATCTTCGCGAAGTGGGGCGTGCGGACGGACTACGTCGACGGCCACGTGCTGTCGCAGTGGGAGGAGGCGCTGTCCACCCCCGCGGACGTCGTGTTCTTCGAGACGCCGTCCAACCCCATGCAGGACATCGTCGACGCGCGGCGCGTGAGCGAGCTCGCGCACGCCGCCGGCGCGGTCGTCGTGCTCGACAACGTGTTCGCGACGCCGTTGCTGCAGCGGCCGCTCGAGCTCGGGGCCGACGTCGTCGTCTACTCGGCGACCAAGCACATCGACGGGCAGGGCCGCGTGCTCGGCGGCGCGATCCTCGGGACGGAGGAGTACGTCACCGGCCCGGTGCAGACCTTCATCCGCAACACCGGGCCGTCGCTCTCGGCGTTCAACGCGTGGGTGCTGCTCAAGGGCCTCGAGACGCTGCCCGTGCGCGTCGCCGCGCAGAACGCCGCCGCGGCACAGGTCGCGGAGGCGCTGGAGCAGCTCCCCGGGATCGGCCGCGTGCGCTACCCGTTCCTCGCGTCGCACCCGCAGCGCGAGCTCGCGCGGTCGCAGCAGAGCGGCGGCGGGACCGTCGTGACGTTCGACCTCGCCGTGCCCGAGGGCACCGACCCCGAGACGGCGAAGAAGCGCGCGTTCACGTTCCTCGACGCGCTCCAGGTCGTCGACATCTCGAACAACCTCGGCGACGCCAAGTCCCTCGTCACCCACCCGGCCACCACGACCCACCGCAAGCTCGGCCCCGAGGGCCGCGCCGCCGTCGGGATCGCGGAGACGACCGTGCGCCTGTCGGTGGGCCTGGAAGACCCGCAAGACATCATCGAGGACGTCGCACAGGCGCTGAACTCCTGACCCCCGCCTCCCGCCGAGCAGGCGGTATCGGTTCGTCCCGGCGCCGGGACGAACCACGACCGCCTGCTCGGCGGGCAGAAGGGGCGTGTTCGACCCGGGTAAGTCGCTCTAGCCTGACCCGGGTGACCGCCTACGTCCGCCCGCCGATCCTCCGCCAGGTGTTCCACGACGCCGACGGGGTGCCGTTCGAGTACGGCAGGCGCTGGGACCATCTCGACGGGCCGCCCGAGGACACGTACTCCGTGGACTCCCACCCGGAGCGGTTCGCGCCGCTCGCCGGCGTCGCCGACGCGCTCGTGCGGCACCTCGCGGCGACGTACGCCGTCACGGTCGAGGACGTCGACCTGCGCGGCGTCGACCTGGCGTCGCACACCGCGGTCGGGCCCGCGCACCCCGTGCTCGCGGGGGTCCGGAACGTCGGTCCGGACGCCGTGCGGGCGGTGCGCGTCACGCCCGCGTCCGACGACGCCGCGGCGCTGGCCCTCGTCGTGACGGACTACCCGGGAGTCGTGGTGCGCGCCGGGGTGCTGCACGAGGACACGTTCCCGTCGTGCGGGTGCGACGCGTGCGACGACACGGCGGCGGGCGCAGCAGAGGCGCTCGAGGACCTCGTGCTGGGGGTGGCGGCGGGCCGGTTCTCGGAGGCTGTGCGGCGGGCGCTCCCCGGTCGTCACGAGTGGTGGGTGGCGCACCGCCTCGACGAGCCCGACGGCGGGTACTCCGCGGGCGAGGGCCGCACCCGGCTGGCGCGCGGCGTCGGGCAGCAGGCAAGACGGCGCCTCGCCACCCTCCCGGGCGGGCTCTGGCAGCCCTGGCCCGCCGCGGACTGAAACCCTCGCGCCGCGAAGGCGGACTCGCGTCGTCCGGGGACCGGAACGGGCCGCCACCGCGCGCTCGGCGGCCGGGCGCGCCTGATCGAAAGACGTGGCTCGTCGCCCGGGGTGCGGCCTACGGTCGTCGGGCGCCCGACGCCGTCTCCGACGACCCCCGCCGCGCCGCTCGCGACGACCCGCTCGCCCCGGACCGGTCCGACCTCGACGCCTACGTCGCGATCGTCGACGAGCTGGGCGCGCGCCGAGTGCTCGACGTCGGGTGCGGCACCGGGACGTTCGCGTGCCTGCTCGCGCAGCGCGGCGTCGAGGTGGTGGGCCTCGACCCGGCGGGTGCGTCGCTCGACGTCGCCCGCACGAAGCCGGGCGCCGAGCGCGTGCGCTGGCTGCACGGCGACGCGACGACCCTCCCCCCGCTCCAGGTCGACCTCGCGACGATGACGGCGAACGTCGCCCAGGTGTTCCTCACCGACGACGCGTGGGCCGCGACGCTGCGGGGCGTCCACGACGCGCTCGTGCCGGGCGGGTGGCTGGTGCTCGAGACCCGTGTCCCCGCCCGTCGGGCCTGGGAGGGGTGGGTCCGCGAGGCGACGGTCACGCGCGTGGAGGTGCCCGACGTCGGCCCGGTCGAGTCCTGGACCGACCTCACCGACGTGTCGCTCCCCTTCGTGTCCTTCCACGACACGACCGTGCTGCCCGACGGCACCACGCTCCACTCCGACTCGACGCTGCGCTTCCGGGAGCGCGACGAGGTCGAGACGTCGCTCGTGGCGTGCGGGTTCGAGGTCGTGGACGTCCGGGACGCACCCGACCGCACGGGTCGCGAGTGGGTCTTCGTGGCACGGCGCGGCTGAGCCGCGCGAAGCGCTCTCGCGTCAACCGCGACGGTCGCCCAGCACGACGACGTCCTCCGGGCGGCCGCCCGACCGTGCGGTGTGCGACCGGACCGCGTCCAGCTCGTGCGGCAGCAGGAGGAAGCTCACCGACGTCCCGGTGTCGTTCACGTCCCAGAGCAGCGTCCCGTCCTCGTCGAAGCCCGAGCCGCAGATCGTGAAGGGGGCGACGGCGAGGGCGAGGTCGAGCTCGCGGTCGTCGCGCGGGTCGAGCTCGAGCGAGATCGGGGGCTCCCACCCGAAGCGCCGGGCGAGGCGTCCGCGTCGTGCGCGGCGCAGCTCGTCCAAGGCGTGCACCGCGTCCGTCGCGTCCGGTGGCCACGGCTCGTCGGAGTACACGTCGACCTGGAGCCGTGCCACCCGGTCGCGCAGCGCCAGGAGCGCGCCGCGGCACGCGGCCGCGACGGTGCCCGCCGCGGCGCCGTCGGCGATCGTGCACAGCACGGCCGTCGTCCTCGGCTGCCGCATCGGGCCTCCCTCGGGTGCAGGTTCCGCCGCGGCCTCCGCGCGCGTGCGGTGCGGACAACGTAGTCCCCGGGCCGCCTGTGGACGGCGGTTCGACGGTGTGGGTCGCACCTCGTAGATTCCTCGTAGCGCACGGCCACGGGCCGGGCACATGATCACGCCACCACCACCGACAGGGGTCCTCTTGCTGCACGTGCACCGCTCCGAGCGTGCCGAGGCGCTCGTGGCGCCGCTCGCCGCCGTGCTCGCGGAGGTCCCGGCGGACCCGTTCACACCGGACGTCGTGGCGGTCCCGACGCGCGGGGTGGAGCGGTGGCTCGCGCAGCGGCTCTCGCACCACCTGGGCGCGGGCGAGACGGCGGGGATCTGCGCGAACGTGGACTTCCGGGGCCCGCGGCGGCTCGTCGAGCAGGTGGTGGCCGACCTCACGGACCTCGACCCCGACGACGACCCGTGGCGGCCCGAGCGGCTCGCGTGGTCGGTGCTCGAGGTGCTCGACGCGCACCTCGCCGAGCCGTGGGCGGCGCCGCTCGCGCGCTACGTCGGCGACCCGGGCGACGAGGTGCGGCGGGGCCGGCGGCTCACGCTCGCGCGACGGCTCGCCGACCTCCTGGTCGGCTACGCCCGCCAGCGGCCCGAGGTCGTGCTGGCATGGTCGGCCCCGGTCACGGGGACCGCCGTCGCGCCGGACGACCTCGCGTGGCAGCCCGAGCTGTGGCGCCGCCTGGTGGAGCGCGTCCCGGCGACGGACCCGGCACGGCGCGTGACGGAGGCGGTCGCGGCGCTGCACGCGGACCCGGCGGCCGTCGACCTGCCGCCGCGGCTGTCCGTGTTCGGGCCCACGCGGCTCCCCGAGGACGAGCTCCGGGTCCTGCGCGCGCTCGCCGAGCACCGCGACGTCCACCTGTGGCTCGTGCACCCCTCGCCGGCGCTGTGGGCGACAGTCGCCGCGTCCGCCGGCGAACCCTTCACGGGCGGCGCGAGCGCGAGCGCAGACCACGCGGGCGCGCCCGTCTGGCGTCGCGCGGACCTGCCGACGTTCGCGCGCCACCCGTTCCTCGCGTCCACCGGCCGGGACACGGTCGAGCTGCAGCTGCGGCTCGCCGCGGGCGAGGCGCGCGAGACCCACCACGAGGCGGCGCCCCCGCCACCGACCCTGCTCGGCGCGCTGCAGTCCGCGCTGCGGGCCGACGCACCGGACGGCACCCACGCGCTGGACCCGACGGACCGCTCCGTGCAGGTGCTCGCGTGCCACGGCCGCGCCCGGCAGGTCGAGGTGCTGCGCGAGACGCTCGTCGGCCTGTTCTCCGCCGACCCGACGCTCCAGGCGCGCGACGTCATCGTGCTGTGCCCCGACGTCGAGACGTTCGCGCCGCTCGTCACCGCGACCTTCGGCGCCGTCCCCGAGCTCGGCGACGACGCGCACCCGGGCCAGCGGCTGCGGGTCAGCCTCGCGGACCGCGGCGCCGGGACCACCAACCCCGTGCTCGCGCTGCTCGCCACGCTGCTGCGCCTCGCGGACGGCCGCGTCACGGCGTCCGAGGTGCTCGACCTCGCGGCGAGCGGCCCGGTCCGCCGCCGGTTCCGCTTCTCCGACGACGACGTCGACCGCCTGCGGCAGTGGGCCGTCGAGGCGGGGGTCCACTGGGGCGAGGACGGCGAGCGGCGTGCCCGCTTCGGGATCGACGAGCACGTGCGGCAGGGCACGTGGGACGCGGCGCTCGACCGCATCCTGCTCGGCGCCGCGATGGCCGACGAGGACGCCCGGTTCGTCGGGCCCGCGCTCCCGCTGGACGACGTCGGCTCGACGGACGTGGACCTCGCGGGCCGGCTCGCGGAGCTCGTCGCGCGGCTCACGGAGATCCTGCGCGGCCTCGACGGCGTGCACCCGCTCGCGCACTGGCTCGACACCCTCGACCGCGCGCTCACGCTCCTGGCGGAGGCGCCGCCGACGGAGGCGTGGCAGATCGGCTCCGCACGCCGCGCGCTGGGCGACGTGCGGGCGGCGGGTGCCGCGCACGGCGGCGTCGCGCTGCGGCTCGCGGACGTGCGGGCGCTGCTCGACGACCGCCTGGCCGGGCGCCCGACGCGCGCCGGGTTCCGCACGGGCGCGCTCACCGTGTGCTCGCTCGAGCCGATGCGCTCCGTGCCGCACCGGGTGGTCTGCCTCCTCGGGCTCGACGACGGCGTGTTCCCCCGCACCGCCGCGCCCGCGGGCGACGACCTGCTCGCCCGGCACCCCGAGATCGGCGAGCGCGACGCGCGCAGCGAGGACCGGCAGATCTTCCTCGACGCCGTCGCCGCGGCGGGCGACCACCTCGTCGTCGTGCACACGGGTGCCGACGAGCGCACCGGGGCGCCGCGCCCGCCCGCGGTGCCCGTGGCGGAGCTGCTCGACGCGCTGGACCGGGTGGCCATCACGGCCGACGGGCGCACCGCGCGCGAGCACGTCGTCGTGCAGCACCCGCTCCAGACGGTCGACGAGCGGAACTTCACGCCGGGCGCGCTCGGCGTCCCCGGACCGTTCAGCCACGACGACGCGGCGTTCGCCGGGGCCCGCCAGGCGCGCGAGAAGCGTGAGCCGGTCGGGGCGCTCGTCGACGCACCGCTCTCGCTGCCGACCGGTGCCGCCGTCGGCTCCGTGGAAGGACCGGGGTCGCCCACGGCGACCGGGCGCCGCGCCGACGTCGAGCTCGACGACCTGGTCCGCCTGCTCGAGAACGCACCCCGCTGGTTCGCGCAGCACACGCTCGACGTGGGTCTCGTGCTGGAGGAGGAGGACGTCGAGGACCGGCTGCCCCTCTCCCTCACGGGGCTCGCGGGCTGGGGCGTGGGCGACCGCGTGCTGCGGGCCGCGCTCGCGGGCGTCGACCCGAACCGCGCGATGCAGGCCGAGTGGCGCCGCGGCCAGGTCCCGCCGCGCGAGCTCGGCCGGTCGGCGCTCCAGGAGGTCGTCCGGGCCGTGGGGCCGCTCCGGGTCGCGTCCGTCGAGGCCGCGCGCGAGGCCGACGTCGCGGCCGGTCGTCCCGTGAGCCAGGACGTGCTGAGCTCCGCCGAGACGGTCGACGTGCGAGCGACCCTCCCGGACGGCGGCGCGCTCGTCGGCAGCGTGCCGGGCGTGCACGGCGCGCGCGTGGTGCGTACGGAGTACTCGCGGCTCGGGCCGAAGCACCGGCTGCGCGCCTGGGTGCAGGCGCTCGCGCTGCGCGTGAGCGACCCGGACCGCCCGTGGGACGCCGTCGCGATCGGCCGGTCCCCCCGCGGCCCGGGGGTCGCGTGGTCGACGCTCACGCCGCCCGACCGCGACACGGCGGCCGCCGTGCTGGCCGACCTCGTGGCCCTGCGCGACGAGGCCGCCCGCGAGCCCCTGCCGCTGCTCCCCGAGGTCGCGCTCCGCTACGCCGAGGAGCGGCGCACCACCGACGCGCGCGACGCCCTGATGCGCGCCGGGTGGGCGTGGAACAAGGGCTTCGAGCGCAAGGACCCGTACGTCGTGCTCGCGTGGGGCCAGGACCCGGCGCTCCCCGACCTCGCGGGCCACGCGACGACCGCCGACCTGGGCCGCTTCCCCGACGACCCGACCCGACTCGGCGCGCTCGCGCGCCGCGTGTGGGACCCCCTGCTGGAGCACGAGCTGCGAGGTGCGCGATGAGCGGCCCGACGTCCGCACCCGCCACGCCCGCCGCGGCGTCCGGACCCGCGGTGCCCGGACCCGTCGCGGGGAGCCCGCGGCGCTTCGACCCGTTCGGCGACCTGCCGCGCGGGACGGTCGTGCTCGAGGCGAGCGCCGGCACGGGCAAGACGCACACCATCGCGACCCTCACCACGCGCTACGTCGCCGAGGGCGTGGCGGCGCTGCCCGAGATCATGCTCGTGACGTTCGGCCGGGCCGCGACGTCGGAGCTGCGCGACCGCGTGCGCGAGCGCCTCGTCGCGACCGAGCGCACGCTGCGCGGCCCCGACCCGGCGCACAGCACCGACGAGCTCGTCCGGTTCCTCGCCGCGGTCGACGCCGACGAGCTCGCCCGCCGTCGCGAGCGCCTGCGCGTCGCGCTGTCCCAGCTCGACGCCGCGACGATCACGACGACGCACGGGTTCTGCCAGCAGATGCTCACCGCGCTCGGGACGGCGGCCGACGTCGACCTCGCGACGAGCTTCCTGCCCGACGTGGCCGACCTCGTCGAGGAGGTCACGGACGACCTGTACGTGCGGCGGTTCGCCGACCAGAGCGAGCCGATCCTCTCGCCGCGCGACGTGCGCGCGGTCGCCCGCGCGGCGGTGAGCGACCACGGGGCGGTGGTCGCGCCGTCGGACGCGGCCGAGGGCTCGGTGGCCGCGGCGCGGTACGAGGTCGCCGTCGCCGCCCGCCGCGAGGTGGAGGCGCGCAAGCGCGCGATGCACCTGCTCGACTACGACGACCTCCTCGTCCTGCTGCGCCGCGCCCTCACCGACCCGGAGCACGGTGCGACGGCGACGCAGCGCGTCCGGTCGAGGTTCCGCGTGGTCATGGTGGACGAGTTCCAGGACACGGACCCCGAGCAGTGGGCGATCCTGCGCACCGCGTTCCACGGGCGGCCCGACGAGAGCAGCGCGCTCGTCCTCATCGGGGACCCCAAGCAGGCGATCTACGCGTTCCGCGGCGCGGACGTCGTGACGTACCTGCAGGCCGTCGAGGACGCGACGGACACCGCGACGCTCAGCACGAGCTGGCGCAGCGACGGCCCGCTCCTCGCAGGCCTGCACGCGCTGCTCTGCGAGACGGCGCTCGGCGACCCGCGCATCGTCGTGGGCCTGTCTCTTAAAC
>ERZ1464605.191-NODE-191-length-8950-cov-85.133221_pt1 | contig 8950 bp, 6 predicted proteins | sample MGYA00563997_ERZ1464605 | MGnify/ENA primary metagenome ERZ1464605 (study PRJEB39283, sample SAMN07833280) | human skin metagenome | isolation source: Scalp | host: Homo sapiens | place: India: Bengaluru | collected 2015-03-12 ...
GGTGCTCACCGAGGATAATCTCACCACGGTGTATCGATGGCCCATCGAGGTCGTCACCTTGCCGGGAGGGGAGCTCGTTATCCTGCCGAGACGCGCCCGAACCGCCAGCCACGATGAGCGAAGGAAGCCATGTCGGGTTCAGTATCGGTGATGTCGCCACAGTCGGGTTTGCGAGCCCGACGTGTGGCTGCCGTTCATATTGTGGAGGTCGTCGCTACGTGTCTTTTCCTCGTCGCAGTAGGCCAAATTATCGGTGGTCGTTTCGAGGATTTCGCGCCGGCTCCTGGCTGGTATTGGGCGATGAGCATCGGTGGGGTGGTGGCGGCTGTTGCGGCTGGGGCTGCGGTGTCGATGTCGGGCCGTCATGCCCGTGCTGAGGAGGCAGCTCTGCACCCCAAGGTTCTCGATGTTCTTTACCGTCGATCCCTCACGGGCCCGCCTGCCGCAGACGAGGGGGAACGAGTCATCACCTTAGCTACCGATAATGCTGAGCGGGTCAGTGAGTATCGTCAAGTTTTTCTTCCTGACATCCTTGCCGCCCTGGCCACTCCGGTGTTGGTGCGTCTGGTCATTCTCGTCGGTTTGGACTGGCTCACCGGCCTGGTCGTGTTACTAGCCTGCCCCCTCATTCCGACGCTGATTGGTGGATTCGTCAAGCTGTTTCGCAAGCGATCGTCAGATTCTCGTCGTGAGCGTGCCCGCCTTATTGCTCGCTACTTGGATGCTCTGTCAAATCTCGTCCTCATCCGAATGCTGGGTGCGGGACAGCGAGTGGAGGACGATCTGCGTCGACGAGGTGAGACTAACCGCGGGACCATCATGAAGCTATTGGCTGGCAATCAGATCGTCATTGTTGTCGTTGATGGTCTGTTCTCCCTGCTCTTCATCGCTATGGCTGCGGGTTTGGCCACGACGAGGTGGCAGGGTGGCGATATTTCGGCGACTTCGGCGATTACCATCGTGCTGCTGTCGGTGCTGCTGCTGGAACCGCTGCACCAGGTCGCTGCTTTCTTCTACATCGGTATGGGGGGTATCGCCTCTCAGAAGGCACTGAGAAAGTGGTTCGACGCGGCTCCGTCAGCGCTAATGACTTCGGATTCCGCATCCTCGACGCCGACACCGCAGCGGTCAGCTCATGTCCCTGTGCCAGAGGACGGAACTATTTGGCTGCGTAACGTCAGCGTCGGATACGGTGAAACCGAGGTCCTGCACGGGGTCAGCCTCGATATTACCCACGGTGGTCGTACCGCCATCATTGGCCGTTCTGGGGCTGGCAAGTCGACGTTGCTTTCTGTCCTTAGCGGGACTCTGCCTCCTAAGAGCGGGGAGGTCTATGTCGGTGGTCTCGACGCCTTAACAGCTGCACCGGGGGAAATCAGGAGTATTAGTGCCTCGGTGAACCAGCGCACCTGGCTCTTTGCGGGCACCGTGGCAGACAACCTTGCGATCGCGAACCCGAACGCCACACGTGAGCAGATGTGGGATGCATTACGACGAGCTGGCGTGGCCGACGACGTTGAGGCGATGCCGAAGGGTCTGGACTCCGATGTGGGGGAGCAAGGAAGATTGATGTCGGGCGGGCAGGCTCAACGGATCTCGTTAGCCAGGGCTTTCCTGTCAGGACGTAACATCCTGCTGCTTGATGAGCCGACGTCTCACGTCGATGTTGATTCCGAGCGCCGCATTATCGACGCTATCTCGCAGATTAGTGACAACACCACCGTCGTGATGGTGACACATCGTCGCCGGTTGTTGAGACTGGCCCACGACGTCCAGCGGGTCAGCGCAGGCACGCTCTCACCGGCTGACGATGTCGATTCCATCGAGGATGACCGAACTGAGACGGAGGACTGGGCATGACTGAACCATCGACCTGCCAAGTCATGAGGTGGCTCACCAGTATCACCCGTCCGGTGCACCCACCGCTGTACTTTTCGGCCCTCATGAGGGTTGTTCACCTGCTAGCCGACATCGGCCTGTTCGCGATGGCCGCCGGGGGAATGGTCGCTGTTGTTACCGCTGGCTGGTCGGCGTGGGCGTGGTTGGGATGGGTTGTCGGGCTGGCAGCTGTACAGGCCCTCACCTACTATCTGGAGCAGTTCAGCGGGCACTATGTGGCTTTCAAAGCCCTGGAGATATTGCGCACCTACGCTTTCTCCCAGCTGTGGCCCAAGGCTCCGGCAGTTGTTTCGCACTCGCGTACTGGCGATGTGCTGGCCAGTCTTACTCGCGATGTCGATCGCATCGAGGTGGTCTATGCTCACACCTTCGCTCCCGTGGTGGCAGCCATCGTGGCCCCGCTTGTCGCTGTGGTTACGGGGGGAGTCCTATACGGATGGTTTGTGGTAGCCATTCCAGCCGTTATCCTCGTCGTCCTCATCGTGGCCCTGCTGGTCATCGGGACACGTGCCAGTCTGGATGCCACCCACGAGATGCTTGGGGTGAGACGCGAACTGGCTGCTCACTTCACGGACTCGGTCTTCGGTGCCGCGGAGATCGTCGGGTATGGCCGTCAGTCCGACCGGACTATGCAGATGGCTCGTCTCGATGCGGACATTGCTGCTGGGTCCGCCAAAGCCCGCCGTTATGCCGCCATGCGTCGGGCCTCCTGTGTGGCCGCCACGATGGGGATCGTCGCTTGGGTGTCTGTTGTGGGTGTGAGTGGTGGTGTGGATGGTATCGGGGTGTGTGTTTTGGTGGTTGCGGGTTTAAGGGTTGTTGAGGGGTTGCGGGGTGTGGAGGATGCTGTCGGGTATCTTGATCATTCGTTGGCAGCTGCGAGGCGTCTGTGGTGTCTGAGTTATTCACCGGTGGAAGTTGTTGATGGGCCGGAGGAATTGTGTTTGGATCATGCTCCGGCGCTGGAGTGGCGGGGTGTGAGTTTTTGTTATCGTGACGCGGATGGTGTGCCGTTGCCTGCGGTGCTTGAGGATGTCACTTTGGGTGTTCCGGCTGGGGGGCATGTCGTTGTGACGGGGGCGTCGGGTTCAGGCAAGACGACGTTGGTGAATTTGTTGTTGCGTCATCATGATCCGGATGTTGGGCAGGTTCTGGTGGATGGTGAGCCGGTGTCGTCGTTCACTCTTGATTCGTTGCGTAGGTGTGTTGGGGTGGTTTCGCAGCGGGTGGAGTTGTTGAATGCTTCTATTGCTGACAATTTGAGGTTGGTAGTGCCTGCTGCTGGTGATGGTGAGTTGTGGCGTGTTCTTGGTGAGGTTGGTTTAGCTGATGAGGTGCGTGGTATGGAGGCTGGATTGCGTACCGTTGTTGGGCCGGCTGGTACGAGGCTTTCGGGGGGTCAGGCTCAGCGGTTAACAGTGGCCAGGGTGATTCTGCAGCGGCCGAGGGTCCTTATTCTTGATGAGTTTACTGCGTCTATAGATCCTGATTTGGCAGCTGAGATTCGTGTGAATTTGGCGCGGTGTTTGCCTGGGGTCACTGTGGTGGAGATTAGTCATGAATGCGATTGTGGTGGTGAGACTGTTGTGTTGGATCGCGGCAGGGTTGTGAAGCATCTGCGTCGATAATTGGCAGGGTGCCCGGGGAGACGGGATGTGAGGCGCACGGTGATAGGTGATGAGACGACGGCGCGGGATATTGCGCGAGCTGGTTGGGTCGCCGGGACCGCTGGTGTTGTTCGGGTGGGTCTGACTGGTGGTATTGCCAGTGGTAAGTCGACGGTGTCGCAGATGCTGGGTGAGCGTGGAGCTGTCATTATCGATTATGACCGGCTCTCCCGGGATGTCGTTGCGGTGGGGACGCAGGGGCTTGCTCGGGTCGTTGAGGCCTTTGGGCGTGAGGTTCTTGTTGCTGATGGTTCTCTTAATCGATCGGCTCTGGGGTCGATCGTGTTTGCTGATTTGCAGGCGCGTCGCCGTCTTGAAGCCATTATTCATCCGCTGGTAGAAGAAGCTGCCCACCGGGTCGACGAGGAAGCCCGGGCCGCCGATGGACTCGTGGTCGTTGTCCATGACATCCCGCTGCTCGTCGAAACTGGGCGTGCCGACGAGTTCGATGTCGTGATGGTGACCGATGTCGATCCGGCTGAGCAGGTACGTCGGGTTGTCGAGAGGGATGGGTGCAGTCAGGCTGATGCGTGGGCGAGGATTCGCGCTCAGGCTTCTCGTGAGGAGCGTCTGGCGGTTGCCGATGTCATTATCGATACCAGCGTTCCGCTGGAGGATCTGCCCGAGCAGATCGATCGGGTGTGGTCACGGATTGTGGAAGCTCTCCGCCCTTGATCGGCGATGAGGAAGAAACGTGATTGTTCTTCGTCAGGCGGTTTTACTGGGGCTATGTGGTAGCGAAGGTGAATAAAGGGCGTCCATATTTCCACGAACATGTATGATAACTGCTACATGAGAACAAAAGCCTCGGAATATGGAAGATGAGAAATATTTGCATGCACTAACGTTCATCAATCGATCTAGTTTGATGCAAAATATCTCCTAGGAATGTCCGGGAAGAGTACGCGATCCAGGGGGCACTTCTTTGCTTAACGCTTTGGCTGAGGGGAAATGGTCAGTGGTTCAGGGGCCGATGTGATGAATATATGCCATGTTATAGTTACGCCATCAGCTGATGCTGAGCGCTTGTCCCCTTGGGGAAGCCGGTGAGTATTCCGGCGCTGTCCCGCAACCGTGACCTGGATGTGTTAATTCATCTGGAAGCCGGAACACCAAGAGGATGAGTGGAAAGGAACATCCGTCGTGGATTGCGGAGGAACCTTGGGGAATATAGGTTTCCCACCCCCGCTCCTCAGAAGGGAGTAGACGCGATGGTGAGTATTGTTAGCCGTGCTACTCGTGTAGTTCGGCTTGCGGCTGTGGCTGCGGTGGCTGCCAGTGTAGGCATGAGTACCGGGCCAGCTTGGGCTGATCAACCTGATGCAGACCAGAGTCAACGGCAGGTTGCATCGGGTGCAATGCACTGGAAATTCTCATTTTTTGAATGTTCTAAAAGTGATGATGCATGGATCATGGTCCACGAGTAGCGGCGCAAGTTGGGATGACAAAACATTTTCATTCCCGGCGAGCGAAAGCAGTTTGAGTTCCACTGCGCAGAAGGCTGATGTGCAGTACTCCGGTTCTGTTCATTTTACCGGTGTTGACGGAAGAATGGATCTCGCTCTCTCTAACCCTGAGATTGTCGTTAACAATGGCGATGATCATGTGATTATGGCTGTGACGTCCAAGACTATGGCCGGGAAATTGGTTGACTATGGCCGTATAACTTTCGTTGATATGACCGGCTCTATTACGCAGGGTCAAAACGATGTAGCTCAGATTGCGGGAACCAATGTCAAGCTGAATAGCCAGGCTGTCGATGCATTTGCTGGTTTCTATCAAGCTGGAAAGCCCATGGATGACATCGATTCGTCCTTGAATCTTGGGCCTCAATCCTCTCGCCCGGAGTCGACGGTGGCTCCTAAGCCGAGTGTTACCCCTAAGCCGACGGAGGCTCCCAAACCTGACCAAAACACAATTATGGCGCCACAGTCGGATGCTGCGACGGGAGCTGCTGCTGGTGGGGCTCCGTCCACGGGTGCCCACAAGATTATCCGCATGACGCCAAACGGTGGATACGATTTCCTCCTTATAGCTTCTCCCACTGAAACGCTTCATTGCCAGCAGGATGATTCCACGATACGAGGGAGAGGGTCATCCAGCGAGGCTCATCGGGACCGGAGATGCAGGCTTTCAGATCTGACGTCCCGAACCCGGTCGCATGCTTTCAGCGAATCCCATCACGGGTGCTGTGAACTAGGGTGGAACTATGCGTCCTGTTTCTGACATCACTCGCCGCGTTGCCCCGTTTCACGTCGTCAGTGAGTTTCAGCCTTCTGGTGACCAGCCACAGGCCATCGCGGAGTTAGAGAAGAGGGTTAGCAGTGGCGAACAGGACGTCGTTCTGCTCGGTGCCACCGGTACTGGCAAAACGGCCACTGTGGCGTGGCTGGCGGAGAAGCTGCAGCGCCCGATGCTCGTCATGCAACCCAACAAGACGCTGGCCGCCCAGTTTGCCCAGGAATTACGTACGTTCTTTCCGGACAATGCCGTCGAGTACTTCGTTTCTTACTACGATTATTACCAGCCTGAGGCGTATATCCCGCAGACGGATACCTATATCGAGAAAGATTCCAGCCTCAACGAGGAAGTTGAGAGGTTACGTCACTCTGCGACGAACTCGCTGCTCACCCGTCGCGACGTCATTGTGGTGGGAACCGTCTCGGCCATCTATGGTCTGGGTACGCCTCAGGAATACGTAGATCGGATGATTCCACTGGAGGTCGGCCAGGAGTGGGATCGCGATGAGTTGCTGCGCGACCTCGTCACCAACCAGTACGTCCGTAACGACATATCGGGGGAGCGCGGCACCTTCCGGGTGCGCGGGGACACCCTCGAGATCTTCCCGGTTTATGAGGAGAATGCGTTGCGTGTCGAGTTTTTCGGCGACGAAATTGAGGCCCTCACGACGATGCATCCGCTTACGGGAGAGGTCATCAGCGAGGATGAGCAGGTCTACGTGTTCCCGGCTACCCACTATGTCGCCGGCCCGGAACGTATGGAGCGGGCCATCGCGTCCATTCAGCAGGAGCTCGAGGAGCGCCTGGCCGTTCTAGAGCGTGACGGGAAACTGTTGGAAGCCCAGCGGCTACGAATGCGCACAACCTACGACATCGAGATGATGCAGCAAGTTGGAGCTTGCGCTGGTATCGAGAACTACTCGCGCCACATTGACGGTCGCGCACCCGGCTCGGCTCCGAACTGTCTACTCGACTATTTTCCTGAAGATTTTGTGCTTGTCATTGATGAGTCCCACGTGACCGTCCCACAGATTGGTGGCATGTATGAGGGGGACATGAGCCGCAAGCGGACATTGGTAGAACATGGTTTCCGACTGCCCAGCGCGATGGACAACCGTCCTCTCAAGTTCGACGAGTTCACCCAGCGGATCGGCCAGACTGTCTACCTGTCCGCCACGCCCGGTTCTTACGAGACCGAACGGGCTCACGGCGTCGTCGAACAAATCATTCGTCCGACAGGTCTGGTGGATCCGGAGATTATCGTCAAGCCTACGCGTGGCCAGATTGACGACCTTATGGGTGAAATTCGTACCCGAGTGGACCGTGGCGACCGTGTCTTGGTGACGACTCTGACGAAGAAGATGGCCGAAGACCTCACCGACTATCTCATGGAGCACGGGATTCGCACCCGTTACCTGCACTCGGAGATCGACACTCTCAAACGCATCGAGCTGCTCAAGGAGTTGCGCATGGGCGAGTTCGATGTACTTGTCGGCATCAACCTGCTACGAGAGGGACTCGACCTCCCGGAGGTCTCCTTGGTGACGATCCTTGACGCCGACAAGGAGGGCTTTTTGCGTTCTGAACGGTCCCTTATCCAGACCGTCGGCCGCGCCGCTCGTAACGTCAACGGTCAGGTCATCATGTACGCCGACCAGGTCACTGATTCCATGCAGGTCGCCATCGACGAGACAAATCGTCGTCGCGATATCCAGATGGCGTACAACAAGGAACATGGGATCGATCCGCAGCCGTTGCGCAAGAAGATCGGCGATATCACTGAGATGCTGGCTCGCGAAGGTGCCGACACTGACGAGCTCGTCGAAAAGTTCAACTATGGGAAAGGCCACCGCGGCTACAACTCGATGATCACTGACGAGCAGCGAGCTGCCCAAGGCAAGCGACTCGACGTCTCGAAGATGGCCGAAGAGGATCTAGGTAAGCTCATCGTCGACCTCACCACCGAAATGCGTTCTGCGGCTGGCGAACTCAAGTTTGAAGTCGCTGCCCGGCTACGTGACGAGATCGCCGATCTTAAGAAGGAGCTGCGCCAGATGGTGGAGGCCAATCGGTAGACAGGGGCGGGAGTCGCGGTCGAGGCCCCGGTGTGCGAGTATGGAACTCCTTGGAGGGGAGTACTCCTGAGAAAAGTGTGGTCGTCATCACGATCGTGCCATCACGGTCCGGCTACACAGCCCCGGTCTAGCGATAGCGTGCCGGCGCGGACGAGACCTCCGGACTATCCCTGTGGAGGCCCGGATTTGCACGTTCATGCTTACGTCTGGATCATCACCATCCTCGTGATGGGGGCTCTGCTCTTCTTCGACGTTCTCGTCCTGGGGCGAAACCCCCATATCCCCTCCGCTAAGGAGTGCGCCACCTTCGTCGGCGTCTTCGTTGGCTTGGCGGTATTCTTCGGCCTAGGCGTCTGGATCCTGCAGGGCCATGCCGCAGGGGGACAGTTCTTCGCAGTGTGGTTGACCGAGTACAGCTTGTCGATCGACAACCTGTTTATCTTCCTCATCCTCATGGAAAAGTTCAACGTTCCACGGAAATTGCAGCAATTTGCCCTGCTGGTAGGTATCATCGTCGCCCTCGTTTTCCGGGGTATTTTTATCGCTCTGGGACAGGCTATTCTTGAGGCCTGGGCGTGGGTGTTCTTCATCTTTGGTGCTTTCCTGCTGTATTCGGCAATTGACCAGGTGCGTGAGTATCGACACCGTGACGATGACGACGATGAGGATCCTGGTGAGGATGGCCGCTTCATGGCGTGGTTCAGGCGCACGGTTCCGGCTACTGGTGACTACCGTGGCACGAAGTTTTTCGTTCGCGAGAACGGTAAAACCCTCGCAACCTCGATGTTCATGGTTTGTGTCGCCCTGGGCGCCACGGACCTGCTTTTCGCCCTCGACTCGATTCCGGCGTCCTATGGTCTTACCAGCGAGGGGTACCTCATCCTTACCGCTAACGTCTTTGCTCTCATGGGCCTGCGCCAATTGTATTTCCTTATCGGAAGCCTGTTGAAACGTCTGGTGTACTTGTCGCTGGGACTGGCCGTGATCTTGGGCTTTATCGCTCTCAAGCTCATCGGCCACGCGATGCACCACTACGGACTGGACCAGGCCTGGTTCGGCTTTAGCAGTG